>Ga0113563_10001828_pt1 | contig 12418 bp, 11 predicted proteins | sample Mud3Dept3metaG_FD_80117 | JGI IMG/M metagenome (GOLD analysis project Ga0113563, IMG submission 80117) | Freshwater wetland microbial communities from Ohio, USA, analyzing the effect of biotic and abiotic controls - Mud 3 Core 4 Depth 3... | ecosystem: Environmental > Aquatic > Freshwater >...
AAGGTGATGGATTTATGTTCCTGAGAGCTCTGTAAACATTGAACTCGTCACCTGTGAATTTCCTGCTGAAGTGTCGTGATAGAACAATCTGGAATACATCACCAAGGAAGCAGTGCTTCTTACCATTTTTTACCATTTCAATGAATTCATTATCCGTCAGGTTTGATTTCTCTTCATCTGAAGTACTGAACTTAAATGACCCGAGACTACGGTTTCGTAATAATCTTTTTACTTCTTCAATGCGACTCAGTTCTCCTTCCGGAAGATTTTCAACCAGAAAAATCCGGTTGGTAAAATGGTTAATTGCAATAATATACCTGTAAACCGAGTAATGGAGATCCGGAATCTGGTACTGATTTTTTCTGTTCCCGGGAAGGCTGATATCCTCAAAATATTTCACTGCATCATATGAACAATAGCCAAAGAGTCCGTTAGTTGCCATTCCTGAAATCCTGGCAGATTTATTTATAATAAAGGATTTTCTGAATGAATTTAACATATCGGGAAGAGTCTCTTTATCTTTTATATCAGTCATTACTTTTTCTCCTGAAAGAAAACTAATACTGATCTGATAATTCTCAACTATAAACTCTGACAGAACTTCAAAGCATATATAGCTCATGCTGTTGCTGTTGCCATGATAATCGGAGCTTTCAAGCAGAATTGAGTTAGGATACTTGTCTCTGATCTTAAGATATATGGTAACAGGAGTGATTATGTCCGCAAGGCCGGGAGGAAAGGAATGCACGCTTGTTGTCAGTTTTGATTCTTTCATATCTTATATTGCTCTATGGATTAAAAACAGAACGACCTGCCGGAAGCCCGACAGGTCGCTGTTATATAATTTATATAGCAGTGCTATCTCACCTCAGGCTTCTGAAGGAAAGATTTGCCACCACCAATTGTTATTTAATAATTTCATCTTTTGTATTTCCTGGCCAAAGAAACAAAATATTTAATAAAAACAATCAAAAATGTTGTAAATATTACTTTTTTCTGCCCGATATGTTACATATAATGATGGATATGAGGATAAACATAGAAAATATCTCTTGCATAATTAAACTTTATAAAGTCTTTATATCATGATGGCTATTTCTTACAAAATCCTTATATAATCCGAAGCAATTTTGTATCGTAATTAATTCATTAGATATGATGACAGCAGTTGTATTGGTTTTGCCAAAAACAATAGAGACGAATACACATACAGGGTATGTAGTTGGAATAATAATCGCTATTGCTATTCTTGGATACCTTATATATACGCTTATAAAACCAGAAAAATTTTAAACAATGACACTTCCAGATGTAATTCAGGTGATTTTATATTTTGCTTTATTAATCGGATTTACTCCCATTTTAGGTAATTACATGTACAAGGTATTTTCAGGGAATAAGCATCTCATGTTACCTGTTTTTGGCTGGCTCGAAAAACTGACATATAGATCTTCCGGAATAAATCCCGTTGAAGAAACTAACTGGAAGTCTTACACCCTGGGTTTGCTTATGTTTAATCTGATTGGATTTGTTTTTGTGTTTTTGATTCAGCTATTTCAGGCACATTTGCCGTTAAATCCTGCAAACCTTTCAAATGTATCGTGGCATTCTGCCATAAATACTGCAATAAGTTTTATGACCAATACAAACTGGCAGGGATATGCAGGTGAAACAACACTAAGTTACTTCGTACAGATGCTTGGCCTTACTGTGCAGAACTTTGTAAGCGCTGCAACAGGAATAGCTGTTTTACTGGCACTCATAAGAGGTATTTCCCGAAAAACCACCGATAAGATTGGTAATTTCTGGACTGACCTTACACGCTCTACTATATACGTACTTTTACCATTATCAATTTTATTCGCCATTGTACTTGTTGGTCAGGGAGTTATACAGAATTTCAAAACTTATGAAACAGTTCAGACATTACAGGGTGCTCAGCAGGTAATCCCTATGGGGCCGGCGGCCTCGCAGATTGTCATAAAACAGCTGGGTACAAATGGAGGAGGATTTTTTAATGCCAATAGTGCACATCCTTTTGAGAATCCGACCCCATTAAGTAATTTCCTCCAAATGCTGGCCATATTGCTTATCCCGGCCGCGTTAACTTACACATATGGCAAAATGGTCGGTTCAACACGTCAGGGTTGGACAATTTTTGCTGCGATGTTGGTTTTATTAGTTGCCGGACTGAGCATTTCATTATATGCTGAATATTCAGCTAATCCTGTTTTTGGCAATTTACACCTGATGGAAGGCAAGGAAACACGTTTCGGGATCACTAACAGTATTCTCTGGTCGACCGTTACTTCCTCAGCCTCCAATGGTTCGGTAAATGCTATGCACGATAGCCTTACTCCGATAGCAGGCATGATAGCCATGATAAACATTATGCTTGGTGAAATTATTTTTGGCGGAGTGGGTGCAGGATTATATGGTATGGTAATATTTATAATCATCACGGTTTTTATTGCGGGGCTGATGGTTGGACGCACACCAGAATATCTGGGCAAAAAAATTGAAGCTTTTGAAGTTCAAATGGCCATAATAGCTGTTCTTGCACCAAACTTAGTAATCCAGATTTTCTCGGCGTGGGCTTCTGTAAGTAGTTATGGTTTATCGAGCCTGAATAATGCCGGTCCGCATGGTTTTTCAGAAATACTCTACGCTTACTCTTCAGCTGCCGGAAATAATGGCAGCGCTTTTGCCGGGTTAAATGCAAATACCGTGTTTTACAATCTGACCCTTGGTATAGGGATGTTGATCGGTCGTTTTGGAGTTATTATTCCTGTCCTTGCAATAGCAGGACACATGGCTAAAAAGAAAATTACTCCGCTTTCAGCCGGGACATTCCGTACCGACAATTGGCTGTTTATAGGTTTGTTAATCACTGTTATACTTATTGTAGGTGGTTTAACTCATTTCCCTGCTTTATCGCTCGGTCCTGTTATGGACCATCTGCAAATGAATAACGGAATAACCTTTTAATTTTTGAATGAAATGAGTACAAAACCCAATACAAGCCTTTTCAATAAAAGGATATTGCTGCAAGCTACTAAAGAGAGTGTGATCAAATTAAATCCTGGTTTACTGATTAAGAACCCTGTCATTTTCATTGTTGCTATAGGTTCTATGCTTACAACAATCATTGTCGTTGCAGATATTTTTCAGAATAACTATTCATCCTTCAATCTTCAATTAGCTATCTGGCTATGGTTTACAGTGCTCTTTGCCAATTTCTCTGAAGCTGTAGCGGAAGGCAGGGGGAAAGCCCAGGCAGATAGTCTGCGAAAAAACCGTACACAGACCATAGCCCGAAAAATTGTTAACAAACTGGAAGTTTCAGTAGTGGCTACCGAGCTTAAAAAAGGTGATACAGTCCTCTGTAAAGCCGGAGAAGTAATTCCTTCGGATGGTGAGGTAATAGAAGGTATTGCAAGTGTTGATGAGTCTGCTATAACTGGCGAATCAGCACCTGTAATACGTGAAAGTGGGGGTGACCGGTCGGCAGTTACAGGAGGGACCAAGGTAATCAGCGACTGGATTTTAATCCGTATTTTGGCTGAGCCGGGGAACACCTTTATTGACCGTATGATTGCACTGGTTGAAGGGGCAAAACGGCATAAAACTCCAAATGAGATAGCATTGTCCATACTTCTTTCGGGTCTGACAATAATTTTTCTATTGGTTGTTGTCACACTTCCGGCGTTCTTCGGATACAGCCTGAAAGCTTCAGGATTACCCATGTCTCAAAACTTAACAATCCCTATATTAATTGCTTTACTGGTGTGTCTTATTCCTACTACTATTGGGGCCTTGCTGAGCGCAATTGGCATTAGTGGCATGGACAGACTTATTCAGCGTAATGTTATCGCTACCAGTGGCAGAGCCATTGAAGCTGCAGGTGATGTTGATGTGCTGCTGCTTGATAAGACAGGAACAATCACTTTAGGTAACCGCATGGCTACCAATTTTATTCCTGCTGACGGTGTTGAGATTGAAGAGCTTGCCGATGCGGCCCAACTTTCTTCATTATCGGACGAAACGCCGGAAGGACGATCAATTGTTATTCTGGCTAAGGAAAAGTTCAATATTCGCGGTCGTGAAGTCCACCAGATCAATGCAACATTCATCCCATTTACAGCAAATTCGAGAATGAGTGGTGTTGATTATATTACTAACGATGGGATAATGCATCATGTCCGCAAGGGATCATCAGAAGCCATTCGCACATTTATACAGAATAACAATGGTTTTTATCCTCTGGAAATTCAAAATATTGTAAGCGATTTGGCGCGACAGGGAGCAACACCACTGGTTGTGGCAGAAGATAAAAAAGTTTTAGGAGTGGTGCATCTTAAAGATATTGTAAAGGGCGGTATCAAACAGCGTTTTGCCGAATTACGGAAAATGGGTATAAAAACTGTAATGATTACCGGTGATAATCCTTTAACAGCAGCTGCTATTGCAGCAGAAGCTGGTGTCGACGATTTTATGGCTGAGGCAACGCCCGAAGATAAGCTGCGCCGGATCCGGGAAGAACAGGCAAACGGGCATTTGGTAGGCATGATCGGCGATGGAACTAATGATGCCCCGGCACTTGCTCAGGCAGATATTGGTATCGCAATGAACTCCGGAACCCAGGCGGCACGTGAAGCCGGAAACATGATTGACCTCGATAGTAATCCTACAAAGTTAATTGAAGTTGTAGGAGTAGGAAAACAATTACTTATGACCCGCGGCTCACTTACAACCTTTAGTATTGCAAATGATGTAGCTAAATATTTTGCCATTATTCCGGCCATCGCTATTTCGCTTTATTCAGGCACAAACGGAATTGGCCCTCTCTCTGTACTAAATATTATGAATCTGGGTTCGCCTCAAAGTGCCATCCTTAGTGCAGTTATTTTTAATGCCATTATCATTATTTTATTGGTCCCTCTTGCCTTAAAAGGTGTTCGCTACAGGCCTGTTTCAGCTAATGCTGCATTAATCCGTAACCTGCTTATTTTTGGTTTAGGCGGTATTCTTGCGCCATTTATTGGAATTAAGCTTATTGATATTTTAATTAACCTGTAATACATTAACAAAAATGAAAACGTTTATAATTTCTCTGAAAATATTCCTGTTTTTTACAATCTTAACTGGGATAGCTTACCCGCTTTTAATTACAGGCATTGGACAAGCTATATTTCATAAAAAAGCTAATGGTAGTTTAATTGTAAAAGATAACAAGATTATTGGAAGTGAACTTATAGGTCAGAATTTTGATACCATAATATATTTTACTTCCCGGCCATCAGCAATTTCATATAATCCATTGCCCTCAGGTGGTTCGAATTACGGATTAACGAATTTAAAGCTGAAAAATCTTGTTACCGAACGCAAGCATAAATTCATTACTTTTAATCAATTAGACAGTCTTGATACAATACCTTCCGAAATGTTGTTTGGCTCAGCAAGCGGACTTGACCCGCATATTTCTCAAATATCGGCATTAATGCAGGTGAACCGGATTGCTCTGGCCCGAAACTTCAATGCTACCCAAAAACAAAATCTGGTTCAAACTGTAAAAAACCTTACTGAAACACCTCAGTCTTTAGTTCTTGGAGAAGAAAGAGTGAATGTACTGTTGCTAAACCTTGAACTTGATAAGCTTAACCCAGGCATTACAAACAGCAAATAAAATTCGAAATTTTATGAAAACTTCAATCCGCAGCGCAAGATTTACAATGGGAATGGTGCTCTTCCTGGTAATTATTTTGTTGTTATCGATCACCTCTGCATTCTACCTGAACAGGCTGTCGAACAAAACAAATGCAATCCTCAAAGAAAATCATTATTCAGTAGTTTATGCCCGGAACATGGCAGAAGAGCTGACAAATATTAATCAGTCCATTATCAACTGTTTTTTAATAAATAATAGTATTGATACTCTGGTTATTACCAAGAGTTTTATGCTATTTAACAATTCGCTGGTATTAGAAAAAAATAATATAACAGAACCTGGTGAAGATAAACTTGTGTACGGCATAGAAACTGATTATATTGAATACCATAATTCTGTCTTTAAGTACATAAATTCGCCTGATGCTACGGGCGGACTGCTAACTCTGCAAAAAAGATATGACACTCTTTATCAGCAATTGATGCTTTTGTCGCAAATGAACGAGAAAGCTATTGAAGATAAAACCAATGATGCTAAAGTTTCTGTTAAGAAAGCCACCTTCCAAATGACGTTTATTGGGACTATATGTTTTTTGATTGCTTATGGTTTTACATTTATCTTTTCGTCATATTTCAATGAAAGGTTCTATAGGTTGTACAATGGAATAAAGGAATTTCATTCTGGTAATTACAGTCAGAAGCTTTATCTTGATGGGAATGATGAACTCTTCGAAATTTCAGAGATTTTTAATGAAATGTCGGAAAAAATAATTTATAATAAAAAGAAAATGTCCGTTACTTTGCAGGAAGATCCTGGCAAAGATTTTAATTCTGGTAATATTCAGGAGCTGAAAAACTTCCTGGCCAGAATAAAAAGTATAGAAGAAGAAACCAAAGATATGATAGCCAGATTTGAAAAAAAGTAGAGTGTTATGGATGTAAATGACACCCGCCCCGATCCCGATGAACTTTTAGCTTCTTTAAAGCTTGAGGAAGAAAAGAGTAAACGGGGTAAACTTAAAATTTTTTTCGGCATGTGTGCCGGTGTGGGCAAAACATACACCATGCTTCAAACCGCACAAGCTGAGAAGTTGAAAGGGAATGACATTATCATAGGTTATGTTGAAACGCACAACCGAAAGGAAACAGCAGAGCTGGTTGAAGGTTTTGAATTGATTCCGCGCAAAACCTACCAGTACAAATCTACCACAGTTCAGGAAATGGACCTGGATGCAATAATTACCCGGAATCCTAAAGTTGTTCTTGTTGACGAACTTGCTCATACTAATGCCCCCGGAAGCAGGCATGCAAAACGGTTTCAGGATGTTTTGGATATCCTTGATAATGGCATTAATGTATATACTACCGTTAATGTGCAGCACCTCGAAAGCCGTTCTGATACGGTCGCTCAGATTACTGGCATAATTATCAGAGAAACTATACCTGATGAAATTTTTGAAAATGCCGATGAGATCGAGATTATTGATCTGACACCGGAGGAACTGCTTCAGAGACTTTCAGATGGAAAAGTATATACCCCCGAACGTTCGAAGGAAGCTGTCGGGAGTTTTTTCCGGAAAGGGAACATTACGGCCCTTCGGGAGATGGCTTTGCGAATAGTTGCCGACAGGGTTGATAAACAGTTGCACGAGTATATGCAGCTTAAGCGTATTAAGGGCCCATGGAAATCAGGATTACACCTGCTGGTTGCAATAAGTCATACCCAACAATCAGCAAAACTGCTCCGGTGGGCTAAAAACCTTTCTTACACTATGGGCGCCGATTTACAGGCTGTCTACGTAGAAACCTCATACAAGCTTAGCCCCAGAGAAAGTGAACAGCAAAATAAAAATATCAACCTTGCCAGACAGTTAGGTATTAAGTTCCGCATTGTTACCAATACTGATATGGTTAAAGCAATTGTGGATTTTGCTCAAAAAGAAAATATTACACATATAATAATCGGCAAACCACGTGTACGTAACCTGTTAACCCTTTTAAGGCTAGGCAACTTTGTGAACCGGCTAATCCGTTATAGTGGTAATATTGATGTGTATATACTAGGTTCTGATATTCAGGCGAAAGATAAGTTTAAGGAAAAAGTCTCTTTGCCATCTTTCACTTCTAGTATCCGTCAATATGTTGCCGCTTCAGTAGTGGTAATAATAATGGCAATTATCTGTTTCTCTATAAAAGATTTTATAGGTTATCAGGTTGTTTCATTTGCTTTATTGTTTGTAGTTTCAACACTCGCATTTTTCTTTGGCACGGGCCCCATACTGTTATCTGCCACTTTGAGTGCCCTTATCTGGGATTTCTTTTTCATACCCCCGCCCTATACCTTGCATGTTGATAAGCCTGAAGACATGCTTATGCTGATAATGTTTTTCATCATTGCACTGCTCAGCGGAGTGCTGACATCAAGGATAAAAAGACAGGAAATGAAGATCAGGATACGAGAGGAGCGTACAAATGCACTTTATCAGCTTACCAGAGAACTTTCCACTGCTACAGGTATTGAAGAGGTAATTAATATTGCCGTAAACGATATTAAAAAATATTTTAACCTTAAAAGTCGGATCTTACTTAAAGATGATACTAATCAGCTTGATCTCACTCCTCAACCTGACACTAACTTCAATCTCTCAAAAAACGACCTGAGTGTTGCAGCATGGGCATTCCAGCACTCAACAAAGGCCGGGAAGCACACAGAGACTCTCCCCTCAGGAAATTTTACATTTTACCCTCTAAAAGGGAATCAGATGAATTTAGGCGTAATTGCCATTCAACAGGACAATGTTTTCACTCAGGGTGAGGAGCAGTTCTGGGAGGCATTTATCTCCCAGATATCAGGAAAGTTTGAGAGGGAATATCTTCGCAATATAGCTAAACAGGCTTTTTTCCTAAACGAATCGGACAAGCTGTACAAAACACTTTTTAATTCTATTTCACACGAATTACGGATTCCTGTTGCAACAATTATGGGGGCTTCCGACTCATTGCTTACAACACAGCATCCAGAGGAAATACGCAAGGAACTCTCTCAGGAAATATTCAAAGCTTCTGAAAGATTAAACCGTCTTATCGAAAATCTACTGAATATGTCCAGGCTCGAAAGTGGCCGGATCAGTCCAAGACTTGATTGGTACGATATTCACGATTTAATACATAAAGTTTCTACAAACCTGCAGACTGAACTAAAACCGTTCCGGCTTCATGTTGTTATTCCTGACGATATGCCAATTGTAAAAATTGATTTTGGATTAATGGAACAGGTTCTCTACAACCTGATATATAATGCCACCCAGTATGCATCTGCTTCAACAGTTCTGAGAGTTAAAGCATTTTATGACAATGGAATGCTGACTTTACAGGTCATGGACCGTGGTAAGGGCTTTCCAGAGAAAGAAATATCACTTATATTTAATAAATTTTACAGGGTGGAAGGATCCAAGGCAGGTGGTACAGGGCTGGGGCTCTCTATTGCGAAAGGTTTTGTTGAAGCTCATAAAGGAACAATATTTGCGGAAAACAGGCAAAATGGCGGGGCAAAATTCACAATTAAAATACCAACAGAGATACTGCCAGCAGATTTTAAGGGATAACAAAATTGAAAAATGAATTTATCCGAAACAATATTGATTATTGATGATGAAGTGCAAATCCGGCGTTTGCTTGAAATCACCCTTTCATCACATGGGTATAAGATTGCTGAAGCCGCAACAGGAAAAGATGGACTTATAGCTGCAGCGACAAATCACCCTTCACTTATAATTCTCGATTTGGGATTACCTGATATGGATGGCATTGAGATACTAAAAAAGTTAAGGGAATGGTATCTGAAACCAATTATAATTCTTTCTGTCAGAAATCTGGAAGAAGATATAATTCATGCACTTGATATCGGGGCTAATGACTATCTGACTAAACCCTTTCGTACAGGGGAATTATTGGCTCGTATCCGGGCTGCCATCCGGAAGCTTCCGGACATTATAGACAAACCAATATTGGAATTTGGCTCATTATCTATTGATCTGGCCAACCACGTTGTACGAAAGAATAATGAAATATTGAAAATCACCACGACCGAATTTTCTCTATTGGCATTGTTGGCAAAAAATGAAGGCAGAGTTTTAACACATCAATATATTCTTAAAGAAGTCTGGGGGATGGGTTATATTAAACAAACACAATATTTACGGGTATTCATAGCACAGTTACGTAAGAAGGTCGAAGACGACCCGGGGAAACCCAGATTATTAAACACTGAATCTGGTATAGGCTACCGGTTTGGCAGTTAGTATTTATCAGGTGCATATCTAACCTCATTCAACGATTTCCGCATTATCAAACTTCTGCGATTGAAAGTTGATTTTTCCTTTTCTTACCCTGCTGGCACCTTTGCTGCTGAAGAAGCCCCATCCTCCACTCCCGATGAGAAATCCAAGAGCATATAAACCTCCATTATTGTTCTGGGCATAAAGAGTTATATCTTTATTGAAAAGCATACCTATAAAATCGAAAGGTGCTATAAAACCATGCCATAAACCGCCGAAAAAGCCATACTTATGTCCTGTAAGACATGCTTCCATAGTTTCATTCTGAGCACATCCCGACAGAATTATGATTGCCATAAACAGAGTTAACCAAAGAAATTTCTGAGATGAGATAGTTTTCATAAAATTGCATTATTTGGTTATTCATATTATTTATTATCAATTATCCTTCAAAAGAGTGAGAGGTCAACAGCTTGCCCGGAAAATTTTTTTTCGTGGTCGAGCAGCCATCTTTTTCTTTTAAGTCCGCCACCATAACCGGTTAAACTTCCATCTGAACCTATAACCCTGTGGCATGGAATAATTATTGATATCCTGTTCATACCGTTAGCATTGGCAACCGCGCGGATCGACTCAGTTTTCCCAAGGGCAATTGCCTGTTCTAGATATGATCGTGTTGTACCAAACGGGATAGACATTAGTTCTTTCCATACAGCTTGCTGAAATGGTGTGCCGGGTGTTACTAATGGGACTGAGAAATCTTTTCTTAATCCCTTGAAATATTCTTCTAACTGAATTCTTAAAGCTTGAAAATGAGTGCTTTCTCCCTCTTCAATATTTGTTTTCAAATACCTTGAGAGATCTTTATATTCTGTACTCAGCATTCTCCTGTCACTGAATTCCAGGAGGCAAATACCTTCTTCAACAGCACCTGCAATCATGGCCCCGAGTTCAGTTTCAATATGCGTGATAGATATCATAATTCGGGTCCGGAATGACTAAATTATTTCTTTTTTCCTGCAAGAAGAGCTGTAAGCAAGCCTGCAACAAATACGGCTAAACCACTTGCCACCAGCACTTTTTTTCTTTTTTGTTCCTCGTCTGACATATTATTCCATGGTTTCTGGCTTTTACCAAAAAGCAGATAGGCAACCAGGAGAAGTGCCAGAGCGGCAACAACAATGGCGATAATTTTTATCATGGTCTTTAATTTAAAATATTATACAGGATCAACCAGCTGGTTTATCTCTGGTAGATTTTATAAACTTCGCATTTCTGAACCTCAGAGCTGACCAGTCTTCATCAATTGATACCATTCGTATTCCGTGAAAACCTGAATTATTCAGGATTTCCCATCCATGGTCACGGTTAAGATCTGATTTATATTTCTTTGATGTCTTTTTCGGATAGCAATACCACAGGATTCCATCTGCGACAAGGTTATGAATAGCAATACACGTCAGACGGTTTACATCAGCTATACTCTTAACGAAAACAATTATAAAACTATACGGGTAACGCGGATCAATCACGTTGTCAATAGTCACATCTTTAAGAGTGTCTGAGAGTAGCTGTGCAAATTCTTCATCAGAATTCATCAGTGCAATCCTTTCCTGTCCCTTGTAATTGAGTTTTTCAATCAGCTTCTGCATATTCAGCCCCTTATTTGGCGCCTAAATTACAATAAATAAATTTATCTGATAAAAAGAGTTATCTTTGCAGCATCAAAATGGGGTGCCTTATAACTACAGGCTGAGATCATACCCTTATACCTGATCCGGATAATGCCGGCGGAGGGAAGAGAGAGTATCATATAAATCAGCCATTCACAACATCCTCATTTACTTTATGTTAGTATTATTTAATATTTATGTTAATGAAAAAGTTGTTTTGTATTCTTCTTCTGATACTGCATTCTCTCATCTCTGAAGCTTCTTTATTTCAGGATAGCCTCTTTACTATTAAGGGTAAAGTGACCGACAATAGTTCTGCAGCACTGTCAGGAGCAGGTGTAATGATTGAGGAGTCAAATCTTGGCGTTTATACAGATTCAGAGGGATATTACTCTTTCACAGGACTTAAAGTAGGTGTATACAAATTAAGATTCTCATTTCTCGGTTACGAATCAGAAGTGAGGGAGCAAGTTCTAAAAGGTGATTTGGTTCTGAATGTATCCCTCACACAGAAGGCATTTCTGACAGATGATGTTACGGTGAGTTCAACACGGGCCGGAGAACATTCTCCGCTGGCCTATTCAACAATAGACAAAGAATTGATAAGAAATCAGAATGCCGGAATGGATATGCCATACCTTTTAAGTCTCACGCCTTCGCTGGTTGAGACCTCTGAAGCTGGTAACGGTATAGGATATACCTCTCTTCGCATTCGCGGAACAGATGGGAACAGGATAAACGTTACTATTGACGGCATACCACTGAACGATCCCGAATCGCAGCAGGTATTCTGGGTTGATC
>Ga0113563_10001830_pt1 | contig 12412 bp, 7 predicted proteins | sample Mud3Dept3metaG_FD_80117 | JGI IMG/M metagenome (GOLD analysis project Ga0113563, IMG submission 80117) | Freshwater wetland microbial communities from Ohio, USA, analyzing the effect of biotic and abiotic controls - Mud 3 Core 4 Depth 3... | ecosystem: Environmental > Aquatic > Freshwater >...
ATGCTTTGCCCTGGCAAGGAACTTCCGCAGCAATGTCGCCAGAAGTAAGGATATCAGCAAGCCGGTCATTTTTTCGGGTGGTGTGGCTGCCAATGTGGGAATGGTAAGAGCATTCAGGGAGGTGCTTAACCTTAAGGATGATGAACTAATAATACCCACGTATCATGCATCCATGGGCGCAATTGGCGCTGTTATGTATGCCCGCTCCAACAAGCTGGAAATGAGCGATTTAAACAGTCTGGAAAAACTCGAAAAATATCTGGCTGACACTTCTTCGACATTTTTAAGCCTGCCCCAGCTGAAGGAATCTGAAGCTGTTTACAGTAAGGATATAAAACTCAGGAAAAACGGAAAAGAAAAGCTTCCGGTTTACCTTGGAGTAGATGTCGGATCACTTAGCACCAACGTGGTTTTGATCGATAAGGAACACAATGTGATATCACGCCGTTACCTTCCTACAGCAGGACAACCACTGGAAGCCATCCAGAGAGGATTGACTGAAATTTATGATGAAGTTGGTGAACATGTTGAAGTTATAGGGGCCGGCACAACCGGATCGGGTCGTTATCTGACAGGCGATTTTATTGGCGCTGATACAATTCAAAATGAAATAACAGCCCAGGCTACAGCAGCAATAGATTATGACCCTACTGTCGACACCATCTTTGAGATTGGCGGACAGGATTCCAAATATATCAGCATTGAGAACGGTGTCGTTACCGACTTCGAAATGAACAAAGTCTGCGCTGCAGGTACAGGATCATTTCTGGAAGAACAGGCCGAAAAACTGGACATTAATATAATTGAAGAGTTTGGATGCATGGCACTGAACTCTGAGTGCCCGGTGAAGCTTGGCGACAGGTGTACCGTGTTCATGGAATCGGACCTGAACAGCTTCATGCAAAAGGGAGCCAGGAATGAGAACCTTGTCGGTGGTCTCGCCTATTCAATTGTGTATAACTACCTTCAGAAGGTGGTTGCCGACCGGAGGGTTGGCGATAAGATCTTCTTCCAGGGTGGAGTAACAAACAATAAAGCTGTGGTGGCAGCCTTCGAGCAGGTACTCGGAAAAAAGATCACCATCCCGCCGCATTTTGATGTAACAGGCGCCATTGGTGCAGCAATCCTTGCCCAGCGTACAATGCCCAAAGATCAACAGTCAACTTTCAAGGGTTTTGGAATTCGCAATGCCACATATAATATCAGCAGGTTCACGTGCCAGGGTTGCACCAACCACTGCGAGATAAGGCGTGTAAAGATTGCAGGTGAAAAGAAATCACTGTTCTACGGAGGCCGATGCGAGAAATATGAAACCGACGGCAGGAAAAAAGCCGCCAACAACATCCCGAATCTCTTTAAGATAAGGACAGAAATGCTTATGGAGGGTTATGTTGAACCGGCAGATACAACAGAACCGAAAAAGCCCACTGTCGGGATACCGAGAGCACTGATGGTTTTCTATCAGCAGTTCCCGTTCTGGAAAACCTTTTTTGAGCAGCTTGGATTTACGGTTGTCATATCAAGTGAATCCGACAAAACGCTTGTCACAAGGTCTATCGAGATAATCACAACTGAGACCTGCCTCCCTGTTGAGCTGATGCACGGACATGTACTGGATTTGATTGAAAAAGGAGTTGATTATCTCTTCCTTCCTTTCATTGTCAATTCAAAATTCCGCGGTTACGAGAAGACCTTCAACTGCAACTGTCCGTGGGTCCAGACTTTTCCCTTTATGGTAAAAGCAGCCCTGAAAGGGAAGATCGACGAGTCAAAGCTACTGATGCCTACGCTTCACTTCAGGTTTTTTGAACGCGCTCTGGTTAAAGAGATGACTTCATACTTTAATACGAAATTCGGGATCAGTAAGAAAGATGTAAGGGAAGCCATATACTATGCAGACAATATCCAGACTTTATTTGAAAAAAACCTTGTAGAATACGGGAAGAAAGTATTAAGTGAGATCCCGAAGAACTGCAGACCTGTTGTTCTCCTTGGCAGGCCCTATAACTCTGCCGATCCGCATCTGAACCTTGGACTTATCGAAAAGCTTATTGCTCAGAATGTTATGCCTATTCCTGTGGATATGCTTGATCTTACACCTTACAATATCTTTACCAACTACAGGAATATGTATTGGCCGAATGGACAGAAGATCATTGCAGCTGCGCAACTAGTGGCCAAAACAGACGGATTGTATGCCGTTTACCTGAGTAATTTCCGCTGCGGACCCGATTCATTCATCTGGCACTATGTTACTGAAGAACTTAAAGGGAAACCATTCCTTCACCTTGAAGTGGATGAACACTCCGCTGATGCCGGTATGGTTACCCGTATTGAAGCATTCCTCGACAGTCTGAGAGGCTCCGAGCAGAATGAGAAGAGAGAAGTGGAGATCTTCAGGCCAAGGCCAGGTCCCGCATCTCCCCCAAAGGACAGAGTGCTGTATTTTCCATATATGAATGACGGAGCTTATATGCTGGCTGCTGCTACCCGCAGCATCGGTGTTCCTTCTGAGGTACTCCCGAAGCAAACCGAGGAAGACCTTGCACTTGGCCGCAAATACACATCCTCGAAAGAATGTTTTCCAATGATCTGTGTTACCGGAAGCTTTGTGAAAAAATTACAGGAACCCGGGGCTGATCCATCAAAAATGAGCTTCTTCATGCCCGATCATAACGGACCATGCAGGTTTGGCCAGTATAACCATTTCCACAGGATCCTTTTCGACAGGCTGGGTTACAAGGATGCAGAAATTATAACACCGTCAAATGATACATCTTATGAAGATGTTGCAGGAGAACATGGACAAAAATTCAGGATGAATGCCTGGAAGGGCTTCATTGTGGCAGATTATATCAGAAAAATATACAGGGAAACCAGACCTTATGAGATTAATAAGGGTGAATCAGACAGGGTATATGAAAATGCAATTAAGAAACTTGAGATCTGTATCGAAAAAGGTTCGAAAGGCCTTCATAAAGTACTGACTGGTATCGCCGAAGAATTCCTGGCTATTAAGATTGATAAAAGACAACGGAAGCCAGTTGTAGCAATTATCGGTGAAATATTCATGCGCGATAATGCAGGCTGTAACGGGAATATCGCTAACAGGCTGGAGGACCTTGGGGTTGAAGTAGTTATCGGACCCTTCTCAGAGTGGATATATTATTCAACACACCGGTTTACACGTGACAGCAGATGGAAGAATGATGCAAAAGGAATCATAAAATCAAAGATCCAGGCATTCGGACAGGATGTAATTGCAAATTCATTGCTTAAAGGGATCAAAAAGTACACCGATCATCACAAGGATGTATCACTCAGCGATATGCTCAGCAATTGTAATACCTATGTGAATGAGTTTTATGATGGTGATCCTCCTATTGCTATGGGCACAGCGGTAGCTCTTTCAGAGAGAGGTGTTTCAGGATTTGCCGCTATACTGCCATTCACATGCATGCCGGGAACGCTGATCGCATCAGTAAGCGATTCATTCAGGAAAGATCATAATAATATTCCGTTCATAAACATCGCATACGACGGCCAGGATTCAGTGTCGCTTGATACAAGGCTCCAGGCGTTTGTTTTCCAGGTTAAGGAGTATGCAATGGCTGCGGAGGCCGTGGAGGTTTAACCGGGACGATTTTACGGTTTTACGGTATTAAGGTGTTAAGGTAAATCCAGGTTCAGGAGTTTAGGATGGTAGTGACTTTGGTGAAGAGGTCTTCCACTTTTGATGCGGGGTCACCTTCACCGAGGGTTTCAACAGGAAGGTAACTTTTATAACCACACTCCTTTACAATATCCCTTATTTTATAATAATCTGTATCTGCCTGGTTATCATTGATAAACACTTTTTCCTTTAGCTGCCACGAAATGGCATATTTTGCATTATCGGCAATCTGAGAATAAGGATCTGCAACATGGTAGCTGCCGATATCCAGCATCAGTCCTACCCATTCGTGATTGATCATTTTTAACAGGGTTTCAATCTCTGATGCATTTTTTATAAAATCGTGATGATTCTGCAAAGCCATCATTACTCCATGACTTTTGCCGAATTCGGCGCATTCACGGATATCTTCCGCTACCCATTTCGCTCTCTCTTCCCACGAAAAGTTCTCTTTTGAGAGGTTACCTGCGAAAATTCTCAGGGACGGTGCTCCCAGCTTCTGGGCAACAATTATCCACTCCCTGACAAGCTTCTTTTCATCTGCTCTTTTTACAGGATCGGACCAGGTGAAATCATTTCTCACCCCTGTACCATTTATGTAGAGTCCGAGACTGAAGGCTTTCTTCTTGGTGGAATAGATATATTCGTCAGAAGGCACCTGCGGATACCCGGGGAAGTAGTAACCGGTAAGGTCGACACCGTCAAAACCTGTCCTGGCACTGAAATCGAGCAGATCGCTGATGGTGAAGGTACCTTTTGTGAGCGGCTGATTAAATGAATAGGCATTCAGGCTCAGTTTATACTTCTTCACCGGGCTTTGCTCTGAAGCAGCCGTTGAAAATTGTCCGGCATTTTTCATGGACCCAACTCCTGCAATCCCGATACCAGACGTCGCAGCCAGCCTGGTAAATTCTCTTCTGTTAAGATTATTTAGACGCATATCAGATAATATTATGTATTGATTCATTTTATTACCCACCCCAAGCCCCTCCTTCGCTTTCGCGTAGCTTCAGCGAAGCAAGGCCAGGAGGGGATTTTTTCGTTCAACCCTCTTAAACCACCACCGCTGGCGCGGATTTGTAATCCGTGCCATTTGCTCGGTTGTAATCGGTGCCTTGAACTAACTTGGTCTCGGCACCGATTGCAAATCGGCGCCAGCGAGGCCGTTGCACCTTTGTGCCGTTGCGCCGTTTGTCAAACAACTTTAAATCCCAACTCCCTCAACGCAATCCTTGTCTGCTTGGTTCCGCCCTTAAGAATGATCCTGTATGCCGGAAATTCCCTTCTGACCGGGTAATCCCCTCTTTGTTTCTCGAAATCGGAAGGTGAGGATATCAGTCTTGCAATATACTCTCAGATATTATATGTTTGAAAGACGGCTTCCCTTAAAACCTCTTCATCGGTCTTGCCTCTGCAGTCAATTGAGATGATCGGGCTGACAGGTGCAGGAACCTTATCGGGGTACCAGTTATTCAGGGGCAGATTGAAAAATCTGCATAATGCATTTACTATCATCGACGTTCCATTTGCCTTGCCGTCAGTTGAATACCCTGCAATATGCGGTGTCGAAAGAAATGTCTTTTCCATCAGTTCACGGTCGATATCGGGTTCATTCTCCCACACATCGATCACAGCTCCTCTGAATTTTCCCGATTCAAGAACATTTTTAAGTGCAAGTGTTTCCGTCACCTCACCCCTTGATGAATTTATAAACCAGGCTCCCTTTCTCATCTTTTTAAAGTTTTTGTCATCAAAAAGATGCCAGGTACTGTCTTCACCCACTATGTTCAGGGGTACATGAACAGTCACTATATCAGATTCATATAATACCGCTCCAAGGCTGGCAAAGTTATTTTCACCCTCCATTCTGGCTCTGGGCGGGTCGTTGAGCAAAACATGCATCTCAAGGATGCGTGCCAGCCTTTCAATCTTTGAACCGACGTTACCGACACCAACGATCCCAATCGTCTTGCCCTTCAGTTTTGTTTTGAATTCCAGACTAATTTTCAGAAGGGCTGCAGCAATATATTGCTGAACAGATGTTGAATTGCAACCCGGGGCATTGGCCCATGCGATCTGGTTTTTTTTGCAGAAATCAATGTCAATGTGATCAAACCCTATTGTTGCTGTTCCGATGAACTTCACTCCGGTACCTTTTAGCAGCAACGGGGTGCATTTTGTCCTGGTTCTCGTTAACAGTGCGTCAGCATCTTTGAGGACTTTCCTGTCGATTTGTTTCCCGGGAAGATAGATAACATCGGCAAAAGGTTCCAGAACACCTTTTAGAAAAGGTATTTTGTCATCGGCAACTATTTTCATTTAAATCGAAATTGATGTGAAAGTTAATAAAATTAGTGGAACTTTAGGTCAACCCCCGGCACAGACGTTATTGTCAGTGCCACTCCCTGAAGTGGGGCTAAAACTCTGGATGTAAGATAATCACATGTATATCTGCGTATTAGGCCCCCTTCAGGGGGCAGACCAGCTTTAGCTGGTCGGGGGTTCTTACCTGTTCAGGGGGCAATCCCGCGGAGCGGGATGGGGGTTCTTTATAGAAGCTTTACATCTTTTCCTTCGTACTGTTTCATAACATCGGTTGGCCAGATGCTTGACTGAACCTCTCCGATGTGTAATTTCTTCAGCAGGAACATGCAAAGCCTCGATTGTCCGATTCCGCCTCCGATGCTTAACGGGAGCTGACCGCTGATCAGCAGTTTATGAAACAGCAGGCTCTTCCTGTCCTGGCAGTCTGTTATCTCAAGCTGCTTCTCCAACGATTCCCTGTTGACGCGGATTCCCATTGAGGATATTTCGAATGCGGATTCAAGGGCCGGGTTCCAGAAAATGATATCGCCGTTCAATCCATGATATCCGTCGTCATTGAGCGAGCTCCAGTCGTCGTAATCGGGTGCCCTGCCGTCATGCGGTTCACCATTGCTCAGTTTGTTGCCAATTCCGATTATGAAGATTGCGCCATGTTTTTTTGCGGCTTCCTTTTCCCGTTGCTTCGGGGCAAATCCCGGATACTGCTGAAGCAACTCTTCGGCGTGGATGAAAGTTATTGAGGGAGGCAACTTAGGGGTCAGCCACGGGTATTTTTCGGATAACTCGGTCTCAGTGATTTTAATGGTTTTATAGATAAGCTCAACAGTCGACTTCAAAAGCTTCAGTGATCTTTGCCTGGGGAGGATATGTTTCTCCCAGTCCCACTGATCCACATAAACCGAGTGTATCGGGCTCAGAGTCTCGCTTGGCCGAAGGGCACGCATGTCGGTCAGTATGCCTTTCCCGGGCTCTATGTGGTAGTATCTGAGGCGCATACGCTTCCATTTTGCCAGTGACTGGATAATAGAAGCCTTCTGTCCGTTCAGCGATTTAATCGAAAAGCTTATTGGCTGTTCTATCCCGTTGAGATCATCGTTTATCCCTGTACCATCGGGAACAACCACCGGCGCCGACACCTTAACAAGATTAAGGTGTTTTGCAAGGGTTTTTTCATATCTTGTTTTAATGAAATCGATAAGTTCTTCTGTCTGAAGCATGTCTGATGCACTCGAGATCTCAATTGTTTCTGCCTGGAAAGTCATAAATATTTGTTTTTCAGTAAAAGTTCAATACTGATGTTTACATTTTGAAGCATTTGCGCAAATATAATTACATTTTTTATATTTTTTAATGTTTTTTGTAATAAACTATCGTAAAAACCAATGAATATTTGTTAATTTATATTTCGACTTAATATTTTAAAGCGGGAGTAATAAGTCAGTATGCTGACTGTGCAATGCTTTGTGCCTTTGTGTCTCATAAAGGATCACAAAGATTAAACTTTCCGGGCAGAAGTTTGTTTAATGTTCAACCAATAGAATTAATAATCAAACAGTCTTAAAATGAAAAGAGTTTTAAAATGGCTGCTTTTAGTCGTTGTTTCCCTGATAGCACTTTTACTGATCATTGCTCTCTTTATCAGAAAAGAGTATTCGGTTGAGAGAAATGTCTCCATAAACCAGCCTAAAAATGTGATTTATGATTATGTTAAATACCTTAAGAACCAGAATAAATTCAGCGTCTGGGCTAAGATCGATCCAACCATGAAGGTCGAATTCCGCGGAACTGACGGAACTGTTGGTTTTGTTTCTGCATGGGACAGTCCTAATAAGAATGCCGGCAAAGGAGAACAGGAAATTAAAGCTATTGATGACGGCAACAGGATCGATTATGAGATCAGGTTTTACGAACCGATGAAATCAACAGATAACGCCTATATGTCTTTTTCAGCCGTTAACGACTCTGTGACCACAGTAAAATGGGGATTTTACGGAAAAATTAAGTACCCGATGAATTTCATGCTTCTGTTCATGGATATGGATGCCATGCTGGGAAATGACCTCGAGGGAGGATTGAACAACCTCAAAGCATTGCTTGAAGGATAATCAGAGCAAATAAAGCCCGTTGTAATCGGGAAATGATTGTATATCATCTCTCCTATCACAATAGTGACTCTATTTTTATTGAATCAGATAATCAACAGGAATGAATTAATTCATAATTTTGTATTGTTGATCGTATGTTTCACACCACCTAAATTATCAGATATGAAAAGATCTCTACTGTTTTTTTCGCTGATTATTATGTTTTCTTTCAGCAGTAAGGCTCAGAAACCCATCACAGCTTATGATGACAGCGTGAAGTTCGGAAATATGATGCTTCCCGGAATAGTTGTAAATATACCGGAAGCCAACTTTGAGAATACTCTTAAAACCTGGATAAAGGAATTGGAAACAGGCACCAAATCGAAGGTGGTTACTGAAACCAGTGATATGACCATATTCGGTGCAATACTGAAAGATATCACACCAAACCCGATAAATGTTTACAGCAGAATGGTGAGCCAGGATTCGATGCTCCTTCTGACAGCATCATTCGAACTGAAAAAAGACCTGTATATTGAAAGAGGTCTCTTTGAAACAGAATATGCAAGGGCAAGGAGTTTCATGTTTAACTTTGCAAAAAACCGGTATATCGAAGTGGTAAACGATCAGTTAAAAGCCGAGGAAAATAAGCTGAGGGATCTTCAAAAAGAATTGGGCTCACTGGATAAAGATGAGACAGGAATGAACAGGGCCATCCGATCAAATAATAAGCTTATCTCTGCTGAAAAGGACAGGCTCATTGTACTCAACAATGAACTTACGTCTGTCTCGGCAGCTCTTATTGAGCATAATACACAACTGAACTCAATGGCACCCGGAAATGAAAGGGATGAGAAAGAAAAGTATATAAAGTCCCTTGAACAACAGAAAAAGAAGATACTGAAGTCAATAAAAAAATCTGAAAACCGGATCGTCAAGTCTGAAAAAACAATCGACAATGCTAACAGGTCAATCCCGAAGGTTGGCAATAACCAGGACAGAACCAGGTACAGGATCACCGATCAGGAAAATGTTGTGCAGAGTTATTACGATAAACTGAATAAAATAAAAGCATATCAGTAGGATTTGTAACACAGCTTCTTAAGATTAATCAGACAAAGCAACTTTAGGAAAACAGAGAATTGCGATTATATTTGAGGGCAAAAAATAAAGTATGGCGAGAAGTTCTCGGATAATTCTGTTTGTCCTTATTCTAAGCACATCAAATCTTTTTTCCCAACCCTCAATAAAAGCTGTTTTCACCGAAACTGCTCCTCAGATTGACGGATACATTAACGAAGATGTCTGGTCGCAGGCTGCCGTTATTGATGAGTTTTTCCAGAGAGAGCCGAAAACGGGAGAACCTGTGTCGGAGAAAACAGAATTCCTTTTCCTGTTCGATCATAATAATATATATGTAGGCATTCGCTGTTCTGATGATCCTGAAACAATAACAGCCAAAGAGCTGGCGCGTGATGTAAGTCTTGGAGAAGACGACAGGATTCAGGTCATATTTGACACTTTCCTTGACGGAAGGAGTGGCTACTGGTTTCAGATCGGACCCAGGGGCAGTATCGGCGACGCCCTGATAAATGAGAACGGGAAGGATTTCAACAAATCATGGGACGGACTCTGGGATGGAAAAGCAAAGATAACTGACACCGGCTGGGAGAGCGAGCTGATCCTGTGTTAACGGGCGGTATGGGGGGAAATTCACCGGCAAGGCAGGCAGCTGGAATTTCGGGCTTCTTCACATAAAGGATGACAACGAATGGGATAATCCGGGCTATTCTGTGGCGAGGATTTCCAGAAACTTCGGAAAGCAATCATCCCTGGGCATAATAGGAACAAGCGGAAATGCGATGTCCGATGCCCACAACTCGCTGGCAGGAATGACTTCTGGAGACATACCCTGACGCTCACCTCGGCCAAAAGAAGGAATCTCTGGGTAATGAGCAAGCCAGCGACCGGATCCTTTTACTCAGGTACACGCACCGACTTGCAGATCCAGACAGGGTATAAGATATGTGTTCCGGTTTTTATCGGTCTTGAATCAGACCGCAGATGGGTCAACCTGAAGGAGGGTCATTTTGTGACACAGATTTACCGCCTGAATCTGAATCTGCTCTTCGGGCCAATATGACATGGTATAATTATGCACAATACGAAAACAAGTCTGAAACAATTGGATGGCAGTCAAGGTTGCAGTGGATCATCAAGCCCGGGAAAGAAGTGTTTCTGACATTTAATTCACCGCTGATCGATCCCCTGGAACGATCCAGTCCGGAGATCTATGAAGCCAGGGTGAAGGTGAAATATACTGTAAGGTTTTGACCCAGGGGGGTTATTCAATGATAGTCATCTCCTCCAGCAGATACCCTGCACCAGCGAATTTGTCGATTATAAATAAAGCGTACCTGATATCAAGACTGATATTCCGGCTCTGTTCCGGATTGAATTCCATGTCGCTCGCAATACCCTCCCACGCCCTGTCGAAGTTTATTCCGATCAGATGACCATCAGCATTTATCACCGGGCTCCCGGAGCTGCCCCCCGTTGTATGGTTGTCGGCAATGAAACAGACCGGAAGCTCTCCATCCTGAGCATAACGTCCATAGTCCTTTTCGATGTATAGTTTTTTCAGTTTATCAGGAACATCGAAATAGTAATCATTCGGATCGTTTTTTTCGATAATACCTTTTAATGTGGTAAAATATCTGTAATAAATACCATCTTTTGGTTCGTATCCTCTTACCTTGCCATAGGAGATCCTCAATGTTGAATTGCCATCAGGGTAGAGTATGTGACCGTCATCAAACTCTATCTGCAATTTCATATATTCAGCGTCGAGCTTCGCAATTTCAGAGTTAATGCGGTCCATTTCAGGCAGCACATTTTCGTTAAGAAATATGCTTATACCCCGGGCAAGAGTATAAAAGGGATCCTTTAGCAGCCTGGACTTACTGCTGCCGGTGAATTCGTTTATGAATGCAGTTAATCTTGCTTCATTTGTAAATAAGGACCTGTCATATATCATGTCCGCCAGCGACTGAAAATTTCCGTTGCATGATCTTTTTAATTGTAAATATTCCGATGCCAGAAAATCCGGACCAAGATTTTCACCATACATCGTCATTATGGCAACAAACAATTTCTTATCTGTTTCAAGATCATAATTCCTGAAAAAACCTTTGGTCATGCTTATGAGCCCATCTTTCATCGAATTTATTTTTCCGGTATCCGGTTCATTTACAAACAGGCTTTCAAGCGGGACCATATTCCTGGAAAAACCAACTGCTTCAATACCGCTGGAGAAAAAAGCTTCATTTGTATAACTGTCAGCCAGTTTTAACTCTTTAAGCTCATCGTACAATTCCTTATATGCCGGAAGGATGTTACCATATTTCTCTTTTCTTTTTCCGTCTTCATTGATCCAGGCTGTCAGGCGGTTTTCGTACTCCAGCTTTTTTTCGAGGGTTTTCAATTTTTCAAGACCACAGGTCTCACCTATCCACCTCTTCCATGAATTTGCGATACCCGAAAGCTTGCCGGAATATTGAAGTCTTATATGGGGATCGTTCTTCATTGCCGACTCAATGATTTCAACTTTTTTCGTCCGGATACCGATCATCTTTGGATTTATATGATTTTTCATCATATCGATGAAATATGACGGAACATATTCATTTGTCGCTCCCGGATAACCCATAATCATTGTGAAATCACCCTCCCTGACTCCTTTAAGCGAAACCGGGAAATGATGCAATGGCTTGTATGGCACATTCTCCTTTGAAAACCTGGCTGGCTTATTATCCTTGCCTGCATAAATACGGAAAAGTGAAAAATCACCGGTATGCCGGGGCCAGATCCAGTTATCGGTTTCACCTCCGAACTTGCCTATTGCAGATGGAGGTGCTCCGACAAAACGAATGTCTGTAAATATTTCATATACAAACAGGAAATACTGGTTCCCCATGTAAAATGGTCTTATACTTGCTGAATACCCGGTATTTTCCACTGCATTTTTCATTATCCCGTCCGAGTTTGCGGCGAATATCTTTTCACGTTCACTGTAATCCATTCCTTCGGAGATCCCGCTGAACATCCTTTCAGTCACATCCTCCATACTTTTCAGGAATCTTACTGATAGTCCGGGGCAAGGCAGTTCTTCCCCACGTGACATTGCCCAGAAGCCGTTTGTCAGATAATCATTTCCAACTGTGGAAAGACCCTGAATCCTGCTGTATGCACAGTGATGGTTTGTCATTAGCAGGCCTTCGGAAGAGATCACCTCACCGGTGCATCCCCGGCCGAATAATACAACTGCGTC
>Ga0113563_10001832_pt1 | contig 12408 bp, 7 predicted proteins | sample Mud3Dept3metaG_FD_80117 | JGI IMG/M metagenome (GOLD analysis project Ga0113563, IMG submission 80117) | Freshwater wetland microbial communities from Ohio, USA, analyzing the effect of biotic and abiotic controls - Mud 3 Core 4 Depth 3... | ecosystem: Environmental > Aquatic > Freshwater >...
CGCTCCACGTACTGCTCGACGAGCTCGCGGAACTCCTCGGCGATGCGTTCGCCCTTGAGGGTCGGGCCTTTCCCACCGTCAACGTACACCGGTGCAACCGGGCGCTCGCCAGTGCCCGGCAGGCTGATGCCGATGTTCGCGTGCTTGCTCTCGCCGGGGCCGTTGACCACGCAGCCCATGACGGCCACGGTCATCTCCTCGACGCCCGGATGCAGCAGGCGCCACTCAGGCATGCGCTCGCGCAGGTGCGACTGGATCTTCTGCGCGAGTTCCTGGAAATAGGTGGACGTCGTGCGGCCGCAGCCCGGGCACGCAACCACCATCGGCGTGAACGAGCGCAGGCCCATGGTCTGCAGCATTTCCTGCGCGACGATCACTTCGCGGGTGCGGTCGCCGCCCGGATCCGGCGTCAACGAGACCCGGATCGTGTCGCCGATGCCTTCCTGAAGCAGCACGGCCATCGCGGCGGTGGAGGCAACGATGCCCTTCGAGCCCATGCCCGCCTCGGTGAGGCCGAGGTGCAGCGGATAATCGCAGCGCGCCGCAATGTTCCGGTACACGGCGATCAGGTCCTGCACGCCACTCACCTTGCACGAGATAACGATGCGATCGTGCGGAAGGCCGATTTCCTCGGCGCGCTGGGCGCTGTCGAGCGCCGAGACGACCAGCGCCTCGCGCACCACGTCGTTCGCCTCGACCGGTGCGGCGGCGGATGAGTTCTCGTCCATCATCCGTGTGAGCAGGTCCTGGTCGAGGCTGCCCCAGTTGACGCCGATGCGCACCGGCTTGTCGTGACGGCAGGCGATCTCGATCATCTCCGCGAACTGCGGGTCGCGCTTGCTGCCGCGCCCCACGTTGCCCGGATTGATGCGGTACTTGGCGAGCGTGGCTGCACAATCCGGGTACTCGCGCAGCAGCTTGTGCCCGTTGAAGTGGAAGTCGCCGACCAGCGGCACGTCGCTGCCGAGTTCGCGTACGCGCGCCGCGATCGCAGGTACTGCCGCAGCGGCTTCCTCGGTGTTGACGGTAATCCTCACCAGCTCCGAGCCGGCCACGGCCAGCGCACGCACCTGCAGCGCGGTGCCTTCGACGTCCGCGGTGTCCGTGTTGGTCATCGATTGCACGACGACCGGGTGATCGCCGCCGAGCATCACGCTGCCGATGCGGACCGGGACGCTGCGGCGGCGGGACAGGCGGCTCATGGCTTATCCTGCGCCGCGCGAGCGCCGTCGTCGATCCAGCGGTTGACGTTGCCCTCGAGCACGTCGAGCGGAACCGCGCCGCTGCCGAGCACCACGTCGTGGAACTCGCGCAGGTCGAACCTGGGCCCGAGCGTCTGCGTCGCCTTCGCCCGCAGTTCCTTGATGCGCAGTTCGCCGATCTTGTAGGCGAGCGCCTGGCCGGGCCAGGAGATGTAGCGGTCGATCTCGTTGACGATGTCGAGCTCGCTCTTCGGGGCGTTTTCCTTGAAGAACTGGATCGCCTGGTCGCGCGTCCAGCGCTTGTGGTGGATGCCTGTGTCCACCACCAGCCGGACCGCGCGCCACATCTCGTAGGTCAGCTGGCCGAACTTGTCGTACGGGTCGTCGTACAGGCCCATTTCCTCGCCGAGGCTCTCGCTGTATAGCGCCCAGCCCTCGACGAAGGCGGTTGCCTCGAAGTCGCGTCGGAACTTCGGCAGCGAGCCGAGTTCCTGCGCGAGCGCTATCTGCAGGTGATGTCCCGGGACGGCCTCGTGGATCGTGAGCACCGGTATCTCGTAGGTCGGTCTTTCCTCGGGCTTGTAGAGATTCACGTAGTAGTAGCCTGCGCGGCGCCCGTCGAGCCCGGGCACGTTGTAATACGCGGTGGTCGTGTCGGGCGCCGACTCGGCGGGAATCGGCCGCACTCCGTAGGGCATGCGCGGCAGCCTGCCGAAGTACTGCGGCAACAGCGGGTCGATCCGCTTCGCCATGTCGCGATAGGCCGCGAGCAGCCGCTGCGGGTCCGTGTAGCGAAAGCGGGGGTCGGTGCGCAGGAAGCGCAGGAATTCCGCGAAGGTGCCCTCGAACCCGACCTGCTCGATGATCTTCTGCATCTCGCCGCGGATGCGCGCGACTTCCTCGAGGCCGATCTCGTGGATCTCGTCGGCGGTGAGATCGGTCGTCGTAAACCAGCCGACGCGATTGCCGTACCAGGCTTCGCCGCCCGGCACGTCCCAGATGCCGACCGAATCGCGGGAGGCCGGCAGGTACTCCTTCGCGAAAAATTCCTGCAGCCTGCGGAACGCGGGCACGACCGTCTGCTCGATCGCGGCCAGCGCCTCGGTACGCAGCCGCTCCTGCTCGGCCGGCGGGATCGTCGACGGCATCGTGCGAAGAGGCTTGTAGAACGCGCTCGCGGTGGGGTCCGCGACGATCTGTTTCGCGATCTGGTCCGGGATCCGCTTCATGATCACTCCAGGCTGCACGAGTCCGCGCTTCATGCCCTCGCGCATCAGCGCGATCGTCTGGTCCACGTAGACGCCGAGGCCTTCGAGTCGCGCGATCCAGTTCCGGTAGTCCTGCACGGTGGCGAACTGGATGCGTTCGGCCGTCTCGGCCGCGGTCTGCACGCCGCTGCGCTGCGTGACTGGCAGGTACTGCCGACCCCACGCATAGGCGTCGACCTTGTCCTGATAAAGGCGCTGGAACAGCTGATGGTTCAGCCTGTCGTCGGCGGAAAGCTGCGAGGTCGGGATCGAGCGCAGTGTCTCGAGCACGGCGACGTCTCCCGCATGCCTCCTTTCGAGCGCTACGGCCGAGACATCCGGCCAGCGATCATCGAAACGGTGATCGCCCAGGTAGGTTGCCCGCAACGGATCTTCGCGCAGATCGCGCTCCCATTCGGCCTCGAACAGTGCATGCAGTTCGGCTTCGGCACGGTCTGCCGGGGGAGCAGGGGCATCGGCCGCGGTCGCGCCGCCGGCGAGAGCCAGGACAAGGAGTGCGATCAGGGTCTGGGCTGCGCGTCGCATCGGGAGGGGATGCTTGGGAGGATAGGAGGTTGGGGATGTTCCGGTTCCCGGACCGAATTGACAAGCGCCAGCGCGGTCCGTCCTGCTGGCCGAACCCCATGCGCTCGGGTAACATCCCGTCACCCATCGCAAGGCCCGTCCGGAGAGAGAGCAGGCAGGATTCAAATAGGGGACATTCACCATTTCGCCGTCGCAGACTTGTCAATGCGAAATGGTGAATGTCCCCCATTTGAATCCTGCTTGCTCCGCCGAAGGCGCAACCCGCCCGGAAACGCTCAGGCAAAGGAACGGCGGTGCCTGATGGGCTCTGGAGAGCGGCTCCGCGGGGAGCCCACCGAAGGGGTGCGGCGCCGGTTCGACCGGGGCCCGATCTCTCAGGTCACAGGACAGAGGGGCGGCAGGTCGTTGCGGCCTGCCGCTTTTTTTTTTGTTCGGGGCGTCCGGGAAACAACAACATGGGTCTGAGAACTCCGCTCTACGAAACGCACATAGCTGCCGGGGCGCGCATCGTCGACTTCGGCGGCTGGGACATGCCGGTCAACTACGGCTCCCAGATCGAGGAACACCACGGCGTGCGTCGCGACGCCGGCATGTTCGACGTCTCGCACATGTGCGTCGTCGACCTGCGTGGCGCGCGCGTGCGCGACTTCCTGCGCCGGGTTCTGGCGAACGACGTCGCCAAGCTGACCGTCCGGGGCAAGGCGCTCTACTCCTGCATGCTGCGCGAAAACGGCGGCGTCATCGACGACCTGATCGTCTACTACCTCGACGACCGGTACTACCGCCTGGTCGTGAACGCCGGAACGCGCGACAAGGACATCGAATGGCTGCGCACGCACGCGGGCGCCTTCGAAGTCGCGGTGGAGCCGCGTTTTGACCTCGCGATGATCGCAGTGCAGGGTCCCAATGCGAGACAGAAGGCGGCCACGCTGCTCGATGCGGACCTCGCCGCCCGTGCACTCGACCTCGGTGCCTTTTTCGGCACGGGCGCCGGCCAGTGGTTCGTCGCACGCACCGGATACACGGGCGAGGACGGCTGGGAGATCATTCTTCCCGCGGGCGAAGCCGCCGATTTCTGGTCGCGGCTGCGCGGAGCCGGCGTCATGCCCTGCGGACTCGGTGCGCGCGACACGCTGCGCCTCGAGGCGGGCATGAATCTTTACGGCAACGACATGGACGAATCCGTGTCGCCGCTCGAGTCAGGGCTCGGCTGGACCATCGCGTGGGAGCCCCAGGATCGGGATTTCATCGGGCGTGCCGCGCTCACCGAGCAGAAGGCACGGGGCGTCCCGCGCAAGCAGGTCGGCCTGATGCTGGGCGATCGCGCCGTGATGCGCTCGCACCAGAAGGTCGTCGTGCCGGCCGTGGGCGAGGGCGAGGTGACGAGCGGCACTTTCTCGCCGACTCTCGAGAGATCGATCGGCCTCGCGCGCGTGCCTTCGCAGACCACCGATCGCTGTGAAATCGAGATCCGCGGCCGCCTGCTGAGCGCAACGGTAGTGCGTCCACCTTTCGTGCGCCACGGCAAGATCGCCGTCGCACTGTGACCCGTTCTCCACGGAGGATTCCATGAGCAACGTTCCGTCCGACCTGCGTTACCTGAAGTCGCACGAGTGGGCCCGGCTTGAAGCAGACGGCACCATCACCATAGGAATCTCCGATCACGCCCAGCAGGCACTCGGCGACCTCGTGTTCGCAGAGGTGCCGGAGGCGGGCCGGCGCGTCACGGCGGGCGAAGCCTGCGCGGTGGTTGAATCCGTCAAGGCGGCCTCCGACGTATATAGCCCGGTGAGCGGCGAAGTCGTCGCCGGCAACGCGGACCTCGGCGGCACGCCGGAGCTGATCAACCAGGATCCGTACGGCGCCGGCTGGCTGATGCGCATCCGTCCAGACGACAAGGCCCAGTTCGCCGCGATGCTCGACGCGAAGTCCTACGAGGCGGCTCTCGCCGCGGAAACACACTGACCCCAGGATCACGCCATGCCCTTCATCCCGCACACGGACGACGACATCCGCGACATGCTGGCCGCGATCGGTGCGGGCGGCATGGATGCGCTGTTCGATGAGATTCCGGCGGAGCTGCGCTCGCGTCCGCTCGTCGGCATTCCGACGGCCGCATCGGAGATGCAGATTGGCCGCCTGATGGCCGAGCGCGCCGCCCGGGACGGGCGCCAGCTCAACTTCATCGGCGCCGGCGCCTATGACCACCACGTTCCGGCGGCGGTGTGGGCGATCGTGACGCGCGGCGAGTTCTACAGCGCGTACACGCCGTACCAGGCCGAGGCGAGCCAGGGAACGCTGCAGCTGCTGTACGAATACCAATCGATGATGACGAGCCTGACCGGCATGGAAGCGTCGAACGCCTCGCTCTACGACGGCGCGACCGCGCTGGCCGAGGCCTGCCTGATGGCGGTACGTGCGAACAGACGTTCCAAGTCAGCGCGCATCCTGCTGCCGGTCGCGTCGAATCCCCGCTATCGGGAGACCGTGCAGGCGGTCGCCGGAAACCAGAGCCTCGCGTTCGAGCTGCTGCCCTATGACGCGAGCGGCGGCCAGACGAGAGTCGCCAGCCTCGAAAAGTACCGCGGCCAGGACATCACCGCGCTGGTGATCCAGCAGCCGAACTTCTTCGGAACGCTCGAGGACGTGGACGCGCTCACCGACCGTGCGCACGAAGCCGGAATGCTCGTGATCGCCGTCGTGAACCCGGTCTCGCTGGCTCTCCTCAAGCCACCGGGCGAGTGGGGCGCGCGCGGCGTGGACATCGTCTGCGGCGAAGGCCAGCCGCTCGGCGTGCCGCTCGCGTCGGGTGGCCCTTACTTCGGCTTCATGACGACGCGCATGGAGCATGTGCGCCAGATGCCTGGCCGCATCGTCGGCCGAACGGTGGACCTCGACGGCAAGCCGGGCTTCACACTCACGCTGCAGGCCCGCGAGCAGCACATCCGCCGCAGCAAGGCGACTTCGAACATCTGCACCAACCAGGGCCTGCTGGTCACGGCCGCGACGATCTACATGTCGCTGCTCGGTCCACGCGGCCTGGTCCAGGTCGCCTCGGCCTGCATGGAGCGGAGCGCCCAGCTGGTGGATGCGCTGACGCGCGTCAAAGGCGTGCGCCTTGCATTCGACCGGCCGCGCTTTCACGAGGCACTGCTGCTGCTCGACCGCCCGGTGCGCGGCGTCCTCGAGGCGCTCGCCGCACGCGGAATCGTCGGCGGCTGCGACGTGAGCGAGGACTACCCGTCGCTCGGCAACGGGCTGCTCGTCTGTGCGACGGAAACGCGCACGGCCGAGGACGTCGAGGCTTATGCCCGCGCGCTCGCCGACATCATGAACAGCGCGGCCGCGGCCTGAGCCGCTGGAGAATCCAATGCGCGAAAAACTGATTTTCGAGCACTCCGTGCCTGGTCGAAGCGCAGCGGCGCAGTACCCGGTCGAGAGCGCAATGGCCCCGCTGCCCGAGGCGCTTCGGCGCCGTACCCCGCCGCGGCTGCCCGAGGTGTCGGAGCTGCAGGCGGTGCGCCACTTCACCCGTCTCTCGCAGCTGAATTTCTCCATCGACACGCACTTCTACCCGCTCGGGTCGTGCACGATGAAATACAATCCCCGCGCCTGCAACCAGTACGCGATGCTGCCGGAGTTCCTCGGGCGCCACCCGCTTGCGCCGGACGCGACGGGGCAGGGGATCCTGCAGTGCCTGTACGAGCTGCAGGAAATGCTCAAGGAAGTGACCGGCATGCAGGGCGTCTCTCTGACGCCGATGGCCGGCGCGCAGGGCGAGTTCGCCGGCGTGGCGATGATCCGTGCCTATCACAAGGCGCGCAACGACCATGCCCGCACCGAGATCATCGTTCCCGACGCGGCGCACGGCACGAACCCGGCGACGGCGACGATGTGCGGCTGCACGGTGAAGGAGATTCCGTCGCTCCCCAACGGTGACATCGACCTGGACGCGCTGCGCGGAGTGGTCGGACCGGGGACGGCCGGGATCATGCTCACCAACCCCTCGACACTCGGCGTTTTCGAGCGCCGCATCGGCGAGGTGGCGGCCATCGTCCACGATGCGGGCGGGCTGCTCTACTACGACGGCGCGAACCTGAATGCGATCCTCGGCAAGGTCCGGCCGGGCGACATGGATTTCGACGTCATCCACATGAACCTGCACAAGACGTTCTCCACGCCGCACGGCGGCGGCGGTCCCGGCTCGGGCGCCGTCGGCGTGAGCGAGCGTCTGCTGCCATTCATGCCGGTGCCCATCGTCGGTCGTGAAGGCGACAGTTTCCGCTGGCTCGACGAGCATGACCTGCCGCAGAGCATCGGCCGGTTGTCGGCGTTCATGGGCAACACGGGCGTGCTGCTGCGCGCCTACATCTACATGCGCATGCTCGGGCGCGAGGGCATGCAGCGCGTGTCCGAGTTCGCGACGCTCAACGCGAACTACCTGATGGCCCGGCTGCGCGACGCGGGCTTCGAGCTCGCCTATCCGGACCGGCGGGCCGGACACGAGTTCATCGTGACGCTGCGCCACGAGGCCCGCGAGTACGGCACGAACGCGATGGACTTCGCCAAGCGGCTGCTCGACTACGGTTTCCACGCGCCGACGACCTACTTCCCGCTGCTGGTGCCGGAGTGCCTGCTGATCGAGCCCACCGAGACCGAGTCGAAGCAGGAGCTCGATGCGTTCGTCGAAGCGATGATCGCTATCCGCGAAGAGGCGCAGACGGACCCGGCCAAGCTCAAGGGAGCGCCACACACATTGCCCGTGCGCCGGCTGGACGACGTGCGGGCCGCCAAGCAGCTCGACCTTGCCTGGAAACCTGCATGACGGCGCTGATCTGCGGGTCGATGGCGTTCGACACCGTCATGGTGTTTCCAGGCCGTTTTCGGGACCACATCCTGCCTGATCGCATCCACCTGCTGAACGTGTCGTTCCTGGTGCCGAGCATGCGTCGCAACTTCGGCGGTTGTGCCGGCAACATCGCCTACAACCTGCGGCTGCTGGGCGGGGCGGGCCTGCCGATGGCCACCGTGGGGCACGACTTCGGCCCGTACGATCAATGGCTCAGGGATCGCGGCGTCGACGTCGCGCAGGTCCGTGTCGTGGACGGCGAGTTCACCGCGCAGGCCTTCATCACGACGGATCTCGACGACAACCAGATCACGGCGTTTCACCCGGGCGCGATGAGCCACTCTCACCTGAACGACGTCGGCCAGGTCGCCGGCTGCACGCTCGGGCTCGTGGCGCCGGATGGGCGCGACGGCATGGTCAAGCATGCCGCCGAGTTTGCCGCTGCCGGCATCCCGCTGCTGTTCGACCCGGGGCAGGGGCTGCCGATGTTCGATGGGGCCGAGCTCCTCGACTTCGTGTCGAAATCCACGTGGATCGCAGTGAACGATTACGAGGGCCAGCTGCTTTCCGAGCGTACGGGCCTTTCGCACAGCGAGATCGCCAGCAAGGTTCGCGCGCTGATCGTGACCCGTGGCGGCGAGGGCAGCGTGATCTATGCAGGTGGACGCGAGCACGTGATTCCCGCAGCGACGCCCGCAGCCGTCGTGGATCCAACCGGCTGCGGCGACGCTTACCGGGCGGGCCTGCTCTTCGGGTTGATGAACGGACTCGACTGGGAAACCACCGGTCGGGTCGCCTCGCTGATGGGCGCGATCAAGATCGCCAATGCCGGCACGCAGTTGCACGGATTCTCGATGGACGAGTTCCGCGACCGCTACCGCGCGGCCTTCGGTCGCGCGCTGTGACCCACCTGCGGCCGGCCGCGCTCGCCTCGGCGGTCGTGTTGCTGGCCGCAACGCTGCTGTCTGCCGCCGCCTGGGCCGAGACCCCGGTCTGGGACCAGACGCTCTCGCGCGTCGCGCCGTCCGTCGTGACGATCGAGGTCGACCAGGTTCGCGCATTCGACACCGAGTGGAACCAGTCGAGCCAGGCGACAGGTTTCGTGGTGGATGCGGAGCGCGGGCTGATCCTGACGAATCGCCACGTCGTCACGGCCGGTCCGGTGGTCGCGACCGCCATTTTCCAGAATCGCGAGGAAGTCGAACTGCAGGCGGTCTACCGGGACCCGGTGCACGACTTCGGCTTCTACCGCTACGACCCGTCGAAGCTGCGCTTCGTCAACCCAGCGGCGCTGCCGCTCTATCCCGCCGGCGCGCGTGTCGGCGTCGAAGTCCGCGTGCTCGGCAACGATGCCGGGGAGCAGCTGTCGATCCTTGCGGGCACGCTTGCGCGGCTCGATCGGGCAGCCCCCGAGTATGGCGTCGGCAAGTACAACGACTTCAACACATTCTACATCCAGGCCGCCTCGGGCACGTCCGGCGGTTCCTCTGGATCGCCGGTCATCGACATCCAGGGTCGCGTGGTCGGCTTGAATGCCGGTGGCAGCAGCGGCGCCGCGACGAGTTTCTTCCTGCCGCTCGGCCGCATCGTGCGGGCCTTCGACCTGATCCGCGCCGGACGCCCGGTCACGCGCGGCACGTTGCAGACCGTTTTCGTCTACACGCCCTACGACGAGCTCGCGCGCCTCGGCTTGAGGCCACCGACCGAAGCCGAGGCACGCAAGGCGGCACCCGGTCTCACCGGCATGCTCGTCGTGGGCGAAGTGCAGCCCGGCTCGCCGGCCGAGGGCCAGCTCCAGCCGGGCGACATCCTGGTGCGCGTGAACGGCAGGCTGGTCGCGACTTTCGAGCCGCTGGCCGAGGTGCTCGATTCCTCGGTGGCGCAGCGCATCGACGTCGAGGTCGAGCGCGGCGGTGAGGCCGTGCAAATGAGCCTCGTGGTGCAGGACCTGACGGCGATCACGCCGGCCAGGTACCTGGAATTCGGCGACACCGTCGTCCACGACCTCTCCTACCAGATGGCGCGGCACCTCAATGCGCCGGTGCGAGGCGTGTTCGTCGCCAGTCCCGGCTACACGCTGGGATCGGCCGGCGTGCCCCGTGGCGCGGTGATCTCGAGCGTGGCGGGCAAGCCGGTTGCGACACTCGCCGATTTCCAGCAGGCAGTCGCCGGCCTTGCAGATGGTGCGCGCGTCACGGTGCGCTACACGACGCTCGAAAACCCGACCGGCAGCGACACGCGCGTAATGCGCGTGGATCGCCGCTGGTATGCCGCACGCGAATGCCGGCGCGACGACGAGACGGGCCTGTGGCCGTGCAGCGACCTCCCGCCGGCACCGCCGGCCGAACCACCGGCGCCGGCGCGAACGTCGTTCGTCACCACCGGCGATGCGCTAGCCGATCGCCTGGCCCCGTCACTGGTGCTGGTGAATTACTCGATGCCATTCTCGGTGGCCGGTGTCACAGAGCGGAACTACCACGGGACCGGACTCGTGGTGGACGCTGCCCGAGGACTGGTGGCCGTGGATCGCAACACTGTGCCGGTCGCGGTGGGCGACGTGCGCCTGACGTTCGCCGGATCGATCGAGGTGCCGGGCCGCGTCGAGTATCTTCACCCGCTGCACAACGTCGCGATCGTCTCGTTCGATCCGAAACTGCTCGACGGGACGCCGATCCGGTCAGCGAAGCTCGATGCCCGCGAACTCGCGCCGGGAGAGCCCGTGGTCGTCGTCGGCATGAACGGCGACTCGCGGGTACGTTCGATTGCCACCACCGTCGCCTCGGTGGACGACGTCAGCTTCCCGCTGTCGCGCACCCTGCAGTTCCGGGAGGCGAACCTCGAGGTGGCGAGGCTGGTGAACGGGCCGTCGGACTTCGACGGCGTGATCGTCGGCAGCGACGGTCGCGTGCGCGCACTGTGGTCCAGCTTCGCCGTCGAGGCTGGACGCGACGTATCGCAAATCAACCGCGGCCTGCCGGTGGAGCTGGTCGCCGAAGCAGTCGCGGCGGCAAGGGACGCACGGCCGATCCATTCGCTTGAAGTCGAATTCGAGGCGGTACCGATCTCTCAGGCGCGCAAGCTTGGCTTGCCCGAGGCGTGGGTGCAGCGGTTCGAGGCCGCCGGCGACGTGCATCGCCAGGTGTTGAGCGTGGCCCGCGTCGTGGCCGGCTCGCCGTCCGCCGGGTTGCTGCGCGAGGGCGACCTGCTGCTGGCGGTCGACGGTCGCCCGGTCAGTCGTTTCCGCCAGGTGGAACTTGCGACCCAGTCGCCGAGCGTCGCGGTGACCGTGCTGCGCGACGGTGCCGAGAGCACGTTCGACGTTCGCACCGCAGCGCTCGGCGGACAGGACATCGATCGCCTGTTCCTCTGGGCGGGCGCGGTGCTGCATGCGCCGCATCGTGCGATGTCCGCCCAGCGCGGCATCGAGCCCGAGGGAGTGTTCGTCGCGTATTTCTCGTACGGGTCGCCGTCCACGCGCCACAAGCTCTATGCAGGACGCCGCATCGTCGAGGTCGACGGGCGGCCGACGCCTGACCTCGACGCGTTCATCACCGCCGTCCGCGACCGGCCCGATCGTTCGGCCGTGCGCCTGAAGACGGTGACGTGGAACGGCACCGTCGACGTGATCACACTGAAGCTCGACCTGAATTACTGGCCGTCGTACGAGCTGCGGCGCACTCCGGCAGGCTGGGAGCGGACGGCCGTCGGCTAGTCGCCGTGCGTGTGGCGCAACAGCCACAGTTGCCCGGATCGGGATCTTCCCGCGGTGCAGCAATCATTGCTGTCCGGCCGGTTTCGTCTTTCCGCAATCACGTTGGTTCTTTGCGACAGCTTCGGTAGTATCGCCGCGACGAACAGCTGGAATGGGGGCGTCGTTTCATGGCGATGCGGCTTGCGCGGGTCCCCCGAGGCCCGAAGCCGTTGCGCGCCACGACGCGAGAAAACATTTCCGACAAGGGGTAGCAAGAATGTCCGTCTATTCACGTTCCGCGCTTCTGAGCTTCGCGGTTGCCGCAGCGCTTGGCCAGGTCCCGACCGTTGTTTTCGCGCAGCAGCTCGAAGAGATCGTCGTCACCGCTCGACTGGTCAGCGAATCCCTGCAGAGCGCTCCTGTCGCGGTGACCGCGGTGACCAGCGAAACGATAGAGAACCAGGGCCTGCGCAACATCAACGACATTTCGCAGTTCACGCCGGGCCTGCAGTTCTCACAGGCATTCGGGCGCACCACCGACCGACCGGTCATTCGCGGCCAGTCGAACGTGCTGGCCGGCGTGCAGTTCGGCGTCGAGTCGGGCGCGGCGTACTTCGTGGACGGCGTCTACTGGCCGGGCGACGTGCAGGGCCTCGACCTCAACAGCTTCGAGCGGGTCGAAGTCATCAAGGGACCGCAGAGCGCTCTGTACGGGCGCAACACGTATTCGGGCGCCATCAATTTCATTACGCGGCCGCCCAGCGAGGACGTGGAGGCCACCGTGCGCGCATCGCTTGCGCAGTACGGCGGGCAGGATTTCTCATTCTCCGTCGGCAGCAGTTTCTGGGACAACAAGGTCGGAGCGCGGCTCTA
>Ga0113563_10001833_pt1 | contig 12406 bp, 4 predicted proteins | sample Mud3Dept3metaG_FD_80117 | JGI IMG/M metagenome (GOLD analysis project Ga0113563, IMG submission 80117) | Freshwater wetland microbial communities from Ohio, USA, analyzing the effect of biotic and abiotic controls - Mud 3 Core 4 Depth 3... | ecosystem: Environmental > Aquatic > Freshwater >...
CAGATGATCCGCGCATGCGAGCAGCGGCGCGTCAAGCTGATGATCGCGTACCGGCTGCACTTCGAGGCCGCGAACCTGATCGCGGTCGAGATCGCGCGCGGCGGCGAGATCGGCGAGCCGCGGATCTTCAGCAGCGTGTTCTCGATGCAGGTCCGCGACGGCAACGTGCGCGTGCAACCGCGACGCGGCTCGGGACCGGTCTACGATGCCGGCGTCTACTGCGTGAACGCGGCGCGCTACCTGTTTCGTGCGGAGCCGCTCGAGGTCTCGGCGCTCAAGCTCGCGGGGCGGGAGCCGCGGTTCGCGGCGGTCGACGAGGCGTTCGCGGTCACGCTGCGGTTCTCCGACGAGCGGGTCGCGCAGTTCACGTGCAGCTTCGGGGCGCACGATCGTGCGGCCTATCAGGTGGTCGGCACCGAAGGGTACCTGACGCTCGACAACGCGTACGAGTATGCCGCCGAGATGCGCCTCCACGTCGAGGGCAAGTACGGCGAGAAGACGCGGACGTTCGCGAAGCGCGATCAGATCGCCGCCGAGATCTCGTACTTCGCGCGCTGCGTTCGCGACGACAAGGAGCCCGAGCCGAGCGGCTGGGAGGGCCTCGCGGACGTGCGGATCCTCCAGGCGATCTTCCAGTCGGCGCGGTTTGGCCGTTCTGTGCCGATCGAGCCGATTCCGGTGCGGTCGCGCCCCGATCTCGGTCAGGAGATCCGCGTCCCGGCGCACGAGATGCCTACCCCGCTCGTCGACGTCGAGCAGCCGACGAAGTAACGTGCCACGCATGGACCTGACGACGATGACCTATGCGGTCGAGGGTCGGATCGCGCGCATCACGTTGAACCGCCCCGAGCGAGGCAACGGGCTGACGCTGGTCACGCCGCGCGAGATCACGGACTGCGTAGAGGCGGCGAACCTCGATCCGAACGTGCATGTGATCGCGCTCTCGGGGGCAGGGAAGGGGTTCTGCGGCGGCTACGACCTCGAGGCCAGCGCCGAGCGGGGCATGGCCGGCCAACCGGCCGTCGGGCCTCCCGGCTCGCCGCTCGATCCGGCGATCCAGCGCGAGAACCACGATCCGACGCAGACGTGGGATCCGATGGTCGACTACCAGATGATGAGCCGCAACGTCCGTGGCTTCATGAGCCTGTTCCACAGCGACAAGCCGGTCGTGTGCAAGGTCCATGGCTTCTGCGTCGCGGGCGGGACGGATCTCGCCCTGTGCAGCGATCTCCTCGTGATCGAGGACACTGCGAAGATCGGGTACCCACCGGCGCGCGTGTGGGGCGTGCCGACGACGGCGCTGTGGGTCCACCGGATCGGGCTCGAGAAGGCGAAGCGCCTGCTGTTCACCGGCGACTGCCTCTCGGGTACCGAGGCGGTCGCCTGGGGCCTCGCCATCGAGGCCGCGCCGCGCGCCGAGCTCGACGCCCGGGTCGAGGCGCTGCTCGCCCGGATCGCGCGGATGCCGATCAACCAGCTCGTGATGATGAAGTTGATGCTGAACCAGAGCGTCTACGCGCAGGGGCTGGCGCAGAGCCAGTTGCTCGGCACCGTGTTCGACGGCATCGCGCGCCACACCCCCGAGGGCTACGGCTTCGCGGCGCGCGCTGCGTCCGCGGGGTTCCGCCAGGCCGTCAAGGATCGCGACGAACCGTTCGGCGATCACGGCCCCTCGACGTACAAGGGATGATCGATCCCGTCTCCATGGCGATCGTCGGGGTCACGGCCCTGTTCGCCGGCGCGATCAATGCGGTCGCCGGAGGTGGCAGCCTGGTCACGTTCCCGACCCTCGTCGCGCTCGGCCTGCCGGCCGTGACGGCGAGCGTGACCAACACGGTCGCGATGTGTCCGGGCTACCTCGGCGCGACGATCGCGCAGCGCCGCGATCTGGAGGGCCAGGGCAAGCACCTGACGCGCCTGTTGCCGGTCGCCGCGGTCGGCGGTGGCGGGGGCGCGCTGCTGTTGCTCTCGACGGGGGAGCGATCATTCAACCTGCTCGTCCCGTTCTTGATCCTGTTCGCGGCGCTCCTCGTCGCCGCGCAGGACAAGTTCCGCGCCTGGATCCTCGCGCGCGATCACGGTGCTCGCGCCGAGGCGCTGGCCGTGCTGCCGATCGCGTTCGCGGCGGTCTATGGCGGGTACTTCGGTGCCGGCATGGGGGTGATGATCCTCGGCGCGCTCGGCGTTGCGCTCGCCGACTCGTTGCGACGGATCAACGCGCTCAAGCAGTGCATCTCCCTGTTCGTCAACGTGTCGGCGGCGGTCGTGTTCCTCGTGTGGGGCCCGATCGACTGGCCGGTCGCCGCCGTGATGATGGTCGGCTCCCTGATCGGCGGCGCGTTCGGTGGTGTGCTCTCGGCGCACGTCCCGCCGACGGTCCTGCGTTGCTCGTGGTCGCGATCGGCGTCTCCGTTTCGGGCGTTTATTTCGCGAGATTGTGAGGGCGTCTCACGCGCGGTCATATCGACCCGTGGCGGCTTGCGCTGGCGCGGTTCTCCTGGCCAGGGTGATCCAGGTGCTTGACTCGACTCCCGCCTCCGCGCGACCCCGCCGGCGCCGGCGCGGTCCGTCCGTGCGTGCGCTGCCCGCCGGTGGCGTCGATCCGCCGATGCGTGCCGAGCTGTTCAACGTCGCGCAGCTCGAACGTCATGCGCGCACGATGGCGGGATGGCACGAGGTCGCCAAGCCGCGTGATCGGCGCAGCCGGGGTGGCGACGGGCTGCTCGCCCGACTCGCGGACAACGAAGCCGTGCTGCGCGAGGCGTATGCGCTCCTCACCGAGGCGACCGCGCGCGGCCGGCAGATCACCCCCGCCGCCGAGTGGCTGATCGACAACTTCCATTTGATCGAGCAGCAGGTGAGGACTGCGCGCCAGCACCTGCCGCACTCCTACCAGAGCGAGCTGCCACGGCTCGCGAATGGATCGTCGCCGGGCACTCCCCGTGTTTACGATCTCGCGTTCGAGCTGATCTCGCACGCGCACGGTCGCGTCGATGCGGAGACGCTCGACGCCTTCGTCGCGGCGTACCAGGAGGTCGAGCCGCTGCAGCTCGGCGAGCTGTGGGCGATCCCGATCATGCTGCGGCTCTCGTTGCTCGAGAACATGCGCCGCGTCGTCGCCTCGATCACGGAAGGGCGGCGCGAGCGGGAGCGCGCTGCGGTCTGGGTCGACGAGATGATCGAGGTCGCCTCGACGGATCCGTCCTGCGTCGTCCTCGTCCTCGCCGAGATCGTCGAAGAGAATCTGCCACTGACGGATGCGTTCGTCGCCGAGCTCGCGAGCCGGTTGCAGGGGCAGGGGCCGGCGCTCGCGGTTGCGATGTCGTGGGTGGAGCACCGCCTCGCCGAGCGTGGTCAGACGATCGAACACGTGTTCGAGCTCGCGAGCCAGAGCCAGGCGGCCGACCAGGTCTCGATCGGCAACAGCATCGGGAGCCTGCGCCTCCTCGGTGCCACCGACTGGCGCGAGTTTGTCGAGTCGATGAGCGCCGTCGAGCACGTGCTCCGCGAGGATCCATCGGGCGCGTACCCGACGATGGACTTCGCGACGCGCGATCGATACCGGCACGTCGTCGAGGCGATCGCGCGCAGGAGCCCCGATTCGGAGCGCGAGGTCGCGCGTGCGGCGATCGCACTCGCACGCGAGGCCGCTGGGCGCCGCGCGCACGTCGGCTACTTCTTGATCGAGGACGGCAGGTACGTGCTCGAGCGCGTCGCTCGGATGCGCCGCGGTCCGCGCCTCGCCGCGCGCAGGCTCGTGGGCCGGATGCGGCTCCTGACGTACGCGAGCGCGATCACGCTGATGACCGGGATCGTGACGGCCCTCCTGTCGAGCGCGACGCCGTTCCACGCAGCCGGTGTGTGGCAGATCGCGTGGATCTCGTTGCTCGCGATCTGCGCGAGTCAGGTCGCGGTGGCCGTCGTGCACTGGGCGGCGACGCTCCTCGTCCCGCCGCAGTCGTTGCCTCGCCTCGACTTCACGACGGGGATCCCGGACGCGCATCGCACGCTGGTCGCGGTCCCGACGATGCTCACCGACCTCGCCGAGATCGACGAGCTCGTCGAGCTCCTCGAGGTGCGCTACCTCGCGAATCGTGACGCGAACCTGTCGTTCGCGCTGGTCACTGACTTCCGCGATGCAGCGACGGAGGTCGTTGCGACGGACGAGGTGCTGCTCGCGCGCGCGCGGGACCGGATCGACGCACTCAACGCGCGGTACGCGCCCGGCTGCTTCTTCCTGTTCCACCGGTCGCGGCGCTGGAACGCGCGCGAGGGCGTGTGGATGGGCTGGGAGCGCAAGCGCGGAAAGCTCGAGCAGCTCAACACCGAGCTCCGGGGCGAGCACGTGTTCGAGACAGTCGTCGGTCCGGTCGTTCGTCTCGACGGCGTGCAGTACGTGATCGTCCTCGACAGCGACACCGCGCTACCCCGCGACACCGCCCGCCTCCTCGCGGCGACGCTCGGTCATCCCTTGAATCGGCCGTGCGTCGATGCGGCGTCGGGACGGGTCGTCGCCGGCTACGGGATCTTGCAGCCGCGCGTCGGCGTCAGCATGGCGAGCACCACGAGCTCTCGGTTCGCGCGGCTGTTCGGCGGGCAGCCCGGCATCGACCCATACACGCGCGCCGTCTCCGACGTCTACCAGGACGTATTCAGCGACGGCTCGTTCGTCGGCAAGGGGATCTACGACGTCGACGCGTTCCGCCAGGCGCTCCACGGCCGGTTTCCCGAGAACCGCGTCCTCAGCCACGACCTGATCGAGGGCGCGTACGCGCGCGCCGGGCTCGTCAGCGACGTGTTGCTCGTCGAGGACTATCCGACCGCGCACGCCGCGGATGTCATCCGGCGCGCGCGCTGGATCCGCGGTGACTGGCAGATCGCCGTCTGGCTGCGCCGGCACGTTCCGACCGCGACCACACGCGCTCGGAATTCGATCTCCCTGCTGTCGCAGTGGAAGGTGCTCGACAACCTCCGGCGGAGCGTCGTCCCGATCGCGCTGATGACGCTGCTGGTCGCTGGCTGGCTGCAGCCGGGCGGTGGCTGGTTCGCGACGCTCGCCGTGGCCGCGATCATCGCGGTCCCCGGCCTGCTCTCCGCCGCGGCGGCGCTCGCGCGTGGCTCGAAGGAGCACACGCGGCGCCAGCACGCCGGCGAGATCACGGGCGTGGTCGTGCATCAACTCGCGCGCGAGGCGTTCGGCCTCGCGTGCCTTCCCTACGACGCGTGGATCTCGCTGACCGCGATCGCCCGGACCCTCGGCCGGATCTACCTGACCGGGAAGCGCCTGCTGCAATGGCGGACGGCGAGCGACGCGGGGCGGAGCCGGATCGAGACGCTGCCGAGAGCCTACGTCGCGATGTGGATCGCGCCGCTGGCTGCGATCGGTGTGGCGATCCTGATCGCGCGCGAGGATCCGCACGCGGTGATCGCCGCGGCGCCCATCCTCGTGGCGTGGCTGATCGCGCCGGGGCTTGCGTGGTGGCTGAGCCTGCCGATCGTCCCCGCGGCTCCGCGGCTGTCGCGCGAGGACCAGGCGTTCCTCCACCAGGTCGCGCGCAAGACGTGGAGGTTCTTCGAGGTGATGGTCACCGCGGCCGACAACGACCTGCCGCCAGACAACTTCCAGGAGGAGCCCGCACGGGGTGTGGCGCGACGCACCTCACCAACGAACATCGGCCTGGCCTTGACCGCGAACCTCGCGGCGTACGACTTCGGCTACATCGCGGCCGGCGAGCTGGTGACGCGTACGGCACGGACCCTGGGCTCGCTCGATCGGATGCAGCGCTATCGCGGCCACTTCTTCAACTGGTACGACACCGAGACGCTCGAGCCGCTGCGGCCGATGTACGTCTCGACGGTCGATAGCGGGAACCTGGCCGGTCACCTGCTGACGCTCGCCGTGGGGCTCGACGAGCTCGAGCAGCGGCCGATCGTCGGCGCGCCGACCTTCGACGGGCTGCGCGCGACGCTCACCGTCCTCGCCGAACACGTGACGCAGCTGCCCGCAGCGGCTCGCCCGGAGGAGGCCACACGCACGGAGGTCGCTCGCAGGGTCGAGCGCCTCCGCGGCGAGCTCGATGCCCGGTGCGACACGCTCGTGGAGATCGAGGCCACGCTGCATGGGGTCGCGAAGGCGGCGGACGCGCTCGTCATCGCGGTCAGCGCGACCGGCGACGCGGACGTCTCGTGGTGGGCCAACGCGTTCGCGGCGCAATGTACCGAAGCGGTTCGCGAGCTCGTCGAGCTCGCACCCTGGCTCGCGCTTCCCGGGCCGCCGAGCCGGTACGACGGGATTCGCTCGCTCGCGGAGATCGCCCGGCTCGAGTCGACGTTGGTCGCGACCGATCCAGCCGAGCTCCAGGACGCCGTCTCGGTCGCCGCCGAGCGGGCCGCGATCCGGATCGGTCACGTGCGCGCCCTCGCGGCGCGGTGTCGCGAGCTCGCGGATCTCGACTACGAGTTCCTGTACGACCGGCAGCGTCATCTGTTCGCGATCGGCTACAGCGTCAGCGAGCATCGCCTCGATGCGAGCTACTACGATCTCCTCGCCTCCGAGGCACGGCTCGCGAGCTACATCGCGATCGCGCAGGGCAAGATGCCGCAGGAGCACTGGTTCAGCCTCGGCCGGCTGCTGACGACCTCGCATGGCAAGCCCGCCTTGCTGTCGTGGAGCGGATCGATGTTCGAGTACCTCATGCCGCTCCTGATCATGCCGTCGTACGAGCACACGCTCCTCGACGACACCTGCCGTGCTGTCGTGGCCCGGCAGATCGCATACGGCCGCGAGCGCGGCGTGCCATGGGGGGTCTCCGAGTCCGGCTACGACAAGACCGACGCGCAGCTCAACTATCAGTATCGCGCGTTCGGGGTCCCCGGCCTCGGTTTCCAGCGCGGGCTCGGCGAGGAGCTGGTGATCGCGCCCTACGCGAGTGCGATGGCGCTCGTCATCGATCCCGCGGCGGCCTGCGCGAACCTCGAGCGTCTCGCCGACGACGGGCAGCTCGGCGCCTACGGGTTCTACGAGGCGATCGACTACACGCAGGCGCGGCTCGCCTCCGGCAAGCGCAGCACGACGGTGCGGTCGTTCATGGCGCATCACCAGGGGATGACGTTCCTCGCGCTCGCGTACGTCCTGCTCGACCGACCCATGCAGCGCCGGTTCACCGCGGATCTCGCCTTTCGTGCGACGGACCTCCTGCTCCAGGAGCGGGTACCGCGCGTGCAGGCGATCTATCCGCACCCGGCGGAGGTCTCGCCCGCACAGGATGCGACCGCCGGGCCCGTGGCGGCGCTGCGCGTGTACTCGACGCCGTACACACCGCGGCCCGCGGTTCACCTCCTGTCGAACGGCCACTATCACGTCGCGGTGACCAACGCAGGCGGTGGCTACAGTCGGTGGCGCGACATCGCGGTGACCCGTTGGCACGAGGACGCGACGCGCGACTGCTGGGGCACGTTCGGCTACCTCCGCGATGTGACGAGCGGAGCGTTCTGGAGCGTCGCCCACCAGCCGACGCTCGCGCGCGCGAGCCGCTACGAGGCGATCTTCTCCCAGGGACGCGCGGAGTTCAGGCGCTTCGATCGCGAGATCGAGACACACGTCGAGATCGCGGTCTCGCCCGAGGATGACATCGAGCTGCGCCGGATCTCCCTGACCAACGAGAGCCGCACGGAGCGCACGCTCGAGCTGACGAGCTTTGCGGAGATCGTGCTGACGCAGGCTGCGGCGGATGCCGCACATCCTGCGTTTTCGAACCTGTTCGTCCAGACCGAGGTGCTGCCCGCGCAACAAGCGATCCTGTGCACGCGCCGCCCGCGGTCCCCCAGCGAGCGCCCGCCATGGATGGTGCACCTGATGACGGTGCACGGCACGACGGCGGGCGAGACCTCGTACGAGACGGCGCGCGCGCAGTTCATCGGCCGCGGGCGGTCTGCGGCCGATCCGATCGCGATGTATCGCGAGGCGCTGAGCAACACCGAGGGGTCCGTCCTCGATCCGATCGTCGCCATCCGCAACCGTGTCGTGCTCGCGCCCGACGGAACGATCCGGATCCACTTCGTCACGGGGGTCGCCGAGACCCGCGAGGCAGCCCTCGCGTTGATCGAGAAGTATCGCGATCGCAACATCGCGGATCGCGTGTTCGAGCTCGCGTGGACCCATGGGCAGGTCGTGCAGCGTCGCCTCGACGCGACGAACGCGGACATCCAGCTCTACGAGCGCCTCGCCAGTCACATGCTGTACGCGACATCCGCGCGTCGCGCGCAGAAGAGCGTGCTCGCGCGGAACCGCGGTGCGCAGTCCGCGCTGTGGGCCTACGGCATCTCGGGCGACGTCCCGATCGTCCTGGTCCGGATCTCCGATCTCGTCAACATCGAGCTCGTTCGCCACCTCGTCAAGGCGCACGCGTACTGGCGACTCAAGGGGCTTACCGCGGATCTCGTGATCTGGAACGAGGATCCGTCGGGTTACCGGCAAGTCCTGCAGGACTCGATCATGGCGATCGTCGCCTCGGCCTCGGTCGCCGAGGCGAGCGTACTCGACAAGCCCGGCGGCATCTTCGTGCGGCGCACCGAGCAGTTCAGCGAGGACGACAAGATCCTCATGCAGACCGTCGCGCGCGTGATCCTCGACGCGAGCGATGGCTCCCTCGTCGAGCAGATGGAGCGCAAGCCACGGATCGACCCGCCCCTCCCCGAAGCAGTGGTCCCGCGGCGTGCGCCCGCGGCAGCGGTCGCGATCGATCGACCCGATCTCGTCGCGTTCAACGGCCGTGGCGGGTTCACGAACGACGGACGCGAATACGTGATCACGACCGCCGCGGACGCGCGCACGCCGGCACCCTGGAGCAACGTGATCGCGAATCCCTACTTCGGCACGGTGGTGACCGAGAGCGGCGGTGGATACACGTGGTGCGAGAACGCGCACAGCTACCGGCTCACGCCCTGGCACAACGACGCGGTCAGCGACGTGACGGGCGAGGCGCTCTACGTGCGCGACGACGAGACCGGCGCGTACTGGTCGCCGACGCCGCTGCCCGCGGGAGGCGCGGGGCCCTACACGAGCCGGCACGGGTTCGGGTACAGCGTCTTCGAGCACTCCTCCGGTGGCATCGCGACCGAGCTCACGACGTTCGTCGCGACGGACGCGCCGCTGAAGTTCCTCGTTCTCAAGATCCGGAATACATCGGGCAGGCCGCGACGGCTCTCCGTGCTCAGCTACTTCGAGCTGGTCCTCGGATCCAACCGCGCCGTCAACGCGCCGCACGTGATCGTCGAGCTCGATCTCAAGACCGCGGGCCTCCTTGCGCGCAACTCGTACAACGCCGAGCTCGCTCACCGGGTCGCGTTCCTCGATTGCAGCGAAATGAACCGCACGGTCACGGGCGACCGCCTCGAGTTCCTCGGCCGCAATGGCAGCGCGGCGCATCCCGCGTGCATGGCGAGGCCGCGGCTGTCGGGGCGCGCGGGCGCCGGGCTGGATCCGTGCCTCGCCATGCAGACGACCATCGAGCTCGCGGATGGCCAGGAGCGCGAGATCGCCTTCACGTTCGGCTCGGGGCGCGATCTCGCCGACGCGCGCCACCTGGTGATGCGGTTCCGTGGAACTGGGGCCGCGCATACGGCGATCGAGGGCGTGTGGGCGTACTGGAACAAGACGCTCGGTGCCGTCCATGTCCAGACACCGGATCCCGCGCTCGACTTCCTCGCGAACGGATGGCTCCTCTACCAGGTGCTCGCGTGCCGGATGTGGGGCCGCAGTGGCTTCTACCAATCCGGCGGCGCGTTCGGCTTCCGCGATCAGCTCCAGGACGCGCTGGCGCTGGTCCACGCCGAGCCCGCGCTCCTCCGCGCGCAGATCTTGCTCGTGGCGTCACGCCAGTTCCCTGAGGGGGACGTCCAGCACTGGTGGCACCCGCCGCTCGGCCGCGGCGTGCGAACGCGGATCTCCGACGACTACTTGTTCCTTCCGTACGCCGTGTGTCACTACGTTACCGCGCTCGGTGATACCGGCGTCCTCGACGAGAAGCTCGGTTTCCTCGCGGGCCGACCTGTCAACGCCGACGAGGACAGCTACTACGATCTCCCGGGGCGCTCGGACGAGACGGTCACGGTTTACGAGCACTGCCGGCGCGCGATCAAGCACGGCCTACGGTTTGGCGAGCACGGCCTGCCGCTGATGGGCAGCGGCGACTGGAACGACGGGATGAACCTCGTCGGCGATCACGGCAAGGGCGAGAGTGTCTGGCTCGCGTTCTTTCTCTATGACGTGCTGATCAAGTTCGGTGAGCTCTCCACGCGCCATGAGGATCCGGAGTTCGCCGCGTTGTGCGCCTCCGAGGCGGTGAAGCTGCGCGACAACATCGAGAGGCATGCCTGGGATGGCGCGTGGTACCGCCGCGCGTACTTCGACGATGGAACGCCGCTCGGCTCTGCGCAGAGCCCCGAGTGTCAGATCGATTCGCTCCCGCAGAGCTGGTCGATGCTGTCGCATGCCGGGGATCCGGACCGCGCGCGCCAGGGCCTCGCGTCTGTCGACGCACGGCTCGTTCGCCGCGACCTCGGGCTGATCCAGCTGTTCGATCCGCCGTTCGCGACCTCGGCCCTCGAACCCGGCTACATCAAGGGCTACGTCCCGGGCGTGCGCGAGAACGGCGGGCAGTACACCCATGCCGCGGTGTGGGCCGCGATGGCGTTCGCCGTCGCGGGCGATCGCGAGCGAGCGTGGGAGCTGTTCAACCTGATCAACCCGATCCATCATGGCGACAGCGCGGTCGCGATCGCGACCTACAAGGTCGAGCCCTATGTGGTCGCCGCCGACATCTACACGAACCCGCAGCACGCGGGGCGTGGCGGCTGGACCTGGTACACGGGCTCGGCGGCGTGGATGTACCAGCTGATCACCGAGTCCCTCCTCGGGATCCGGCTCGTCGTCGATCAACTCCACGTCGCGCCGCTGCTGCCCGCCAGCTGGCCGGGCTTCGCGCTGCACTACCGCCATCGCGAGACCGTCTATCACATCGAGGTCAAGAACCTCGGCGGCGACGGGCGGACCGTCCGCCGGGTGACCTGTGACGGCGTGGACCAGCCCGCCAAGACCATCCCGCTGCGCGACGACCGCCGGGAGCACCGCGCGGAGATCGAGGTCGGGAGTTCGTGATGGACGGCCACCGGTGATACCGTTCGCGCGATGTCGACGGCGCTCCTGATCCTGCTCGCGCTCGTGGCGACGTGGTGGTTGATCACCCGGATGCGGGTGACCCCGTCGCCCGTCGCGATGATCGTGCAGCGCATCCACTTCCCCGATGGAGGGGTGCGGCTGAGCGACGTCGAGGGTTCGCTCGCCAAGCTCCGCAACCCCGAGGAGATCGTGATCCCGTTCGAGCACGCGGTCCTCGTGATCGCGTTCCCGCTGACCACGCCGGCCTCGATCGCGATCAGCGCGGCGTTCGCTGTCGGGTTCACGCGCGCCGAGCTCGTGCGCGCCGCGTGCGAGGAGTATGCGAACGTCTACGAGGCCGAGGAGGCCACGGCGACGCACAAGACGCTCCCCGTCGAGGAGCGCGGGACGCTGAAGAACCGCAACCGCACCGACGGCGTGTATGGCATCTACGGTCACGATCTCGATCGCCTGGTGCTGACGGCGATGCGCTGGACCCGCGAGTCCGACGGCACCATCAAGATCGAGCTGCACGTCGAGAGCTGACCGCGCGGGATCCGGTACATCGCCGCGTGACGGAGGACGAGGCGGTGGGGGTGAGGGGACCGTGGGGGCCACCCGCGGAGCGACTGCGCGCGAAGCTGTGCCGCGATCTGATCTCGTTCTAGAAATCGCGGGGGGGGCCCTGCCCATTCGGGCGAGTCGCCAGGCTCCGAACGCGCCTTAGCATGGGGCCATGGTTGGCTGGCTCCAGGCGCGGCGTCGCAGGCGGATCCTCGCGCAGCCGGTCCCCGAGGCGTGGGACCGCTACATCGACGACAACGTGGCGCTTGCCCGCCACCTCGATCCCGCGAACCGCCGCCGGCTCGGCCAGCTCGTGCAGATCTTCATCGAGGAGAAGCACTGGGAGGGCTGTGGCGGGCTCGAGCTGACCGAGGAGATCCAGGTCACGATCGCCGCGCAGGCGTGCCTCCTCGCCCTGGGGCGCGACGACCGGCTGTACACGGATGCGCGGTCGATCCTCGTCTACCCGTCGACGCTGATCACCCCACCGCGGCCGCTCGGATTCTTCGAGCAGCCGCGCACGCCCGTCGGGCACGGCTCGACCGTGATCGGCGAGGCGATGCTCGGAGGCCCCGTCGTGCTCGCGTGGGATGCCGTGCTCGCCGGTGGCCGCGCGGAGATCCCCGGCAACGTCGTGATCCACGAGTTCGCGCACAAGCTCGACATGGAGACCGGCCAGATCAA
>Ga0113563_10001834_pt1 | contig 12406 bp, 12 predicted proteins | sample Mud3Dept3metaG_FD_80117 | JGI IMG/M metagenome (GOLD analysis project Ga0113563, IMG submission 80117) | Freshwater wetland microbial communities from Ohio, USA, analyzing the effect of biotic and abiotic controls - Mud 3 Core 4 Depth 3... | ecosystem: Environmental > Aquatic > Freshwater >...
TAAATAAGATGAAAACCCAATTGACATTCAAAGATCGCCAGGTGGTGATCGACCCGGACCAACCATTCGTGATCATAGGCGAGCGCATCAACCCGACGCGGCGTAAGAAACTGGCCGAGGCGATGGCGCAAGGCGATTTCTCCATCGCTCAGCAGGATGCCCGGGCTCAGGTGGCAGCCGGGGCGCACGTGCTGGATGTCAACGCCGGCATCCCCGGAGGAGACGAACCCGCCCTGCTGCGCAGCGCAGTCGAGGCGGTGATGCAGGTAGCTGAAATGCCGTTATGCATTGATACTGCCAACCCAGAGGCGCTGGAAGCTGCCTTATCAGTCTATCCCGGCAAGGCTTTAATCAACTCGACCACCGCCGAAGAGAGCATGATGGGGCGCGTCCTACCTTTGGCGAAGCGATATGGAGCAGCGGTCATCGGGGTGATCACTGACGAAAACGGTATCCCGCCCACCCCGCAGAGGCGCCTGGACGTGGCGCGCAAGCTGGTGAGCCGGGCAGGGGACTTCGGCGTTCCGCCAGAGGACATCGTCATCGACTGCCTGGCGCTGACCGTGGGCGCCGACTCTCAGGCCGGGCGAGTGACGCTGGACGCTATGCAGCTTGTACAGCAGGAGCTGGGCGTCAATATGAGCCTGGGCGCCAGCAACGTCTCGTTTGGTCTGCCGGATCGCAAAGTGATCAACGTGGCTTACCTGGCGCTTGCCATCGCTCGTGGGCTGACAGCCGCCATCACTGACCCAACTGTGCCAGAAATCCAGCTCACACTCATGGCATGCGACGTGCTGATGGGACGTGATGAATATGCCATGCGCTGGATTAAGGCCTTCCGCAAGCGGTCAAAACTCGCAGCAGGGGGATGACGCTTAATTATTCCTGGGGTGGCTCTTCTTTTACTTCCGGTACAACGGATCGCTCAGGTTCCTCTGGGATGATCAAGAGCATAACCAGGTAAATAAACAAACCATAGCCCAATGAAATCACGGTGAGCAGGACAAACACCAGGCGGATGACAGTCGGGTCGATGTTCAGGTATTCGCCTAGCCCTCCACACACACCAGAGATAACGCGCGACTTGCGCGAGCGATAGAGTTTTCGGGCTTCACTTGTCATTATGCGTCTCCTTGCTGACAGGGTCTTTTCAGAATGATATACGCATCTTACCTTATCCGGTTGCAAAAGTCCTGTTGCTTACCTTGAAGGGGATATTTGCTCAAGCCGGATTTGCGCCAGCTCAACCAAGTGCACAGAGGAATCAGGAAGCTCAGTCATGCGCTCCGAGGAAGCACAGAATATCCGGTCTAGGTGCTGGCTTGGGAGCGCATTTTCCAGATATCCTGAAGTATCCGAGCGCAGTGCATTATCGTATAAACGGCTGGCATAAAATGGACTGGCGTCAGGCTAACGCGGCCTTGTGAGCCAAAGGAGCTGGGGCTGTTACGGGGGCGCTTAGGCATATCCCTTTTTCCAAGTGGTCGAGCTTATCAAGGTGTCCCTACTGTGATCAGGTCTTTTATTAGCTCAAAGGTTTCTGATTTGATGCCGTAGATTTTCAAAATGTCATCAATACTTTTAAATAGACCGTACGCATTGCGATAGGCGACAATCCTGCGCGATAGCACCGGACCGATTCCGGGAAGCCTTTCCAACTCCTCGGGTGTGGCGGTGTTGATATCTATCTTTGCCAGGGTGGGATAGGGGGTTATCGTCTTTGGCCTGGCAGCAACTGTTGAGGTTGGCGTTGCGGCAGGAGGTGATTTACCTATTTCCGGGATGAGCACCTGCTGCCCATCCTGTAGAAATGCAGCCAGGTTGAGCGCTTCTGGATTCGCCTCGGGCAGTAAGCCGCCAGCCACATCGACTGCATCTTGGACACGGCTGTTCACAGGTAAGGAGTACACCCCTGGATGGGCGACCGCGCCTGCAACGTGGATGAGGATCGAGGCTGGCGTGGGGGGTGGGCGCAGGGTGATGGCCTCGCCACGCGGCTTGCTCACTGTCAGAAGTATGATCCCAGCTCCCAACAAGCCCCCCAGGATGCCAAAAGCCGCTACCCACCAGTTCTTCATGGATGCCTCCTCGCAAAAGGTGTAGAGGCGAAATACGCTTGCTATCCGCTACAGATATTCCGCTTCAGTATCCAGGAATAGGCTCAGTCCCAGGCGCTGCCGGGATGCGTCAACATGCAAGATGCGCACTTTCACAAGTTGCCCCTCTTTCAAAGTACTATCGGGGCGCACTTCACCTTCTTCCCGGTTCAGCTGGGAAATGTGGATCAGCCCATCCAAGCCTTCCTCCAAACGGGCAAAAGCGCCAAAGGGCACTACACTGGTGATCACCGCCTCGGTCACCTGCCCCGGGATATAACGTTCTTCTGCGCTGTCCCACGGGTTAGGATGGAGGCGCTTCAAACTTAACGCAACCCGCGTCCGCTCTTGATCCACCTGGATGACATACACCTCCACCTGCTGGCCTATGGCAACTGCATCTGCGGGATGGTGGACTCGCCCCCAGGAAATCTCCGAGACATGAACCAGACCTTCCACTCCCCCCAAATCGACAAAAATGCCGAAATCTGTGATGTTTGTCACGTCGCCGGTGATGCAATCACCGGGTTTCAGCCAGTGGAGCAGTTGGATGCGGCGGCCTGGTTCTGCCAGGGCGGCGCGTTCAGAGAAGACCACGCGCTCGCAATCCTGATCGCACTCGATCACCTTCAAGCGCAGCATCTGGTTCAAGTAGGCTTTGAGTCGTTCCTCTAGCTCGGGATCACCTGGTTGAAGTTCTATTAAATGCGAAACAGGCACGAAGCCCTGCAATCCTCCCCCTTCAACCAAAAGTCCGCCCCGGTTATGCCCGGTTACCCTCATGCTGATGATTTGGTCTTCTTCGTAAAGACGGAAAGCTTCCTCCCAATCGAGTGAAGCCGAGTTAAACCGATTGGGCTGGATTTGCGCCTTTGCTTCGCCTTTACTCGGCTGGGCGGTGGATTTTAATTCAGACGTGTTGTGAATAATTTCATCCTCAGATAGTATCGCTTGCCACCACGATTCATCCATAGGCGGCGGCACCCCCTCATGATGATTATAACGTTTTTCATTAACCATTAATCCCACCTCTCTCAAACATGGTTCGACTTGGTTTTTGCCTTGCTACTCGCCGGTTCGTCTAGCCTGGCTTGTTGTTCCATTTCGACGATGGCGTTGGCAACCGCCTCGATAGCAACGCGTTGTTTGCGGTACAGGTCCGCCTCAGACATGGCTAAACGCTTGGCAACTTCGCGGACCTTGCGACCCTCCATGAACTTCAATTCTAGAATGTTGTACAGCATCCACTCCCCTGTAAATCGCCTCTCCCCTTCAGGGCGCACCTGGTCGATCGCCTGGCGTAAGATGGAACGCAAGGCGTTCGTTGGGTTCTCTTCATGGTCGCGCAAGGCTTGCTGCACGATGCGCAGATCCATAAGCGGGCTTTGGGTAAGCTTGGGACCTCCCCAATAGTGCGTGAGCGCTTCCTTTACCCATTGTGAGAGATGCTTATGTTCTAAAGGTAGATCGGGTGCGGTGAGCACCTCAGTGCCGTCATAGCGCGCTGCCGCCCGCAAACGCTGGATCATCTCCACCTGCGGCGAGAGCGCTTCAAGTGAGGTGAAAACCTGTTGTTGTCGTTTGCGATCGCGCAAAGCCAGAGCAGCACGATCGCTCAACAAGGAGAGCGCTTCCCGCTGCTCAAGGTCCAGGATTTGATCTGAGCGGTGCACAAAACCAAGCAGTCCAAGCAGCTCACCTTTGCCCTCATTTTGGTCGAACAAGGGCACCAGCCAGTATTCACCCCAGGCGAACAACTCATGTCCCCCACCATTCCTTGCTACCTGGTCAAGCAAATTCTCTGCTAAGTTGTCTTTATCCGGCGGAATTTCACCTCCTATTGTGACCATTAATTCCGGGCTCTGTGTCCCCAGAGCAACGATAAATCCTTGCGATACCTGTAAACGATCGCATGCGGCTGCCAGGACAGCTTCCAGGAACTGGCGCAGATCTCCCAAGGTCAGCAAGCGCTCTTCAAGAGTCTGCAATAATTCGATATTGGCACGATCCCTGCCCAGGAAGAGCCAACGTTCCCAGATGGGGGCAACCAAGGTAATCAAATGCTCAAGCAACAATATGGTCACCACCATGGCAACCGGTATGATCTCCGCTGTTTCCACACCAAAAAAAACACCCGCACGGCGCAACAAAGTGGTAACCGCAAGCACCGCCGAGGCGGTTACCGGGCCGCGCATCAGCCATTTAAAGAGTCTCCTCTTGATCACCCGGTCAGGCCAGGAGACGCCAAAGAAAGCCACAGCATATGCCATAAGCACCAGCAAAACAGTGACCAGCAAGTTGCTGAGTGTGACGGCTAACCAGAAGGTAAGCGGATAATGAGCGGCAAATCCATAGCCAAAAAGCAAATAGGGATACGAGCCCAGGGCTGGCGCAAGCGCTCCGGTAAGCAGATAGCTCATTCGCCTGCGGCTGGCGCTGGTAACAGTGCGCTGGTAGGCCCGCCAGAAGTTCCACCAGGATATCGCCATGACAGCGATGTAGCACAGGGTGAACACCCACGTCAGCCAGGTGCGTTGCAGGTGCGGCACTGGCTGGCCGTTTTCCACCAGCGGTCCGACCAGCAAGTAAGATGGCAAGGTGAGCAGGAGCGCAAAAGAAACCAGGTACGCAAGCCGCACTGCCAGGCGCCGCCTGCCGCGTGAGGGTCGACCGGTAGTCGCCAGGACGGCATCTGAGAGGTGCAGATAAGCCGGCGGCAGGAACACGATTCCCAGCCATTGAAATCGCAGCCAGAATTCCAGCTCTTGGGGAGACTTTGCCACACTGCTGAGCGCATCCCCAACGAACACAATCACCACGCAAAGCAATATGATGGAAAATGAGCGCGTTACGCGATCCCGCAGGTTGAAAGACAGCACATAGAGCAGGAGCGAGAAGGCGGTAATCGCGATCCCCGCCGTCAGGATGCCGTTTAGCGTTTGTAAAGAAACCAGAAGAAAGTCATACATAACATTAAGAGAATGCTTTTATTTCATCAATCGTCGTTGAACCTGCCCATCTACTTTCTGGCTTTATACCATTACCTTAAGAATTTGGCAAAGAAGATGGCAATGTCCTGGTTTTCATAATAACGATCGTTATAGCCACACAGGTCGAAGCCCAGCTTGTGGGCAAGTTGAATCGCTGGATAGTTTTTCGGTTGCATCTCCAGCACCAGGTAGCGCGTAGCACGGCTAGCGCCCCATTCCAAAGCAGCCAGCACCAGGGCGCTGCCGATCCCCTGGCGGCGTAAGTGCCGCGCCACTACCAGGTCAGTAGCCCAGGTGGTCAGCGGAGCAAGCTCAAGCGTCAGGCTGATATAACCGATTGGCGTGCCTTTTAAGAGTGCAACCAATAAGCCGGAACGCTGTGTCCAGTCTGTAGCCAGCGTGCGATATTGGCGCGGGTACTCGACGCGCACCGAACGTGGCAAGCGAATCTGGCGAAAGGATACCTGGATCTGGTGGTCCTCATCATCCTCTACGCGCTGGATTTCCATTTGCCAAACGTATTCACTCGAGTAGTTATGATCCAAAGCCATCAGGCTGGGTATGTCAGCGTCAGCTGCTGGTCGAATCTCGATCTCTGGCATGCTTATATCCTTTGCTATGGGCCTGGTGTTTCTTCAAGGGTAGGCGCTACACGCACCTGGATTGGGCACGGGTTTGTCGCCTGAGCCTGGTTATCCACGACCACCAGGCTTAACTGGTAATCACCTGGGGTCAGACGGCGGGTATCCCAATCACCCAACTTATTGTTAATGACGGGTGTATTGCCAGCCTGCAAGGTCAGCCAGATGGACTCATCGGGGCGCTTAATTTCAAGCTTATAGAATCCAAAATTGGGGAGGTTAGCTGAGCCAATGATCCCAATGACGCCGGTTACTTCCTGACCAAATTGAGGAAAAGTTATCTCGATCTGGCCCGGGATACAGCCATCTGGTGTCCCACTCGAAACTGTGATCTGAATGGCTCCTGTTGGAACGACTTCTGGCGGAGGTGTGAGCACAGGAAGCGTGGTGGTGGGAGTCGCCATAAGGCTGAGCGTAGGGGTGGATATCGGTATTGCTCCTGGTACCGAAGGAGCCACAAAGTACACCAAAATAAACTCTGACACAGCCATCACTAAAAGCAACACCAGCGCAATCACCGACCGGTTTAGGTGGGTCTGAGCGTTTTCGCGCTCCAGGCCAAAGGCTGCTTGGCGATATTCACCCCAGGCAAGGATAAACTTGCGCAGATAATATAGCGCTCCCAAACCGATGACCAGGTATATCCAGATTTCAAAGGCGCTAAAAAAGCTCAGTGCCTCTTCCATGCCGCTCCTCACCCGGGGGCAACTGCAATAAAACCATTAAGGCTTAACCGTCTGAGCGCTAAAGACGGCGTAACACACCTAGTATCAGGGTCAAAAGCTTAGGCGCAATCTGTTTCCCAGCTTCCAGCACCTCTTCATGAGTGGTCAGAGTAGCTCCATCCAGATTGGCTTTGTTGCTGATGCCCGATATTCCCAAAACACGCATCCCGCCATGACGGGCGATGGTCACTTCGGGGACAGTGGACATCCCCACTGCATCGGCGCCGGCTATCTTCAAGAAACGCAAATCAGCCGGCGTCTCAAACGAAGGACCTGCCAGGCAGGCATAGACACCTTCATGCAGGAGCAATCCATTGGCTTCTGCCGTCTGCCGGGCAATTCTCGCCAGGTCGCGGTCGTAAGCCTGACCCATATCTGGAAAACGCGGGCCCAGTTCATCAATGTTCGGTCCGCGCAAAGGTGAAAGGCCAGCCATGCCCATCAAATTGAGGTGATCCGTGATCAGCATTAAGTCGCCTGGATTAAAATCGGGATTGACCGCGCCGGCGGCATTGGTGACGATCAAAGTATCAATCCCCAGCCTTTGCATCACCCGCACCGGCAGGACGATCTGAGACATGCTATAGCCTTCATAATAATGGGAGCGCCCCTGCATCACCAATACGTGCTTCCCCTCCAATGTTCCCAGGATCACTCGTCCCTGGTGCCCGGCCACCGTCGACACAGGCCAGTGGGGAATCTCTGTTGCAGCAATGATCGTCGCATCCCGAATCGCATCCGCCAGCAAACCAAGCCCTGAACCAAGGATCAACCCAATCCGGGGTTGCAGGGAGGTTTTGGAGCGGATAACCATTCCAGCTTCATCGATTCGTTCGAGTTTTAGATATTCTGTCATATGTCCCGAAGCCCCAACTATGTGAATATTATAACATGCGCACGATTTTAAAGAACCTGGGCAAAAGCGGCGATTGCCTGATCCACTGCCCGGTCGTCGATCCAATAATGGGTGACCAGGCGGAAACGGTTTGAGCCGGCTACGCCCACTCTAACGCCACGCTCGGTCAGGCGCTGGGCAACCTGGGCGGCAGTCAGCGGCGCAGTAGCCGGCGCCAGACTCATGAAGATCATGTTGGTTTGCGGTGTTCCTGGATCGAGGATCAAGCCAGGGATGCCTCCCAACCCCTCTGCCAGACGCCTGGCGCGGGCATGGTCTTCTGCCAGACGCTCAACCATGGTTTCCAGGGCAACAATCCCCGCGGCAGCCAATACTCCAGCCTGCCGCATGCCCCCACCCAGCTGTTTGCGGATGCGGTGGGCGCGGGCAATGAACTCCTTCGTACCGCAGATGACCGAGCCAACTGGCGCACACAACCCCTTGCTCAGGCAGAATGTCACCGAATCGGTCGTGGCAACCAGCTCTTTTGCCGGGACGCCCAATGCCGCCGCCGCGTTGAAGATACGGGCGCCATCCATGTGTAATGAAAAGCCGCGTTGATGGGCTAGCTCCCCGACCGAGCGCGTATAAGCGACACTTATGGCTGAGCCGCCACAGCGGTTATGGGTATTCTCCAGGGCAACCAGGCGCGTGACCGGCTGGTGGGCGTCATCAGGGCGGATAGCCGCTTCGATCGCATCCAGCGCCAGCGTGCCATCCGGTAAGTTCGGGATTTGCCGCGAGTGAACACCGCCCAGCGCCGAAATCCCCCCGGCTTCGAAGATTACCGTGTGAGCTTTATCTCCTAAAATAACTTCATCCCCGCGGCCGCAATGAGCAAGGATCGACGTCAGGTTGCCCATCGTCCCCGAAGCCACGAAGAGGCCGGCTTCTTTGCCTAGCATTTTGGCAGCCATTTCTTGCAGGCTGTTGACGGTGGGATCTTCGCCATAAACATCATCACCGACTTCAGCTTGCGCCATCGCCTGGCGCATGGCAGGGGTGGGTTTGGTTACGGTATCTGAACGCAAATCGATGAATTCCATGAAAAGCTCCTCTACTTTAATTGTTCAAGTATAGCTTCCAATTCATGTGGAAGGGGTGCAGAAAACGTGCGCGGCTCTTTTTCCCCACGCAGGCGAACCGTCAAACGGGCAGCATGTAAGAAGTGCCTGTTGAGCGCTAGGGTGGCATGTCGCCGGCCATAGATCGTATCGCCAGCGACAGGGCAGCCAATAAATGCCAGGTGCAGCCGGATTTGGTGCGTCCGCCCGGTGACCGGATGCACCTCAAGCAGCGTATGAGCAGAGAACCTTTCCACCGTAAGATACTCGCTGACCGCCTCGCGGCCCTTACCTGAGGCAACGACAGCCATCTTCTTGCGCATCCTGGGATCACGCCCGATGGGTGCTTCGATGCGTCCGGTGGGCGTCGGCGGACCGCCATCGACCAGCGCCAGATAGGTCTTCTGGGCTTTACGCTCGCGAAACTGGTTTTGCAGCCAGCGGTGCGCCTGGTCATTCTTGGCTAATAAGATCAAGCCAGAGGTGTCCTTATCCAGGCGGTGTACCACCCCTGGGCGCTGCTCTCCACCCACCCCCTCCATGCCAGGCGCGTGGCTCAAGGCAGCGTTGACCAGCGTCCCCGAAAGATGACCAGCCGACGGGTGGACGACCATTCCAGCTGGTTTGTTTACCACCATTAAATCATCGCTTTCAAAGAGGATATCCAGGGGGATTGCTTCGGGTGACAGGCTACTAGGCTCTGGAGGAGGTATGCGAACCTGTATCACCGTCTTGCTCTCTAACGCCTTGCCGGTCTTATACACAACGCTCCCGCCAACCGTGACAAAGCCCTCCCGAATAAGGTCTTGCAGGCGAGAGCGGGAGAATTCAGGCAAGCCAGCGGCTAAAAATTTATCCAAACGTTGGGCTTGGTGTTCATCAAAAACCAGTGTGATGAGGCGATCACTCACCCTTTAATTCCTCTGAGAGGGATTGGGCAGCCGCTTCTTTGGTAGCGCTTTGCTGGCTATCGCCGGGTTTATCCTTTTGGTCTGCGGATTTCCGCTCGCGCAGCCAGAGATCAAGTATCAGGAGCGCCACGCCAATCGAAATGCAGGCATCGGCGACATTGAAAATAGCAAACTCACCCAAAGAGACGAAGTCTGTCACATAGCCCTGGTTCAGCCTGTCAATCAGGTTACCCACTGCGCCACCCAATTGCAGGCTTAGCGCCAGCCGCAACAGCCAATCTTCGCGCGGCAGGCGCGGAAAGTAATAGATAATCACAATAGAGACAATCACCGACAAAACCGTGAATACCCCGCCGAAGTTTTGGAACATGCCAAAAGCCGCCCCGGTATTCTGGATGTGCACTAAACGGGCATAAGGCGTGATCCAATGGCCCTGCGGCCAGATTTCACCGAAATTCAGGTTGGCTCGCACCATGGACTTCGTCCACTGGTCCAACAGAACCACAATCCCGGCGATTAAGAATAGAAAGGCATAATCAGCAATTTTTCTTTTCAATTTTGAGCTCCGTCCCCCCATTTTACCTCAGTCAAGGCGCTACGGGCTAATCGGGTGGACGATCAGACCTTTGAGCGGAACTCCAGCAGATCCCGCGAGTTGGTCACGTATTTGGGGTTGAGCGAGCAACGGCATCCGTTCGTCGGGCACAAAATCAGGTGGGAAGAAAGCTACCAGGTGCGCGCGGCAGCCCGAACGGCAGTCACTGGCGCCGAAGCCTGATACAGGAATGCCGGCGCCCGTCATCCTGGCGAGCACCTGGCTCCATAAACATTCGATAGGTATAGCATCCTGTCTTGGCTTAGCTGACTTGGAGCGGAGGAATTTGTTCGGTGTTGCGATGATATAAGCCAAAGCTTCCACTCTTGCCGCCTGACCCAGGTAATCGATGTGCCAATGTATACGCTTCTCCTTCGCCTGTAGATGTCTGCCAAGACGGGCGCGCAAGCCGCCGGGACCCAATGAGCTACCAGCGTAGATGTACACCCCCGCCGGAAAAAGCTGCTCACCCAATTGACCTACGCAAAGCTGCGCAGGATATGTCAGGCGCAATTCAAGCGCATAAAAGCCGGGTTCAGGGGGAATTGTGTTCATCTTCCAAATGCATTTCGTGACCTACCCACAAAGTCTAGCTGGTGCGCGATATAGACCAACTCTTTAGCTTCAATTTGGGCGTGGCGCTTTGCAATCCAGTTCGCGAACCTGGCTGCGTCCAGCTCGGGATGACCAGCCAAAGCCTGGTGGATGGTATACACGATGAAGTGCAGAAAGTAGGCTTCGTCGTGCGGGTATCCTCCCCTGCGCGGACACACCACCCAATCGGAAGCTCCCGCACCCAGGATCACCGCCCCTGCCTGCCTGAGATGCTGGAACAGGTGGCGCCCAGTGCAGCTATCCCCAGAGGGCGCACCATCGATCATACGCTCATCCATGGTGCGTTGATAGAGGCTTTCGACCAGGTTGTCAAAGGCAGGGTCGATGGCAGGCTCCAGAATGGTCTTGCCATCAAAGTTCAGGGTGAAGTAGAACAGACCATCACCAGCAGACAGGTCGAAAAGATGTGGCAGGGTTTGCGGCACATTCACCAGGTCCAGGAAGGCATGTGCTACCAACAAGTCCCACTGGCGCCGTCCCCTTTCCCGGGCGATGAAGTCTGCCAGAGCGATGCATTCAAATTGAACCTCTACCTGTAATCCACCCTGGCGGATGATCCCGGTGTTGCCCGCTGCGCCTTCCCAGGCGCAGTTTCGCTCGACGGCCCAAGAGGGGAGGCGCTGCATAGCAGTGATGATATTCTCAGCCCGGGAGTCTATGGCTGTGTAATGGGCCTGGGCGAGCAAACCCCACTCCAGCATGCGCTCGAGCATAGTGCCGATGCCAGCCCCGATTTCCAGGATGTTTAACGGAGACTCCTGTGGGCGGCGCCTGACCTCACCAGATAGCGTCTCCCACACGCCCTTGTTGAGGGCGCGATCATCAACGCTTTTCTTGGCAGCCAGGTAACGTTGGAAGGAAAATTCCACAGGAGCAAGCATTTATTTCACCAGCCTTTGCAAGAAATCCCGGATACTCCGTCCTGTGTCTTCCCAGGTCGGGTGCGCCAGGTAGCGGCGGCGCGCTGCCAGGCTCATTTCCAACAGCCGCTGGCGGTCGTTCATCAACAGGCTTAGGCAATCCGCCAGAGCAAGCGGGTCGCCGGGTGGGAGCAGGAAGCCATCCACTCCGGCGGTGATGATCTCACTCGCCCCACCGCTTGTAGTTGCGATTGCCGGCAAGCCAAAGCCCATCCCTTCCAAATAAGCGATGCCAAATCCCTCGTAAGTGGAAGGGACGACCAAGACATGGCTGGCGGTCATCTGCCTTGCCAGCTCAGCCTCGCCAAGCCGCCCACAAAAATCCACTCGACTGCCAATGTGCAGTCTGGCGACCTGCTGCTGGATGGCACGCGCATACGCTTTGTCCATTTCCGGGCTGCCAACCACAGTTAGCTGCCAGGCATCCATTGTTAAGCTGCTCAAGGCGTCCAGAAGGGTATGCAGGCCTTTGCGCGGAATAAGGTTTCCCAGGAAGAGCAGGCACAATGGCCCTGCCTGCCTGGAGCGCCGGACGATATCTGCTTCCCGGACATCCGGATGCATATGATCGCCAGCTGGATAAACGACGTCGAAAGGTTTCACGTCCAGGTCTATTCCCATCTCAGCCACGGCCTGGCGCGTGGTCTGGCTGTTGAAAATGAAGCCCCCCACGCTTTGCAGGTAGCGGCGCTCTACCTGGCGATAGAGCGCTTTATGCCAGGCCGGGTGCCGCTCGTTGCTTCGCAGGTGGTGGACGATGGATATGATCAGGCAGCCAGCAGATTGCTGCCCCAAATAGGCGCGGCGCAAGCGACCGTTTAGCCAGAACAGCGAGGGGTGATTGAGCTCATCCTGGAGCAATACATCCAGGCGGGAGCCCTGCAGCCTGCGCAATAATCCTGTCGATAGGTTGTCGGTCAGGTGGCGGGCATAGTCCCGCCAGGGGAGGCTGAA
>Ga0113563_10001835_pt1 | contig 12404 bp, 10 predicted proteins | sample Mud3Dept3metaG_FD_80117 | JGI IMG/M metagenome (GOLD analysis project Ga0113563, IMG submission 80117) | Freshwater wetland microbial communities from Ohio, USA, analyzing the effect of biotic and abiotic controls - Mud 3 Core 4 Depth 3... | ecosystem: Environmental > Aquatic > Freshwater >...
GGTCTTCCTGCTGGAGTTCTCCTTTGGCCCGGATGTATCCGCGGAGTCAAAGGTCGCCGTGATCAAGGCTCTGCAGGAGTTCTTCAACAAGGTCTGAGCGGATTCCACGGTTCCGCATTTCCCGGGGCTGGGCAAGGGATTCCAACATCTTTCACCTTGGAAGTGTGTGAGGGTTTTGTGGATCGGACCAAATTCCCCGTGAAGATCGAGGTGGTGGCCTACTCAGGGTACAAGGCCAATGAGCGGCCGCTGTATTTTGTCCTGGAACAGAAAAAGCTGAGCGTGGTGAACGTGGTGGACCGCTGGTACGGGGTGGAGCATGATTACTTCAAGGTCCTTGCCGAGGACGGAAAGGTTTACCTGATCCGCTGGCACAGGATCCTGGATTTGTGGTTTGTCGTGAAGATTATGGAGAGGACGGAGAAGACGAAGTCTAAAACTCTACTCTGAGGTATAGACCCATCGATAGTTAATGGGGCGAAGATCCAGGAAAGTTTCCTTTGGGTGCAGGAACTCATCTTTGAGCCTGATCCAGCTCACGTGGTGTTTGAGCCTTCTCAGTTTCCCGTCATCCGGGGGTTTTGCGTGGACCGTGTGACCGTAAACGGCTTCAGAGATTCCGAGGTAAAAGTCCCTGTCAGGGTAGAGATAGGCCGATTTGAAGCTCTCTGGATCCATGAGCTCGCGGTTTGCCAGCGCAAGAATTTGTTTCTCCGTGAGCTGAATGAGGAAGAACTTTGAGAGCCCACGCTCCGAGTACTTGATCATGGAGCGTGACTCACTGGTGGACACGAACACGGTGGTAATAAAATCCAGCCTTTTCATCAACTGGGCGGCAATGAGCGCGGCGGTTCTTCTTCCACCCACGTTGACATGGCATCCATAGTATTCGAAAAGCTTTCTCTGCAAATAGCGGCCCTCCGAATCCCCCTTCTCATAGAGGTGGCTTTGGATGTAGCGGAGCCATCGGGCAAGATCTTCTGCAGCATCAGCAATGGGCCAGTCGATTTTTACATGAAAATGGGTTAGGGCATATCGGTTATTTCTTTTGACGGTGGGGTCCTGCTGGATCAGCAGAGCGTAATCCACGTCGAGCCAGCTCTCCAGGAAGTCTAGAAAGCGAGGTCTGTCGAAGTACCGCAGGTTGCGATCGAAGTTTTTGTACAGGGGAAGCTCAGCGAAGAACTCGAGGTTTTCCTTGATGACTTTGTTCTCAGGGAAAAAGCGGATGTAATTCTTCATCGCGGGTTGGATGGTGCCCTCACAAAAGATGACGATGAAGGTTCGGAAAAGTTCGGATTCTTTTTCTACCTTCTTTGACTTCGGTTTTAGTTCGCTTTTGTCGACAAAACTGTACTCTGCCCCGCTTTGGATATGCTTGTAGTAGGAGTCCACAAGGGAGAGTTTCATGAGCCGTTGCTCCAGGACGTCTCTCAGAATCTCGTAAAGAGAACGCCGAAGCTTTTCATGGTAATTGAGTCTTTCCCTGTAAATCCACATGAATCAGAACCTCGGAGGCGAATCCCTCTTTGTTGAAGTAAACGCACGGGGCAATGGAGAGGTGTGAAAAATTATTGATAAGCATATCAAGAAATGCTCGTAAGTGTCAATAAGAAATAGGGAATTCTGGGATCGTCCTGGCGGGAAAACGAGGATCATCGGCTTTGTGATTTTTTTAGAAAGGAGGAATTTGCTTGACAAACAGGAGTCCTCAATTATAGTAGTTCATTTACCTTAGCTTTAGCTAGATTTATAAGAAGTGCATCCAAATAGGTCCTATTCAATGATCATCGACCTTCAAGCAATCACCGAGGAGACGGAATTCAGTGAAGTGCTGGAAGAAGGTTGGTGGCAGCCGGGGGATGAGAACGATCAAATCCTTGGTCTTGACGCTCCGTTCCGCGTCAGGGCAAAAGTTTCCAGAGCAGCAGACAAGTTCCTTATTCAAGGGACGATCCGCGGAGGAATTCAAATCCGGTGTGATCGTTGCCTTGAGCCTTTTCACCGGGAACTCGAAGCGCCATTCCATGTCTATCTGGTTGTTCCGCGCGAGAGTTCGGATCAGGAAGAAATCGAGCTGCTCGATGACGATATGGAAGTTGATTTTATCAAGGGGGATACGATAGATCTTAGCGAGATCGTTCGGGAGCAGGTCTATCTGTCGCTGCCGATGAGGTCGATCTGCAAAGAGAGTTGCCGCGGTCTGTGCCCTGTGTGCGGGGCAAACTTGAACGAGAGCTCTTGCCTGTGCAGGGAACCAGAGGGTCACCCGGCTTTTTCGAAATTGAGACTTAAGGGAGAATAGGGAAAGACTATGGCGTTACCAAAGAGAAAAAAATCAAAGTCCCGCCGGGGCATGAGGCGGTCTCATGATCATGTTCGCCTACCCAGACCAACCCTGTGTCCTCAATGCCACGAACCGGTTCTTCCACACCGTGTTTGTGCACAGTGCGGTTCCTACAAGGGCCAAACCTTGATTGAAACAGAAGAAAGTTAAGTTTGGCAGGTTGGGCCATGCCCTGCGGGGCTCAAGGAACAGGTTTTTGCAGCCAGCGTTTTCCGGATGAGGATTCTCATGAGTGACTCAGGAAGAGTGGTGATCATCACAGGTGGATCCAGAGGGATCGGCCGGGCAATCGCTTTTCGCTTTGCCGAGGAAAAGCCCAAGCTCGTCCTTCTCCATTATGATCCGGACGATTCTGCTGCTGAGGAGACTCTGGCCCGCCTGGCCGAGAAAGGGGTTCAGGGAGAAGCTCACCGCCTGGATGTTTCCAATCGGGGAGAAGTGGATCGCCTTTTCAAGGAGGTCCTTTCCCGGTTCGGTCGGGTGGATGTCTTGATCAACAATGCGGGCATCACGAAAGACGGGCTTCTCATGAGAATGAGCGAGGACGATTGGGACCTCGTGCTCAGGGTGAATCTCAAGGGGACCTTCAATTGCACCCAGGCGGTCATTCGTTCCATGATCAAGGAGAGGACCGGCCGCATTGTGAACATCTCGTCGGTGGTCGGTCAAATGGGGAATGCCGGGCAGACCAACTATTCCGCATCGAAAGCGGGGATTATGGGATTCACGAAGAGCCTGGCCCGGGAGGTCGCCTCAAGAGGCATTACGGTCAATGCGGTGGCTCCGGGGTATATCCACACGGAGATGACTTCCGTTCTGCCCGACAAGGTGAAGGAAGTTTTTATGCAGCAAATTCCAATGGGGCGAATCGGAGAACCGGAAGATGTGGCTGAAGCGGTTCACTGGCTCTGTTCCGAAAGATCAAAGTACATCACGGGACAGGTGATCCATGTGAACGGCGGACTGTATATGTGAGCTGGATACCGATAAACCCTTACTCGAGGGATTCGAAAATCTGTGGGCCTGACGTTGGGTAGCTACCAAAGAAGAGACAAAGGAGGAAATCGTTCATGGCAGATATTATCGAAAGGGTAAAAAAAATCATCATAGAACAGCTGGATGTCGCAGAACAAGATGTTGTTCCCACGGCTTCTTTCGTCGATGATCTGGGAGACGATTCGCTGGATCAGGTGGTGTTGATCATGGCGATGGAAGAGGAATTCAATGTCTCCATTTCCGATGAAGATGCAGAGAAAATTGCCACGGTCCAGGACGCCGTTGATTATGTTAAGAAGGCTCTGGGTCAGTGACCGCGTTGAAACCATCTCTGCTCACCGCGTGAAACAGAGAATGAGGGATTTATGAAGAGAAGGGTTGTGGTGACAGGTCTGGGATTGGTGACTCCCCTAGGGACCGGGGTTCAGAAGACCTGGGAAGCTCTTTGCGCCGGGAAATCCGGGATCAAGAGGATAGAGAAATTTGATCCCTCTCCCTTTCCATGTCAGATTGCCGGACAGGCGTGGGACTTCCGGTCCGAGGATTTTATGGAAAAGCAAGAAGTGAGACGATTCGATATTTTCGTTCACTTTGCAGTGGCTGCGGCACGGATGGCGATGGAGGAATCGGGCCTCAAAATCGATGACACCAACCGGCATCGCGTCGGGTGCCTGACGGGATCCGGGCTTGGAGGGCTTGCCATGCTGGAGCACTATCACCAGGTCCTTATGGAACAGGGACCCCGTCGAATCAGTCCTTTCTTCATCCCGGGCATCATCGCTAATATGGCTCCCGGCCAGATCGCCATTCAGTTCGGCGTGAAGGGGCCCAACCTGTCTATTGAGACCGCCTGTGCCGCCAGTTGTCACGCGGTGGGAGAGTCTTTCTGGCTTATTCGAGAGGGAAAGGCCGATGCGATGATCGCCGGGGGTTCTGAGGCGGTGGTGACTCCGCTGGCCCTGGGCGGATTCTGCGCGATGAGAGCGCTCTCCACCCGGAACGATGAACCGGAGAAAGCCTCCAGACCTTTTGAACTCAACCGGGACGGTTTTGTCATGGCGGAGGGATCGGGGATCCTGGTGCTGGAAGAGATGAAGCAGGCGCTCGATCGAGGGGCCCCCATCTATGCCGAAGTCATCGGCTACGGGATGAGCGGAGATGCGTATCACATCACGGCGCCGGAACCGGATGGTGGAGGCGCCACGCTGTGTATGAGGAATGCGCTCGAAGATGCAAGCCTCCCTCCTGAAGCCATCGACTACATCAATGCCCATGGAACGTCCACAAAGCTCAACGACGAGTCGGAAACAAGAGCGATCAAGATGGTCTTTGGAGAGCACGCGTACAAACTGGCGATCAGCTCCACCAAGTCCATGACCGGCCATCTCCTCGGCGGGGCCGGAGGGGTCGAGGCCGCCATCATCGCCCTGACGATCAAAAACGGCATCATTCCTCCGACGATCAATTATGAAACTCCGGATCCGGCCTGTGATCTTGATTTTGTTCCCAATGTGGCCAGAAAGGCCAAGGTGAGAGTGGCCATGTCCAACTCTTTCGGTTTCGGAGGCACTAACGCCTCTATCATTTTCAAGGCCTTTGAGGCGTAGAAAGATCAACTTTGGTTGTTCTTTCTTTTGAGATAGGCCTATGCACAGAAAACGGGTTCAGCTTTTCTGTGCATTTTTTTCGAACCCAAAGGCCGGAGACCCACTCCCTTCGATCCCTATGACGAAGACGGCTCTTTCAGGAATGCAGGTCATCACCTTGATCCTGGGGATCCTCTTGACGCAGGCGATCTTTCCCGCCCCGGCTGCAGCTCTCACCTTGATCCTTCCTGAGCAAGCCCTCGAAGACAGCGGCGTTCTTTCCAATGGGGGTACGGTCTCTATCCCAAAAAGCCTCTCTTTGGATTTTGTCGTCCGTCTTTCTTCCAGCGACACCTCTCAAGTGTTTGTTCCGGAGACGGTCGTGATTCGAGCCGGGAATACATCGGCCGCCTTCGACATCACGATCGTTGATAACGGAGCCGTGGAGGGTCCAAAGACCGTCAACATCAGCGCGTCCGCAGAGGACGGGTCCTCGGTCGAGCAGACCATGATCGTTGAAGACAACGACCCCGGCCGGGTCCAGTTCAGTGCGGGTTCCTACTCCGTGGAGGAAAAGGATAGAAGTGCCGTCATCACGGTTATCCGAACGTCGAGCAGCAGCGGGGAGATTCGTGTCGACTATGGGACGGTTAACGGGACCGCCTCGGCCGGCGCGGACTACGAAAGCATCTCAGGAACACTGACCTTTCACAACGGCGAGGTGAGCAAAACTTTTTCAGTTACCATCCTGGATGATTCGGTAGCCGAAGGGGAGAAGACGGTAAAGCTCAGTCTCAGCAATCCCACGGGCGGGGCGGTCCTGGGAATTCCAAGCACGGCCATCCTGACCATAGAGGATGACGATCGGCCCGACTTCTTCACGGAGATTTTTGACCAGGACGACAATGATATCCAGAATCAGACCCTCACGTTCGTGCCCGATGGTTCCAGGTCCTTTTATGCTGTTTGCAGGACTCCAGCCTATACTTTTCCTACGGACCCTTCGGCTGGAAGGATACTTTCTCTTGCCGACGATTCATACGCCACCGTCCAGGTGACCGGGGGTGCGGAGATTCCTTTTTATGGAGTGCGCTACCGTACCTTCTTTGTCGGCAGCAATGGGTATGTAACGTTTTCCTCGGGGGAGAGCTCCTATCAGGAATCGTTGAGCCGCCACTTCAATCAACCTCGCATTTCAGCTCTATTTGACGATTTGAATCCTTCCCACGGTGGAAAAGTTTTGTGGAAGCAGCTGGCTGACAGAATGGTGGTCACCTTCCAGGATGTGCCTAAGAATTATTCTGGAAAACCGAACAGTTTCCAGATTGAAATGTTTTTCGATGGAGTCCTTCGTATCACCCACCTCAATATCTCCCTCAGAGACGGCTTGTGCGGCCTTTCAAGAGGAGGAGGCGTGCCGTCGGAATTCGCTGAGAGCAATCTGAACGATTATCCTGCCTGCTTCTTTCTGAGCCTTCCGGAAAGCGTCACAGAAGGAAAAGACACGGATGTCATCGCTCCGGGGACCCTCGGAGCTTTGATCCCCCCACCTACGGAGTTCAAGATCCGCATGACCTCTTCTGATCCCACGGAACTGCAAGTCGACAACACGGTCGTTTTCCCTGCAGGGGAGAGCTCGGTCCTCTTTGATTTGACCACGGTGGACGATGATCTCTTGGATGGGACTCAGACCGTGACCATCACCGCGACTCTCCCGGGTGGAGGTACGATCAGCGGAGTCGTCCGCGTGAATGACAACGAGTCGGCCACGCTGACCGTGGAGGTCCCGAAGACGGCAAAAGAGGTGGACGGTCGGCTTCCTGCAAGCGGCGTCGTCAGGGTGAGCGATCCGGTCGATAAGGATGTAAAGATTTTCCTATCCTCTGATGATCCATCGGAAGCGACCATCCCGGAAACCGTTACGGTCCCCAAGGGGCAGAGCTCTGCCTCCTTTGATCTGGTCATCGAGAACGACGTGCTTGTCGATGGTCCCCAGACGGTCACGATCACGGCTTCGGTCCCGGGCTGGACCTCAGGGTCTGAAACCATGGTGGTTCTTGATGACCGTGAGGATGCCCGTTTTGCTCCCTCCATCACAGCAGGCGGCTATCACTCCATTGCCCTAAACGATGACGGCACGCTTTGGGCTTGGGGAGACAACGGGTCCGCTCAGCTGGGCGACGGAAGCACGACGAACAGAAACGTGCCAGTCCGAGTGACTTCTCTCAGTGACGTCTTTGCTGTTGCAGGAGGGGGAAACCACACTTTGGCCCTTACGGGGGAGGGAGGGGTTTGGGCCTGGGGGGATAACAGCAGCGGCCAATTGGGCGACGGGACTTTTCTCGCAAGGGCTCGACCCGCTCCATTGTCCCGCTTGACAGAGAGTGTGGCGGTCGCAGCCGGCTATTCGCATTCCCTAGCGCTCAAAAAGGATGGGACCGTGTGGGCGTGGGGAGATAACAGTTCAGGTCAGCTTGGCAATGGAACGACACAGAACCGCAACATCCCCGAGCCTGTTCTGCACCTGGCCGAGGTGATCGCGATCGCTGCAGGACAGTATCACAGCATTGCTCTCCGAAGGGACGGGACCGTGTGGGCGTGGGGAGCAAACGGTGATGGTCAGCTCGGGGATGGATCCTTTCATACCAGAACCGTACCTGTTCAGGTTGCTGGACTGTCTGATGTCCTCTGCCTTGCGGCGGGCGGTTATCATGGTCTGGCGATTCAGAGTGACCGAAGGGTCTGGACCTGGGGACGGAACTGGGAGGGACAGCTGGGGGATTCCCTCTATGATCATTTGACAATGCCCGCGCCAGTGCAGGGATTAAGCGGGGTAATCCTTGTCGCCGCTGGAGCGTCCCACAGCGTAGCCCTCAAATCCAACGGAACCGTGTGGGTCTGGGGAGCGAGTGATCACGGCCAGCTGGGAAATAGCACCTTTCAGGCCAGCAGCACTCCGGTGCAAGTGCCTGACCTGCTCAGTGTGATCGGCCTGGCAGCGGGCGCCAATCACAGCCTGGCTCTCAGAAACGATGGGACCGTGTGGGCCTGGGGAGACAACGGGTCTGGCCAGCTCGGAGATGGGACCTTTGGGAGTCAAAACGTACCTGTCCAGACCATAGGTTCGTCGGAGAACGAGGTTCTTGATCTCATTTCGCTTTCCGTTATTGTTCCTCCAAGGGTGACTGAGGGAGATGGAGTTCTGGTGGGAAGAGGAGCCGTGATTCTAAAAGAGGCGCTCAAGAGGGATCTTGTGGTGACCCTGACTTCCAGCAATCCTTCGGAGGTCTCGGTCTCCGGTCGCATGATCATCCCGGCAGGTCAGACGTCTGCTTCCTTCGACTTGACCATTTGGGACGACACGCTGGTCGATGGTCCTCAGCCGGTTCAGGTGACGGCTTTTGCCCTTGGCTATGTCCCGGCCGGGGCGACCATGGAGGTCGACGACAACGAGGGTGCGATCCTTTCGATCGAGGTTCCCACCCTGGTCACAGAAAGCGACGGTTGGCTTCCCCTTCGGGGCAAGGTCAGCCTGAGCGTCCCCCCGGACAGGGACATTACAGTCTACCTAAGCGCTGGAGATACCGCAGAGGTGATGGTGCCAGCGACGGTCGTGATCATGGCAGAACAAACGTCCGCCCCATTCTCCATTCAGGTTCTCGATGACTGGGAAGTGAATGGGATTCGGGAAGTGGTGATCACCGCAAGCGTGCCCGGATGGGGCTCTGAAGCACGGAGAATCGATGTGGAGGATAACGAGCCGATGGACCTTTTCATCGGAGTGGAGGAAGACAACGGTGAACGCGGGAGATCTCCGAGCGGAAAAGGAATCGTCAGTATCCTGACTCCCTTGCCATTCGATCTTGTGGTCGACCTGTTTTCCGACGATCCTTCCGAAGTGGCTGTGCCTGCCTTTGTGATTATCCCGGCGGGAGAGACCATGACCTTTTTTGATCTTTCACTGGCCGAATCCCGCAAAGCTGATTCACGAAAAGCGACCATCACGGCTTCTGCACTTGGATGGTCTCCGGGAGTTGTGACGATCAGGGTCAAGAAAAGTGAGACACACCCGTCTTGACAAACCCCCAAGAGAGCGGATGTTGCCGACCCTGGTCGGGGCAGGGGTCCCGTGCCTGACCGGATGGGGAGAGGTGGTGTCCGTTTTTCCTCTAGCGGTGAATATACGTCACTCCCAGGGGCTCCTGATATCCTTCATTGGAAAGACTCGCGCCATGACCTTTCTGAGCGTCTGTGTCCCCGCTCTTTTCCGGGAGCAAAAGAAAGGCCTTGTCCCTGGAGACCGAGTCCGATTTGAAGGACACAGGCTGGTCGCGGAGGGTTTCGTCCTGGATTTCCTGGGGCAGACGACCTGGCAGGGCACACTCACCCGGGATGACGTCAAAGGATTCCATGCTTCAAAAGTCTCTCTTGTGAAGGAGGCTCTTCTCTTGAAGGGAAGAGACGGCGGATTCCTTGGACTCCTCCGTAGAGATGAAACAAAGAATCCTTTCCTGGACAAGGCGATCAAAGTGCTACGCGGGGTTCAGAGTGCGCCGTCGCGAGCCGTCAGGCTCAAAGTCCTCTCCGGCATGGTAGGACTTGGGCCGGGGTCAACGCCTTCCGGGGATGATTTCATTGCAGGGGTTCTCCTGGGACAAGAAACGCTGAGGCTTCTACTGTCCACTGAGGAGAAAGCGGTTGCCGCAAGTCTGGATCCCATGATACCGTGCTCCACGGAAAAGGATGCCCTCTGGGTCGCAATAAACAGGACCAGTGATGCAGGCAAAACTCTGTTGTGGCAGGCGCTCCAGTGCCATTTCCCCGAATACCTGATCGAAATGGTCCGGTCCGTCTCTGATGCGGAAGGGAAGCAGGAAATCGTGGATGCCGTGGAAAGGGCTGTGGGCCGCGGAGCGACCTCAGGGACCGATGCCCTGACAGGATTCCTACTCTCTGCGGAAGGAAGGATTTGAGTAACCGTGAAAAAGATCCTTGTTCGTAAGAACGCTTATTACGATTCCGTCTTTCTCATGCTGGCCACCAAAGCTCTGAAGCAACGGCCCGGCATCAAAGAGGCCGTGGTGGCCATGGGAACGGAGGTCAACCTGGGGCTTTTGAAAGAGATCGGTCTCCTCTCAGGAGAAGCGGAATCCGCCAAGCCGAATGACCTGCTCATCGCAATCGAGGCTGAGACCGGGGAGGCGGTGGAGGAAGCCTGCCGGATCGCCGAAGAGGTCCTGAAAAAGAAAAGTCATGGGGGAGGAGGACAGGAGGACTTTCGTCCTGTGAGCCTCGATGGAGCGCTCAAGATCCTCCCGGAGGCCAATCTTGTGGTCATCTCGGTTCCCGGCAGGTATGCGGCGCGGGAAGCGAGGCAGGCGCTCAACAAGGGTCTTCACGTGATGCTTTTTTCCGACCACGTCTCCGTTGAAGAGGAAGTAGAACTGAAAGAGATGGCCCTGGAAAGGGGACTCCTCATGATGGGCCCTGACTGCGGAACCGCCATCCTCAATGGGAAGCCGCTCTGCTTTGCCAATGTTGTTCGGAGAGGGCCCATCGGTCTCGTGGCCGCCTCAGGCTCAGGGCTTCAGGAAGTCTGCTGCTGCATTGACCGAATGGGTGGCGGAATTTCTCAGGCCATAGGCACAGGGGGCGGAGACCTCCAGGATCAGCGAGTGAGAGGGCGGATGACGCTTATGGGAATCGAGGCCTTGAAACAGGACCCGGAGACCCGTGTGATCGTGGTGCTCTCCAAACCGCCGGCCGAAGAACTGGCGGCCACGGTCCTCTCGAAACTCGAAGATGCCGGAAAGCTCTGTGTGGCTCATTTCTTGGGCCGTAAGCCGTCAGGAAAGCGTGGATCCGTCCGGTTTTCCAGCAACATGGAGGAAGCCGCTGCCATGGCCGTGGCTTTGTCCAGAGGGGAGGAATACCGTCCCCTGTGTTTCTCTCTTTCGGAGGCAGAGGTATCGGGAGTGGCAGAGGCCGAGGCGAAGAGGATGGCCTCTGAACAGAGATACGTTCGCGGCCTTTTTGCCGGGGGGACGCTGGCTATCGAAGCCATGGCGCTTTTCGAAGAAGAGGGCTTCAGGATTCTCTCCAATGTCCGGAAGGAACCCGGCCTCGCGCTCCAATCTCCCCACCGTTCAGAGGGGCATGCGATCGTGGATATGGGTGACGATGTGTTCACTCTGGGGAGACCCCATCCCATGATCGATCCCTCTCTCAGGGAGGAAAGGATCGCCACGGAGGCGGCTGATCCGGAGACCGCGCTTCTGCTGCTGGACGTTGTGCTCGGGTATGGGGCTCACGAGGACCCTTGCGGGGCTCTTGCAGAGAGCGTGAGCATAGCAAAAGGGCAGGTTGCCGGAAGAGGAGGGTATCTGTCCGTCATTGCATCCATCACCGGCACTGAAAAAGACTTCCAAAACATGGCGGAGCAGAAAAAAAAGCTGGAATCCGCAGGATGCCTGGTGATGCCTTCGAACTATCAGGCGGCCGTACTGGCGCTTCACGTGATGAGAAAGGTGGCTTTGAAATGGATGTGAAAAAGATCAATGAGCTTTTCAGCAAAGAGCTGGTGGTCATCAACATGGGCCTCGATTCCTTTGCGGACAATTTGCGCAAGGAAGAGGTGAAGGTTCTTCCGATGGACTGGAAGCCTCCTGCCGGCGGCGACAAGAGGCTGATCTCCCTGCTTGATAAATTGTAACCGTTTAGCTTTTTGAAATGGATGGCTGAGGCGGTGGGAGTCTCTCTCAAAACAGAAAACGAAGAGTGGTCGGGAAAGACTATGCAGATAAGGGGCAGCGAAGGCGGGCGGCGAGGTTTCACCGGCCCCTCCATGCAAGTTTTTACCTGGCGAGTTCCGCGGTAGCCCTCCGCCCGCCTCACCCGTTGCCCGAAGCTGGACATTGTGCTGTGGCTTCTTCGTTGTTCTGTTTTGAGAGAGACTCCCACGGCCTTTTCCTGTAACTATTTCAAAAAGCTAAACGGTTACGATAAACTAGGAGCAGGCAAATGAAGGCGAAAATCGAAGAGGCCAACCAGGAGGCGGTCTCCAGGATTCAGAGGTCAAGGCCGACGCTTCTCGACGTCTCGATTGCCGGGGAAGCGATCCCGGGCATGAAAAGGAATATGATTCTCCACGCGGGCCCGCCCGAGCCCTGGGAGAGAATGTGCGGACCCATGAAGGGAGCGGTGATCGGGGGCATGATCCTGGAGGGGCTTGCGAAGAACAGGCAGGAGGCCGAAGCCCTGGCCGCTTCAGGGGACATTCTCTTCGAACCGTGCCACCATCATTCGAGCGTGGGGCCCATGGCCGGAGTGGTGACCTGGAGCATGCCGGTGTGGGTCATGGAGAACAGGACCTTCGGGAACCGGGCCTACTGCACGCTCAATGAGGGTCTGGGCAAGGTTCTTCGCTATGGCGCCTTTTCAGAGGAGGTCATCGCAAGGCTCCGCTGGATGGCCGA
>Ga0113563_10001836_pt1 | contig 12401 bp, 6 predicted proteins | sample Mud3Dept3metaG_FD_80117 | JGI IMG/M metagenome (GOLD analysis project Ga0113563, IMG submission 80117) | Freshwater wetland microbial communities from Ohio, USA, analyzing the effect of biotic and abiotic controls - Mud 3 Core 4 Depth 3... | ecosystem: Environmental > Aquatic > Freshwater >...
AGCATAATAATTGAATTTAATATTAATTTTTTCATTTTGATATGAATTAGAAAGCGCACTAACTGATAAGGTAATCAAATGGATAATTAGCAAGGATCTCCCCGCCGTCTTTTGTAACACGACAAACATCTTCAAAACGCACTCCACCCACACCAGGGATGGCAAGTATAGTATGACCCACGGTTACAGCCATATTTTCTTCAAGTTTTGTCTTACTATGTGCCGGAATAATTGTGGATGCCGGATTTTCTTCAAATCTCAATCCGATCCCGTGGGATATGCCCTTCAGATGATACTGTTCAAGTCCCTTATTGACACATATCTCCTTCCCAATCTTATCCAGAACTGATACAGTGACGCCTGGTTTTAATGCTTCCCTCGTAGCTTCATGTATTTCGATGTAAGTATCGATGAGTTTTTGCTGCTTTTCATCAGGCTTTCCCATTACGAAAGTGCGCGCCAGATTGGCACAATAACCATCATATTGAGGAGTCAGGTCAATGACAACCAGATCCCCTTCTTTAATGGGATCCCTGCTGACTTTCCCATGTATCCAGCAACTTTGTTTTCCGGCATTTACATGAACAGGAGTACTTGTCCCTTCGGCCCCGTTTTTCATCATAGTATAGAGAACCTCAGTGGCAATTTCATGGCCTGTTATTCCCGGCCGAAGTAATTCTTTTGCCCTGGACATTCCAGATGCTGCAATAGATTGTGCCTTTTTCATTAACTGGATTTCATCCGGATCTTTAACCATCCGCAGTGCATCCATAACCGGATCTGAAGGAACAAGGTCAGCCTGGGGATTCACCTTCCGGAAAAGATCGACCAGGAATGCTGGAGTATGAAACCACATTTGCATTCCAATACGTAACCGGTGATCAGGAGGTGGTGTTACACCAGGCGGCGGACCATCAAATAGAGAATGAAAAACATTCCTGACATCGGATATTTGTTCCCCAACATGACTGAATATTTTTATTTGTTCATTATCAACCTGACTTCGGATTTCTTCTTCCTCTGCAGAAAATACAATGAAGATTGGTGGCCCTGAAGCAGGTATAATAGCTCTTGGCTGAATACGTATATCCCCAAAGAAGTATCGGTAGTCATCATGATTCATGATCATGATTCCCACCATGCCGTTTTGCTTCATAAGCTCCTGAGCTTTTCTAATACGACCATAATTAATATTAATCATAAATGAGTTGATTATTAATGAAAACTGATTATTCGTTTAAAAATACAAATTCCCCCTAAATACTTCCACTGAACAGCTATTTCAGGGCACGATTCAGAAAAAAGAATTTTAACTGAGTATTCCAATGCTAATTTTTTTTCAAAATATAACTGAAATATACATATTCCCCTGACACAAATCGGTTGTATGTTTCAGAACCCATTGTTCCTGCAAAATTTAGAGCTGCTTTATGCAAAAACAGGGGGGTTAATTTTTTAACTAACGATCTTTTCCTCCCGTCATCCAGTTCTAATGCATTAACAACCTGCCTGGTTATAAATTCTTCCTTCAATATTGTCATTCCGGATGACAGTAATTGTTTTTGTAAAACCGGTATCTCAAAATCGTATCGGAAATCTGCAAATAATAAATGACCTTCATAACGTAAAATGCGATAGACCTCTTTTAAAAATAAATTCATATCAGGATATCGATGAGAAGATTCCACATTTATTACCACATCACAAGAATTATTATCCAGTTTTATTTCCTGGGCATCACCCTGTAAAAATGATAATCCCCTTATCTTATAATATTGGTTACAAAAACTAACTGCACTTTTATCCAGATCTATTCCAATGGCAGAAGCAGGTGAGAAAAACCTGGTGATATATTCCAGTCCACCACCTCTCCCGCATCCAATTTCACAAATATCTTTATTTGCAATGTCAACATTTTTTGCAAGGTGATGATATAACTGAACCGAATAACGGTTTGATTCGTCATGTGCATCTAACCTGATGTTGTGGTCGATATCGGCATATCCGAAATTCATAAACAAAATAGCCGCATCTTTGTCTGTTTTATTAACATACCAGTACCAGATTCTGAACATCCAAATACGTAAATTCTTCTTTAAATTCATATCTGATCAGGAAAAAACATCGGTTTCAGAATGATCTTCTAAGTTATATATATACTTACGCACTTTTTGTGCCCATTCAAAATGAGATAAAGTATTATCGAATTTTTGATAGGGTATGGGTTTCCCTATTTTAACTTTGATCGTTTTATTTCTTTTTTTAAACATCTCGCTGGGCAAAAGAATTAACTCTATATTGACTTTGATTCCCAGTAACCGTCTGAATGAATTTATAAAATAAAATAAATATGAGTTCCGGCCATACATATAAAATGGCACCAGGTTTCGATTACTTGATACGGCTTTAGTAATATAACTTTTTCCCCATTGGCAATCCTGGATCTTCCAGCCATATAATCTCGATACCTCTCCTGCAGGAAAATGAGTAATAGGAACATTTGAATTGAAAATTTCATTTAAAGCGATTAAATATTCCCTTGAGTTTCGGCTAAATACATTAACTGCAGCAATCAGTGGCCTTACATGAGGAATCTTCATAAATTCTTCATTACCAATAGATCTCAATGCACCATAACGGTCTGATACGATTTTTGTTAATACTAATCCATCCATTATTCCAAATGGATGATTAGAAATAAAAAAACACTTTTTATTGTCAGGCAGGTTTTCCTTTCCTTCAATCTCAATCCGAATATTTAACTCCTCAACCATTTTATTAAGAAAACCGACTCCTTCATAATCTGAATATTTAGTTAGAATCTGATTCATTTCTTCCTGCCAGATTATTCTTTCAATCCATCTGATAATAAAACGGGGTGAATGTTTTATTACTTTAAAATTGCTGGACATAATATAAGATGAGATATCAATATATTTCATTGTTCATTATATTATAATCCTTATTCAACTATATAAGTGTATATAAAATCGAAGTATTGTAAAAGTACACTTATTAAGGAAATTAGGAAAACCTGCAATATTTCATTAATTTTTCTAATCAATAGTTTAATTTTATATTCAGGTTATTTATAAGTATATCTTGTGGTTCACCAAAGAAACTCTTTTGTTAAACAGTAGCGAATTACTATATATTTAAAATTTGTTCTATGAAATACCCCATTATTTTTTTTTCCATTCTTTTGGTTGCCTGTACTTCAAACAATCAGCCGAAATATAAAGATTCTGCGCTATCTCCCGATGAAAGGGCAGATGATCTTATTGCCCGGATGACGCTTGAAGAAAAAGTAGCACAGTTACATTCTTACAGGTCCAGAGATACTTTATTATTTGATAAGGATGGGAATTTTACCGGGGGAAATGATACAGAAATACTTAATCGTGGAGTGGGAACTTTTTTTTCTCCTGCCTTTTTTGATCCTTCGTCCCAGAAAAGAAGCATAAGCCGGATAAACAGCTTTCAAAAATATATGATTGAAAAAACGCGACTTGGAATTCCTGCTTTGATGTTTACTGAAGGTTTACATGGTACAATGATCCCCGGTTCTACAAGTTTTCCCCAGGCCATTGGTCTTGGCAGCACATGGGACACAACCCTTATTGAACAGGTATTTACTGTTGCCGCACTGGAAGCAAATGCAGCAGGGATCTGGCAGGTTTTATCTCCCGTACTTGATCTGGCACGTGATCCTCGCTGGGGCAGAACAGAAGAATGCTACAGTGAAGATCCATACCTGGTATCCCGTCTGGGTATGGCTGCTGTTTTCGGCTGGCAGGGTAGAGGGAAGACCATTGATGAAAATCATATCGCCGTTACCCTTAAACATTTTGCCGGGCATGGCCAGTCAGAAGGAGGAAAAAATCTTGCACCGGTCAATCATTCTGAAAGATATTTCAGGGAAACGCACCTGTATCCTTTTGAAATGGCAGTTAAAAGAGCAAATGCACAATCCATAATGGCTTCCTATAATGAATGGGACGGCATTCCCAATCATGTAAATAAAAAATTACTGACCGACATTTTACGAAATGAATGGAATTTTAATGGATATGTCATGAGCGATGGAGGCGGGATGGATGTAACTTACAGGAATCATCTTGCTGCTGCCGATTCTGCAGAATCAGGAGTGCTTTCAATAATGGCTGGCATTGATTATGACCTGGGAAGCAATGGCTGTTTTACTTCACTTGTTGACCAGGTTAAAAAAGGAAATGTATCAGAAGTGTATATTACCAGGGCGGCAAAAAATATACTCAGGGTAAAATTTACACTTGGATTATTCGACCATCCATATATTGATACAAATCTTATCAAAAATGCAATTAATACTAAAGAACACAGGGAACTGGCACTGAAAGCTGCACATGAAGCAATGGTTTTACTTAAAAATAAAAATAATACCCTCCCGCTGGATCCAACTTCAATTAAAACACTGGCAGTAATTGGCCCTAATGCTGCAGATATTCATCTCGGTGGATATTCATATACTCCTATGAAAGGAGTGACCATCCTGGAAGGCATTCGGAATTTTGCAAACGGGAAATTCCAGGTTTTATATGCCGAAGGTTGTAAAATAACTATAAATAAAGTATGTCACTGGCTCGTTAACGAAAAACCTGTATTAAATGATCCGGAAAGTGATAAAAAACTGATTGCTGATGCAGTAAAAGTGGCAAAACGAAGCGACGCCGTAATCCTGGTGGTAGGAGAAAATGAGATTATTAACCGTGAAGCCTGGAACGAAGACCATCTCGGCGATCGTGATAACCTTGACCTGTTTGGTATGCAGAATGAACTTGCAGAAGCCATCCTTAATACAGGGAAACCTGTGGTTGTGCTATTAATTAACGGACGTCCCATTACAATAAATTATTTGCAGGAAAATGCAGATGCCATTATTGAATGCTGGTACCTTGGACAGGAAACCGGATATGCAGTAGCTGACGCAATATTTGGAAAAGTTAATCCCAGCGGTAAGCTTCCGGTAACTTTTCCGCATAATGTAGGGCAACTTCCATGTTTTTATAATAAAAAACCAACCAACCACCGGTTTTATTTAATATCAGATCCTTCTCCCTTATATCCTTTTGGCTTTGGACTTAGCTATACAACCTTTGAATATAAAAATCTCAGGATATCACCCGAAGAAATTCCGGCAAATGGGGTGGCACAGGTTGAAATAGATATTACGAACTCAGGAAAAGTAAAAGGTGATGAAATCGTTCAACTCTATATTCATGATGTAGTTAGTCTTCCCACACGTCCAATAAAAGAATTGAAAGATTTTGCAAGAATAACCTTGAATCCGGGTGAAACGACAACAGTTAAATTCATGATCGGCCCGGATAAACTGGAAGCTTATAACCTGGAGATGAAAAGGGTTGTTCAGCCTGGTGCGTTCGAAATAATGATCGGGAAGAATTCGATGGATTTATTGACAGATACATTACTGGTTAGGTAATTCTATCTGTTTGCCTGATTGAGTTTTTACTATTAAAATGAAGGATCTCAGATATCATCTGAAAGCTGGTTGTGTACCCTCACGAATGAAGTAGAAACTACCTTTTAATGAAGTTGATTCCCATGGCGTTTGTTTTCCCCCTGAAATTTTTTCAATTTCAGATCTGACATTCTTGAATACATCTTCGAGAATAAGGTTTGGAACCTGCATATATTTGAGTAATGCAGAAGTATATAATCCATTATCACCGGTTCCATCAGAAGCTGTTTTCCCCGGAGAAGTTGAATAAGCAATAATTGATCCGGAAGGAGCATTCATGAATGCCAGTCCCTGAGTTTTAACACTTCTGCCACTCCACCTTCTTTCAAATGGATTGTCCCTGCAGGCATCCAGAATGATAATATTAGTTTCACATCCGGAATCTTCCATCTTGCCCAGTATTCTCCCAACCTCTACACAATCATATTCTACGTCATTTTCCATATATAAATTAGCATCCACAGGGATAATATAGTTATTACCGTTTACCTGAACTCCATGTCCAGCATAGTAAAATAATCCAACTTGAAAATTTTCTAACTTCTCACCAAACTGATCCATAGCCATTTTAACCGACTTCTGATCCGCATCAATATATGAATCCACTTCAAATCCGACGCTTTCTAACACTTTTGCCATCGCTTTCGCATCATTTGCAGGATTTAGTAAAAAAGCTCCATATGAATAATTACTGTTTCCAATTACTAAAGCCAAACGTTTTTCTTTTATAGATTCCTGAAAAATAACGTTGCGAATTGCTGATATTTTTGTATTATCTTCATTTACAGCTTCAATCTTGATTTCATTGTTTCCAGTTTGAAGTTCCAGTTCTTTTTCATATTTCAATTTACAATCAACTGATTCCTGGGGAATACTCATTGTCCGCTCAAACGCCCACATATTGTTATTCAGATATAATGAAATCTGGGTAATTTTGGTTTTAGATTTAATGCAAACTTTAACTTTAAACAAACCAGTGTTTGTAATTGCATTATCACTTGCAGGAAGTTCCCATTCAATTAAATTGTCAGATATTTTAACAGGTATATTAAAATATAACCACCGGGTATCTGAAGTAGTTGTACCAGCAGCGTTGACAGCCTTGATAATTATGCTGTTATTGCCATCACTCAGTACCAGGTTATGTTCCATATTTAGATTGTAATCACTGGTAGACTTTGATCTGTATGCAGTCAGATCAAATTCACTTGTCATTGAATTATGATAGATGATTACACTTTTTAATTGATTATTCGACTGAATATAAGCATGTATAGTATAGTTTTTTTGTACACTTGTATCAATTTCCCTGAATGGTAACTGCCAGATTATAAAAGGCTGGGCTGAAATATTTACTGCTTCCGTAGCCTTCAGTACAGTTTCGCCTTGTGGTGATGTAATCCCTACATTACTGTTCCATAATTTAACAGATTTATCATCTGATCCTGTAGCTATAAGGCTGCCATCAGGACTGATATCAACTGTGGTGATCTTATTCTTATGATTGACTGTTCTGGTTAATATACTACTTGAGACTTCAAATACCTTAGCGGTTTTATCTTCAGAGCCGCTAATAATATACTTGTTATCAGGACTAAAACAAAGTGATGTCACTGGACCATCATGGCCAATTATGCTTTTCATGAGATTACCATCTGCAAGATTCCATAAATAGATATTACCATTATCATCTCCGCCGATAAGATATTTACCATCATGGCTGATATTAATTTCATTAATCGGATTTTTATGACCTGTAATCTTCCTGACCATTTCTCCTTTTTCAAAATCCCATTGCATAATTGCTTTACTTTCTGATCCGGTATAAATATATTTACCATCATAACTAAAAACCAATGAATTTGCACCATCCGAAAGTCCTTTGAAGGCTTTTATAAACTTAGGGGGAGATACGCTCCACAAGTCTATTGACTCTTTATACAAACTGGTTGCCACAAAATATTTTCCATCAGGGCTGAATGATACTGCATCAACAGGACGAGAAAATCCCGTTGTATAAATTAACTTGCAATTATCCATATCCCACATCATAATCTGACCAGATTTATTAACCATCCCACCTGCCAGAATATATTTGCTGTCAGGACTGATACTGATACAACTGATCTCAACAAGTTCTGATTCCGTTAGAGAATTATAAGTTTTTATTAATCCACCTAAATTATCCCATAAAGAGACAACCACATCTTTCGTATTAGTTTCAAGACATACTGCAATATAACGGCCATCAGGGGTAAACGACAGATCAACAATTTTTTTTGTAACAGGTATATTCAATATTTGTGAATATGCCTGATGGAATGAAAACAGCAGTAATATGAATAGAATAATTCCTGGTTTAGCTTTCATTTTTCAGTTAAATAATGGCTTTCGCTTAATTCTAAATAAAAATAATGTATTTTTTTTAACTATCAAATAACCTTATCATTGGGGGAAATCATTATTATTTCCTAATCATTAACTCTTGGTTTCTTATCAAAAATGAATACATTTAGCACTCAGGGAATTTACTTTTAATCTGAATATTGATAAACGGTTATAAAACTAATGGCTCTTACATCAGGTAAGAATACGATACTCGGTATTGACATTGGTTCAGTTGCTATTTCACTGGTACAAATGGATACCAGCGGGAACATTATTTCCACTGACTATGCATTTCACCATGGAAGAATTCCTGAAACCCTGGTCAAATTACAACAGGGAGTTAATCTTTCTGATATTAAGGGTACAGCAACGGTTTCAAAAAACTGGTTCAGGCCGCAATATGTAAAATATTATGATTCACAGACTGCCATTGTAGCTGCCGGGAAAAATATATATAAAAACCTGGGATCCATCCTTTTTGTAGGTGCAGAAAAATTTCAGCTGATTAATTTTAACGAAAAAGGTGATTATGAACATACTGCAACAAATACCTCCTGTGCAGTTGGTACAGGAAGTTTTCTGGATCAGCAGGCTAAAAGGTTGAACCTTGAAGATGTGACGAAACTTTGTAATGTGGCCATTAAAAATACGGGTGAAATTCCTGATATTGCGTCCCGATGTGCTGTATTTGCTAAAACAGATCTCATACACGCACAGCAGGAAGGATATTCAATCAGTGCAATCTGTGATAGCTTATGTAAAGGACTTGCAAAAAACATTGTTGATACACTTTATAGCGACGATGGTCCAAGAACCCCTGTCCTTTTTGCAGGTGGAGTTTCCAGGAACCTTGTCGTAAAAAAACATCTTGAATCTTTCCTTGGAGTCCCATTGATTCATAATGACAACGGGCACTTATTACCAGCTTATGGTGCATGTCTTTTATACCTGAAAGAAAATCAAAAATTTCAGTCTGATGGCATGACTTCATTACTAGATTTGCTCCAAAATCAGGAAAAAGAAAAGAAATATTTTCATGGACCTCTTACACTATCATTAACCAGTTATCCGGGTTTTACATCAGAGGAAGTTTACAAGTTTAAACCCAGCAAGGCAATTCATCCCAATCCCGTCCAGGTTGACCTGTACCACAAAATAAAAAATGGTGCAACCATCCGGTCATATCTTGGAATTGATGTTGGATCAACCAGTACAAAAGCCATCCTTTGTGACAGCAATAATATTCCTGTCGCCGGTTTTTATACATATACTGCCGGCAGGCCTGTTCCTGCTACACAAGCAATTCTTGAGGCAATATCTGATATCCAGGACAGCAGAAAACTCCGTTTTGAATTTCTTGGAGTAGGGACGACCGGATCAGGCAGAAAATTTGTCGGCAAAATTTTAAATGCCGATATCATTATTGATGAAATAACTACTCATGCCAGGGCAGCATATGAATTGAATCCGGAAACTGATACCATTATTGAAATCGGAGGGCAGGATGCCAAATTCACCCTGATGAAGAATGGAAGAGTTACTTTTGCACAGATGAATTCGGTATGTGCAGCAGGAACAGGAAGTTTCATAGAGGAACAGGCCAGAAAACTCGGTATCTCACTTGAAGATTATTCAGAAAAAGCAGAAGGTGTCAGTGCACCACTTGCAAGTGACCGCTGTACTGTCTTCATGGAGAGGGATATTAACAATTATCTGAATAAGGGATATTCTGTAGAAGAAATTCTGGCTACCGTACTTCATTCTGTCAGGGAAAATTACCTGAAAAAAGTGGCTATTGAAGCTACTATTGGTAATCATATCAGTTTTCAGGGAGCAACGGCAAAAAATAAAGCGCTCGTCGCAGCTTTTGAGAATAAACTCGGTAAAGAAATATTTGTTTCAAAATACTGTCATCTAACCGGTGCACTTGGACTTACCCATCTCCTTGCAGAGGAAAATAAGAAAGTATCCACTTTTCGTGGACTCGATCTCTTTCAGAAAGAAATTCCTGTTCAGACTGAAGTCTGCCGGTTATGCAATAATAATTGCAGGATAAGAATTGCTGAGGTCTCAGGTGAAAAAGTTGCATACGGATTCCTGTGCGGCAGAGATTATGATACGAAAAAATTCATTGACAAAAATACTTCCGGATTTGACCTGATCAGGGAGCGACAGAATCATTTCCATGTCCCTAAAAAGAATAAATTCAGATCATCCATAAAGGTTGGGCTTCCTGCATCTCTGCATCTTTTTGATGAAATCAGTCTATGGAAAAGATTTTTCAATAATCTTTCCATTGAAACGATTACCAGCGAAAAGTTTGAAAATCCGGTTAAAACAGGAAAACGTATTGCCGGAGCTGAGTTCTGTGCACCTATGGAAGCTATGTATGGACATGTTGCATGGTTGATGGATAAAGTTGATTATATTTTTCTGCCGGTCTATCTTGAAGCCCGGGATAAGGATTTTGAAGCAGAAAGAAACTATTGTTATTATACGCAGTTCAGCCCTTCAGTAGTTTCAGGCAGCGGTGATTCAGGATTTATGAAAAAATTCCTGACACCATTACTAAACTATTCAAAGGGAATTAAAAGTGTCAGGAATGAATTATGGAACAGCCTTAAACCCATTGTTAACTCCTTCATTACTGATGTCGAATTTAATGCAGCTCTTGATGAAGCTCTCTATTTTTATAACCAGAAAAAAGAAACCCTGAAATATATATTCAATCAGGATTTTGAAAAATCACCTGATATTGCTGTTGTCCTGGTTGGCAGGCCTTATCTTATTCTTTCACCATACATGAATAAAGGAATACCAGACATCATCGGAGAGATGGGAGTACGAACCTGTTTCCAGGATATGCTGGTGTATAATCACCAGGATTATTCAGATATTGATTATCTTCTCAAGGTTTTTCCATGGTATTATGCGGCAAATATTCTTGAAACTGCAAAAGTTACAGCAGTTACAAAAAATCTTTACCCGGTGCTGATTACAGCTTTTAAATGTGCACCCGATTCATTCCTGATTGATTACTTTAAAAAAATAATGGATGCACATCAAAAACCCTATCTGATCCTGCAAATCGATGAACATGATTCCAATGTTGGTTATGAAACCAGGATTGAAGCAGGTATTCGTTCATTCAGAAATCATGCGGCATTTGATCAGCAATATGTCAAACCTGTCCTTCCGATAATAACTCCACCAGAAAAGTCAATTTACGCAAGGAAAACTATCATTTTTCCGAACTGGGATCAGCTGGTAGCCCCGCTGCTTGTAGCTAACTTAAAAAAGCAAGGTCTGGATGTCAGACTCCTCGAACCGGACGAAGAGATAATCAGGAAAAGCATGGTTCATAATACCGGCCAGTGCCTCCCATTGAATATCATTACACAGGAATTCATTGAATTCGTCAGGAAGAATGATCTGGATCCGGCTGATACTATGCTGTGGATGGTTGAAACCAAATTGACTTGCAATATTCGTCTATATCCCTATTATATAAAAAATCTGCTCGATAGTTACGGAGGTGGCTTGGAGAAAGCCATTGTGTATTCAGGTGAAGTAAGCCACCTTGATATATCCCTGACGGCCTGTCTTAATGCATATCTTGCTTATATGATAGGTGGTCTCATCCGCAGACTGGGTTGTAAGATCAGGCCGTACGAGAATATTAAGGGTGAAACGGACCATGCAATAGAGGAAAGTATTCGGATTCTAACCAAAGCTTTCCTTGGAAGAGCTCCTATGGAAAAATCTGTTATTCAAGCGTTAAAGTTGTTCGAAAAAATTAAATGTACTCCCGGACAAAGACCCAAAGTGGCAATATTTGGTGATCTATACGTCAGAGATAACGATGTATTGAATCAGGATCTTATACATGTGATTGAAGATGCAGGAGGCGAAGTCGTAACTACACCATATCATGAATATACCAAATTCACCGCAGAAAATGGCCTGAGAAGAAGGATTGCAAAGGGGAAAAATCTTGAAGCTATGGGTTTAAAAGCAATGCTGACAGGAATAAAACTACTGGATAAAACCTATTATAAACATTTCAGGAAGTTCCTGGGTAATCCACCTGTTATACGTACTACCAAGCTGGAGAAAAAACTGGAACTTTTTAATATTAAAAATCTTCAAAGCGGAGAATCATATGATAATATCCTGAAAATATTTTTTATTCTTGATAATTATCCGGATGTTTCATTATTCTTACAAACCAATCCCGCTTTTTGCTGCCCATCTTTGATTACTGAAGCGATGAAAAATCAGATCCGGCGAATTACCGGTGTACCTGTTGTAACTATAACCTATGACGGTACCAGCGAATTTAAAAATGATGTAATTGTACCTTATCTGAAACTTGCTACAAAACGCGAAAACGCATCCACAAAACCAATCAAACCCAAACCCTGGAAGATTTTATCCAGTCTTTCAAGCTAAGCATTATCATTTCGCTTCACAACTCACGACTCACGACTCA
>Ga0113563_10001837_pt1 | contig 12401 bp, 10 predicted proteins | sample Mud3Dept3metaG_FD_80117 | JGI IMG/M metagenome (GOLD analysis project Ga0113563, IMG submission 80117) | Freshwater wetland microbial communities from Ohio, USA, analyzing the effect of biotic and abiotic controls - Mud 3 Core 4 Depth 3... | ecosystem: Environmental > Aquatic > Freshwater >...
ATTCAAATCAGGAAATCCCTGGCGAAGAGGGTTGCCCATTGGACTTATGCCGGGCCACTTGTCATCGGACCACCACTCGAAGGCGACTCGAAAGAAGACGGCGATGCGCTTTTCCTGGGGCCAGATGAAGTCGGAGGGAACTGGAACCTCGGTTCCTCCAGCGTGAATATCAAGTGCAATCACATTCAGTTCCTTTTTGTCGGTGCGGGCGGAAAATGCGGAGACGCATGAAATGTCGCAGGCGTTATTTGGCGTTCAGCTCTTGCGCAAGCCGCCGGGCAAATGCTTCATAGGAGGTAGGCTCTCGCCCGAGGATCATGGCCAACGTACGATTGTTGAAACCTGGCGTTCCATTGAGATCAAAAAACTTGAAGAGCGACCCCAATTGTTCTAATTGTTCCGGCGTGTAATGCTTGAAACGCTCGGCCTGCAACGCCTTTTCAATCGGACGTGTACCGGCAACAATTTTTCTATTGAATGCACGGCCGAGCATTTCGGCCATCTCGTGCCTGGTGAGTGCCTGTTTGACACTGCAGAACTCGTAGGTCCCGCCTTCAAATCCTGGTCTTGTCAGGATATTGGCAATAGCTTCGCCCATATCCTCGACGTCAACGGAGACCATTCGGCGATCAGCAGACCAGGGAAGGGCAAATACACCCTCATTGAGAATCGCAGGAAGTGACCAAAGCACGTTCTGCATATACTGGCAGGGACGCACGATAAAAAACGTAAGTCCGGAGTGAAGAATCTCGATTTCAGAGAGCAGCTTCTTCCAATGAAATGCGACCTCCGGAAGTTGTGGATAGCTTACGCTGTGGTAGCCGAATAACCTGACGCGGGAACCTTTTGCCGAGCGAATCATGCGCTGCGTGATCTCGACGTCATCGGGCTGCAGGCCGGGACAAAGATGGTAGACACGATCAACGCCTTCAAACGCAGCATCTACATCGTCATCATTTCGAAGATTGCCGATGATCGGTATCGCGCCAAGCTTGGCAACGGTTTCTGCCGAGGAGGGTGAGCGAACAAGGGCGCGAACTGATGCTCTGCGCGCTGCGAGATTTCGAATAATTGCGTGCCCGGTCTTACCGTTGGCACCGGTAAGCAGGATCAACCTATGGTCAATTGCTGATTGGATTGATTCCAACAGGTAATCCTAATCTTGAAAAATCAGCTGCTTATCGCGCTGCGTATGACGCAAGAGCGCAGCGACATGCCGATGCCTGACGGCGAACGAAAGCACCTTAAAGTGAAATCGCGAGCCTCCTCGTTAAGCTCGAGCTTTTAAAGCGAGTCCTTTATTCTCCGGCCATAGTATGCTGCACCTCGTTCAATAGCCATACCCAATTCGACATATAGACTATTTATGAAAAAAAATATTACCAATCTCGATTTCAAACTTCTTCAATGGTTTGAAGTCTTGATTTCCGAACGCAGCGTATCTCGCGCCGCACAACGGCTGAATATCAGCCAGCCAGCCATGAGCCTGGTATTGCGACGGCTGCGCCGCATCTTCGGAGATCCACTTTTTGTGCGAGCGCACAATGAAATGGTGCCAACACCGAGAGCGCTTGAGCTGGTCATTCCGATCCGGCGAATGCTGAATGAATTCAGCGCCCTGGTCGAAGGTGAGGCGCCATTTGATTCCAGGACCGCCAACGCGCAATTTTCAATGACGGTGCCGTCCTATATTTCTTTTCTGTTGTTGCCGAGATTGATTCGGAGGATAGAAAGCCGGGCGCCCGGGATCAGTCTGGACATCCTGACGTCGAATCGGGAACGCGCCATTGAGTGGCTGGAGAAAGGTGAAATTGACTTTCGAATCGGCTGGATCAAGGAGCCACCGGATACGCTGCGCTTCAAGACACTTTATACGGACCACTTTGTATGCATGGTCCGGAAGAATCACCCTGAAATCGGCAGAAAACTGACACTTGAACAGTTATGCGGAATCCCGCATGTGCGGGCCCTGATTCATAAAAATAGCGATTCAGGCAGATTGATCGATCAGACGCTTGCTGCGGGTGGAATGCGCATCAGAATATCGCACTTTGTGCAGGATTCACTGGTTGTGCCCTATGTTGTTGCGAATTCGAGCCTGATCTCGATCGTTCCATCAAGACTGGCTCAAGCGACGTCAAGGCAATTACCTGTTCGGATCATGCCTTTGCCACTCAAATTCCCGGAACAAAACATAGCCCTTTACTGGCACGAGAGGACGCATCGAGATGCAGGTCATGAATGGATGCGGGCACAGATTGGAGAGGCGTGCCGCGCACTATAAACAACTGATATGCAGCCAGAAATGGCGTTGCGCCGTTTTGTGCGCTCAGAAATACATACCATATTCTTTATAGATTTCATACTGTTATAAAAATAGACACCACCTTGCATGTCCTTGTATCTTGAACGGATAACATCCATTCAAAGTTCATGGCAAAGAGGTTTTCCCAGCATGACAGATTCGCCCCCAAAACCAGACCTTAAGCGATTCTTTGGCCCTGAGAGTGTGGCTTTGGTCGGGGCGACCGAGGATCTATCCAGATTTGCCGGACGAGTGCTCATGCGGATGCGGAATTTTGGATACAAGGGACGAGTGTATCCGGTCAATCCGAGATTTCAGAGCGTCCACGACCTGAAATGCTATGGAAGTGTTCGTGATCTGCCGGAGCCAGTGGATCATGTGGGCATCGTGGTCCCTGCTGATCGGGTAATGGGGATACTTGAGGACTGCGCGGCCAATCGCACGCGTTTCGCAACCGTATATACCGGCGGATTTGCCGAATCCGGGACGCCGGATGGAAAAAGGATGCAGGCGGACCTGGTTTCCTTTGCCCGCGGCGCTGGCATGCGGGTCATGGGGCCAAATTGCAATGGCATGATCAGCTTTGTTGATGGTTTCGCCATGACCACTTCAGCAACGATTGCCGGGCCCAGGAAGTCCCCCGGGAATATTGGCGTTGTCTCCCAGAGCGGCGGTGCGGGTCAAACGAATGTGATGTGGCGGGCGCAGGAATTGGGGCTTGGTATCAGTTATCAGGTCAGTTGTGGCAATTCCGCCGATCTGAACATACTTGATTTCATGCAATTCATGATTGATGACCCGGCAACGGACGTCATCATGGTTCTGGCTGAGCATATTCCCGATGGCGAGCGTTTGTTTGAAGTGGCACAGCATGCGGCCGAAAAAGAAAAACCGATCGTCATGGTTAAGTTGGGGCGAACCGAAGCGGGGAGCGAGGCGGCCGCATCACATACCGGTGCCATGGCGGGTTCCGATGCAATCTGTGATGCTGCGTTGCGGCAATGCGGAATTATCCGTGTTGATGACTGCAATGAACTCGCCGAAGTCGCGATGTTGCTGCGAACAAAGCGGTGGCCCAACGGCACGCGCGCCGGCGCAACGACAATCTCGGGTGGCAATGGGGTTTTGCTTGTTGATCTAGGCGCCAGCGTCGGCATCAGTTGGCCCGAATATGGGGATGAGACCAAGGCCAGGCTGTCCGGGATATTGCCGAAGCTCGCAACCACCGGCAATCCGACTGACGTCACCAACGCAGTGATCGGGAAGCCGGATATTTTCCGAAAGTGCATCGAAACAATCGCTGAAGATGAGCGCGTTGATGTGGTGATCCCGATTTTTACGATGTCGCAGTCAAGTGATGTGCGGCAGGCGGCAGATGCGGCAAGAGTGGCAAAGAAGCCGGTGGTCGTGCTGTGGACCGGCGCCTGCAATGATGACCCCGCATTTACACAGAAAACACTCATTGAAGGCGGTATTCCGGTTTATCGGAATACCTTGAGCTGCCTTAAGGCGGTTCGAGCGGCCATGCGCTACGGTGAGTTTCTCGATCGGCGACGCCAAACCATGGCACCGGTTCGACCGAGCAACATTAAAAAACAGTCCGCGCGCGAGTTGCTTAAGCGCGAAAAGGGAATTTTGACGGAGCGCGTCAGCAAGAAATTACTGGCGGAGTACGGATTTCCCTGCTCACGTGAGGAATTGGCCAGGGATTCAACTGAGGCTGCTCGCATTGCACATGAGATTGGCGGTGAGGTTGCGCTGAAAATCGAATCCGCTGACATTCCGCACAAGACTGAGGCCGGTGCGATTCGCCTCAGAGTAAGCGGGGACAGCGCTGTGAAGAAGGCTTTCGGCGAAGTGATGGATGCCGCGAGGAAGTACAAGCCTGACGCTGTATTGGACGGTGTCCTCGTCCAGGGCATGGCGCCACCAGGCACTGAAATCATGCTGGGGCTTACCGTGGACCCCATATACGGTCCGGTGGTCGTGGCGGCGCTTGGTGGAATCCACGTTGAGGTTTTACGCGATCTTGCCTACCGCATATCACCTATTGATGAGAGCGAAGCACATGCGATGCTCAAGGAGCTGCGAGGCTACAAGCTGCTTGAAGGAGTGCGCGGAGCGTCGCCACGTGATGTGGAGAAATTATGTGAATTGATTGTTCGCCTTTCATGGTTGGGACATGATCTTCGCGATCAATTATCGGAACTGGATATCAATCCCCTGATCCTTTTCGAGCGTGAAGCAGGCGCCTGCGTCGTGGATGCGTTGGTTGTGAAGCGTAATCAGGAGACTCATTGATGGTCAATGCCGGGATGTCTCCGCAAAGCAAAAATGGCCTTGCGCATTCCATGAACGGTCGGGTGTTATGGCTGGCATTTGACCGGCCTCGTGCATCAAATGCAATTGATGCAACGTTAGCCCAGGAATTCGCTGATTCGCTGGCACATGCAGGACAGGATAATTCGGTCGGTGCTGTTGTATTCACGGGTAACGGGGGGAAGGTATTTTCGGCCGGAATCGATGTAAAAAATCCTAATAACCTTGATCACGAATCGTTGTCCGCATATCGTCGAAATGCGGTTTCGGCCTGCCTCGCCGCTATTGTCAATTTCGATAAGCCGCTGTTGGCGGCTGTGAATGGGCCGGCAATCGGGCTTGGTTCCATGCTGGCATTCCTTGCGGACAGGGTGATTGCGTCAGAAAGCGCCAGTTTTTCATTGCCCGAGATCGAAATCGGTATTCCGACTTTTCTTGGGATCTCGATCCTGGCCCGTGCGGCAGGTACTTCCATTGCGCGTGAATTGGTCCTGACAGGGCGGCGGATGGATGCCCGTGAAGCATGGCAGCGAAATCTGGTCGCCGTGGTGTCATCAGCCGAAGAACTGGCTGGTGCGGCACAAACTTCGGCGGAAGCGTTGGCATCCAAATCCGGGGTGACCTACGCGCTCAACAAGCGCTGGCTTTCACGCGGCTTGAGTGAAGAACTGGCCGCAGCCAATGCCCAGTCCATATCTGTTCAGCCGCAGCTTGCAGCTGAGAAACGTTTGCAGGCGTCTCATAACTTATCTAAAGGACACAAATGATGGAGACAACCGCCCTTGAGATCGAACTCAGTGACGAGTTGGAGGCAATGCGTGATGCGGTGCGCAACTTTGTTCGCAAGGAGCTTGGACCCTGGGCTCAGGAAATCGACAAGACGGGCGAAATTCCAGACGGTCTTTTCGAGCTCATGCAGAAGAATGGCTATTGCGGAATGCGTCTGCCTACGGAATATGGCGGTGGCGGGCTGAGTCTTTTTCAGTATTGCATTGCTCTGGAAGAGTTCAGCCGTCTGCATCGCGCATTTACGATCGCAGCCAACTACTCGAGCGGTATGACGCCGATGGCGATTACGCGTCATGGAACCCCTGAACAGAAGGAGAAATATCTTCGCGGCTTTGCTCAAGGTAAGCTCAAGTCGGGGTTTGCGCTTACCGAGCCAGAGGCGGGCTCAGATCCTGCAGGCATGCGCACACGTGCCGAAAAGCGCGGCGATAAATGGGTGTTAAACGGCAGAAAGCATTACATCAGCGGTGGCCACGTGGCGGATGTGATCATGGTAATGGCCGTGACTGATCCCGAAAAGCGAGCTCGCGGTGGTATCACGGCATTTCTGCTCGATCGTGGAACGCCAGGATTCACCGTGACACGAGTGGACACGACGATAGCGACCGATGCCATCAAGCTGGCCGAGCTGACGTTCGAAGATTGTGAGCTTCCGGCTTCTGCGGTGGTTGGCGAGGTCGGTGCCGGCTTCAAGGTCGCGATGCGGTCACTTAACGATGGTCGATTGTCGGTCTCGTGCTCGTGTGTCGGGGCTGCAGAGAGTCTGCTGGACATGGCAACCGAACATTCCAAAAATCGGCGGACGTTCGGGAAGCTCTTGGCTGAGCGACAGGCGATACAGTGGATGCTGGCGGATTCGGCAATGGAGATCGCCGCTGCCCGGGCGCTGGCTTATGACACGCTGCGCAGACTGGAAGCCGGAAAAGATGTCGCTTCTGCAGGCAGCATGTGCAAACTCTTTTGCTCAGAGATGGTCGGCCGGGTAGTTGACCGGGTGGTGCAGATACATGGTGGCATGGGCGTAATCCGGGGATTTCCAGTGGAACGCTTCTACCGCGATGTCCGGCATTACCGCGTTGGCGAAGGTGCGTCGGAGATCCAGCGCATCGTCATTGCGCGTGATTTGCTGCGCGGCATAAAAATCACTGATTGAAGCCCTGATATGAATGGGATAAGGGCGGCAATTGTAGGTATAGGTGAGAGCCAGGTCGGTAAGGTGCCGGGTCGTTCGGCGCTCCAGCTCCAATCTGATGCAGCCCTGGCCGCGCTCGCAGACGCTGGTCTGAAGATCGGGGATGTGGATGGCCTGTTTACGACACCGGTCCGCGTCGAGCACTGGAACATGCCGGCGGGTGTCGTGGCAGGGTTCTTTGGCATTCGTCCCAATTATCTGTCTACCGTTGACCTGGCTGGAGCGTCGGGCTGTTCGATGATCGATCAGGCTATCGCTGCTGTGGAGTCGGGCCGATGTGAGGTGGCTTTATGCGTAGCAGGGCAGAATCTCCTCTCCAATCGATCGCGTTCGCAGGCAGTGCAGAGCATGGCCGAACGAGGGAGTGGACACCCGCAGTTTGAAGTGCCGTACGGACCCTTGGTCCCCTCACTCTATGCATTGATCGCGCAACGCCACATGTACGAGTACGGAACGAAACCTGAGCAGCTGGCGGAGGTCGCCGTCACGATCAGGACGCATGCCGGTCTCAATCCCAACGCGCACAAAAAGGACCCGATAACGGTAGGCGATGTCCTGTCCTCACGGATGATCACCTCGCCATTGCATGTACTTGATTGTGCGATCGTATCGGATGGCGCTGCTGCCGCAGTGGTTACCAGAGCGGATCGAGCCCGTGACCTTCGCAAATCCCCCGTATATTTGCTTGGGTCAGGGTACGGATTGCGCCACGGATATGTCGGTGATGCGGAATGTCTCACAACTTCAGGCGCAGTCGACTCTGGTCGTACCGCGTTCAGCAAATCGGGTCTAGGACCGAAGGATATCGATGTTGCGGAGATATACGACTGTTTCACCATTACGGTTATCGTCGAACTTGAGGATCTCGGCTTTTGTCCGAAAGGAGAGGGCGGCCGATTTGTGGAAAACGGAAACATAGGTCTTGGCGGACAGCTGCCGGTGACGACGCATGGTGGCTTGTTGTCAGGGGGGCATCCAGGACTGGGTGGCGGGTTTTTCCATGTGCTGGAGGCCGTCCGCCAGCTACGTGGAGAGGCGGGAGGGAGGCAGGTCCCTAAGGTCGAGGTGGCCCTGGCGCATGGCAATGGCGGTGTGGTGAGTGTGCATTGCACGCTGATCCTGGGAAACTCGGACAAATAGCAATACCTGTTGAGAAAATCAGACAATGACTTCATTGCCAAAACCGCTTCCTGCGCCCGATCCGGCTACAAGCGAATACTGGGCAGGCGCAAAGCAGGGAGAACTGCGATTGCCGAAATGCAGGGATTGCGGGAAGTTCCATTTTTATCCCCGCACGCTTTGCCCGCATTGTGGTTCGGTCAATCTCGAGTGGAAGAATTGCAGCGGCCGTGGCGTAGTGTATTCATATACCGTGGTGCATCGCGCACCCAGTCCGGCATTTGAGGCCGATGTTCCCTATGTGGTCGCTGTTATCGCGCTGGAAGAAGGCCCCCACTTGATGAGTTCCATCATAAATGTGCCAGCAGACAGGGTTCGTGTTGGAGAAAATGTTCGCGTTACCTTTAGAAGCGCAGGCTCTGGTGACGAAATGCTGCCGATGTTTGAGCTTGCTTAACTGCCACTAAAGGTTCTCTATTCATGGCGATAGATTATGAAAGATTAAAAGACTGGAAGGTTGATCCCGTCGAGCATCAGTATTCCTCCAAAGATGCCGTTCTGTATGCCCTCGGTATTGGTGTCGGGTCTGATCCTTGTGATGAAAATCAACTCCGGTTTCTATACGAAAAACAGCTGGAGATTTTCCCGACATTTCCGACCGTGCTCGGGTATCCATGGGGATGGATCTACAAAGTGAATGCCGGAGCAACCCGGCTGAAGCATGTGCTGGCGGAGCAAGGCATCCAAATTCACAAGCTGCCTCCCCCGGAGGGCGGGGTGATATCGCACTTGGGTGTCACTGGAATTGTGGATAAGGGAGCGGATAAAGGTGCATTGATATACACGGAACGCAAGGTATACGAAAAAAAATCCGGCGATCTGCTTTGTACGCTTTCCAATACGATGTTTTGTCGCGCAGACGGTGGATTTGGCGGTCCTCCAGGCCCCGTCCGGCGCCCCCAGGAAATACCGCAACGTCCAGCCGATCAAATATGTGAATTGCCAAGCCTGCGCCAATCCGCGCTGATTTACCGCTTATGCGGTGATCAGAATCCGTTGCATATCGATCCGACGGTTGCGCGTGCGGCGGGCTTCGAACGCCCCATTTTGCATGGACTTTGCACGTTTGGTATGGCTGGTCATTCGCTACTAAAAACGTACTGCAATTACGACCCGGGTAGACTTCTGTCGGTAGCGGGTCGATTCTCCGCCCCGGTATTTCCCGGGGAGACGATTCGCGTCGAGATGTGGCGTGATGAAGATGCAGTTTTGTTCCGTGCAACAGTGCCCGAACGAAATGCAGTGGTACTCAACAACGGCAAGGCTGAAATCAGAACCTGAGTTATGAGGGGACTTCATGCGTTGATTTGGTTGGACGCGCGGGGATCTGAATTCGCTGAATCAGAAGAGACAAAAAATGCGAATTACAAAAATTCTTGAGAGAACCATCCCGCTCGCAACAAACATCAGCAATTCAGCACGCAGCCTGCAGGACATCAGGACCACCATCGTCGCGGTCGTCTCCGATGTGATCCGTGGCAGGAAGCCGCTCACCGGGTTCGCCTTCAGCTCGATCGGACGTGCCTCGCACAGTGCACCTATCAGGGAACGCATTGCCCCGCGCGTGCTGGCAGTCCCGCCCGAATCCGTGTTAAATGCCGCAGCGACGAATTTCGACCCGGACAAGCTGCATGCAGTGGCGATGCGGAACGAGAAGCTGGGCGGCGATGCCGAGCGCTCTGCCGCCATCGGCACCGTCAACATTGCCGTGTGGGACCTGGTGGCCAAGATCGAGGAGAAGCCGTTGCACCAAGTCCTCGCGGAACGCTTCAGTGGCGGCGACGTGCAGGATCGTGTCTTCTGCTATGTCGGCGGTGGCTGGTATCGCCCGGGCCAGACAACGCAAGACCTCCAGGACGAGATGCGCGGCCACCTCGCTGCGGGCTATTCGATGGTCAAGATGAAAGTCGGGGGGCTGGCCCTCGCCGAGGACTGCAAGCGCATCGAAGCTGTGCTGAAGGTCATCGGTGACTCCAAATCGCTCGCCGTGGACGCAAACTGCATCTTCGACCGGCAGCAGGCAATTGACTGTGGCAAGGCCATCGCACCGTTCGGGCTGCGCTGGTACGAAGAGCCCTGTCACCCGCAGGATTACGAGATCTACAAGGCGGTTGCGGAAGCCTACGCGCCGCCGCTGGCCTCCTGCGAAAACCTCTTTTCTCCGCGCGAGCTGGAGAACTTTCTCCTTTATTCTGGTTTCCGCAGCGACCGGGACATCATTCAGATCGATCCGCCGCTCGCATACGGTATCAGCGGTTACCTGCGCGTGATCGAGATTGCGCAGAAACATGGTTTTACGCGCAAATCGCTTTTTCCCCATGGCGGCAATCTGATGGGGCTGCACATTGCTGCGGGCTTCGGTTTGGGCGGCTGCGAATCTTACCCGGGAGTCTTTGGTGCCGCAGGGGGGTTCAACGACGAAGTGAGCCTCCAGAACGGTTACGCGATCCTGCCGCGGTCACCGGGTCTTGGTTTCGAGATGAAGCCCGAGCTGTTCCCGATGATGCGGGAAATGATTTCTTGAGCACGCAACAAACGACGGTAGTGCACACCACTTATCGAGTAATTCCTTGTCATGATGACGAAAAAAATGCTGAACCTGCCGTTCACCAGCTCCAGGACTGCCATGACGGCGACCGTATCCGGGTAAGTGCGGGGCACTCTTGGGTGTATGGTGGTTCATCCGGAGCACGGATATGTGGGTGACGGTTGTAATCGATGCGGGCGTCAAGCCGCGATAACGCAGAGGCCAGCGCCATGGAAGCCAGGCAGGAAGTGAAGCACCGGTTCATTGCCGGTACCGTCATGCCTGCCGGCGCAGACCGGCTGCCCAATTCGCAGCCTCAGCCGCTGCTGCCGCCCGACGTGCGGCGCATTTCGACCTCGATCAACATCGCGGACTACACGAGGGAAGGCATTGAAGAGGGCATCGCAAAGCGCTACTGGCCTTGCGTGGACGAATTACTCGCCCAAGGTGCGCAGAGCATTACCCTCGCTGGTTTTCCTGTGGCCTCACAGCTCGGCCGTGACCGCGTGCTCGAACTCCAGGCAGAGACTGCACGCAGGACCGGTGTGACTGCCGATTCTCAAGCGGAGGCCACTATAGCGGCGCTGCACCATCTCGGTGCCACCCGTATCGCCGTTGCGAGCCGCTGGGCCGGGCCGCTCAACAAGTTGCTTACGGGGTATCTCGAGCATGGCGGCATCGAGGTGCTGGCAATCACGACAGCTGACCAGTGGGGAGCGCAGGCGTTTTCCATGAGCATCGAGCAGGGCATCAAGCTCGCATTCCAACTTGGTCGTGAAGCGATGCGGCGCGCGCCAGACGCGCAGGCGTTGCTCCTCGGGGGCGGCGCGTGGCGCAGCCTCGCCGCTGTGCCCATCCTCGAGGAGGACTATGGGATTCCCGTGATCACCAATCCGATTGCGCCGATCTGGCGGATCATCAATGCCGGTATCGCTCCGCCGGTGGAGGGATGGGGCCGGCTGTTGGGCGGCAGGTAAGGCGTCAATGCTGATAAATGAATCGCCCTCAATGCTGCTCCTAAGAGTAGCCCGGCCGAATCCGGTGCCGGGCCTTTTGTGATTCAAGGATTGTCACCACGTCGTACTGATCGATTGAATTTTTAAAAATTTCTGAAAAACTTGGTCGTGAATTTTGATCAAAAGTGACGTTTGATCGGATTACATCGTTAACGGTTGTATGGATTCACCTTCCTGGGTTAGATTGCATTTCAGGAAATTAAAATGTGTAGAAGCCGTGATGGCGAAGATACAAGTCAGCAATATAAATAATAGCAAGACCCGTAACCTGATTTGCGATGGTACAGAAAGGGAACGTGGGCGCGACATGGCATGTCTTTAACAAATCGTGAACATCTGAGGAGAACATATGAGCTTCAAAACATTGGCTACCTGCATGGCACTGTCTTTTGTCAGTGTGACAGTTGTATTTGCTCAACCCTACCCATCCAAGACGATACGCCTCGTTTCACCTTATCCGCCGGGTGGCGGCACCGATGCAACTGCCCGAATTATTGCGAATGCGTTGGGCGATCAAATGGGGCAGCAGGTTGTCGTCGACAGTCGCGGCGGCGCCAGTGGACGCATCGGGACCGAAATCGCAGCAAAGTCGCCAGCAGATGGCTATACCCTTGTGCTTGGCAATGTTGCCCCGCTTGCGATTCTGCCAGGTTCCGGCATCAAGTTGCCCTACGATCCGATCAACAGTTTCAATCCTGTGAGCCTGCTTGCAAAGTCGGACTATGTCCTGACTGTGCATCCCTCGCTGCCCGTGCGGTCGGTAAGTGATCTTCTTGCGCTTGCCAAGGCTAAGCCTGACCAACTGACTTATGCCTCAAGCGGAAATTTGGGCGGACCCCATTTGGCTGGTGAATTGATCAACCTGATGGCCAAGGTCAAGCTGCTCCACGTACCTTACAAGGGGAATGGGCCGGCTGCCATTGCATTGCTTACCGGGGAAAGCACAATGATGTTTGGAAGCGGGCCCTCGGTGGTGCCGCACATTAATGCCGGAAAAATGCGGGCGCTGGCGACAACAGGCCTGAAAAGGTCCGCATCGCTGAACCTTCCAACCATGAATGAACTGCTCCCGGG
>Ga0113563_10001838_pt1 | contig 12399 bp, 6 predicted proteins | sample Mud3Dept3metaG_FD_80117 | JGI IMG/M metagenome (GOLD analysis project Ga0113563, IMG submission 80117) | Freshwater wetland microbial communities from Ohio, USA, analyzing the effect of biotic and abiotic controls - Mud 3 Core 4 Depth 3... | ecosystem: Environmental > Aquatic > Freshwater >...
CGCGGCGGCCCCGCGGGCCTGACGCTCGCGGTCGGCGTGTCGGACGCGCTGCCGAAGCTCGTGGCCTGGCGCCTGCTGCAGCCGGCGCTGTCCACCGGGCGCGAGATCCGCGTCGTCTGCCGCGACGGGCGGCACGACCGGCTGCTGGCGGACCTCGCCCTGCACGAGCTCGACGTGGTGCTGTCGGACGCGCCCGCCACCGGCGCGAGGCAGGTCCGGGCGTTCAACCATCTGCTCGGCGATTGCGGGGTCTCGTTCTTCGCCGCGCGGCCCCTCGCGAGCCGGCTGGCGGGACGCTTTCCGCGGAATCTCGAGCACGCGCCCTTCGTGGCGCCGACCGACGGGACGGCCCTGCGGCACTCGCTCGACGCCTGGTTCGACCGCCACGGCGTCCGGCCGCGCATTGTCGGCGAGATCGAGGACAGCGCGCTGCTGAGGACGTTCGGGCAGGCCGGCGCCGGGGTCTTCGCCGCCCCGTCCGTCATCGAGCGCGAGGTCGTGCGCCAGCACCAGGTGCGCGTTGTCGGCCGCACGACCGAGATTCGCGAACGGTACTATGCGATTTCCGCCGAGCGCCGCCTCAAGCACCCGGCGGTCGTGGCGATGACGGAAGCGGCGCGCAGCGCGATGGCCGAGGCGGCGCCGGCACGGTGACGCAGAGACGCGGCGCCGTGTTGCGCGCCGCGTCTATTCGTCGAGGGCGCGCGCGTTGGTTTCGCCCATCGGCCACATGATCGCCAGGCCAACGGCGCCGTAGAGCATGATGTAGTACGCCGGCGCGAGCGGGTGCCCCATCGTCTCGACGAGCCACGACGAGACGAGCGGCGCCGAGCCGCCGGCGAGCGCCAGCGTGACGCTGTAGGCGAAGCTCATCGACGTGACGCGCGTGCGCAGCGGGAAGATCTCCACCACCATCGCGCCCTGCAGCCCGAGCGCCATGCCGATCGGCACGGCCAGCAGCATCTGGCCGACGATGAAGGTGGCCGGCGCGCCGTACAGCATCATCTGCAGCGACACGTAGATGAACGCCATCACGGCGAGCGTCAGCGCCATCATGAGCTTGCGGCGCCCGACCCTGTCCGACAGCCACCCGCCCAGCGGCTTCGAGATCAGCACGACGACGAGACTCAGCGTGTTCGCCAGCAGGAACAGTTCCCCGCTGGCCGTGGCCAGGCTCTTCCGGCGCTCTACCGCGTAGGTGAACGTCAGGTAGTACGCGGCGTTCGTCATCGCGACGATGCCGAACGTCTGGACGATCGGCAGCCAGTCGGCCAGCAGCGACGGCAGCAGCGGCGGCCGGGCCGCGGCGGCCTTCATGCCTTCCGCGGTCTCGGTGATCCCTCGGCGCAGCAGGTAGCCGACGATCAGGAAGACGACGCTGCCGACGAAGGGGACGCGCCAGCCCCAGCTCGCCACCTCGTCAGGCGGCAGCGCGACGTTGACGAGCCAGGCCGCGCCCGAGCCGAAGATGAAGCCGATCGTCGTGCCGGCGGCCGTCGAGCTGCTCACGAGACCGCGCATGAGGGGCGACGACTGCTCGGTCGTGTACACCATCGAGCCCGTGAACTCGCCGCCCAGCGAGAAGCCCTGGATGAGCCGCATCAGCATGAGCAGCAGCGGCGCCGCGACGCCGATCTGGTTGTACGTCGGGAGCAGGCCCAGGACGAGCGTGGCGCCGCCCATCAGCGCGATCGACAAGGTCAGCAGCGCGCGGCGCCCGATCCGATCACCGACGGCGCCGAGGACGATGCTACCGACGGGGCGGGCGAGGAAGCCGAGCGCGAAGACGCCGAAGGTCGCCAACTGCTGCGCCGCGTGGCTGGACTGCGGGAAGAACTGGCCGCCGATGTCGCTGGCGAAATAGCCGTACACGGCGAAATCGAACCACTCGAGCACGTTGCCGATGAGGCCGGCGAGCGCGGTGCGCAGCGCGGACTGACGATGCACGGTCCCATTGGTCATGCGACCCCTTTGCGAAAGACTTCATTCTACCCTCGGCGCGGTATCATGCCCGCCATGTTCCAAGCCCGGCTCGCGCGCCTCGTGATCTCGATTGCCCTCTTCGCGGCTGCGCTGCCAGCCCTCTTCGTCCCGCTCGATGCCGGCCGGCCCCTCGCTGACCGGGTAGTCATTCGCCGCGACACGTTCGGCGTGCCGCACATCACCGGCGAGACCGAGGCCGCCGTCGCGTTCGGTTTCGGGTACGCGCAGGCCGAGGATCACGCCGCCGAGATGGCCCGGCGGTTTCTCGCGGCGCGCGGGGAGGCGGCGAAGCACTTCGGCCCCACGTATCTCGACAACGACCTGGCGATGCGCCGGTGGGACAACATCGGCGAGTCGCGGCGCGCGATGGTATCCCTCGACCGAACGTTCCGGGGGGTGCTCGAGGGATTCGCCGCCGGCTACAGCCTGTACGTGCGGCAGCACCACGACGCTCTTCCTCCGTGGGTCGTCGAGATCACCGGCGCCGACGCGCTCGCCGCGACTCACACGGCCGTCGCGAACGGTTCGGCATCGCCGTCGCTGGTCAGATCGCTGCAGCAGAAGTACTCCGAAGGCGCCGCGCCGCCGGCTGGGCCTCGGGTCGTCAACGAACCGATGGAGGAAGACGATCCGGCCGGCGATCTTGACGGGTCCAACGCCGTCGCGCTTTCCGGCCTCAAGACCGCGAGCGGCGCGCCCATGCTTCTCGGGAACCCGCACCTCCGCTGGCAGCAGCTCTACTGGGAGGCGCACGTGAAGGTGCCGGGGCGCCTCGACTTCTACGGGTCGACGCTCGTCGGGTATCCCTGGCTGCGGGCCGGATTCAACGATCGCCTCGGCTACGTGCAGACCAATAACAACTCCGACAACCGCGACATCTTCGCCCTGCCGCTCGACGCCGCAAGGCCTGATCACTATGTGTTCGACGGCAGGCCCCGGCCGCTTCAGCAGGTGGACGTGGCCGTCGACGTGAGGAGAGACGATGGCACGATGGCGGTCGAGCGCCGTACCTACTGGCGCTCCCACCTCGGTCCCATCGTCTCCCGGAATCCCGCGACGGCGTTCGCCTACCGGTCGACGGCGGCCGACGCCTGGAAGTGGTTCGAGGGCTTCTGGCGCCTGAGCCACGCCCGGTCGCTGCGCGATTACATGAAGGTGATGTCGACGCGATTCTCACCGGAGTCGAACTACACGTACGCGGACGCCGACGGCAACATCCTCTACCTGTGGAACTCGCGGATTCCGAAGCGCGTCCAGGACGGCACGAGCTACGACCTCGACGTGCCCGGCGCGACGAGGAAGTACGTGTGGAAGGAGTTGCACCCGACGCGCGACCTGCCTCAGATGCTGAACCCGCCCGGTGGCTACATCCAGAACGCGAACAACCCGCCATGGTACGTCTCGGTTCGGCAGCCGCTGGACCCCGAGCGCTACCCGCCGTACTTCGAGCGCGGCGAACTTGGGTTGAGGCCGCAACTGGCCCTGGACATGCTCGAGGCGCACGGGAAGTTCTCGGTCGAAGACCTGAAGCGTCTCAAGTACGACACCCGGCTCCTGCTGGCGGAGCGCGTGAAGCCCGACTTGCTGCAAGCCATCGCCGCCCAGCCGGCGCCCTCCGAAGAGTTGATCGAGGCGCGCCGCGTGCTCGAAGCATGGGACTGCCGTGCGTCGGCCGACAGCCGCGGCGCGGTATTGTTTCAGCGATTCTGGGACGCCTACCACGCCGAGGTGCGCCAGCCGTTCGCCGAGCCGTGGGATCCGAAGCGGCCCGCGCAGACCCCCCGCGGGATTGCCGATGCCAGGGCGGCACTGAAGCACCTGGCCGAGGCCGTGACGTGGGCACGGGCCACGCACGGCGCGGCCGACGTGGCATGGGGAGAGGTGAACCGCTATCGGTTCGGCGACATTGATCTGCCAGGCGAAGGCGCCAGCAGCGCACTCGGCGCGTACCGGGTGCAGGTGTTCGACGTGCCGGAGGATAGGAGCAGCCGGGTCCACGTGGCGGGATGGGGACCGGCCGACCGGCAGCTCGTCGGCGGCAGCGACGCGTGGGTGCTGCTGGTGCATTTCACCCGCCCGGTGCAGGCGTTCTCGGTGACGGCCTACGGCCAGACGACCGACCGTTCGTCGCCGCACAGCCGCGACCAGATCCGCATCTTCGCCGCGCGCGACCTGCGCCCGGTCTGGTTCACCGACGCCGCCGTCGCCGCGCACACGGAGCGGGAGTACAGACCGCAGTGACGCAGCTCCCGGGCGTCAGCCGCTTGCGGGTCCTGTCCGGGGTGTTTCCATTTGTCCTCGGGTGACCTTCGCCTGTCCTCCCTGCGGGCAAATGGAAAGCACCCCGGCCACCCGCTTCGCGGCGCGAGACCGACCGATGGAGCCCCGGGTCTTCAGACCCGGGGAATCTGGGTTCAGCGTTTCACAAGGGGGAAGAGCGCCGAGTCGGCGTGCGCAGCGCGCATGATTCCTTCGATTCGTGTGACGACTCCGGGGTTCGCGGCGGCCACATCGTGCTTCTCGCCGATGTCCTTCGACAGGTCGTAGAGCTCGAACGCGCCGGTTGCCGCGTTGCGGATGCCCTTCCAGGCGCCCTGCCTCACGACCTGCTTTCCCTGGAACTCCCAGTAGAGATACTCGCGCGGCTTCTGATCGGCCGTCCGGCCCTGCAGCGCGGCAAGCATCGAAAGGCCGTCGATGCCGGCCGGCCGCGCCACGCCAGCCATCTCGGCGAACGTCGGCATGTGGTCTTCGAAAGCCGACACGTGCGCGCTGACGGTGCCCGCCGGGATCGTTCCGGTCCACCGCGCGACCATCGGCACGCGGATCCCGCCCTCGTACACCATCGTCTTCAAACCCCGAAACGGGCTCGCGCTCTCGAAAAACGCCGAGTCGGTGCCGCCGTTGAAGGTCGGGCCGTTGTCGCTCGTGAAGACGACGAGCGTGTCGCGGTCGAGGCCGAGGTCGCGCACGAGCTGCACGAGCCGGCCGACCTCCCGGTCGAGGCGCGTGACCATGGCGGCGTACGCGGCGCGTGGGGCGCGATGCGGGAGGTAGCCCTTGTCGCCGGGATAGGGCGTGTCGGGTAGCACGCCCAGGTACTCCGCCAGCGAGTCCTCGGGGACCTGCAGAGCCGCGTGAGGCACGGTGGGCGCGAAGTACAGGAAGAACGGTGTGGACTTGTTCGCCGCGATGAACGCCCGGGCCTCCTCTCCCATCACGTCCAGCGCGTACTGCCTTCCCCCGTATCGCTCGTAGGACGAGGCCGCGTTCGGATCCTTGTCAGCGGGGAATTTCTCATGCGGGTAGATGCCCGGGTTGTCGAGAGCGACCTTCGTCGTGTTGCGCCACAGGTACGCAGGGTAGTGATTGTGCGCGATCCGCTGGCACAGGAAGCCGAAGAAGAGGTCGAACCCCAGCCTGTTCGGTTCGCCCTCGCTGCCCGGCCCGCCCAGCCCCCACTTCCCCACCGCCGCCGTGGCGTAGCCCGCCCGTTTCAGCATCGTCGCCATCGTGAACGTGCCGGCCGGGAGGGGCCGCTGCCCTTCGAGCGCGGGGTCGCGCCAGACGTCGCCGCGGAAGCCCATCTCGTCGTTGTCGCGGATGTAGGCGTGGCCCGTGTGCAGGCCGGTGAGCAGCACCGCGCGCGAAGGCGCACACACGGGGCTGCCGGAATAGTGATTCGTCAGCCGCACGCCCTCTCTGGCCAGGCGGTCGATGTTGGGCGTGCGGATCTTCTGCTGGCCGTAGGCGCCCACCTCGTTGTAGCCCAGGTCGTCGGCGAGGATGAGGATGATGTTCGGCTTGCGGGCCGGCGGCGTCTGAGCCGTGGCCTCGCTCGCCAGCAGCAACGCCAGCGCCAGAAGAGCGACCGTTGTGCACACGTTCCGCATCGCTGATTCTCCCTCGGGTCCGAAGACCCGGGGCCCCATGCTACAGGAATCCCGGGGTCAGAGTCGGATCTGACCCCGCGCTAGAGGAACGCGAGGTCCTGGCGGCGGAAGTCTGCGCCGAGGAGCGACACGGAGTCGGAGCCGAGCCAGTTGTCGATGACGCGGGCGTAGACGGAACGGAAGTCGGTTTCGTGGCGCACGTCGCCGCCGCTGTTCTCGAGCGTGGGGTTCTTCGGGTCGGGATTGAGCGACGCGGCGGTGCCGTACAGCCCTCCGCGGACCAGGCCGCCCAGGGCGAACATCAACCCGGCGGCGCCGTGGTCGGTGCCGACGCTGCCGTTCTCGTACACGCGGCGGCCGAACTCGGAGAAACCCATGACCAGCACCTGGTTCAGCAGCCCCTGGTTGCGCAGATCCGTGTAGAACATCGTCACCGCGTCGTTGAGCTCGGTCATCAGGCGCGGGTACGCGCCGTTCGCGCCGACCTGCGACGCGTGCGTGTCGAACCCGCCGAGCTGCACCCAGAACACCTTCGTGCCCACGCCCGTGGCCATCGCGCCGGCGACCGTCTTCAACGTCTGCCCCAGGCCGCTGGTCGGATAGGTGAGGCTGGGCACGTACCTCGTGACCAGCGCCACCTTGTCGAGCGTGTTCATCGCCGCGTCGATGTTGCTGTTGACGAACGCCAGGTGAGGGCGGTCAATCGGGACGTGCGACGCGATGCGCAGGGCGTATGCCCGTTCCAGCGCGGCTTCGCTGCCGCTGTTCGGGCTGGCAAAGGTGTACGACGCCGCCGACGGGATGGCGGGCACCGACACGGTCTCGCTCGTCAGTGCGCGCGGCACCTCGCGCAGGGCGTCCCACGCCACGAGAGGGTTCACCGGCGACGGCAGCGTGTCGAGGTAGCGGCCGAGCCACCCTTTCGCCTGCGGATTCGCGGGATTCGCCGTGCCCCAGATGTCCTGGCCCAGAAAGTGCGAGCGGCTGGAGTTCTCGTAACCGGTTCTCTGGACGATCGCGAGGCGGCCCTCGTCGAAGATGCCGCGCACGCCGGCGAGCCGCGGATGCAGGCCGAGTTGCGCGCCGCCGCGATCGGACCCGATCTGGACCACGTCGCCGGCCGGGATGGCGATCGACGGGCGCCGGCTGTAGTAGAAAGAGTCGGTGTAGGGCACGAGCATGCTCAGGGCGTCGTTGCCGCCGCCGAGGTAGAGCACCACGAGCGACCGGCTCCCGGCGCCCTGCGCCTGCGCCAGCTCCGTCAGGAACGCCGGCGCGGCCAGCCCGATCGTGAACGCCCCGACCCCGTTCCGGAGAAAATCGCGTCTCGTCATTGCCATGGGAGCACCCCAGCTGAAGGACCGCGATTCGGCTTCGCGCGTCCGTCGGTCGCGGGTCCTGTCCGCGCCGTTCCCATCTGTGCCCGGGTGACCTTCGCCTGGCCTCCCTGCGCGCAGATGGGAAGCGCCCCGGCCACCCACGCCCGACGCTCCCGAATCGCAGTCTGCTCGCTAAACAAACACATACTCGCCCGAGCCGACGATGAGGTGCACGAGACCGGGCACCTTGGTGCGCAACTGCGTGTCCGATCCCGTCCAGGCGCCGCTCGCGGTCAGGTACGCCCGCAGATCGTTGTAGGCCGCGCCGTCATAGGGCGACGGCGCGAGCCGATCCAGGAAGTACGACAGCACGGCGTCGGGCGTCCTCGCGTACGGCCTCACCGCATTCACGAGGTTCGTCACCTGCGTGCGGCTCAACTGCGCGGCGAAGTTCATGCGTGCCAGCATGCCGCCGGTCGACACCCACCCCGGCCCCTGCTCCCATCCCGCCACGTCGGGCGGCTCGTAGAGCACCTGGCCCATGTTCACCATCTGGCTGACCGCGTCGTTCACCGTGAACCCGTTCCAGCCCACTTCCTTGATGCTCCGCGCGACGAACTCGGCGGGCCACGAGTACTTGGTGAAGTAGTGCTCCTCCGCCTTGAACTCGGGCGACCGCAAGATCCGACCGACGGTGTGGCGCAGGTCGAAGTTGCTCGAGAGGTAGACGTTCGCAATCTCGTCGACGAACTCCTCCGACGGCGGGCTGAGCTCGCTCACGAAGTAGTTCCACAGCCGCGTCACCATCCGGCGCGCGGTCGGCGGGTAGCTCACGACGGCCGTAATGAGGTCGATGCCGTCCTGCAGGCCGTCGGCGGCGGATCGCGACGGGATGGTCCGGCTGCCATCGCGGTAGATCGGGAACGAGAAGGTCTTCGCCGCGGTCTCGTGCGACGCGGCGTTGTAAACGAACTCGTACTTCGGGTACGGGTCGCCGCTGCCGGTGGTCGTGCGCCTGAGGTTCCAGCCCGTGAAGACGCGCGCGGCCGCGTACACGTCGGACTCCGTGTAGAAGCCGACGCCCATGCTGAACAGCTCCATCAGCTCGCGCCCGAAGTTCTCCTGCGGGCGCTGGCGCGTGTTGAAGCGGCCGTCGAGCCACACCAGCATGGCGGGGTCCTTCGCCATCGCGATGACGAGGTCGCGGAAACTCCCGAGGCACATCGCCCGGATGGTCTCGACCTGCCCTCGAAGCCCGGCCGGATCCTCGTTCGCCTTCGCCGCCATCATGCGCGTGGCGTCGCTCGCGCCGTAGGCGCCGGCCACCTTCGAGTACGCCGTGGCGAAGTGGTTGTGCCAGAACAGCGTCATCTTCTCCTGCAGCGGCCGCGCGCTGTGGACCATGCGGAACAGCCACCGCTGCCGGGCGTCGTTGATGACGGTGTTGGGCGAGAACGTGCCGCGCGCCGTCACGCTCACGTAGCCGGGCTGCCCGATGTACGCGTCCGCGTCATCGTCGAACTGCTCGTAGTCGACGAGTGCGTCAACGGTGGCGGACCGGCCGAGCTCGGAGTAGAAGCTGAGTTCGTCCGGGCTTGCACCAAAGCCCGCCCGCCGCAGGAGATGCCTGATCGAGTCGTCGATTGTGGCCATCAGCGCCGTCTCCGTCTCGGGTTTTGACCTTCACGCCCGCACGCGGGTTACACGCCTGCCGCCGCGGTCGAGGCCCTGCCGCCCGGTCCGTGCACGTCCCCGCCGGGTCCCGCGACCCGGTTACCATCAGCTGCCGTGGGTAAGATAGCGAACAGCCAGTTTCGCCCCGACAATGGGGAAATTCAAGAGAAAACGCCGCCGCGCGCCAGGCCGCGGGCGGCCGTCGAGCCGGCGGGCTCGCCCCCGACGATGACGGCGTTGAACCCGGCGCTCACTTGCGGGCGGGTGCCGCGGCGCGCGGAGCCTTGCTCACGCTCAGCAGGTTCGCGAGCAGCTGGTAGGCCCCCTCGGTGCCCGCGGGCAGCTGGCGCCACAGCCCCAGGCCGAGGTACAGCCATCGGCCCTTGCCGATCTGCGCCGCCACGAGCGCGCCGCGCTTGGGCCCCTTGTTGAACGGGAAGGGGTCCTCGAGCTGCACGAGGTCCACGTACTTCGCGTCCCTCTCGCCGAGGAAGTAGAGCCCGCGCTCCTGGACCCATCCCTGCCATGCCGCGTCGCCGATGCGGTTCGGCCACCGCATCACCGGATGCTCGGGCGCGAGCACCTGCACGGGCGCGCGCTCGTCGGTGACGCGGCTCGAGCTCACCCTGGCCGGGAACGGCCCGTACTGCGCCTCGTTGAACTCGAACTTGTTGTACTGGACGATCACCGTGCCGCCCTTCTGCGCGTAGTCGAGCAGGCGGTGGTTGTTCGCGCGCAGGTCCGCCCGGCGCTCGTAGGCGCGCACGCCCGTGACGATCGCGTCGAACCGTGAAAAGTCGCCGAAGGCGAGGCCGTCGGCGTCGATGAGCGTCACGCGCGCGCCGAGCTGCTCGATGGCGGGCGGCACCTGGTCGCCCACGCCCATCACGTAGCCGATGCTCAGGCGCGGCGCGACGGCGACGTCGATGATCTTGAGCGTGGCCTCGGCGGCGGTGACGAGGTGCCGCCGCCGCGTGTGCGGATACTCGACCACCTGGTAGCCGTGCCTGAACGCGTCCGCGCCGGCCGTGACGACGGCTTTCAGGCTGTACGACCCGGGCTTCGCGCTTCGCGGCGGCGTCACCGTGAAGCGCACCGGCGCGGCTTCGTCCTCGCGCGCGAGCGACACCTTCGCCGACGGCGGAGCGACGTTCCATCCGGCCGGCACCTCCAGCGACACTTCGCCCTCGGCCGGACTCCTGGCGCCGTTGATCACCGTCACCCGCACCTCGCGCCCGGCGGGACGCGCCGATGCGGCGGCGCCGGAGGCCGCCGGGAGGATGGCGATGTCGGGCGTCAGCGACACCGCCAGGCGCGGCACCACCTTCACCTCCATCCGTTTCTCGCCGCTGAAGATGTTGCCCTCGTAGCGGTGCTGGATCTCGCGCTCGACCGGGATGGCCGCGCCGCCGACCTCGAGATCGAGCTGCGCGCGGAACGGCGTGGGCCGGAACGGCAGGCCGAAGGGCGCGTCGGGCTCGAACTGGTAGCGCGCCGCGTCGGGGAGCCGCCTCCAGTACTGACCGGTGAGGCGAGCCTGCTTCGAGATCTCGAGGGACGCCTCGCAGCGGTACACGGCCGCCGCCGCCACCGCGCCCGTCTTGCAGATGCCGGCCTCGCCGTCGAGGCCGCGGAATCCGATCTGCTTCACCGCGATGGGCGAGGCGCCGCGGTTGGCGGCCACGATTGTCACTTTCACCGGCTGGCCCGCCACGACGAGGCCATCGTCTGCAAGCGCCTCGAGCCGGACGCCGCCAGCCACGAGCACCGCATCGACGAACTGGCGCTCCTTGCGCTCCAGCCGGCCGTCGATCTCAAAGCGCGCGTCCTCAGGGATCCTGATCGCGCGCGACGCGAACTGCGCGCGCAACGAGCGCACGGCCTGCAGTCCCTCCACGAGAGGCGCCACGGCGGCCGGCGGGCCGCCGGATGCGGCGCGCTGCTCGGCCGCCGTCACCGCGTCCCCGATGGCCGCCAGGCCGGACGTCAGCGCCGCGGGCACCTCCCCTGGAACGTAGCGCGCGAGGCCCGGGATGGTGGTGTCGATGCCGTCGAAGAGCGACGCATCGCCCTTTTCTCTCAAGCCCGGTATCGCGCTCTCCACCAGTTGGTAGCCGGCGCTCGACGGCCCGGGCAGCGAGAGCAACTGCGCCATGCCCTGCGTCTTGTGGTAGCTGCGCGCGCGGCTGCCGATCTCGGCGTAAGACTCGCCAAGCAAGGGATCGTAGCCGGCCGTGTCGACGGCGGTCAGTCTCGCGCCGGAGGGCGGCGGCGGCTCGCCCGCGAAGCCGAAACGGCCTGTGTAGTAGAACTTCTTCGCCTGCCACGGCCGCAGGCCCTCGCGGATCTGCTCGGGGAACTTCGACGGGTCGCCCGCGGCAAGGCAGGCCTCGCGCGAGATGACGGCAGACGCCTGGTGATGCTGCCCGCCGCCCGAGCCGTCGGGCCTCATGGCGATGACGATGTCGGGGCGGGTGGTCCGGATCAGCCTGACGTAGTCGCCGAGAATCTCCTGCCGGCCCCACTTCTCGTAGGTCTCGTCGACGCTGAACGAGTAGCCGAAGTCCACCGCGCGCGTGAAGTACTGCTCGGCGCTGTCGAACTGGTGCACCGACAGCAGTTCCTCGGTGCGCAGGGAGGCGAGGGCGTCGAACAGCTCCGGCCCGATTTCGTTCTGGCCGCCATCGCCGCGGGTGGCGCTGACGACAATGGTGCGCGCGCCCTGGCCCCAGCCCGTCGCCGCGAGCACGGCGTTGTTCTCATCGTCGGGATGCGCCACCGCCATCATGAGCGCCGCGGTCGTCTTCAGCTGGCGCAGCAGCAGCCCGAGGCCCACCTCGCCCTTGATCGCCGCGATGGGCGGCATCTGCGCGCGCATAGGGCCGCCCGCGACAAGCGCCGCCGTGATTGCGCCTGCCACGGCGGCGACCCGAACAGGCCGACGACGTCTCATGGCCAAGACCTCGATTCGTTGCCAGGCTCCCCGCCTCGCCTGGCGCTCAGGGCGACAACTCGCGGTACAGCGCTTCGTAGCGCGGCACGACCTCGCTGACGCAGAATCGGTACTGCACCACCCAGCGCCCTTCCTGGGCCATCACCGCGTGCGCGGCCCGGTCGGTGAGCAGCCGGATCGCGCTGGCGGCCATCGCGTCGAAATCGTCCGGCGGATGCAGTGCGCCCGTGACGCCGTCCTCGATGACCTCGGGCAGTCCGCCCACGCGTGACGCCACGACCGGCACTTCGCACGCCATCGCCTCGAGCGCCGCGAGGCCGAAGCTCTCCTGCAGGGACGGCAGCAGGAAGAGGTCGGCCACCGACAGCAGGGGGACGACGTCTTCCTGCGGAGGCAGGATCTCCACGTCGGCCCCGAGGCCGTACGTCTCGACCTCGTGCTGCACCTTGAGGCTGTCGGGGCCCTCGCCGGCGAGCACCAGGCGCGCCCGCACGCGCTCGCGGATCCGCCGGAACACCCCGACGACGGCGTCCACGCGCTTGACGGGCCTGAAGTTCGAGAGGTGGACGACCAGGGC
>Ga0113563_10001839_pt1 | contig 12397 bp, 8 predicted proteins | sample Mud3Dept3metaG_FD_80117 | JGI IMG/M metagenome (GOLD analysis project Ga0113563, IMG submission 80117) | Freshwater wetland microbial communities from Ohio, USA, analyzing the effect of biotic and abiotic controls - Mud 3 Core 4 Depth 3... | ecosystem: Environmental > Aquatic > Freshwater >...
CTTTTTCAGCTGGAAGCGGGCGTCCGACATGTCTCGGGTCGCCGGTGGTCCGGCGGGCTGTTCAAGCAGACTCCCCCCACGGCCTCGAAGGCCTCCCGCAGCATAGCGCATCCGCCGCCTCGTGGAGGTCCGGCGCGCCGCCCCCTCGTTGCGGGTGGGGTCGCGGCGGGATCCAAGCGGGTAGCCTGTGTCCAATCCGCGGATGAGATCCGCGCGCACGGAACGACAGACTCGCCATGGCAATCAAGTTCGACGGTGTCGACGCGCGCTACGGCGCGGACGAGAGCCTGCCCTGGTTGCCGCTCGCGCCGCATGCCAACCTGGCCTCCGTGAAGCTGTTTGCCGTAGACCCGGCCCACGGAGAGATCGTCACCCTGCTGCGCGCGTCTCCGGGGGTCGAATTTCCGACCCATCGGTCGACGAGCCCGATGACGATCTACACCCTGCAGGGCCGCTGGCGGTACCGCGAGCACGACTGGGTGGCCGGCCCGGGCAGCGTGGTGATCGAACCCGCCGGGGTACCCCACACACCGCAGATTGTGCCGGACGGAACCGACGACGCGATCCTCCTCGTCGTGGCCGACGGGGACCTGCAGCTGCTCGACCCGGAGAACCGGGTCATCGCCGTCGAGAACTGGCGGACAGCGCTCGACCGGTACCTCGACTATTGCCGCGCCAACGACGTCCCCCCGCGCGACCTGGCCGGGCTTGGCGCCTGAGCGGGCGACCCGACTGCCTGGCCCCCTCGCGGCCGGTATAATCTGCCGGTGGGATCCCTGGCATCGCACGGAGCCACGAACATGAAGAAGATCAATTGGTTGGCAGCACTGGCACTGATCGCATCGTGCGGCGCGGCACTCGCCGCCGACGCGCCCGAATCCTGGGACGGGCTCATCCAGGTCCAGCCGAAGCGCATGGACGCCGCGTTCCTGTTGCCGGGCGCCGATTTCCGGCAGTACACCAAGCTGATGATCGACCCGACCGAGGTTGCGTTCCAGAAAGACTGGATGAAGCGCATCAACGAGGATCGCCGGCTCTCCGACCGCGTGAGCGAGGAGGATGCGCAGAAGATCCTCGCGGCGGCGCGCGAGAATTTCGACGACATCTTCGTCGAGGCCTTCACCAAGGCCGGCTATACGACCGTCACCACGCCAGGCGCGGACGTGCTGCGTGTTTCCACGGCCGTGGTCAACCTGTACATCAACGCCCCGGACACGATGACGGCGGGACGCTCCTACAGCTTCACCACCGAGGCCGGCGAGGCCACGCTCTTCATCGAGGTCCGCGATTCGCTGACCGGCGCGCTGATGGGCCGCGTGCTCGATCGCCGCGAGACGCGGGGATCGTCGGCAGGCATGCAGATGTCCACCAGCGTGAGCAACCAGGCCGAGTTCCGCGCGCTGTTCAAGCAGTGGGCGAGCACTGCCGTGAAGGGCATCGATGAGCTGAAGGCACACTCGCCTGTACCGGCGGACCTCAAGCCCGGACAGAAGCTGAAGGACTGACCGGCCCCCGGGGCGGCAGGAACACCGCTTGAGCATCTTCGAGTTCCTGCTGGCCCTGTACGCAATCGTTGCCGTTTCCTACGTGCCGCGGCCGATCGGCTGACGAGGATCACCGCTAATGGATCGCCGTTACGTCATCGGGGCCGGACTCGGGCTCGTGATGCTGGTCGGCCTTGCCCTGGCGTGGCGCGCCGGACTGATCGGTGATGCGACCCCGCCCGGCGATGCGCCGCCACCTGCAGCGGCCGAACCGCTCGCGCCGGCAACCTACGTCGGTTCGGTGGCGTGCCGGGACTGCCACGCCGACGAGTATCAGCGCTGGCAGCTGTCGCAGCACGCCGTGGCCATGCAGGTCGCCGACGAGCGGACGGTGCTGGGTGACTTCTCCGGCGTGAAATTCAGCAACCGCGGCGTGACCAGCGAGTTCTTCCGCCGCGACGGCAAGTTCGTGGTTCGCACCGACGGCCCCGACGGCCGGCTCGCGGACTTCGAGGTGCGCCGCACCTTCGGCGTGTATCCGTTGCAGCAATACCTCATCGAGCTGGCGGGCGGCCGCGTGCAGGCGCTGTCGATCGCATGGGACGCGCGGCCGAAGGACCAGGGCGGACAGCGCTGGTTTCACCTCTATCCGGACGAGCGCATCGTGCACACCGACGAGCTGCACTGGACGCAGCGCCAGCAGAACTGGAACTTCATGTGTTCGGACTGCCACTCGACCGAGGTGCGCAAGAATTACGACGCGGCTGCGGGGACGTTCGCGACCACGTGGTTCGAGATCAGCGTCGGCTGCGAGGCCTGCCACGGGCCCGGCGGCAACCACGTCTCGATCGCTCGCGAGGCCTCGGGCCGCGACTCCGCCGAGGCCGCAAGCGGTCTCACCGTCACGTTCGACGAGCGCAAGGGCGCTGCCTGGGTGATCGACCCGGCAACCGGCAACGCGGCACGCAGCGTGCCGCGCGAGACGAGCAAGGAACTCGACGTGTGCGCGCAGTGCCACGCCAGGCGCGGCCAGTTCTCGAACGATTACCGGCCTGGCGAGCCGTTCACCGACCATTACCTGCCGGCGCTGCTCGGCCCGGGCCTCTACCACCCGGACGGCCAGCAGCTCGACGAGGTGTTCAACTGGGGATCGTTCCTCTCGAGCCGCATGCACGAGCAGGGCGTCACCTGCAGCGACTGTCACGACCCGCACGGCGGCAAGCTGCACGCGCCAGGCAACGCGGTGTGCGCGCAGTGCCACGCTGCCGCGAAATACGACGCGCCCTCGCACCACTTCCACGAGCAGGGCTCTGCGGGCGCGGCCTGTGCGTCCTGCCACATGCAGACCGCGACCTACATGGTCGTGGACCCGCGCCACGACCACAGCTTCCGCATCCCGCGACCCGATCGCACCGTGAGCCTCGGCACGCCGAACGCCTGCAGTCACTGCCACGCCGATCGCAAGGCCGAGTGGGCAGCGGCGGAGATTCGCAAGCGCTACCCGGATCCGAAGCCCGGCTTCCAGGGCTTTGCCGAAGCGTTCGCGGCCGCCGACCGGGGCGACCCCTCGGCGACGATGGCGCTCGTCCAGGTGGCGGCAAATCTCGACGAGTCGGCCATCGCGCGCGCCTCGGCGATCGAACGCCTGGCGCGCCTGCCGAGCGAGAGCGCGCTGTTTGCAGCCGAGGCGGGCCTCAAGGACCCGAGCCCGCTGGTGAGGCGCGCGTCGGTCGCGGTGTACGAGCAGCTGCCGCCGCTGCGGCGCCAGGCGCTGATGCCGTTGCTCGGCGACCCGTCACGCAGCGTGCGCATGCAGGCGGCACGTTCGCTGGCACCCCTGGCCGATGACGCATTCGATGCGACGACGCTCCCCGCGTTCAAGGCGGCGTCGGCCGAGTTCATCGCCGCCGAGCGCTTCAACGCCGACCGTCCCGAGCACCGCACCAATCTCGGCGGGTTCCTCGCCGAGCGCGGCGAAACGCTGGCCGCGGAAGCCGAATACCAGGCGGCGCTGAAGCTCGACCCGCGCTTCGTGCCCGCCTGGGCCAACTTCGCCGACCTGCGGCGCCTGCAGGGACGCGAGGCGGAGGCCGAGGCCACGTTGCGCGATGGACTGAAGCTCACGCCCGACGCAGCCGCACTGCACCACGCGCTGGGGCTGTCGCTGGTGCGCCAGCAGCGCAAGGCCGAGGCGCTGCGCGAACTCGAGCGGGCGACGGAACTCGAGCCCGGCAACCCTCGCTACAAGTACGTCTACGACATCGCCGTGCAGGAACTGCGGTAAAAGGGGACGCACCCCTTTTGCCCGCCCCCCTCGCCACGAGGGGGGGCCGCGCGTGGCACCACACTGAACAATAGGCGTCCCTCGAGCGCGTCTCGCGCCGCCAGTCACCAGGGCCCAGCGATGCAACAGTTGAGCGGCACCGACAACGTCATGTTGTTCACCGAGCGGCGCAACATCTACAACCATGTCGGCGCGCTGATGGTCTATGACGTCACGACGGCGCCCGACGGCAAGGTTCGTTTCCGCGACGTCCTGCGCCACTTCGACGAGCGCCTGCACCTGCACCCGCTGTTCAGGCAGCGCCTCGTCTCGGTGCCGTTTGGCATCGACCGCCCGTACTGGGTGGCGGATCCGAACCTCGACATCGAATACCACATCCGCCACATCGCATTGCCCAATCCGGGAGACTGGCGGCAGCTGATGATCCAGGTGGCGCGCCTGCACTCGCGGCCCCTGGATAGGGAACATCCGCTCTGGGAGGCGTACGTCATCGAGGGCCTCGACAACGTGCCAAAGCTGCCGCCGGGCGCGTTCGCCATCTTCCTGAAGATTCACCACGCAGTCGTGGACGGCATGGCGGCCGTGCACCTCATGCGCGAGCTGCATTCGAGCACGCCCGCGGTCGACGACGGCATGCCGAGCTCTCGCACCATCGTCGCCGACCGTGACCCGACCAATCTCGAACTCCTCGCGCGCAGCATCGACAATGGCGTGACGCAGCTGAACCGCTTCGCACGCCTGTCCGCTCGCATCGGGATGCGGCTGCTCGCGGCGGGACGCAACCACTGGCCGGAGATCGCGCGCGGCCAGCTGCAGGACGTCATCTCCGCCGCGACCGACCTGGTGCCACGCAAGGCGCCGGACACCCGCTTCAGCAGCCCCGTCTCGCCGCACCGCGTGATGGAGGCCTTCGGCATGCCGCTGTCGCGGATCAAGCGCATCCGCCACAAGGTGCCCGGCAGCACCCTCAACGACGTCTTCATCGCCGTCGCGGGCGGTGCGGTACGCAAGTACCTGCACGCCAAGGGCGAGCTGCCCGCGGAATCGCTGGTGGCATTGATGCCCATCTCGCTGCGCAGCGATGCGTCCACCGGCGGCAACGAGGTGGCGGGAGTACCGGTGAAGGTCTGCTCGGACGTTGCAGATCCGATCGAGCGCCTGCGCCGCACCGGGGAAGAATCGACCATCAGCAAGTCGCGCGGCGAACGCATGGGCCTCGACCTGATGAAGAACCTGCTCGACGTGCTGCCGTCGGCGGCGGCGACCGGCCTGTGGGACAAGGGCATCATCCGCAGCGTCAACATGACCGTCTCGAACGTACGCGGCCCGGACCAGGCGATGTACCTCGCCGGCGCCAAGGCAATGTGCATGTACCCGGTCAGCATCCCGGCGGACGGCGCGGGCCTCAACTTCACGGGCGTCAGCTACAACGGCGTGATGTGGGTGTCGATGGTGTCCTGCCGCACGATGGTGCCGGATCCCGGCTTCTTCCTCGAGTGCATGCGCGGGGCCTGGGAGGAACTGCTGGCGGCGGCCGACGCGCTGCCGGACCCCAACCATGCGCCGACGCCCGCCCGCAAGCGCGGGCGCGTCCGACGCGCCGCAGGAGCGCGCCGGCACTGAGGATTTCGTCAGGCCGCGCCGGGCCGGTACCATGGGCGACCTTGCCAGCCGCCCAGCCCTCCCTGCCGACGCCGCTCGAACTCCTGCAAAGGACCTTCGGCCACCGCGACTTCCACGGCGCGCAGCGCGAGATCGTCGAGCACGTGGCCGGCGGCGGCGACGCCCTGGTGTTGATGCCCACCGGCGGCGGCAAGTCGCTGTGCTACCAGCTGCCGGCATTGCTGCGGCCGGGCACCGCCATCGTCGTCTCCCCGCTGATCGCGCTGATGCAGGACCAGGTGGCGGCCCTCACGCAGCTCGGCATCCGCGCCATGTTCCTGAACTCGACCCTCGACGCGGTCGCTGCCCGAGAAGTCGAACGCGAACTGCTGGCAGACGAACTCGACCTGCTGTACGTCGCTCCCGAGCGCCTCACCACGGCGCGCTGCCTCGCGTTGCTCGACCGGGCCCGACTCGCGCTGTTCGCCATCGACGAGGCGCACTGCGTGTCGCAGTGGGGTCACGACTTCCGCCCCGAGTACCTGCAGCTGTCCGTGCTGCACGAGCGCTACCCCGCCGTGCCGCGCATCGCGCTCACGGCCACCGCCGATCCGCAGACGCGCGTCGAGATCATCGAGCGCCTGTCGCTCGGCGACGCCCGCGTGTTCGTGTCGAGCTTCGACCGGCCGAACATCCGCTACACGATCGCCGACAAGCGCGACGCCCGCGCGCAGCTGCTCGATTTCATCCGTGCCCGGCACGCGGGCGACGCCGGCATCGTGTACTGCCTGTCGCGCAAGCGCGTGGACGAGACCGCCGACTGGCTGCAGGCACAGGGCATTCGCGCCCTCGCCTATCACGCCGGCCTCGACGCTGCGACCCGGGCCGAACGCCAGGCGTGCTTCCAGCGCGAGGACGGCATCGTCATGGTCGCCACGATCGCGTTCGGGATGGGCATCGACAAGCCCGACGTGCGCTTCGTCGCGCACCTCGACCTGCCGAAGAGCATCGAGGGCTATTACCAGGAGACCGGCCGGGCCGGCCGCGATGGCCAGCCCGCGGACGCGTGGATGGTCTACGGGCTCGGCGACGTCATGCAGCAGCGTCGGATGATCGACGCCTCGGAGGCCGGCGAAGAGCACAAGCGCATCGCGAGCGCCAAGCTCGACGCGCTGCTCGGCCTGTGCGAGACCGCACAGTGCCGTCGCGTGCGCCTGCTGGCCTATTTCGGCGAGAACAGTGCGCCTTGCGGCAACTGCGATTCGTGCCTGGATCCGCCAGTCACCTGGGACGCGACCGTCGCCGCGCAGAAGGCGCTCTCCGCCATCTATCGAACGGGGCAGCGATTCGGCGCTGTGCACGTCATCGACGTTCTGCGCGGCAAGGAAACCGAACGCGTGCTGCGCTGGGATCATCAGCACCTGGGCGTGTTCGGCATCGGTGCCGAGCTGGAGGAATCCGCCTGGCGCGACGTCTTCCGCCAGCTCGTCGCACTCGGTTTGGTGCAGGTGGACCACACGGCTTTCGGCGCATTGCGTCTGACGACCGCGAGCCGCCCGGTCTTGAAGGGCGAGCAGTCCGTTGAGATGCGTCGCACCGCCCGGCGCGAGCGTCGGTCGAGAAGGTCACGCGCGACGCCCGCGCCAGCCGCGGCAGCGTCAGCGACCGGTGCCGCCGGCGACGCCGGCCGCTACGAACGCCTCAAGGCCTGGCGGCTGACCGAGGCCCGGCGGCAGGCGTTGCCCGCCTATGTGATCCTGCACGACGCGACGCTCGCCGAGATCGCGCACCGGCGACCGCGCGACCTCGAGGCGCTGGCCGGCATTCCCGGCATTGGCGCGCGCAAGCTCGAGCGCTACGGTCCGGCGTTACTCGAGCTGCTGGCCGAAGCCTGAGATATCGCGCGACTGGATCACCGTGACACCCGGCGGTTCGCGCAAGGCCGTCGCGATCATGGCCGCCGCGATGTCGCGTGCCGCCACGGGCCGCCACGTCGCCGGGGCGAAACGCAGCAGTTGCTCGCTCACCCGCTCCATCGGCCGCGGTTCAGCACGCTCGCCCGCGATCACCGACGGTCGCAGGATGGCGAGGCTTGGCCAGTCCATCTGCCTGAGGCCCTGCTCCATCTCGCCCTTCACGCGCGAGTAGAAGAACGGCGACGAACGGCTCGCGCCGAGCGCGCTCACGACCGAGAAATGCCGCGCGCCGTTGCGCAACGTGAGCTGCGCGAGCCGCAGCGGATATTCGTAATCGACCTCGCGGAACCTGGCCTGTGATCCAGCCTTGCGGATCGTCGTGCCCAACGCGCAGAACACGTGATCGCCGCGCAGGCGGGCCCGTACGTCGCCGAGCTGGCCGAAATCCACGACCACCTGGCGCAGCTTGTCGTGCCGGCCAGGAGCACTGAGTTCGCGCCGGGTCACGACGATCACCCGTTCGTAGCGGCGCGACGCGAGCAGCTGCTGCAGGCACTCACCACCGACCAGCCCCGTGGCCCCGGCGAGGATGGCGGTCAGCTTGCTCATCGCGGGGCAAAACGCGGGTCGGTGATCCTCATCTCCGTGACCGGCCCGTACTTGCGCACGTCGCTGCGGATGCGGGCCGCATCACCGATGAGCACCATCGCGAGATCACTCGAATCCGGGAAGGCGCCATTGATCGCCGCGCGCGCGCTGTTACCGTCCACAGCCGCGACACGTGCGGCGAACTCATCCACGTCTTCCGGTCCGAGGCCGTGGAGCATCAGGTCGGCCAGGCGAGCCGCCAGCGCGCCGTTGGTCTCGATCGTCGGCGGGAACTGGCCCAGCAGGTAGGTCTTCGCCGAGTCCAGCGTTGCCGTGTCCAGCCCTTCGCGATGCAGCCGATCGAGCGTGGCGAGCGCCAGGTCGAGCGCTGCCACGGTGGACTCGGTCGCCGTGAATGAGGTGATGCCGAAGGCACCCGGCTGCGCGAAGCGAGCGAACGCCGAACGCGCCCCATAGGTGAGTCCGCTCTTGACGCGCAGCTCGGTGTTCAGCATCGACGTGAAGCGGCCGCCGAACACCGTGTTGACCACCGCCTGGGCGGTGCGCTCCGGGTCGGTGCGCGAGGCACCGACGTTGCCCAGCCAGAAATAGGTCTGCGTGGCGCCCGGCTTGTCCACCAGCAGTACGCGCCGGCCCTTCTCGCGGGGTGCGGACGCCGCCGCCGGCGCCGGCGCGTCGGCGCGCGGCATTGACCCGAACGCCTGCTCGAGCCGCTTGCGGACGTCGGCTTGGTCGAAGTCGCCGACCACCGTGACGATCAGCCGGTCGCCGCGCACCTGGGCCTGGTAATGGCTCTTCAGGTCCGCGAGCGTCACCTTGGCCAACGACTCTTCGTCGCCGCCGACCGGCCGCCCATAGGGATGCCCGCGGAACAGCCACGCATCGCCGTAAGTCCCGACCAACGCGCGCGGATCCGAGTCCTTTGCCGCGGCAATCGACTGCACCGCGAGCGCCCGGACCTTCTCGAACTCGTCGGTTGCCAGGCGCGGGCGCAACAGCGCATCGCTCGCCAGTTCGATCATCAGCCCGACGTCGCGGGCGAGAAAACTGGTACCGATCGACAGACTCTCGGCACTGGCGGCGATTGCCAGTTCTCCGCCTGCACCTTCGATCGCTTCGGCGAACTGCACGGCGTCGCGCTCACCTGCGCCCTTCTGCATCAGGTCCGCCAGCAGCGACGCCGTACCCTCACGGCCCGGCGCATCGGCAAGCGAACCGCCGCGCACGACGACGTTCATCGCGACGAGCGGGGTGTCGCGTTTGGTCATCAGCGCCACCAGGGCACCGTTGGCGAGCGTCACGCGCTCGAACTCGGGCAGGCGCACGCCGGCAGGCGCGGCGGCCGCTGCCGTCGCGCACCACGCGGCAAATGCCGCAATCACGGCCATTCGGAGCATGCGCACGGCGTTCACTGGCCACCTCCTGCGCCAGCGGCATGGCTCGCCGGCGTTGGCTCCAGCACGCCCACGGTGCGATTGTCGGCGCGCAACACCTTCGCCGCTGCGAGCCTGACATCCTCGGCGGTAATGCTCTCGTACACGGCCGGCGCATCGAACAGCTTGCGGTAGTCGCCGTGGAAGACCTCGTACGTGCCGAGCGCCTGCGCCTTGCCGCTGATGGTCTCGAGCCCGCGCCAGAAGCCGGCCAGCGCCTGGTTGCGGGCCTTTGCCAGTTCGGCAGGAGTCGGCCCGTCCTTGGCGATGCGCGCGATCTCCTCGTCGATCAGCCGCTCCGTCCGGGCGACGTCGCCGCCCGGCGGGACGACCGCATACACCCAGGCGAGCCCGGGATCGAACCCGGCGTCGAGTTGCGAACCCACCTGCACCGCCGCCTGCTCGCGCTCCACCAGTCGCTGGTGCAGCCGCGACGAATCGCCGGAGCCGAGGATCGACAGCAGCACTTCCATGACGCGCGACTCGCGGTCGGGCGCTGCCGCGGCATGCCAGGTCATCGCGAGCAACGGCGTCTGCGCCTCACGCACGACCTTGAAGCGGCGTTCACCGAGCTGCGGCGGTTCCCTGGTCGTCACGGGCGGTGGCGTGGGCTGCGCCTGGAGTGGCGCCAGGTAACGCTCCGCGAGCGCGAACACCGCCTCCGGCTCAACCGCTCCCACTACGAACATCACCGCATTGTTGGGCGCGTAGTACTGGCGATAGAAGGCCTGCAGGTCCTCGATCTTCCAGCTCTCGATGTCCGACGGCCAGCCGATGACCGGAAACTGGTACGGGTGCGCCACGTAGGCCGTGGCCTGCATCTGCTCGGCCAGCGTGCCGAAGTTGTCGTTGTCGATGGACGAACGCCGCTCGGAGTACACGACACCACGCTCGCTCTCGACCACCTTGGGGTCGAAATCGAGGTGGCGCATGCGGTCGGCCTCGAGGTCGAAGATCAGTTCCGTGGCGCTCACCGGGAACCAGTTCTGGTACACGGTGACGTCGGAACTCGTGTAGGCATTATTGGCGCCGCCCGCCGCCTCCATCACCCGGTCGAAGTCACCCGGCGCGCGCGTCTTCGTGCCGTTGAACATCATGTGCTCGAAGTAGTGCGACAGGCCGGTAATGCCGGGCCGCTCGTTGCGGCTGCCGACGCGGTACCACGTGTACATCGCCACGTTCGGGATGTCGCGGTCCGGCCAGACGACGACCTCCAGGCCGTTGGGCAACGTGCGGGAAACGATCTGGTCTGCCCCGGCGATGCTGCCTGGGGCCGCCCGCGCGGCGCAGACTGCGAGCGTGAGCGCCAGGGCCGCAGTGAACGCATTCGGTCGGCGCATGCCTCAACCTCCCTTCTCGGACGCAATCCAGCTATCGACCTTGGCTTCGAGCACGTCAAGCGGCAGCGCACCGTCGACGAGCACGACCGTGTGGAATTTGCGCACGTCGAAGCGATCGCCCAGCGCCCGTTCGGCGCGCACCCGCAAGTCGCTGATCTTGAGCTGGCCGAGCTTGTAGGCGAGCGCCTGTGCCGGAATGGCGATATAGCGCTCGGTCTCCGCCACGCGCCGTGCGTCGCTGGTGGCGCTGTTCGCGTCGATGTACTCGAGCACCTGCTCGCGCGTCCAGCCCTTCGAGTGCAGGCCCGTGTCCACCACGAGCCGGATCGCGCGGAACAGCTCGCCCTCGAGCCGGCCGAAGTATTGGTACGGGTCCCGGTACATGCCCAAGTCGGGCCCAAGCGACTCCGCATACAGGCCCCAGCCTTCGCTGTAGGCGGTGTAGCCGCCGAAGCGGCGGAACCGCGGCAGGTCCTTCTGCTCACGCGCAATGGTGATCTGGAAGTGATGGCCGGGATTGCCCTCGTGCAGCGACAGCGCCTCCATGGCCCACTTCGGCCGCGCCTTCAGGTCGTAGGCGTTCGCATAGAAGATGCCGGGCCGCGAACCGTCCTCGCTGGCCGCCTGGTACTGCCCGCCCGCGGCGCTCTTCTCGCGGAACGGCTCGACGACGCGCACTTCATAGTCGGCCTTCGGCAGGATCTCGAAGAGCTTCGGCAGCTGGGGATCCACGCGCTGCTTGATCGCGACGTACCCCTCGACCAGCGCCTCGCGGCTCGGGTGCACAAACTGCGGGTCGTTGTTCAGGAAGATGAAGAACTCCTGCAGCGTACCCTTGAAGCCTACCTGCTTCATCACGCCCAGCATCTCCGCGTGGATGCGCTTCACCTCGTCCAGGCCGATCTCGTGGATCTGCGCCGGCGTGAGGTTCGTGGTCGTGACCTCGCGCACCCGGTATGCGTACCAGGCGGCGCCGTCCGGCAGCGCGTCGATCCCGACGGTGGTGCGGCACTGCGGCAAGTACTCGTCGCGCATGAAGTCGTGCAGGCGGCGGTATGCCGGCACGAGCCTGGTCTCGATCGCCGCGCGATACGCCGCAGTGAGCCGCTCGCGGTCGGCGGTGCTGAAGCCCTCCGGTAGCTTGCGCACCGGGCCCCAGTAGATCGAATCCTCGGGCTTCGCGACGATGTGGGCCTGCAGCTGCGGCAGCACGCGTTCGGTGAGCACACGCGGCAGCGTGTAGCCCTTGCGCACGCCATCGCGCATGTTCACGATCGCCTGGTCGGTCCAGGCGACGAAGCCGTCGACGCGCTTCAGGAAGTTGTCGTAGTCCTGCACCGTGACGAACGGCTGCATGCCGTTGCCGGACCCGAGCTGTGCGAAGCCGTTGGGCGCGGAGTAGAACTGGTTGAGCGGGATCAGGTGTGCGGGAAAGCGGAAACCCTCGATCTCGAGCTCGCGCCCCGACCTGAAGACCTGGTAGGTGAGCAGGTCCTGTCCCGACAGCCGGGTCGGGTCGATCTGCTGCACCCGGGCGAGGTAGTCCCGCTCGAGCCGTTCGGCGCGTGCGCGCCACTCCGGCGCAATGGCAATCTCGTAGCGGTCGTCGTAGCGCCGGTCGCCGATCGACGTGGCCAGGAGCGGGTTGAGCCGCAGCCGGTCCTCGAAATAGGCATCGACCAGCTCGCTGAGCCGCCGGGCCTCGTTGGCCGCCGCGGCGGCGGGCGTC
>Ga0113563_10001840_pt1 | contig 12395 bp, 11 predicted proteins | sample Mud3Dept3metaG_FD_80117 | JGI IMG/M metagenome (GOLD analysis project Ga0113563, IMG submission 80117) | Freshwater wetland microbial communities from Ohio, USA, analyzing the effect of biotic and abiotic controls - Mud 3 Core 4 Depth 3... | ecosystem: Environmental > Aquatic > Freshwater >...
CGTCCAGTTCGAGAGAGGGGTCCAGCCGCGCCAGCCGCCCCTGTGGGCCGAACCAGGCGATCCGCCGTATATCGGGATCTTTGAGCAGGGGTAATACCTGCCCAGGGCGCAGCAGCAGGAACGCCGCGGTTCCCAACTCGTTCAGTACGGGAATGGAAGCCTGCTCCAGCTTCGCGGAATGCCGCAGGAACGCGTCCCCGCGGAACACCGCAAGGGCGGCGAACGGCCCCATGCCCCCTCCCCGCACGGTTGCGAGGAGGGGCTCGTCCCCCTTCGCCCGGAGGATCTCCTCATCCGCGGGGGGCAAAACCGCCTGTTTCCCGCCTGCGGGACAGCCCGCGAGCAGGAAGGCCGCCGACAGGAGGAACAGGGCGGCGGATGCGGGTCTACTGTTTCGGGGAAAGGAAGCCGACACGGAGGGTGACGTCCAGGTAGCGTGGATCCTCGTACCGGCTCTTCAACAGGGCCGACCGCACCACGGCCGGCAGGTTCCCCCCGGACAGGCGCTGGATCGCCTTGACCGCCTCGAGGTAGGTCAGGTTTTCCATCCGCACGTCGAACGACTCCTCGCGGAAGAACTCGCCGTCCCGGGCCCCGCCGGACTTGACGCTGAAGGCCGCCTGCGGGATTCCCGCCTCCTGGATGGCGGAGGACAGGCGGGTAAGCGGACTCTCCTTCGCGTTCGCCGCCGACTGCACCAGGGCCGCCTTCTGGCGGGAGTCGCGTTGTGCGCTCTCGAGTTCCGGCCGCACCCGACGGACCTCGGCGAGGTCGCCTTCCGCCGCCGACGCGGCGCGTGCATTGGACCGGAGGCGGGAGATGCCGGGCAGCACGACGAACGTCAGCGCGAGAATGAGCGCCGCCGCCGCGCCGCCGATCACGAGGATCCGCTTCTCCCGGTCACGAAGCACCGGCGTCTCCCTTCCGTTCCAAGAGGATGGTGAACCGGACCGAGCTTCCCCGGGCGCTCCCGGTCGATTCCTGGACGGTGACGGTGTACGTGGGCCCGAAGACCCCGGCGAGGGCTGTGCGGTACCCCTCCACCAGCCCGGCCTCCGCCGCCTCCCCGCCGAGGCGCATGCGGGAGCCCTCGACCGACGCCTCCCGCACTGCGATCTCCCCCTTGGGCAGCGCCTGGGAGGCCCGCATGAGGAATTCCGGAGGTGGAATCACGTCCGTACCGAGCTCTTTCTGCTGTCGCCGGACGGAGGCGACCTTCTCCCGGATCTGTGCCGTCGCCTGCACCACGTTCCGGACGTCGGGCGCCGCCTCCGTGAACTCTTTCCGCACGAGGGCGCGCGCGACGGCCGCCTTTCGTCCTTCCGCCCATACGGCAAACTCCAGTGCGCCGAGCGCAAGGAGAATCGCCGCTCCTCCGGCAACCGCGGAAAACAGCCGCAGCCGCCGTTCCCTTGCCTTCTCCTTCGCCGCCTCCGCCGAGGTGCGGAGGGAAAAACCGGCGGAAATCTCCGGTTGGCGGGGAACGAGGGCGGCCCCGAACGCCGGGAGGTGGGCAGGGTCGATTCCTTCGGGCAACGGCACCTCCGTGACCCCGGGGATCCGTTCGGCCAGGCCCGCCGGCGGGCTCCCGAAGAGAAAGGCGGGAACGGGCGAGTCCACGCCGGTCTCCATCGCCTCCCGCGCCGCGGAGGCGATCTCCTCCGGGGCGTCCGCCATGGCGGCCGGGAACTGCCGGGCGGCGGCGACACCGCCACCCGATGTGCGCAGCAGCAGCAGGTCGTGGAACGCGCCAAGCAGAAGGGCGTCCCGCGGCACGCCGGCGTACGAGGCCAGGTGCAGGAGACCGACGTGGTCGGTGACGACGCGGTCGACCGGGAGCCCCGCGTCGCCGAACGCGCCGGCAATCCTCTCCACGAAGGAGCGGCGCGCCGCGACGGCGAGGAAGGTCCCCGGCGTCCCGGGCGCTCCCGGAAGGAGGTCGGAGAGGATCTCCTCGTCATCGACGGGGAGGTTCCCCTCCAGCTCCGCGAGGTGGATGGCTCGGGCGCGTTCCAGGTCGGTCACCGGGAGCGCCGTCGGGCGAAGGAAAGTCAGGGGAGGCGGCAGCGAGACCACTGCGCCGGGCAGCCCCTTGCCGCCGAGGGCCGCCCGGAGCTGTTCCGCCAGCGCGGCGGCGTCCCCCGCATCCCCGAACGGTTCCGCACACGCCCTCTCCGCGACGGCTGCGACCCCTACGGAGGTGCCCGTCCCGTCGAGCGCAACGGCGCCGATCCGGTTCCGGGATATGGAAATGCCGATCGTGAGCATGCCCGTTCCTAGAAGAACCGGAATTCGCCCTTCGGGGCGGTCAAGGTTCCCACGATCCTCAGATTAGCATTCTTTGCGTTTTTCGCCAGCATGTCGAACATGGTGGCGACCCGGCCCTCGAACGGATTCTGGACCCGCAGGTGCAGCGTCAGAACGGCTGCTGCGGGATTCCGCAGGCCGGCGATTTCCCCGGTGCCGTCCACGCGCGACCCCTCGTAGAAGCCCGCGAGGCGCGAAATCCGGAACGTGTCGCTCCGCACGGCGAACAGCAGGTCGACATTGTCGATCCGGGCATCCCGGATGGGGGATTCCGGAGCGGGGACCGGAATCCGGAGGTGTTCCAGCGAGGCGGATCCGTCGGCGGACAGTTTTCCGCCGGAAATCCGCCAGCTCGCTTCGGCGCGACGGATGGCCAGTCCCGCCCCGGAGGTGGAGAAAACGGGCAGGGGGAGGTCGGCGGAAGAAACGCCCGCCAGCGACACGGTACCCCGGGAGGGATTCCAGAAGGCGGGGGAGAACCGGAGATCGCCCGACGCCGACCCGCGAAGGAACCGGAGCCGGGCCGGAAGCCACCGGAACAGGCCGGTCCACTCCCAGGCCAGGGTGACTTCGTCCACGGGTACGGCCGGGTGACCGGCGACGGCAAGGGTCACTCCCGTGAGGCGGACGCCGACGGGGAAGCGGAGCGCGGCCTCCCGGGCGTCGATCCGGATCCCGTGCCGCCCGAGGGCAGGCCGGACGGCGGACAGGAGGGTGTCGCCCGGCAGGGTGAGGACAACCACGACGGCGAGGACCGCGAGGAAGAGAAAGGTCCCGAGGACCGGGGCGACCCACCGGCCCCAGGGGATTCGCCTAGCCCGCAAAGGCCTTCCGCGCTAGCCTCCGCAGCGCGAGCAGCGCCGCGGGAAGGAGGAGGACGGCGGCGCCGGGTATACTGCCCGCCCCGCCCCGACGGGGGTCGTCGACCGCCGAGCAGCCGGACTGTGAAGCGGGGGCAACCGGGTCCGCGGCGGAGGAGACGCTCGTCACGTACAGGTTCCTGCCACCGGACAGGATCTCCGGCCCGGACCAGAAGAGGACCGATTTGCCGCTGTACCGGGCGAAAGCGGGCCGGGTATAGTCGCCCGGGATCGTCCCGGCGAAGGCGAGTTCACCGTCCCCCACGGGGAGCGGGGACGAGGCCATTTCGGCGAACTGGGCTACCGTGCCGGCGCTCGTGGTCACCCCGCTGAGGGTCATCGAATAGAACCTGCCGGGTGTCCCGCGAAGGGGGGATTCTCCGGAAACGAACCCGTACCCCGCGATGTACACCCGGTTATTGCCGTCAACGGCCGCCTCGGGACGGTATGCATCGAAGTTCGTGCCCAGCACGGATTGTCCCGGCGGGGAGAGGAAGAACGACGCACTGGACCCGACGTTCGGAAAGGCCACCGGGAGTCCGTCCTGAACGACGCCGTCGGGGTTCAGCAAGGATACGCCGATCGACCCGGCGATGCCTCTGCCATCGGTTGGCCCGAACGGCTCGTCGGCTGCGAGGACGAGGATCCTGCTGTTGGCCGCCACGAGCACGTTGGGGAATCCCCACCGGTATCCCCCCGGGAGGACCTGGGTGGCGCCGATTGCCAGGTTGTCGACTCCGGTGGAGGCCTGCTTCACCAATGCGTAGTAGACGCCCGACGCCGTCCCGCCGTTGTTGTTTGCCGCCCAGGCGATGTGGCTGCGGTTCAGGCTGTCCAGGCGCAGGCGTGGAAGGGGAAGGACACCCTGGGACGCAGGCAGGACGGTGAGAGGGATGGGCGCGCCGACGAGGAGGGCGTTGTCGAGGCCGACCCGCGCGTACCGGACGTCGATCGCGTTTTCGACGTACGCGACGCGCGCGGTGTTGTCGGAGGTGACCAACGCGAAGGACGGATCGATCAGGGTTCCCGCCATACGGCCCCCGAGGGAGTCGCGCACTTCGCTCACCTGCTGGGCCGTCACCACATTGTTGTCGAGCGAGATCAGGGCCCGGAAGAGCTTGAATCCGGCCGCAGGATTGTCGCTGGGCAGTGCCTGGAACAGGATGACCACGCGGTTCGCCGAGCGCAGGGCGATCTGTGGGTGGCGGGCCTGCGTGTACGGGCCGTTGTCGATCGGCACGGCGGGAGTGACGATCACCTGGGAACGGGTGGTGGCCGTGCTCGTGAAGTCGGCAGCCCCGTTCACCGCCGCGTAGAACAGCGCCGTGGAAGGGATCTGGGGATTGCCGCCCGTGCTGTCCCCCACGAAGGCGACGTGGATGGTGCTGCCGTTCGCCGCAACCGACGGCTGGTCGAACACCCGGGGGCCGATGCCGATCTCGTTGACCTGCACGATCCTCTCCGCACGCGCGCCCGCGGCGAACAGGAGGGTCGCAGCGAATACGGGCAGGAAGCGTCGGACGAACGGGTGCATTCGTTCCCTCCGGGGTGTCGGTTACGGGGTTACTCCAGTCGCCAGAAACGCCATTGTATCGTATTTCCGGAACGGATACCGATCGCGTCCACGGTCCGGGAGGTATCCCCGAATACCCCCGTGGCCCGCACGCGGAATGCCGTGGACTGGACGTCCACCATGTCCCGGAGGCGGGTCCGGCGGTACAGTTCCTTGAGGAAGGAGGAGACGTTGCCGATCTCCTCGGGCTTGGTGAACGGGTGTTCCTTCCGGTACGCGACGATGGCGTCGGCGGCTGCGGAGTCGATGACGCCGCCCTCCGCGGCGTCCGCCCCGGCCGAGAGGGACATCAGCACCTCCTTCGGCGCCGTGTTGAGGTTCACCTTCCCGGAGGAATGGACCGTCAGGTGGGGGCGAAGCGTCTCGAACACCTCGGGCGTGACCCCCCGCACCAGGCGCAGTTCCCCGACCGCGTCGAACAGGTCGTTCTTGGCGCGGTACGGGTACGGCAGTCCGAGGTAGTAGGCGCTCTCCGCCCCGCCGACCCTCGGCGTGTCGTCGTTGTCCAGCCAGTCCACCACCGCATCCGCCACCGCGGCGTCGACGCCGAGGGTTTCCAGCAGGCGGCGGAATACCGCGAGCCGCTGCTCGTCCGGGGCGTTTCGGTTGGGCAGGACCAGGCGGTTCAGGTTGATCTTCCGTTCCTCGTCCTCGATCTCGACCTGCGCGATCCCGTCGCCGAGGTCGATGGGAGGCACGGGCCGGGACCATATCTCGTCGAGGGTGTCGTAGGAGTTGCCCCTCGCGTCCACCCGGAGGGCGACCCGGGCGGCGCCGATCCCCCCTTCCGCGAGGAGCGCGCAGCGGATGGAGTCCCGACCGTAGGCGCCGGTCTGGGCGGCCCGTGCCCCGATATGGAAGATCTCGTACGTAAGGGCGACGACGAGGACCAGCACGAGCAGGGTGGTGAGGAGGGCGATCCCCCGCTCGTTCCGCAGGGGGGTCAAGGGGAAACCGCCGGACGGCGCCCGGAGAGGATCAGTTCTCCCTCCTGCCCCGCAAGGGGGACGGGGACCTCGCGCCGGTAAGGTTCCCCGCGCACCCCGGTCAGTTCAAAAGCAAGCTTCCTGGGAAGCCCCGTCCTGGGGCGTCCACCGGGTGGCCACTCGCGGTGCCACGAGGTGCCGTCGTACAACTCCACCCGGAATCCCTGCAACCCTTCCGCCACGAGGGCATCCCGCGAAGGGATCCGGCTTCCGATGAAGGGGAGATCCGACTGCTCCCGGTGCAGCTCCAGAGACGTCCCGTCCTTCGAGAGCCGTGGGAAGTACCGGATCTTCACGACGTCCGACGGCGGCCTGCCGCTTTCGCTTTCCGGCTCGCGGAGCGCCGTGAAGACGAGGGTCGCCGCCGGCTTTCCGGAAAACAGGTCTTCGCGGCAGGTGAGGGCGGAGTCCTCGCGGTGCGGGGAGGCGATGGCCCCCTGGATCTCCGTCCCGAGCCGGTCCATGACGAGCCGGATCTGCCGGAACTCCCTCGAGCGCGAGGACAGAACCTCCCTCGCCCGCCCCGTGCCGGTGAAGGCGGAGAGGAGGAGCATGAGCACGACGGACAGGACGGCGAGCGTGAGGAGGACCTCGACGAGGGTGAAACCGTGCCGCCGCTTCGGGATCACTTTACCGCCACGCCGGAGAAGGACACCCGCTCTTCCCGCCCGTCCGACTTCCAGGTGACCTCGACGTGGACTTCCCGGGCGTCGGGGTGGATGGCGGGACGCACGGAGCGCTTCCAGGAGTAGGTTTCCATCGGGGGGGGGAACTTCCCCTCGGTGTCCCCCGTTTCCGGGAATCCGGACGTCGCCTCCCGCACGAGGGTTTCCGCGAGGTAGGATGCCGCGGTCCACCGCTCCGACCGTTCCTCCGCGGCGATCGCGCCCGAAACGACCTGGTATGCGAGGAGCAGCGTCGTGGCGAGGATCGCCATCGACACCAGGACCTCGAGGAGGGTGAACCCTCCCGCGCGGGTCCCGGATCCTCCGGGATCAGCCATCGTCCCGCACCGTTCCTTCCAGGATCTTCAGGGAGCCGTCGTACGGCTCGAGGCGCAGGGTCCACAGGGTCGGACGGTCCCCCTCGCCCGCGTCGCTCAGGAAGATACGAGCCTCGGGGACGAGCCCGCCGGCCCGGTACCGGATCTCGGTCGGGATGTCCAGGAGACGGTCCTCGCCTTCCACGCGGATCCCGGTGATGGACAGCCGGGGGCCGAGCTCCCGCGGCCGGGAAGGGTCGTCCGCGCGGTCCGCCCTCCGGAACTCGAACGTGCCGGCGTCGGGGCGAAGGATCAGCCGCGTCTCGCGTTTTTCGAAGAGGGCGGCGTCGTACGCCGCCTCGGAGGCCGACGCCAGTTCGCGGAATACGGCGTCCCTCCCGGGTTCCCCCAGGAGCGCCATGCGCGGGACGGCGATCCAGAGGATCAGGCCGAGCACGAACAGGACGGCGGCGAGCTCGACGAGGGTGAAGCCGTCCCTACGGGGTCTCCCAGGAGTTGATGTCCGCATCCTCTCCTTCGCCTCCCGCCACGCCGTCCGCACCGTAGGAACTGATGTCGTAGTCGCCGTGCGACCCGGGGCTCACGTACACGTACGGGTTCCCCCACGGGTCCTTCGGCACGCGGTCCAGGTAACCGCCTTTCCGGTAATTCTTCGGGGCCCGGCCCGCTTCGGGCAACCGCACGAGGGCTTCCAGCCCCTGGTCCGTCCCAGGGAAGAAGCCGTTGTCCAGCTTAAAGAGCTCGAGCGCCTGCTCGATGCTCTTGATCTGGACGCGCGACTGGGTCTTCTTCGCCTCCTCGGTCCGACCGATCAGCTTGGGGACGACGAGCGCTGCCAGGAGGCCGAGGATGACGATGACCACCATGATCTCGATCAGGGTGAACCCCGCCCGGTCGCGTAGCCTGCGGTCCCGCATTCGTTTCACTTCCATCGGATCCCTCCTATCGGACGATCTGGGAGATGTCGAGCAGCGGCAAGAGGATCGACACGACGATGAAGGCGACGACGCCTCCCATGGCCAGGATGATCAGCGGTTCGAGGAGGGAGAGGAGGCGGGTGAGACGCGCGTTCGTCTCCTCGTCCATCGCGTCCGCCGCCCGGGTGAGCATCTCGCCGAGCGTGCCGCTCTCCTCGCCGATCGCCACCATCTGGACGAGGGCGGGGGGGATCTCGGGGTGCGGGCGCAGGGCCTCGGAAAGAGTCGTCCCTTCCACGACGCGGTCCGCCGAGGCCGCGATGCGCTCCGCGATCACCGCGTTCCCGACGACGGGGGCCACGATGCGGAGGGCCCGGTCGACGGTGATGCCCCCGGAGACCAGCGTGGAGAGGGTCCGGGCAAAACGCGAAAGCGCGGAGAGGTAAGCCAGCCGCCCCGTAAGGGGCATCCGCAGCAAGAAGGCGTCGCGGGCCCGCTTCCCCCGATCCGTGGCGAGGTACTTCCGGGCGAGAAGGGTAGCGCCTCCCGCCGCGAGGAGGAGCGCCCACCAACCGGCCGCGAGGATGTCGGTTACCGCGATGAGGACGCGCGTCGGCAGGGGGAGCGCCTTCCCGAGGTGCGCGAAGATCCCGACGATCTTCGGCACGACGAAGGTCAGCAGGAAGATCACGACGAGGCTCGCCACCACGGCCATCAGCAGCGGGTAGGTCAACGCCGAACGGATGCGGCCCTTCGTGCGGGCCTGCCCCTCGAGATGGTCCGCCAGCCGGGAGAGGGACAGCGCCAGCGTCCCGCTCTCCTCCCCGGCGCGCACCATCGCCGCGTACAGGTCCGGGAACGTGCCGGGCCGGGTCTCGATGGCGCGGGCGAGGGAGGCGCCTTCGCGCACCGCCTCCTGGACGTCGAGCAGGATCTGGCGGCTCTCCGGGTCGTCCACCTGGACCGCCACCGACTGCAGCGCCGAAACCAGGGGGACGCCCGCACCCACCAGCGTGGTGAGCTGCCGCGTGAGGAGGGGGAGGAACTCCTGCCGTCCGAGGAGGGAAGGGAGGAAAGAGGCCTTCCGGCCCGAGGGCCCCTCGTGCAGGGCGAGGGGGAACACGCCCTCCGCGTGGAGTTTCTTCCGGGCGAGGGGGAGGCTGTCGGCCTCCAGTGTCCCCTTCGTCTCCACGCCGGCCCGGGAGATTCCCTTGTAGCGGTATGTCGGCACCGCGGGCTAATCCTCCTGCGTGACGCGGAGGACCTCCTCCGCCGAGGTGACGCCGGCCTGCACCTTCTCCGCGCCGGCCGCCAGCAGCGTCCGCATCCCCCGGGACACGGCGAGGGCGCGGATGCCGTCCGCGTCGGAGCGGGTCAGGATGGCCGTGCGGACCGTCTCGTCGGCGGGGAGGATCTCGAACAGGGCGATCCGTCCGGAATAACCCGTGTGGAGGCACTTCTCGCACCCCGCGGGACGGTAGAAGGGGGCGGAGGGGGGTGACTGCAGGCCGATCCCGCGGGCTTCCTCCGGGGTGGGCGCGTACGCCGCCTTGCACGCAGGGCACAGGCGCCGGACCAGCCGCTGGGCCACCACCGCGGAGAGGGAGGAGGCCACGAGGAACGGTTCGATCCCCATGTCGACCAGCCGGGTCACGGCGCTGGCGGCGTCGTTGGTGTGCAGCGTCGAGAGGACCAGGTGCCCGGTGAGGGACGCCTGGATCGCGATCTCGGCGGTCTCCGCGTCGCGGATCTCGCCCACCATGATGATGTCGGGGTCCTGCCGCAGGATCGACCGCAGGCCGTTGGCGAAGGTCAGGTGGATCTTCGGGTTGACCTGGATCTGTCCGATCCCCCGGATCTGGTACTCCACCGGGTCCTCGATCGTGATGATGTTCTTCGTCCCGGAATCGAGCCGGCGCAGGGCGGCATAGAGCGTCGTGGTCTTGCCGGATCCGGTCGGGCCCGTCACCAGGACGATCCCGCTCGAACGGGAGAGGAAGCGCTCGATGAGCGACAGCTCCGGGGGCGACAGGCCGAGGTCGGACAGGCCCACGACGACGTTCGTGCGGTCGAGGAGGCGCAGCACGGCGCGCTCCCCGAAGGACGTCGGCACGGTGGAGACCCGGATGTCGATCTCCTTCCCCCCCATGCGGATCCGGATGCGCCCGTCCTGGGGAAGGCGGCGCTCCGCGATGTCCAGGCCGGCCATGACCTTGACCCGCGACACCGCCGGCGCGTGCCACTTCCTCGGGGCGGTCACCATGTTGTACAGGATCCCGTCCACCCGGTTCCGGACGGCCAGCTCCTTCTCGTACGGCTCGAAATGGATGTCGCTGGACCGGTCGCGGATAGCGCGGAAAAGGACGGAGTGGACGAACCGGATGACGGGGGCCTCGTCGGGCGAGTCGAGGAGGTCCCGGGTCTCCTCGATGGTCGCGGCGACGTCGAGGTCCCACTCCCCGGAAAGCCCCTCCACGATCTCCCTCTCGGGAGTCTGGGACCGCTCGTACGCCGCGTCGATGCGGGCGAGGACGTCTTCCGGGGACGCGGCGACCACGCGGGAGAGGCCGGCCAGGAACCGCATCTCGTCGATCGCCTCCCGCGTTTCCGGTTTCCCGGAGAGGAGGACGGCCTCCCCGGCCGGGTTCCTGCACGGCAGCAGGAGATGCTTCCGCGCGTACCCGATCGGGATCTTCGGGAGGAGGGACAGGTCCGGCGTCAGCTCCCCCAGACCCGGGACGGGTGCGGATTTTCCGGTCATTGCCCGTTCGTCCCGAAGTCGGGCAGCACGCCGTCGGCCTGCTGCCGCTTCCGTTCGAACTCCCTGCGCAATCTCTCGGATTTCTCCAGGGTCCTCCCGACCATGTCGGACGGTTCCTTGATGATGTGCGGCGTGAGCATGATGAGGAGGTTCGTCTTCTTCTTGGTGACCGAGTCGAACCGGAAGAGGCGGCCCAGCAGCGGGATGTCCCCCAGAAGGGGGACCTTGTTTTGCGAGGTGTTGATCTGCTCCTGCATCAGGCCGCCCAGGAGGACCGAGTCCCCGTTCTTGACGAGGGCGTTGGTCCGGGTGGACCTCTTCGTCGTCGTCGGCCCGATGGTGGTGGACAGCAGGAGGGACGCATCCTTGAGGGCGGAAGCCTCCTGGTAAATGTCGAGCAGGACGAACTCGCTCTCGTGGATGTGGGGGGTGAGCCGGAGGATGATCCCCACGTCCTTCCGTTCCACGGTGTTGATCACGTTGGCCAGATTCGTCTGGTCCCGGGACTGGCTGGTGATGAAGGGGACGTTCTCCGCCACGATGATCTCCGCCTCCTTGTTGTCCACCGTGATCAGGTGCGGGGCGGAGAGGATGTTGATGTTCCCCATGGTCTGGGCCGCGCGGAGGATCGCGGTGACGGCCGGGATCTCCGTGCCGTCGGGCAGGGTGACCGACCCGCCGATCCCGCCGGCGATGAGCCCCTGTCCGGCGAGGACGAGGGGATTCCCCGTCGCGATCGCGGCGATGAGGTCGGTGACGCCCCCCTGGAAGCCGAAATTGGTTCCCCCGAGGACCGCCCCGCTGTTCCCGACTTCGATCGCGCCCCGCCACTCGACGCCGAGGTCCTTGCTGTTGTCGATGTTGACTTCCATGAAGACAGCCTCGACGTACACCTGCCGCCGCCGGATGTCGAGCCTCCGGATGACCTGCACGAGGGTCTCGTAGTCGTTGAGGGAGGCGACGATGACCAGGGAGTTGGTCGCCTTGTCGGGGGTGATCCGTACCCCCCCCTCGAGCTCGGCGGAGAAGACGGACTTCACGGTAGGCTGCTGGGCGGCGGCCGGGACGGGGGGTTGTCCGGGCCTGGCGGCTTCCGCCTTCTTGTCCGCCAGGGAACCGAGGACCTTCGCGAGGTCCTCGGCGTCGGCGTTTTCAAGGTAGTAGACGTTGATCTTCCCGCCCGCGGAGGCGGGGCCGGGCACGTCGAGCTTCTGCACCAGTTCCTCCACGTCCTTCATCGTATCGGGGGAGGCCAGAACGATGAGGGCGTTCGTCCGGAGGTCCGGTATGAACCGCAGGGGCGCACCACGGGTCCTCGCCACCCGCAGCGACCGTCCCCTCGCACCGGGAGCCTGGCCGGGCGCCACGGTTTCCGCGTAGATCGACTCGAGGGTCTTGGCGATGTCCTGCGCGGCGGCATACCTCAGGGGGAAGATCTTCAGGGAAGGGGGGATCCCCTCGACGTCCAGCTCGGAGAGGATCCGGAGGACCCTGTCGATGTTCGCGCGCGAGTCGATCATCAGGAGGGTGTTCGAGGAGGGGAACTGGCTGAGCATCCCGTCCTTCGACACGAGCGGGGTCAGAAGGGTGAGGACCTCCTGCGTGTCGACGTGCTGCAGAGGGATCAGCCGGGAGATGAATTCGGCGGAGGCGGGGGCGGAGGGCTCCTTCGCAGATCCCATCCCGATGGTCTCCTGCTTGGCTTCCCGGGCGGGGACGATCTTGAGCGTGTTCCCCTGTTCGACCACCGTGAATCCCTTGACCTGGAGGACCGAGAGGAAGACCTCGTACGCCTCCTCCACCGTGATCTTCCGGGGGGAGATGATCGTGATCTTTCCCTGCACGCGTTCGTCGAAGATGAAGTTCTTCTTCGTCTGCTCGCTCATGAACTTGACGAGCACGGGGAGTTCCACGTCCGTGAAATCCATCGATATGTAGACGGGGATGCGGGCCGCTTTCTCCGGCGCGGGGGCCGGGGGGGGCGCGGC
>Ga0113563_10001841_pt1 | contig 12390 bp, 12 predicted proteins | sample Mud3Dept3metaG_FD_80117 | JGI IMG/M metagenome (GOLD analysis project Ga0113563, IMG submission 80117) | Freshwater wetland microbial communities from Ohio, USA, analyzing the effect of biotic and abiotic controls - Mud 3 Core 4 Depth 3... | ecosystem: Environmental > Aquatic > Freshwater >...
AGGAAGTGGATACCCATGGTTGGATGTTTGTATCCTTCGAACAGATTCATGTTTTTTCCACATTCGATACATTTTCTTTTTTTCTGGTGGTGATCTTCCAGTGATTGATTCATTGGTGCTTCACCTTTTTTTTCTACCATATCTTTGATTCAGTTTTTTTCTTGCTTTGTAGTGAGAGTAGGGATGGCAGTGGTATGAGCATACACAAAGGGGATTACTATGAAGAAAACAACATCCTGCTGACATCCCTTTCTTTTCAGGGTTTTTTCCTCCTCTCAATCCTTTTGTTTTTACGGTGTTGTGTTTATTTTCTGGGAGAAAAGATTCATTAAAGGTACTTTTTCTTCGCGGTACAGTATCAAGACTTACGAAATGATGGTTCGCTTCCTTTCTCCCATTTTTTTGTATGATCAAATGTGTTTAAATACGTTTCTATTACAAATGAATTGACTTTATATGATACATCAACTCATAAAGAAGAATAATTAAAAAAAATATATCAATTAAATAATACATTTTTCTTGTTAACATGATACATGTTGTTATATTGATTAATAATCACTCTTATCATAAAACCAGTAACTCTACGATTTTCACAGACGAAAACAAGAAAGAAATGAAAACTATAAAAATTCCTTCAACCGAGCCTTCTCTGGATTTAATATGTAATGTTTTTTAATATACATCAATGTCTCAACGATTGAGACATTATCAATTACTCCAGGATGAAACGTCACCAATGCATCAGAAAACTTCTTCGCCTGAACAATATCCTTTGCGGTAAACGTAAGAATCCAATCAAAGTCACCATGAACATACGAACTACTTTCAATCGTAATCCCCAATTCTTTAATGACATCCTCAAGTCTTCTGCTCACAATTTTATTAATCGTTGATTCATCAAGTCGTTTCATCGAACGTTTTATCAAGACCATAAAATGCTTCAAACCCATTTTCTTCTCATCGAAAACCGCAGTATACCCCCAGATCAATTCCTTCGCTTCCAAACGCTTAATGATTCTCCAGGTTTTCTGCTTCGAAAAACCACACAACTTCGCAATCGTCTCTATATTCTTATTCGCATTTTTCACAAGCTCGGAGAGAACCTTTTTTTCATCTAAACCCATCTGATCCTTACTACTTTTAGACATTTTTTCACTCCCGCTTTCAACTTTGACATAGTTTTATTCCTTAATAAGTATATCTATCGATATTTTTCATCATAATTTCCCAAAAATATTTGAAAAAATCTCTTATCACTTTTCTTCAAAGAATCCTCTTTCGAAAACAGTACAATCATTAACGAAAATATTCCTCTCAAGTCAATCCTTCTCCACAACATACTCATATACAGGAAACTTTATACCAAGGGGTAATATTCCGCGTGGAAGATGGGTGAAGAACTATGATAAGTGCGTACATTCTCATCACAATGCAACCCGGAAAAACTGATAAAGCAATAAAGGAAATGAGACAACTAGACAACGTAGCAAAAATCTCCATCATCGCAGGAGAATACGATATCGTCATCAGAGCTCAAGTAAAAAACCTCGAAGAACTCCTCAACGTCACCGATCAAATCCAGATGATCGAAGGAGTCACTAAAACCACCACCCAAATCATCGAAAAAGAAATCAGCCTACAATAATGAGACGAAAACATGATCATTAGGAAAAAATATCTCTTCTATCTCCTGGCGATCACGTCATCAGTTATTGCCGCAGCAGTCACCGGAATTGACAGCTTTGTTGGTAGCCTTCCCGTGTTCAAAACCGACCCCTGGGCGTTTGCGTTTTCTTTATTCTTCGTCGGCGTTATCATTACCCTTCTCATCACCCTAATCCTTTCAATAAAAATCAAAGGAGAAAGTCTGGGTGCAAAAATCCTGGACCCCTCCTTCAAACAAATCCGCATTGTACAAAAAAATGAGATGAAATATCATCTCATCGCCGGTTTAGTCAACGCCATCAACACCGTCGGATACTGTGCGATTATCTCCACCGTCCAAGACCCCAGTGTGATCCTCTCCTTTTCCCAGATCGTCATCCTCTACCTCCTGCTCATGGAATCCATCACTGAAAAGGACGTCCCCACCCTTGTGGAGGTACAATCCTCCGTCATTGTCACCTTTGGAGCAATCCTTGCCTCCATCAGTCTGACCGGGGAGTTCCAACTCTTCCCAATCATCATCGTCTTCCTCGTTGTCAACCCCACCTGGGCGATTTTTTCCATCTACCAAAGAAAACTAAAAATCATGAAGATCCACAACCGACCCAATGATTCCATCAACATCCGATTCTGGAACGTCTTTTTTTCCTGCCTCTTTACCGCCCTGCTCCTTCTCATCTACGACATCATCACAAGCGGAAATCATCTCATCACTGGTTTTGTCACCTCTCTTGACCCCTATTATTTCCTTCTCCTGGTACTGACCATGGGAACAACATTCTTCTCTTACGTTCTCTACATCCGTTCACTCGGACTGGGGAAAGCCAGCGTCAACAACGCAATCCGTGCCTCTACGATTATCTTTGCCATCCCCTTCTCAATCCTGCTGCTCCAACTGGGGGTCATCACTGAATTTTCCACCGACCCCGTCATGCTCATCATCAAAGTCATCGGATTAGTCTTGATTGTCATGGGTATCATCTCCTTCGCACTCACGGTCGTGAAATCATACATCTTCATCACGGTCAAACCCGGTACACCAATAAAAGAGACAATGCTGAAACTCTGGGACATCCGGGGCGTCTCCCACGTCTCCGTCACCTCCGGGAAATACGATTTCATTGTCAAGGTCTCAACCAGAACCCTCCTGAAGGGCTATGAGCGGATTATCAGGAAAATCGAGGAAATCGAGGCAATTAAGAAATACCACTGGGAATCCGTGCTCAAAGACTGGGAGAAAATATAAGACTCCCAGGAAACCCTTTTATGAGCTCATATGTTTCTCAATCTGGGAAAACCCTATGATTGACAAACGATTAGAGAACCTTGCCACGATTTTAACCAAATATTCATTGAACCTACAGAAAAACGATCTCTTCCGTATCTCCGGTAGTTATCTAGCAGCACCATTGATACAAGAGGTCTACCGTCAAGCGGTCAAGATTGGCGCCCATCCCTTCACCCACATAGGCATCGATGGACTCGCAGAGAGTTACTATCAACATGCGACAAACCAACAACTCAAATACGTCTCACCGCTAAGCAAATTCGAAATCGAGCAAATAGATGCAAGCCTGGCCATCCTAAGCCCTGAGAATACTCGAAACATGACCAACATCGATCCGAAAAAACAAGCGATCAGCAATAGTGCCCATCATGAACTACATGAAATATTCAACAAACGAGCAGCACAAAAAGAGCTCCGCTGGTGCGTCACCCAGTACCCAACCCAAGCACAAGCCCAGGATGCAGAGATGTCCCTTACAGACTATGAAAAATTTATTTTCGACGCAGCCCATGTCAATGCAAAGGACCCAATCAAATACTGGCAGACCGTCCACAAGGAACAGGAGAAGATCCGAAGGATGCTTGCCACAAAAAAAACCATTCATGTATATGCAAAAGACACTGATTTGTCCGTGTCGGTTACTGACAGAATCTGGATTAACTGCTCCGGAAAGGAAAACTTCCCCGACGGTGAAGTATTCACTGGGCCCGTCGAGAATGCGACTGAAGGACACATCAGCTATTCCTTCCCCGATTCCTATAATGGTCGAGAAGTCAATGACATACAACTCTGGTTTAAAAAAGGGGTTGTGGTGAAAGCCGAGGCGTCAAAAGGAAAAGAATTTCTCAATGCAATGCTTGATACTGACCCCGGGGCAAGAAGGTTAGGTGAGTTCGCATTTGGGACGAATTACGGGGTGAAACGATTTACGAAGAACACCCTGTTCGATGAGAAAATCGGTGGGACGATCCATCTCGCAGTGGGTAGTGGCTTTCCGGAGACCCACAGTAAAAATATCTCGAGTCTGCATTGGGATATGGTTTGTGATTTGCGGAAAAATGGAGAAGTTTATGCAGATAATGAGCTGATTTATAAGAACGGACGATTCATCAATCTTTGAAAAATCTCTCCTTATGAAGCCCCAGCAAATATTTAAATATTCTATTAATATAACATTATAAGAGATAAAAAATATCTTACGAATTCATTACAAGATGGAGGAAAAAATATGGAAAAAAAACATCAGAACAATCCTATCTATCAAACCATGTTTGTGCTCATCATAGCAAGTTTGTTTATCATCCCCGGGTCAGCAACCCTTCTAGGCGACCTTCAAAAAAATGGATACCAGCCTTCCAAGAGAGGATCCATTATCTATGTGGATGACAGTAACATCGATGGACCCTGGGACGGTAGTATAGAGAACCCCTACCAATTCATCCAGGATGGTATTGATCACGCAGTCGGTGGAGATACCGTCTGGGTCTTCAACGGGCAGTATGTAGAAAACATCGTCATATCTGTCTCCCTTGAACTCGTCGCTGAAGCACCGGGTAGCACGGAAATCACCGGGGATGATTTCGGAACCGTTATAAAGATCATTGCAGAAGGAGTAACAATCTCTGGTTTTACCATCACCCATTGCGGGGGTAATCCAAACAATGCAGGAATCATGATCCATACCCCTTACAATACGATTGTGAATAACACCATTGAAGATAATAATTACTATGGTATCTGCATCCTTGAAGGAACAAACAATATGATTTATCACAACAATATCCTTGAAAATTTTTATCAGGCGTTCGATGCCCCTACAGGGAATAACTGGGATGCAGGATATCCTACTGGCGGAAACTTCTGGGATGATTACGAACCAACCGATGCCGATGAAGACGGGATTGGTGACACCCCCTATCCTACGGGAAATGGCTCAGCAGACCGCTATCCCCTTCTCCACCCCTATGGTACTATCCGCAACACTGCCACCCATGAGAATTTCCTATCGATTCAAGCTGGAATCGATGACCCCGACACCCTGAATGGCCATGAGCTTGTAATAAGCAAAGGAGTCTTTTGGGAGCATCTCCTCATCACCAAATCGATCACCCTCGTCAGCGTTTTTGGTGACTCCGCGATTATCGATGGGAGATTTTCTGGTGATGTCGTCACCATTTGTACCGATAACGTCACTATCACTGGATTCATGATCAAACAGAGCGGGACTGGAGAAACCAATGCAGGGATTATCGTCAATGGGAATCATTGTGTCATTCAACAAAACACAATTTATGCAAACTTCCAAGGAATCATCCTGAAACAAAATACTCAGAACACCCAGATACTCGATAATAAAATCTCCGACAGTGGATGGAATGGCATTACCTTGAAACCAGGTTGTTTGGGAAACTACATCCTTCGAAACACCCTGTCCAATAGCTTCTACGCTGGGATAGGCATCATTGATTCTTCGAATAATTACCTGTATCACAACAACTTCAAAGCAAACCGCCATCAGGCATACGATGATGCAGCAAACATCTGGGATGACGGATACCCCTCCGGGGGGAACTACTGGAGTGACTACACCGGTTTTGATGAGGATGGAGACGGCATCGGAGATATCCCCTATGCGATTCTTGATGGGATAAACACCGATCGATATCCCCTCATGGAACCCTACTCAGAGGTAGATACCACCCCACCGGTGGTGCAGATTAAAAGCCCCAGCACCGGCGTATACCTCTGGGGTCTTCACCTCCTCTCAGGGGTAATCAAGAAAAAAACACTGATCTATGGTCCTATCACCATCGATGTAGAGGCTACCGATGCAGGCTCAGGGATTGAACGTGTCGAATTCCTCATTGATGATTCAGTCAACCCCCAATACACGGACACCCAACCCCCCTATAGCTGGGAATGGAGCCAACCATATCTCTTCATGCGGAAACACAGTATCATCGTGATTGCATACGATAACGCTGGAAACCCCAACTATGACCAGCTTGATGTCAGAAAATACCTCTGATCCCTGCAAACCTCGTGTCAGAAAAACCAAAATCCTCCGCTCCGATATCCCTTTCGATGAACCTCCTGTGCGATCACATGCTTGGCTCTCTTGCAACATGGCTGCGGATTTTTGGGTATGATACCTTTTATCCAAATGAGATGATGAACGACGAGGACATCCTTCAGGTTGCTCGCAATGAAAAACGACTCCTTCTCTCACGAGACCATGCATTACTCCTACAGGCAAAAAAATCACTCATCCCTATCCTGGAAATCCAGACGACCGACCTAACAGAACAACTACAACTCATTTTACAAAAGATCCCTCCCAATGAGACCCTCTTCCTCACTCGTTGTACCCTCTGTAACACCCTCCTCCACTTGGTTCCCAAAGAGGAACTCAAAAACAAAATCCCAGAAAAAATATACCAAACCCAAGACACGTTCTGGACCTGCTCCACCTGCAAAAAATATTATTGGATGGGGACACACTATCACCATATGAAAAAACGAATCAACACCCTCAGAAACAACCACTTATCATAAACATTCAAAACATGTGAACAATCTGAGCATGTGGGATTCCTTTGATTTTCAAAATACACTTTGGGTCGACCAACCCAAGGTTTACCGCACAAGTCACGGTTTCATCCCCCACCAGATTCGCTATCGTCGCATCACGCAGAAACGACTCCAAGGTTTTCTTATCGATACGCTCCCCTTCATAGAAGCGTTTCGCCACATCAATCTGGAGTTTGCCTTTCCGGAATTTCTTCCCAAGCAAATGCTCATCACAGGCGCCGATGATCACGTCATCACCTTGCTGGTAGACTCTAACACTGATCATGAGTGTTCAATCCTTTACTGTCTGTCCTTATAAAACTATTAGGGACTTCTGTTTTATATGGATTTCGAAAAAAGAGGTAAAAAAGTTGAGATTTGAACAGGAGGAATCGACCTAATGGTTCTTAGAAATTCATGATGATGAACAGACCGGTTCCAATACAAAAACAGGCAAACATCAATTCAGTTGCCTTGAGTTTTAAAGAAGATGATGCGTGGTACTTTTTTTTCATGGGTGGACAGAAGATGCTGCTGTTGTCTTTTCTCCGTAGAACTGTTTTCATAACGCTTCCTCACCATGTACTTTTGTCGGTCGCGTTATAAAGGACTTGTTGTACAACCCTTACCTACTTTCCTCAAAGGGTTGAAAGAAAAAATCCATAGAGAAGCAAATCGCGATGATAGCTCTTATCGGCTCACTTCGATTTCCTCGAGTTCTTTTACCTTCGTCTCAAACGGGTGAAATAGGAGAACAATGATGATAGCGAGAATCATCAGAAGAGCACCGACAACCCAGAACCATTCCATAGTAGGATTCGTCTCCAACATCACTGCGGCAATCACTGGTCCGACGATATAGGATATACGGGCGACAGTCGTGGTCCACCCAAGGCAAGCACCTCTGCGTTCTGTTGGGAAAATCTCCGGGATATACACGATCACCCAGGCGTAGGAGAAGGCGATGAAGAACCCTGTAAGTGCTCCGGAGATAGGAAGGAATGCCACTGGTCCAAATGCCATTAAAAACAAGGACAACGAAAAACCTGTCGCTCCAATGATAAAGCCAATTTTTCGACCAATCCTATCCATCACAACTCCACTGCTGATTCCACCAATGATCATCATCACGCCTGATGCGAGGAACACCATAAGCCATTCGCTTCGAGCGTACCCGTGGATCTCCATGAAATAATACCCCATCCATCGGATGATCAGCAGCGAGTTGATCAACCAGCACATCCAGATGAATGCCGAAAAAATGATGTATTTGATGTCCGATCGATTAATCGACCCAAGTCCAAAGAAATGTTTTTTCAACTTCCCTGATTTCCGCTCCTCTTTTATTTCTTCGTATCTCCCGGTTTCCTTCATGAATACCCAGAGGACGAGCACGGGTATCATAAAGAAAAACATGATACCATACATCCATTTCCATCCAAGGCTAGGAATGACGTATAACGGGATGATCGCTGAGAGTGGGAACAAGCCAATGACATACACCAGCGAGCTGAGTTTTGCTCGTTTCGTGGCAGGGGATTCTTCGCTGATGGGGATTGCCCACATGTTCGACACAGTGGTAAAGGTAACAATAGAGTAAAAGATCATGAAGAAATGGAACGTCGGGGTGAACAACACGATCCCAAGAGAGGAAAATCCCATGATGAGAATCAACACAAGGATGGAAAATTTCCTTCCAATAATGTCAACGAGCCCGTTAAGAGCAAAGATGAAAAACGTGGGAATCAAATAGAGTGCCTCCCACCATTCGAACTGCGAGGCGGTGACACCATATTCATCGAGAATGGAGTTCATGTAGGTGATGGGGACCATGGAGAGATATTGATCCATGATTGCGACAATCCCCATGACCAGAACAAGGTAGATGATATATCGTCTCGATCTTGGTTTAATAAAACTAGCTGGTTTTGGTTGCATTGTTTTATCCAATGGTACTACTCTCCAAAAACTATTCCTTTTTTGTCAGATAAATCTAGTTTTGGTGATTGTGCTGCACGTTTTTTTCGTGCCATTGCGTCATAGGCTTCTCTGCCGCCAGCATCTTCGATTACTTTTTTTCCGATTTGATTCTGACGTTGAATGCTGATATTGACGCGTTCCATTGACCCGGGAGCGAGTTTTTGTAACAGTCTAGATCCTAACCCTAACCCATAGGGGATTGATTCCATATTCATGGTAGTCCCAGGTAAAGCAAAGAACCAGATGCCAAGAGAGCCTTCCCCAAAATGCGTTATGGGGATACCGGCTGCTGCTTGTCGTTCTGCAGTAGGACCGACATGTGCTGGGACCCATTTTCCATCGATGAATGCCTCTCCTTCTCCTTCCATCATGAAGAATCCCATTTGATCGTACCATTTTTTAACCAAAGGATCTGGTGTTACCATGGTATCATACCATTGTTGAATCATGTTCATCGCAAATGTCTTGTACCGTGCTTTTATACCCGCGCAGCGACACAAGGCGATGTAGACAGAGATTAAATGAAAACAGGTTCCTGTCCCACGGCGGATCGTTTGCTCAACAGAATCCATCCCACAGATTTCTAAATCAAGTTTTTCTTTGACGAATTCAAACGCTGCTTTTGCATATTCATAGTCGGTCTTTTGAAATGCCCCAAGCTGATGAGCAAGGGCAACAACCTCAGGAGCACATGGGTTACAATACAGGGTGGGTCTCAGGTATTTCTCCGTAGTGGCGCCACATCGCATACCTTCCTTATACGGCAGGAGTTCATAGGGACGTTTTGGTCTGATGTATCGTTCCTCTGAACCTTGGATTGTGCGGAGTTTTCTCAGATCACTAGGATTGGATAATAACACTTTACTTAAAGAAAGAGCACCACCTATCAGCAGTTTCAGGTAGGTCCCATGGGGGATGTATTCCTTGTCTTTCATCTCGCGAAAACTGGTCATAGTAGTCGGTACGAAAAAGGAAGGTACCATATATTCTTTTCCAAAGGGCTTTTTTAGACCAAAACTGTTTCGTGGTTGCATGCTGGCTTTAGTCACTGGTGGAACTGGGTTTATCGGGAGTCATCTGGTTGATGAACTGTTGAGTCAGGGATATACCGTACGAGTGTTACGACGGACGACCAGCAATCCTTTGTTTCTTGAGGGAAAAACGATATCTTCTGTTATGGGGGATCTGACCGATCGGGAATCCCTGGTGCGGGCTTGTCAGCACATAGATGTCGTATATCATATTGCGGCGCTCCCGCGTGATTGGGGTCCAAGAAAGACCTTTTTTGAGGTGAATGTTGATGGGACCAGAAACCTCCTAGATGCATGTGTGGTAAACAAGGTGCCGCGGTTTGTTTTTATGAGTTCTGCTGCCGTGTATGGTTTTCCAAAAACACGACAGCCCCTCCAAGAGAGTTTTCCGAAACATCCGACATTAAACTATGGTGAGTCGAAACTAGCCGCAGAAGAACTGCTCTGGGGGTATGGACTAAATCATGATATCGCCGTGTCTGCAGTCCGTTCCCCGGTTGTTCTCGGACCGCGTGATCATCTCATCACCTTGTTTCTTATTCATGCGCTGCAACAAAAACGGTTGTTTTACATCGGTGATGGGAATCAGCAGATCTCTCTTTCTGATGGTCGTGATGTTGCCCGATGTCTTCGACTTGCTGGTGAATCTTCTATCTCTGATAATCAGCCGTATAATGTGAAAAGCTTTGATAGTACGCCGCGGTTGTTGATGGAATCTTTCGCGGAGCAGCTTAGGCTTTCAGCGCCTGAGAAGTGCCGGTCGTATCTCCAAGCCTATGTCCTTGCCAGTCTGGTGGAAGGATTCTGGATGCTTGCTAGAAGAAAGAACCCGCCCTTCACTCGTCATAAGGTGCGGGTGATGGGCACATCCCGTCGGATTGATAGTTCCAAAGCGGCACAGGAATTGAAGTACGTCCCTCGCTACAGGGTTCTGGAAACCATCACAGATTCCGTTTCCTGGTATACAACCTTGAATGAGCAGAGTCTGCTCACAGGATAAATATCGAAAGGACGAACACGGTGATGGCGATGTTACTGATCACAAAGAGTGTCATCTTTGTTTTTCCAAGTCGCTGATCCTTGGGAAGTTTTTTCTGGTTTGCCCAGAGGGCGCCCCATCCAAGTAGCCACATCCCAAACACGCCGGTGAGGAGTAAATAAATGGTCATAAGAATGATGGGTTTTTCAAAGAACATCAGAGGTACGCTGGTGGACAGAAGGTAAAGGACGATGTATAATTGGAATCGTTTGAAGGAAATTTTTTGGACCCGTTTGCTGAGAGGGTCTAACCATGCTTTAATCATGCGGGGTACAGCATCCATCCCAGCATAAATCGAGCCTGCGATCACCCCAGCCATTGCAATGGGGTAGATAACATTCCCGACAATGGGGCTGATTTGAGTATAGATGCTCTGCTGGGCTGATATAAGATCAACACCGTTTGGTACTATCTGTCGTTGTCCGAGAATCACCACACCAGCGGCAAGAAACGCGACCATAAAAATCGCAACGATTGTGAATGAGATGAACAGGTCGAGTTTTACACCAGTCATGATCTCCGATTTTAATGCGACTTTTTTTTCCTGGACACGTAAAAGCCACCAAGAGATGTAGGCGGTGATATCTGCATAGGTGCCATGCATGGTTCCATAGATAGCAGCAAGCTGGAACATGACGGGGAATGCGATGATGTCCTCTGCAGTCACCCAGGGTGCGATCGTGGGGACTTGTGGGGTAAACAACCCTTTGAGTATCGCGAACCAATCCGGATGGACGACCACCACTGCGATAATGGCTCCAAAGCAGAGAAAAATCACAAAAACAAGTTGGATTCGTTCAATGATTTTATAGGAGCTGAGTGCTCCAAAAAGTGCGATGAACAGACCAAGGCTGACCCCCCAGATGATAAAATCCCCTGTTCCGGTGAACAAGGTAAACACATTCCCAAGAATCGTTAAAAACGTCGCAATCAGGAAGGGAAGGAGGAGGAATCCGGTGATAAGCGAAAAGATGTTGATCCATCCATAGGGTCGAACCCGGGAGAACAAGGTCATAATATGCTCCCCGGATAATAATGAATATCGTGTTGCGAGATATGCGGTGAGTCCTTTGGTGATCATCGCAAAGGTGATGACCCATAAGGCAGAATACAAAGGAACCGCCCAAGCACCAATGCGTGGTGCAAGGACGATATCACCTGCACCGATGGTCATACAGGCAACGACCGCCCCTGGACCAAAATACTTGAGATACCTCAAATAGTTACGAGGTTTTTTCTCCATTTACTCTGCCTCAAAGATGATGTTTTCATGTTCTTTTAACAACTCATTTTTCATCATTTCTTTCTTGTGTTTCTTTCGTGCCTCACTGTCATAGGCAACTTCTCCACCAGCTTCTGCGATGATTTTTTTTCCTTTTTCGATTTGCTCTAAAATCCCAATATTCAATCCTGCCACAGAGTTTGGCACCAGATGGTTCATAAGGATTCTTGAGGGGATCCCCAACCCGAGAGGGATGGATTCCCGGATAATGGTAGAACCAGGGATCGGGAATAACCAGAGTCCCGCCCCGTCTTCCCCCAGTTTCGTGATCGGCATCCAGGAGGACGCCTGACGTGCTGGTTCTGCTCCAACGTCTGCAGTAATCCATTTCCCATCAAGATAGACCTCTCCTGCGCCATGAAGCAGGAAATATCCCATTGCATCAGACCATTGTTTCAACAGCGGGGCATGATCAAGAGCAGGTGCCGCCCATTCATCTAATAACGTAAGAGCGAAAAACTTGTAACGCGCTGGTAACCCCCCGGCTCTGCATAAAGCGATAAAGACAGTAATTTTATGCAAACACGTCCCC
>Ga0113563_10001842_pt1 | contig 12390 bp, 10 predicted proteins | sample Mud3Dept3metaG_FD_80117 | JGI IMG/M metagenome (GOLD analysis project Ga0113563, IMG submission 80117) | Freshwater wetland microbial communities from Ohio, USA, analyzing the effect of biotic and abiotic controls - Mud 3 Core 4 Depth 3... | ecosystem: Environmental > Aquatic > Freshwater >...
CAGCGGCTCATCGAGGAGCACCAACGCGGGCTCGATGGCCAGCGCGCGGCCCAGCGCGACCCGCTGTCTCTGCCCACCGGACAGCTCCCGGGGATAGCGGCCTTCGAGGCCGACCAGGCCGAGCCGCTCGATCACTTCCGCCGTGCGCTGGTCGCGCTCCGCCAGGGGGCGCCGGCGAAGGCCAAAGGCGACGTTGGCGCGCACCGTAAGGTGGGGAAACAGCGCGTAGCCTTGGAAAACGTAACCCAGACGACGTTCCTGCGGCGGCACGTGAATCCCCGCGGCACTGTCGAACAGGACCCGCCCGTCCACGACGATCCGCCCGGCTTCCGGACGGACGAGCCCCGCCAGGCACTGGAGCGTCAGCGTCTTCCCAGAGCCGGACGGGCCGAACAGCACGCTCACCCCGTCCCCTGCCGTCCACGCCACGTCGAGGGTGAAACCGTTCAGCGCCAATTGAATCTGTACTTCGACACGTTCGCTCACGTCGTCTTGGTCCCCAGTCGGCCGGCCAGGAAGATCACGACGCACGAGATGACCGTGAGCGCCGCGACCAGCACGAGGGCCTCCGAGCTTTCCCCGGTCTGCACCGCCGTGTAGATCGCCAGCGGGACGGTGGTCGTCCGGCCGGGGATGTTCCCCGCCAGCATCAGCGTCGCCCCGAACTTCCCGAGCGCCCGCGCGAAGGCCAAGACGAGTCCGGCCAGGATCCCGTTCCGCGCCAGGGGAAGTGTCACCTCGATCGCCGTCCGCCACTCCGAGTGACCCAGGGTAAAGGCGGCACGCTCGAGATCCCGGTCCACGGATTCGATGGCCGCGCGAGTGGTGCGGACCAAGAGCGGCAGCGCCATCACGGCCGCCGCGATCACCGCCGCATACCACGTGAACGCCACGCTCCACCCCGTGAGACCGTAGAGCGGCGCGCCGAGCCACCCGCGGCGACCCAGGAGGACGATCAGATAGTAGCCGGTGACCGTGGGAGGCAGGACGAGCGGCAGAGTCACCAGAAGGTCGACCAGCCAGCGCGCGCGGAACGTCCGGCGCGCCAGCAGGTACGCCAGAGGAATGCCCACCGCGGCATTCAGGAGCGTGGCGACGGTCGCCACCCGGAGGGAGAGGATCAGGGCGCTCACGTTCTCCGGGCTCATCGGCTTTCCGTTGGGGCCTGGAACCCGAGCCGCGCCAGGGTCTTCTGCCCTTCGCCGCTCAAGAGCAGGTCGATGAAGGCCTGGCCGAGTGCGGCATGTCGCGAGCCGGCCACGACCGCCACCGGATACGTCACCGGTCTGTGGCTGCTCTCAGGCGGACGGAAGGCCTCCTTCACCAGACCCGAGCGTCCCGTTAGATCCGTCACATATACAAAGCCGGCCTCCACCTCGCCGCGCGCCACATACTCCAGCACCTGGCGAACGTTCTCGCCGAACACGAGTCTCGGGCGCACGGCGTCCCACAGCGCCAGCGCGCGCAAGCTCTCCTCCGCATACTGGCCGGCGGGGACGGTCTTCGGATTGCCGATCGCTATCCGCTGGACCTGTGGCTGCCGGAGATCGGCGGCTCGGGTGATAGTCAATGGCGTGTCCGCCGGAACGACGACGGAGAGGGCGTTGCGTGCAAAGGTCCGACGACTGCCAGGACGGATCAAACCCCTGCGATCCAGCTCATCCATTTGACGAACCGCGGCGGAGACGAAGACGTCAACCGGCGCGCCGGCTTCGATCTGTTTTTGGAGATCCCCCGAGCCGCCGAAATTGTAGTGCAGCCGTACCCCGGAGCGACCCTGCACGAAACGCCGCCCGATCTCCTCCAGGGCCTCTTTCATGCTGATGGCGACGGAGAGCGTCAGCTCCTGGGCGGCCGAGATGCCGGGAGTGCACAGAAGGACAATCACGACCATGAGAAGAGCAGCGATCCGCGGCATTGAACCTCTCTCCCTGATAGACCAAGGCAGAGCGTGCCCACTGTAGTGAGACAGGCTGACAGCTGTCAAGTTCGGATAAGCGCGACGATGGTGGCGCGTCACAAGGCACGTCCGCGGACCTCGTGTTCACAACAGCCGAACGCGGTGTTGAGCCGGGCAGGGCAGGGCGGCGCTGGTCGGCCACCGCCCCCAACGTCCGGGCGGACGGCTAGCAACCTGCGCAGGGTTTCCATTCGCCCCGTGTAGGACAACGGCCGACACGGGCGCTCCGAAAAGTCCCGCACGCGAATCAGACACCGGCTGATGCTGGCGAGATGTCTCGCCGGGTATAGGTACTTCTACCTAGAAGGTGACTCCCGGCGTGTTCGAACAACACACGCACCAAAAAAGGGAAGGAGAGTGGCATGAGATCTAAAACAAAGAGGTTGATGGTCGCAACGTTTTGCCTGATGGCGCTCCTCGCTTCGGTCGTCTTTGCTTACGGAACGTCGGTGGCTCAGGTGCCGGGCGGAACCCTGGATCCGCTATCGATCCCCCAGTTCGTCGAGCCGCTTGTGATCCCTCCCGTCATGCCCGCCAAGGGCGTCCAATTCGACAAGTCCATCGGGAAATTCGTCCCCTACTACGAGATCGAGGTCGTGCAATTCAACCAGCAGGTACTTCCACAAAGGGACATTAACAATGCGCAGTTGAACCCAACGACCGTGTGGAGCTATGCGGCAGTGGGGCGGCCCGAGACCCGGAACTATCCTGCGTGGACCATCGAGAACCTCAAGGACCTTCCGAGCCGGGTCAAATGGGTCAATAACCTGAAGGATGCCTCCGGGAATTACCTCCCGCACCTTCTTCCCATCGACCAGACTCTGCACTGGGCCAATCCGTCCATGGACTGCATTGACCATGACCACGGCATGATGATGCAGCAGATGCGGAACATGGTGATGACGGACTGCCGCGGCCAGAGCCAGGAACCTTACCGCGGTCCAGTTCCCATTGTCACACACGTGCATGGCGCGCACGTCCAGCCCAACAGCGACGGTTATCCCGAGGCCTGGTACCTCCCGGCCGCGAACAACGTGGGCGGATTTGCCACTGAGGGAACCCGTTACGACGATATCTTCGGCGGATCGGGGCGGGGCAAGGGCTTCGCTGTCTTCCAGTATCCCAACGACCAAAGGTCCACCACCCTCTGGTATCACGACCACACGCTTGGCATGACGCGGGCCAATGTGTACGCGGGACCCGCTGGCTTTTTCATGATCCGGGACCTCAAGGATCTCAGCCTCGGATTGCCTGGTCCGGCCCCACTCCCCGGTGTCGATCCCAACGGCAACCCGTTGGTCAGGAAGTTCATCCGTGAGATCCCGATCGTGATTCAGGATAGATCGTTCAATGCAGACGGCTCTCTCTTCTACCCCGGCAACCGCGCTTTTTTCGAGTCACTCAATGTACCGGGGAAGCCCGAGCAGTTCCCTGACGCGGGCGTGCTTGACATTCCCTTCATCCCCGATTTTGCCCAGGGCGGTGGCAGGAGCGACGTATCGCCCATCTGGAACCCGGAGTTCTTCGGGAACACCATGGTCGTGAACGGCAAGACCTGGCCCTTCCTGAAGGTTGAGCAGAGCCGGTATCGTCTCCGGTTTCTGAACGGCAGCGACTCCCGGTTCCTCATCTTGCAGAACGACAACCACCTGCCGTTCTGGCAGATCGGAGCGGACGGCGGGTTCCTCCCGGCCCCGGTCCAACTCGACCGGCTGTTGATCGCGCCGGCAGAGCGGGCGGACGTGATCGTTGACTTCTCCAATGTCCCGGTCGGCACCGAGATCGTTCTTCTGAACCTCGGGCCGGATGAGCCCTTCGGGGGAGGCGAGCCGGGAGTTGGTTTCGATCCCGCCGACCCGGCCACGACCGGCAAGGTGATGAAATTCGTCGTGGGCAAGAAGATTATTCCTGACCTCTCCAAGCCTGCCGCCAACCTCCGCCTGCCGGCGGTTCCGCGCCTGGCCAACGCGACCTACACCCGCACGCTGTCACTCAACGAGGACATGTCGATGACGGTTTGTACGACAACGGACGCAAACGGGAACGTTGTCGAAGCCACCTGCGACCAGGGTGAGGCTTTCGGGCCCACGTCGGCACGATTGGGTACTCTCGAGGGCGGCATGCCGATACCGAAGTCCTGGATGGATGATATCACCGAGAACCCGGCGCTCGGCGCGACCGAGATCTGGGAGATCTACAACTTCACGGCCGACGCGCACCCCATTCACATCCATCTAGTGCAATTTGAGGTGGTCGACCGTCAGGACCTGGTGACGGATGAGGAGGGCGTGTCGGCGCCGCCGGCGCAACTAGCGGGTGATCCTCGCCCGCCCGAAGCCTGGGAGACGGGAACCAAGGACACGGTCATCGTCTATCCGGGGACGGTCACCAGGGTCAAGGCAAGATTCGACATCCCGGGCCTCTTCGTGTGGCACTGCCACATCCTCTCGCATGAAGACAACGAGATGATGCGGCCCTACTGCGTAGGAGGTCAGGATACTTGCCCGGAACCCATCGCTCCCATGCCGTAGGCGTGTGACGCAACGTCAGTTCAAGGAAGAGGGCCGCCCTCAAGGCGGCCCTCTTTTTTGCAGCAAGTTACAATGTCTGCGAAATCGAGGAGGGACCGTCGCGCCGCGGGCCGCCCCCCATGGGGTTTCCTCGGTCGGAATGGCGAGTATCCGCTACGCGGGACCCGGGCGTCAGACGGACAGAGAAGGCAGGCGATCGTGGCCAAAACGGTGCGTTGGCGATTGGCAGCTTTTCGCTCCGGCGGCTGCGGTTCAGCGCACTGAGTCGGGCGCCGTCTGGATCACCTCGTGCATTTCGAAGACGTTGGGGCCCGCGAACATCTCCTTGGGCGGGCGATTGGCGTGCGCGCGACGAAAATCTTCGCTCTCGGTCCAGCCGACGAAGTCCGCTTCGCTCTTCCAGTACGTCAGAACCACGTAGTGTTGCGATCCGCCCTGCGGCTTCCCGTGCATTTCAACGGGTTTCGGCCGCAGAATCTCCATCCGCACGAAGCCCGGATGATGCTCCACCAAGCCGGCGCGGTCCCGGAATCGTTCCTCGAATGCCGCCTCGTGGCCAGCGGCGACAGGAATCCTGTTCGACACGACGATCATCGCATACCCCTTCGGAGTAGCGTTCAGCGGTCAGCCGTCAGCTCCAAGCTGAAAGCTGAACGCTGACTGCTTCCTGCCAGCTCCCCGCTACCGTCATCCGCCCGATCTCGGCCACAATGACCTTGATCAGGCTACGTCATTTCGCGCCCACTGTAGTAAGACAAGCCGAACGCTGTCAAGGCCGGCCCAGATGGGACGTGCAGAAGAGGGGGACGCCATTACTGTATACGATTCAGTCATCCGACCGAGGGCGGCGATGGTTCCGCATGTCTTAGCGTCCGCGTTTCCCCTTGACAGCCACTTCCAGTCCGCCGGATATTCAAAACGATCAAGTCGAGACCGCGCCGGCCAACCCGGCTCCGGCGCGCGCTCGGCGCGAAGGCGGCGCAATTCGGGGGGGGCCGAGGAGCAATCGATTCCCAGTATGGTGGGCAATCGCATGGCATGGATTGACGATTCAGGGCTGGAAAAAGGCGCGTCTAAAATTGAAGTCGTCCGCTCGGTGGGACGCCGTGAAGTTACTCTCGGAATTCATGATATCGACGGAACCCATAGTCTGATTCGCGATTGGCCGCCGGTCATGAGTCTTTCCATCCACTGGGCCATGGTTGGCGGCTTGAATGAGGATTTCGATTCGGAGGAGAACGCAGAAAGGCTTATCAAAGAGGTGGGCAAGGAACCCCTGCCCGAGACGGATTCATTCTGTGTTGAATCCGCAGGTCTTTGCGCCCTCACGCAGATGGAATACGGCATGCGCCGCGCTGTAGAAATGGGAAATATCCCTGAAAGTAGCGGGATCCGGCTGACGCAAGCCGAAAAGGAAACGAACGCCCAGATCGTCAAGCGAATCTGGGACGGGGAGGAGCGTTTTGACGACGTGCAGGAGCCGGCTACCCTAAAAACGTTCATCCGGGAGAGGACACCACGACTTTTCCGCCTTTATGAAAAGATTCTCAACGGTGCATGCCGTGACAGAAACACGGCGGCAGCGAGGAAACATCCCGAGAAATGGCGTGTGGCAGGTTCCATGGAGTTCATGAAGCACCTTCGTAAATGCGGGGTGGTCAATTACTTTGTAACCGGCGCGGTTATTTGGCCGGACGGCGGCATGTACGAAGAGGTCAACGCACTGGGGTTCGACATAGGGCCCGGCCGGATGGTGGAGGCAGTCGAGGGTTCATCCTGGGAGAAGAAGATGCCAAAGGATGAGATCATCCGCGAGTTGATTCGCTCGCAAGGTGTTTCTCCTGGACAGGTCCTCATTGTGGGAGACGGCCGCACGGAGATCCGGTCAGGCGCGGAACTGGGGTGCGTCACGATTAGTCGGCTGCCTAAAGAAGCCGTGCGCCAACGGCAGCTTCACGTCAGCTTTGGCGCCAATTATATCTTGGAGGATTTCACGGATCCTTTTATTTATGAAATGATCCAGCCGTAAAGGGGATCCCCCCGATGAAATATGAGGGTCGCTATCCGTTGTTTGATTTGTCACTGGTGCGTACGTATCCTCTGAAGATGAGGCATAGCAAGGTTGCGGTTTCTGCGTTCGTGGACGTTAAAGAACTGGCCAAGTCGGACATAAAATGCGTCAGCAATCCGTGGTTCCGCAACGGGGAAAGAGGCGAGGGGACTGACCCGTCCGCAGGACTGAAAGAGCTGGCAGGTTACCTTGTAAGATGCCGAAACGAAGGCAAGCCAGTGATCGTCATTTCAGGCGCCCATCCCATCAAGAACGGCCAGAACCCCATCATCATTGACTTGATTCGGCGCGGCCTTGTCACTCTTTATTCCACCACCGGTGCAGGCGCTATCCATTCCTTTGAGTTGGCCTTGACCGGCGCCTCGTCTGAATCCGTGCGCGACACCCTGCCGAAAGGCGAATTTGGCATGGCTTTCGAAACAGGCGCTTACATCAATTATGCGCTTGCCATGGGGCGGAAATACGGGCTTGGCTTTGGGGAGAGCATGGGAAGGCTGTTCTGTGACAAGGGCTTCAGGGAGGACGTGATCGACAGCGTTTTCAAGACCCACAAGGATACAGGCGAATACTACAAGCCCTATGGCGGCTTTCCGTATTCGGACACCTGTATTTTCGCACAGGCCTATGAGAAGGGGATTCCGGTCTGCGTTCATGCCATGCTTGGCGCGGACATCATTGACCAGCATGATAGTTTCGACGGCGAGGTCAAGGGCGCTCTAAGCGGGGCCGATTTCCTGATTTTCGCCGAGGAGGTCTGTGGCTGTATGAAAGGAGGGGTGGTCCTCAACATTGGCACGGCCGTAATGGGGCCGGAGGTGCTGCTTAAGGCGGTGTCCATGGCCGCCAACGCGGGCCGGAAGCCGTGCGGGTTATGGACCGGAGACTTCGACGTGCGGCCTTTCGTGTTCGACGACGTCGCGCGGGACGAAGGGCAGCACTACTATTACCTGCGGGATCAGAAGTCGACTGCCACGCGGATTCCCAAAGTGTTCGGCGGGGTGGGATTTTATTTCCAGGGCTTGCACAAGGAAACCTTGGAGCCGTTTTACCAGTACATCTTGAAGGCGCTTTAATCACGAATCGCAACCAGTTCATTCTTCGATGCCGCGGACGTGGACACCCCCGCGCCCTCGCGCATGGCAAGTCCCATGTCCTCGATGCGCACGCTCCCGAAACCCGGCAGATACTACGCAGCGCGGAATCGTGGCTACACCGCTCGCCGCGCTGCTCCGTTCGTGGGGAAGGCCCTCGCCCTTGCACGAGAACGGTTGCAAGGGCTCGGCCCTCCCCCCGGGCCCCTACCGAAAGGGGCGGGCCGCCGCCCCTCTCAGGCTCTCCTCCGGACTATGCGGTCCCGAGGCGAGCGTCGCCTACTGTATGCACCGCATAGTAACCGCCCGGCTCGATTGCCGTTACGAAATCCGGCGGGCTGTTCCGGACTCTGTCCGTCACCGCTCCCAGGTGTCCACCGTTCCCTCCGACAGCCACCTCTCGGGCGTCGCATACTTCGCACCGACCTGGGCTGACGGCCCGGGAGGTCCGACGGCAGGTGGGAAGCGGTTGGCCGGGGTAGGCGGCATCGCTCCTGAGGGGTTCGCCGCGTGGCCAGTGGCCGGATTGGCCCAGAACCCCAAGAATCTCTCTTGACATACGGCGTACGTGGCACAGATTATTGATTGGAGGGCAACGGAAGGCTGAGGGATGAGCCCAGTGATAAGCGGCGGGCTCCCAGAACCACCAGAGGCCTTCCTGATTCTTCCCTGGAGATCCACAAGGAGGGAGGAAAATGGACAGGAGCGGAAAAGAAGTGCTGTTTGTCCTCGCGGTGATGATTCTGCCTTTGGTGTGCCTGCTCCCGTTCTTTTCTGCCGGTCACCTGGGATTGCCAGCGGCAGAAGCCGGAGAAACGGCAAAGGACGTGATACCCAAAGAAGTGACCCTCACTATCTTCGCCCGCGCGTATACCTGGGAGCAGGAGGCCCCATGGAAGATCGCCAAGGCGGAACTCCAGAAGCGGCATCCGGAGATCAAATTTACATTCGTGGAAGAAGGCTTTAACTATGCCGACCTAAGGTCCAAGTTTTTGACAGCTGCCGCAGGCGGCAATCCCCCGGATGTCGTTCAGGTGGACATCATTTGGCTGGGGGAATATGCGGATGGTGGCGTGCTCACCGACCTCACCAATAGGTTGCAGGCCTGGTCAGAATGGCCGGATGTGGTTAGCAGCTTCCAAGAGGGCACGAAATGGAAAGGAAAGAGTTACGGAGTGTGGTTGAACACTGATGTCCGTATCATGGTGTATAACAAGAAGCTGTTTAGAAGGGCGGGCCTGGACCCCAACCGGCCGCCTCAGGACTGGAACGAGTTGTACGACATAGCCAGGAAGATAACCTCGCCTCCCGCCCATTACGGGTACGGCTTCCCAGCTATGAAGGGCGAGGAAAGCTCTATGCGATTTTTTGGCATGCTGTACTCAGGCGGTGGTCAAATTTTGACGGATGATATGAAGAGGGCGGCATTCAACAGCGACGCGGGCGTAAAGGCTCTCCAGTTTCATGTGAAGATGATTCAAGATGGAATAGCGCCCAAAAGTGTCGTCAGCGGGGATTACATGGATATCGACAGGGCCGTGTTTCAGGACAAGTTTGCCATATCCTTCATGACCAAAACCCTTGGCCTCGCAAAAGCTCTGATTCCTGATCTGACACCTGAGAAGTTCAAGGAAGACTTTGGTGCAGCCGCCATCCCGAAAGCGCCTGGCGGGAAGTGGTCCACCATGGCCGGTGGATGGCTGCTCTCTGTTCCCAAGGGCGCGAAGCATCCTGACTTGGCCTGGGAATTGATATCCATCGCTGCTGCTGCCGACTCCCAGTTCAAGTACACCGCCGCTCGCGGCTACGTACCGACTTTCTACTCACTCATGAAGCGTCCGGAAGCCTACTACAAAGTTGATCCGTTCTTCAATGTCATCCTGGATCAACTCCCCTACTCCTATTTCAGGCCGGGTATCCCGCAATACCCGGAGATTTCTGCAGCTGTCCAGGACGCGATCCAAGCAGCCGTGTTGGGCCAGGCTAGTGCTGGGCAGGCACTCGACACCGCCGCGAAAAAGGTGAACCAGTTACTCGGTCAATGAATACCAGCAGGCTAAAGGAGACGATCCGCCTCCTTCCGGCCCATTAGAAACGGTGTGGCACGCTCAAAACGGACGACGCCCCTCGGGGTGGGGGACTCCGTGTGTACCCGGTGCCGGTGTCCGGCAAGGGGGCCGGTGAGTACTGACTTTGTCGGCGGCAGAGCGCAACGCTAGCGCCCACACCGCGCCGGTTGGCGTGGAGCCGAAATCAGGGCTCAGTAGCTTCGCCGCGTGAGTAGCTACCGGATCTGCTACCATGCGTGAGCCGTGCGATGCACATGTCGTGCGCGGGGGCATGGCGGCGCCTGAGTCGGTGGCGGTGATCGGTTGAGGTGCGGGGCCCGTCGCCTGCCCGCGCGGGTGAAGCAACCCTGGCAGAGCGCTTTGTCCTCCGTTTACGTTTAAGCCACCGACCGGAGGACCTGTGTCGCCTGAATCTCAGGCTGTGACAGAAGACCTCGGTTACCGCGGGCGCTTCGGGATAAACCGGTCCGGAAAGGGCAGGCATTACCGTAGGGAAAAATAGCAAAGACTGACTTGAGAATGAGAAAACGAGCCCGAAACATTACTACCGGTTACCTCCTCATTCTCCCCACTGTGGCATTGCTTCTTCTCCTCCTCGTTTATCCCCTTATTCAGGCCGTCTATCTGAGCCTCCACGAGATCAAGCTGACTTCCTTGAATCAACAGACGTACGTAGGATTAAGAAATTACTCGAAGATCTTTTCCTACGAGGGACCGAACTTCTTCACCCAGGTCTTGTCCGCCACTTTCTACTTCGTTGGTGGGAGCGTTGTGGGGCAGCTAGGTCTCGGTCTGGCCCTGGGTCTCCTGGTCAACCAGCGATGGGTGAAAGGAAAACAGATTTTTCGGTCGATCTTCATCCTACCCTGGGTAACCAGTGCAATCGTGATTGCCATTTCCTGGCGCTTCATGTACGAGCCCCGTCTTGGAGTCCTCAACTATGTACTCGTGTTGCTCGGTGTAACAGACTTGCCCGGTTGGCTCAACGACTTGAATTTGGTAATACCGTGCCTGATCGTAGCCAATACCTGGCACGGCACAGCTTTCAGCTTCATTCTGCAGACCGCCGGCCTACAGAGTATTCCCTACGACGTGTACGAGGCCGCCATGGTGGACGGGGCCGGCCCGGGGCAGCGATTCCGGTATGTGACCCTTCCGCTGATGCGTCCGTTCCTTATGATCAACTTGGTACTTATTTCGATGTACACGGTCAATTTCTTTGATCTTATCTATGCCATGACCAACGGAGGTCCTCTCTATAAGACCGAGGTTATTGCGGTTTTCCTTTACCACCAAGCCTTCGAATATGGTCACATGGGTATCGGCGCTGCGATAGCCGTACTGATCCTCATGATTAATCTGATCCTCACTTTCCTTTACATGAGACTGAACCGCGAACAGGCAGCCGAACGAAAATGAAGGCGAGAAGCACCTGGAAAGTATTGACGTACACTCTCCTCGTTCTCGGGGCGATTTTTACGGTGATCCCCCTGTACTGGCTGTTCAGCGCAACCTTCAAGCTTCCTAGTGAAGCCATGGGCTACCCGCCTACGTTTTTTCCAAGACACCCGACCTTGAGGAATTTCGGCACACTCCTCTTCAGGTCTGAATTTGGCTTCAAGTCGTATCTGAACAGCATTGTCATCGCGACGGGGGCAACACTGATTAGCACCGTCAGTGCGATGTTGGCCGGATTCGGTTTTTCCCGCTATCGGTTTCCCCTGAGAAATCACATCTTCCTGTTTATCCTGCTCCTGCAAATGATTCCCCTGCTGGCGGTGATCATCCCCTTGTACAAGCTTTACTCCCTCTATGGGCTTTACGATACACGTATCGGCCTCATGATCGTTTATGCCGTGAGAACTGTCTCAATGAATACCTGGCTATTGAAAGGATATTTTGACACTATACCTGTCGAAATTGAGGACGCTGCTCGCATCGACGGTTGCTCCACGCTCCAAGTCTTCTCAAGAGTCACCTTCCCGATAGCGGCGCCGGGAGTGGCTGCCGCTGCGATTTTCGCTTTTTTCCGGTCCTGGAACGAATTCATGATTGCCATGACCCTAACCTCGACGGTGAGACCGTATACGGTGGAGCTCTATCGGTTTCTCGGGGAGCATGGCGAGGTCGATTGGAGTCTGTTGGGTACGGCCTCATTCATCGCGATTGTGCCTGTGCTCATTCTGTTTTCCTTCTTTCAGAAGTACTTCATCATTGGCCTTGCTGGTGGAGCGCTGAAGGAATAGCTACGCGGTATAGGCGATGTGAGCGAGGCCTTTTGGATGAATCTCCAGGCGGGCTATGACCTGCGGAATCAGGGAGCGCAGTCGACCGGTTTCCGATTGTCAGTTTTCCGTTTTCCTTTGTGCCGGATCAATTCCCGGCGACCGTCATCCGTGCGATCTTGAGCGTCGGCGAGGCGATGGAACTGCGCCACTCCAGGTCGCTTCCGATCATCTCGATGCCGCGCAGCATCTTCTTGAGATTGCCGGCGATCGTGATCTCTTCCACGGGATACGCCAGCTCGCCCTTCTCGATCCACATGCCGACCGCCCCCCGCGAATAGTCGCCGGTCACCAGGTTCACGCCGAATCCGATCATCTCCGTGACGTAGAGCCCCCGGTCCACGGAGCGGATGATTTCCCCGGCGGAAGCGGCCCCGGGTCGA
>Ga0113563_10001843_pt1 | contig 12380 bp, 6 predicted proteins | sample Mud3Dept3metaG_FD_80117 | JGI IMG/M metagenome (GOLD analysis project Ga0113563, IMG submission 80117) | Freshwater wetland microbial communities from Ohio, USA, analyzing the effect of biotic and abiotic controls - Mud 3 Core 4 Depth 3... | ecosystem: Environmental > Aquatic > Freshwater >...
CGATGAAATCCTGAAGGAACTGGAACAGAGCCATGAGAAACAGGAGCTTGCAAAACCGATTGCTGACCTGGCCGATCACAGGGAAGGACTGCAATTGAGCATTTTTCAGCTTGATGATCCGGTTTTGAAACAGATAAGGGATGAGCTGCTGGAGATCGACATTAATAATCTGACACCTGTTGAGGCTCTGAACAAGCTTTATAATATAAAGAAGCTGCTCAAATAGGTTTTTTTCCAGTATAATTATTATATTGATACCAGACAGTGATTAGCTTATGGTAACAGTTATTATTCCGGCTCTAAATGAAGAGAAGACAATCCAGCAGGTTATACAGCTGGTAAGCAATTCGCCTGTGGTTGATGATATTCTTGTCATTGATGATAAATCAGACGATAATACCATTAAGCAGGCAAGGAAATTTGAGAAGGTCAGGATATATACAAGTCCGAAACTGGGAAAGGGAGCTTCAATGCGTGATGGAATGCTCCTGGCAAAGAATGAAGTTCTTGTATATATCGATGCTGATATACTTACCTATCCCCCGAATATTGTTGAGCTTTTGTCAGATCCGATCATTAAAGGCGAAGCCGACTTTGTTAAATCATGCTTCTCCCGCCAGGCAGGAAGGGTAACAGAATTGGTGGCAAAGCCTCTTTTAACTATTCTTTTCCCCGACCTTACCAGCTTCTCCCAGCCTCTAAGCGGAATGATTGCAGGTAAAAAGAGCTGGTTTAAAAAGATTGAATTCGAAAACGATTATGGAGTTGATATAGGAATCCTTCTCGATATGCATACACTTGGAGCGAGGATCAAAGAGGTTAATATCGGGTATATTGAAAACCGGATGCAGACCTGGGAGCAGCTGGCAAAAATGTCGAGAGAAGTTTCAAGAGCTATTCTGAAGCGTGCAAAAAGGATCGAAGTCACTAACCTGGAGACTCTTGAAAATATAAGTGTTATAAGGACACAAATGGACTATGCAATAAGAGAGAGTCTGATGGGCATGGAGAAAATGATAATTTTTGATATGGATAATACCCTTCTTGAAGGAAGTTTCATAACAGCTGCAGCGGAGGAATTCAATTTTAAGGACGATCTTATTAAAATTGTAACGGATTATGAAAATCCGTATACACGCACAAAATCCATTGCACGATTATTAAAGAACAGGTCACTTGATGAGATTCTGAATGTTACGGATAAAATTAAAATAATAGATGATGCCGATTATGTTATCAGGGAATTGAAGAAGAAAGGTTATATCTGTGGTATTATAAGTGACAGTTATGATGTTGTCACGAACCATTTGAAGAATAAGCTCAAGATGGATTTCTCAATAGGTAATGAACTTGAGTTTTCTAAAAGTATTGCAACCGGTGAAGTAAAAGTACCATCTGCATTTATGAGAAATCAGGCAAGCAAATGCAATCATGATTTCTGCAAATCCAATGTCCTATACCAGTTAGCAGAAAAATATAAGATCGATATTAGAAATATAATTTCTGTCGGGGACAGTGAAAACGATATATGCCTGGTTAGAGAAAGTGGAATTGGAATATCTTTCTGTTCCGAAAATAAATATCTGAATCTGGTAGCTGATCAGATCATTTCCGAAAGGAGCTTTGTTAAGATTCTTGATATTGCCCATTGATCTTTTGCCTCAGACAATCTCTTTCTGGTTGTGTGAATTGACAAACAAGATTGTGCCGATTTCATCATACCCGGTCAATACCTCATCATTTTTATATTTTATTTTTTGAGTATCGAAGCCGATCACTGTAAGAGCTGCAGCAGCAGATTTTTCATTTATAAGATTTTGTAATTTAACCCCTGGCTCTTCATTGATTATTTCAATATTTTTTACTGTTATAGGCAGCCTTCCGGTCCGGACCAGCTCTGTGAGCTTTAATTTTGCCTCTTCATATTGTCCGGGCTTGCATGTCTCAAAAATCTTAATATTTGATCTTTTCCAGTCAGGATGACCTGAAATAATAAAACTCAGAAGGATTAACAGGCTTGAGTTCTCAGGCTCCCGGGAGTTTATCCAGACATGGATGCCATTTCTGAAATTCATATCCTTACTGCTTGACGCAAGAAGGCATAAATCTAAATTGCCCGCTTTTATCAGTTCTTTATTTTCAATTATCTCTTTAAGATTTTCAGGATTTTCCTTATCAAATTCAAAGATCACCATATTATTTTCCATTCCGGAGATACCAGGCAGCTGTATTGCCTGCGCGAGGGCTGAAGTATAGGATGGAGAGATTATTGTATCAAAAAATACATGATTATTGGCAGAGTTATAAAGCTCAATCAGCTTTGAATACTCTTCGGCCGCCCGCTGGCTGGTTGCCCTGGAATAATATCCTTCAATCCGGTGGAGATATGTGCCGAATCCGTACCTGTAAGAAATCCATTTTAATAATTGGAATGCTCTTGCACGAATAAAAGAATCTGTTGAAATGCAGATAGCGCTTGGTCTCCATTCCTTGGTTTTTTTCTTACTGCCAGATCTCTGGAGATAAACCTGGATGTTGCGGTTCAACTGGAAAAGGGTATTTGCGAACAAAGATTCAAGCCCGTCCCGTTCACGATGGCACACATTTATATATGAATAAACACCTACCATTGCGAGGATTGATGCAAGGGCATATGGTGCATTGATCCTGAACATTGCCCATATTGCTATAAGAAACCCGAGCAGTGAAAGGTACCATCTTGATTTGAATGATGGCCGGTATGACGGGGAAGATCCGAAATGATTCAGGAATGAAATAAGGCATAATGAGCCATAAGTTACCAGGAAGAACATGGATATTATCTCTGCGACCACATTGACACTTCCCAGGATTACGAATACCAGGGCTATTATGATTGTGATCAGAGTCGCATTTGCGGGTTCGTTATCGGATTTTCTACCCAGCGACAGCCATCTGTTCATTCTTTTTAAGGGAAAGGAAGAATCAAGGGCCAGAGCCTGTAAAGTTCTGGGGGCCACCATTACTGATCCTATGGCAGAAGATAAGGTGGAAGCTGCAAGACCCAGAGGTATAATAATGACTCCCAGTACAGCTATTTTAGACATTATCAGCTGGTTGGATAACATATCCTCAGCGCTGGCCGATATTGTGAGCTTGTAAATGACGGTAATATAGATGAGCATGCCCGCTATTGTGGCAAATATTGTTCCGCGGGGGATCGATTTTGCTGGATTTTTGAGATCTCCCGACAGGCCTACCCCTGCAGTCATCCCGGTGAAGGCAGGAAACACGATGGCAAGTACAATGAAAAAGTCATTCATGTTCCTTAAACCACCTGCGGGGATCTTGTTTCCTGAATTAATGCCGTATTCAGTTGTTCCCAGAAAGAAGAGAAACAATGAGAGAGCAAGGATCCCGATAACGATATAGAGCAATTTAACCCCCATATTTGCGCCTTTCCGGAGGATGACCCATCCCAGTATCAACATTGAAGGAATGCTGATGACCTGCCTTGGAAGATTTATATCCAGCTTATTGGCAAAATAATTAAATATGAACTCGAATGCTTCAGTGAAAGCAATGATGTAAAAGGCCACACTTATTGCCTGTGAAAGGTAAAGGGCAATACCGATGGTTGCACCAATGTTAAGCCCGAATGATCGTGAAATGATGAAGTATTCTCCTCCGCCTTCGACTCGTTTGTTTGTTGCAAGCTCTGATATGGCAAAAGCTGTCGGGATTGTAAGGGCATGGCTGACAATTATTATCAGCAACGCACCCCAGAATCCAAGTGTTCCGACTGCAAAACCGAACCTGAGGAAGAGAATTGCACCAAGTATGGTAGAGATTGCCGTGAAGAATACAGGAATAGTACCGGATCGTTTCTTGCTGGTTTCTGATTCCATGGATATTTATTGCAGATATTGTTCAGGTTTTTATGCTGGTATTACAAAAAATGTATCCTTTGATTGCAGTCCCGGATCCTGATCATCCAAAAGGACTAAAATTACAAAATAAAAGAAATATACTATTTAAAAATGGAAAACGAATAAAACGATCGGTATATCAAAAAACTAAATCCCGAAACTGATTTCACCTGTTTCATTTGTCACATCATTTATTAATTGTTATTTTACATTCACAAATCTGACTTACATGAAAAGTTATCTTTCCGTTCTTTTCATACTTTTCTCTGGCTTGATACTTACAGTTACTGAACTTCCGGGTCAGTCCGGCCAGGTAAAACAGCTGAAGTTGGTTGATTTTGGACTGCAATCCTCAGCTATTGTTAATGATACAGGAGAAAAGATCTCCACTGCCGGATATAAACCGGATGTTTACTGGTTCCCTGTAAAGGTTCCATCAACCGTGTTGACAGGACTTGTAGCAAATGGCGTTTATCCCGATCCGTATTCCGGACTGAATAACATGCTCATTCCGGATGCTTCTGATGAATTCAATAAGAAATATAACCTGGAAAAGTTCAGTCACCTTCCGAATGAACCCAATCCATGGAAAAAGCCTTACTGGTACCGGAGTGTTTTTAAAGTGCCTTCCGGTGACAGGGGGCGGCATTTTCAACTCATATTCAAGGGTATAAATTACAGAGCGGCTGTCTGGGTAAATGGAAAGCAACTGGCAGACTCCACTGAAATGGCCGGTATGTTCGCTGAATACAGCTTTGACATATCGGACAAGATAAAAGCGGGGGAGGCTAATGCCATGGCAGTGAAAATCTATCCGATCGATTACCCGGGCTTACCGGCAGAAGAGCAGCTCGAGGCACTGGGTGATTTTTATCCCAACGGCGGCCCGACAGGCGATATCGGAAAGAATGTCACAATGCTTTGTTCCGTCGGATGGGACTGGATGCCTCCGGTCAGGGACCGTAATATGGGGATCTGGCTCCCGGTCTACCTCCGGACATCAGAAGGAGTCACATTCAGTTATCCGAAACTGGTGACTGAATTGCCGAATCTTCCTGATACCAATCTGGCTAAGATATCCCTGAGCCTGACTTTACTTAACCATCGTCAGGCAGATGAAAATGGCACTCTGGCTATAACAATCACCCCGGAGAATTTTAAGGGTAAGCCTGTGAAATTCACAAAGGCAGTCAAAATAGAGGGGAACGGATCAGCAGTAGTTGATCTGAACAGTGCAAATACAAAAGAGCTTAACATCATAAAACCTGCTGTATGGTGGCCAAATGGTCATGGCATGCCAAATCTTTACAGGATAAGATTTCAGTATTCTGATATATCGGGTATCTCAGATGACACTTCATTTGTTTTTGGTATCAGGACAGTATCGACAAAAGCAGTTAATGTCAACAACAACTGGCGGCGCGATTTCTATGTGAACGGCAGAAGGATACATCTTACCGGCGGCGCCTGGGTCCCTGATATGATGCTGAACCGCGATTCGGTCAGGTACGATTATGAAATGCGTCTGTGCCGGAATGCCAACCTCAACCTTGTGAGGATATGGGGTGGCGGAGTCACTCCATGCGATGAGTTCTTTGAAGCTGCCGACCGTTACGGACTCCTGGTATGGTCAGATTTCTGGATTACCGGCGACACACAGGGAGAGTTCAAAGGTTCACCTGACTGGCCCCTGGAAGGTGAAGTGTTCAAGAAAAGCGTTATAAGTTCAATCAAGCGGATACGCAACCATCCGAGCCTGCTTGTATGGACCGGGGGAAATGAGGGGCATGCAAGACGGGAGCTTTATGATTTCATGAGAAACAGCATTATTGAACTCGACGGTACGCGACCTTTCATCCCAAGCTCATCCGGATTCGCCAGGCTTCCGGAAGGATGGCCCGGGTCGTGGCCCGACAACCAGCCGGCAGGAGTCTACAGCGGCGGACCCTATACTTGGCAGGAACCCAAAAGTTATTACACCAGGGCAATTGCCGGACGGGACTGGGTTTTCAAAGATGAGACAGGGATCCCATCCATGGTAACCTGGGACATTTTGCCGAAAGTAATACCGAACCTTGTGTGGGACAAAACTTTACCATTTCCCCTGAACCACTCGTGGGGTTATCATGATGCAGCAACAGGTAACGGGAAATGGGATCTCTATTACAAGGAGGCGGTCAGGAGATACGGTGAACCGCGAAGCATGAAAGATTTTTGTGACAAGATGCAACTGATGAACGCCATCGGTTACCAGGGCATTTTTGAAGCTGCGGGACACAAGCTGAATGATATAGGAGGGGTTATGCTCTGGAAACTTAATGCAGCTTTTCCAAGTGTGGTATGGCAGATTTATGACTGGTTCCTTCAAACGAATGCCGGCTACTATTTTATCCAGAATGCATGCGAACCGCTTCATATTCAACTGAATCTGAGCGATATGAGGGTAACGGCACTTAACAGGAGATATAGACCTGCGCCTGATCTTACCGCCCATACTGAAGTCTTTGATACCGATTCAAGATCTGTTTTCAGGGAAGAAGCATATTTCGACCTGGGCCCTTCGGAAGTCAAGGAAACGACATCGTTAAATTCTGTCCTGAAAAATAACGGAGGGATACTTTTTGTTGTACTGAACCTTAAGGATGCTGCCGGCAGGATCGTTTCCCATAATGTTTACTGGCTGTCATCAGACGGTAGCTACAAGGCTTTAAGCGATCTTCCTGAAACATCCGTAACAGTAAGCATTTTAGATGAGGATAAAAAGGGGAATGATAATAAATATGCTATAAAGGTCACCAACAATTCAGGTAAAATTGCCTTTTTTATCCGTCCGCAGTTAATGGTGGAAGGAGAAGAGGTACTGCCAAGTTACTGGTCAGCCGGTTATTTTACCCTGGCACCATCGGAAAGCACGACTGTTGCAGTAATCTGTCCAATCGCGAAGTTAAACGGGAAGAAACCTGACCTTAAGATTTCGGGTTGGAACGTAAGTGAAAAGGAGATAACTCTTGGATTAAAATAAAACTTTCAGATTTTTTTGATCAGGTCCATTCCGAATCCTGGTTTTGAAGAGGGAAAAAGCTTCCCTCTTTTAAGCATATAGTCTGTGAGGTCAACATCATCGGAAGTGCAGGTAACACCCTCTATTGTGGCAGTGGTCCCGAATGCTCCGGCAAGATGAGCAATGTAGTTGGTCTTCAGGGCTGAACCCCAGGCATGAGGCGAAGCAAGAAGCCCCATTTTGTCAATTTCCTTCATGAATCTGATCCACCGGGTAAAGCCGAGGTTGGCAATATCATGGAGATAGACGGTAATGATCTTCTGTAATCCAAGCTCTTTCAATACCGTTTCATCAGGATTTGCTTCACCGTCAGCCAGAAGAGGAGAGAGGTTATGTGCTCTCAGCCAGGAATGCAGCTTCGCATAATCTTCCACGGTTTCATGAAAAGGCTCCTCGATCCAGAAGAGTCTGATGCCCTCTATTCCTTCGATGGACCTGATGAATTCATCGATTGTAAAACCGTTGATCCCGTCAACCAGGATATCACAGTCAGGGAATGCACTATGCACAAGTTTTGTTACTTCAATGTCTCTCTTCAGCCCAGACTCCTTTTCCATCCATTTATTTCCGCGTCCGATCTTCAGTTTGAACTGGCGGTACCCGTAATTATAATCCCAGCGGCATTCTTCAAGTATTTTATCCATACCGGCGGGTTTGTCTGCAGGTTCAAGATCGTCGAAATAAATCATTCCGCTGTAGCAAAGCTGAGTTTCAGGCCTTCTCTTACCAAGAAGCCGGTAAACAGGCTTGTCCAGTATCTTTCCCGCAAGGTCAAACAGTGAAAAGTCGAATCCGTCAATATCGGAAGATGTTATTCCGGAAAGCGGCGATATAAGTTCGGCAACACTTTTCCCTTTTATAAGTTCAAACCTCTCGTTCAGCACTTTTTCCGAACCTCTGTTCATTCCCCATCCGGAGGCCCCCTGTCCGGTATATAAAACATGCACTCCCGATGTGGGCCCAAAACCGTGAATATCGAGCCGGGAGTTTTTACCGACCTGACGTGGATAACTTAATTTTACAGAGGTGAATTTAATGTCAGTTATTTTATGATATTTAAGGTCACCGGATTTGCGTATCTCCGGCAAAATGAAAATATCGTTACCAAAAAGACCTGCGGCAGCACCTGCACCGGCAAGCCTGATAAATTCTCTTCTTTCCATGGATAATTTCAAGATATGTGACTTCATTTTGAACTTTCCAAAATCTTATGAAATAAGATGCGGTGAGGCTCTCCGGCTTCAGCATAAAATAAAACCCCTTCCCTGTCGGCTATGGTACAAAATTTAGCATAGGTCCCATCGTATTTTGCGAGGACGGGTGTTCGTTTGCATTTAAGATATAAAACAGGCAATGATGCCATTTCAACCCGTCTCAGAATATCTTCATTGTCAGCCACTTTCGCAGCTTCTTCAAAAAGCTGGCATGACTCGCTGACAAAGTCATCAGAAAAAATCTTATCATCAGGTGATAATCCTAGATGAATATGAGTCTCAGGATTTATCCTCCCGTGAAGTAAATCAAAATACTGCCTGATAAATTTACCTGACCTCCCGTAATAGCCATACATAAAATCATTGATGACTTTTTCAACATCACAATCAGGATTCCAGAGCAACCTCGAGATAAGGTAAGCCCGGAGTTCTGAAAATTCCCCGCCCCGACCCTGATAGGAAGCCTGTTCCATTATGCCAATGGAATTATTCTCCCTGAAAGTTTGAATGTTTGACTGAAGGACATTAAAATTGGGGTAGGGCATTATATAATGGCTGAAATTAACCACATAATCCCAGATGTAAAGGTGAGGTGCCAATGCTGACCAGTTCCTGAGGTCCGTGAGAAAAGAGCTGTTTTCGGGGCAAGATTTGAAATCATGAGCAAAACAACATTCAATACTGCACAACCTGACAACAACGTTATTTCGCGGACGTATTTCCTTTGGTGCAGTACGTGTATACTGATATGCCAGTGTACCGATGAACTTGTCCGGAAATTCTTTTTCAATCGATTCAGCCACCTGGTTGACAAACCAGATTATTAAGCCTGATTCGCTGCCTTCCCTGCTCACAATTGCCTGGCATTTTTCACACTGGCATGGATTATGCCAGTCATTCTGTGATACATCATAGATCAGATATTCCGGACTTTCGCGCATACGGTTTTTGATCCTTTCGGTAATTATTCCAAGTACATCAGGATTAGTAAGACATAATTGTGCCTCCTGGTATATTCGCTTCCCGTCGATAAGGCTGTAATACTCCGGGTGTTTGTCATAAAACTCCTCCGGCGGCATCAACGGGTAGAAAGTATGCACAGCCCAGTAACTCTCGACACCACCCGGTTGCTGTCTGAAGTTCATTGAGCCATTCACCTTATTTCTTGCAGCCCAGACAGGATCAAATGCTTCAAAATAGAAATCATTCCGTACTCTTACCCCTGGTTTTTCAGAATGGTCAAACCATCTGAAACTAAAATCTTTCTTTTGGGGGATAACACTTACAGAGGGAGTATACCACCTGCAGCCAAACTCATTTTCAAGGAATGACATTACTCCGTACATTGTGCCGCGCATTTTACCGCCATATATCAAAATATCAGGTCCGGAGTTGCAATAGCGGAAAGATTCATCCTGATGGGCCGGAGCGGCTGCTCCTGTTTTCCCTTTTACAAAATCATTGTAGCCAACAATGATCTGATTTCCGGTGTATTGTTGTTCCAAATCCTGAACAGGCAATTCTGCTCCGCTCATGATTTTTATCCAATGCTGAAGTTCCGATGCTGCCCATCGCTCTGATTCTGATGCCTGTGAGCTGAGCGCTATCCTGTATTCTGATGTCCTATTTGAAAACAAGGTATAGTCAATAAGCTTGCCCGCAAAAAAGGAGACTTCCCGATGCATTTTATCCCCGTTTTTCAAGTGAATGTCCATCGATGCATTATAAGATTCATAATCGCCGGGTTTCAGGTTTATTTTCCCGGTGAAATCAGTTGTGCGTTGTTCATTTAGTACCGGTTGTTTTTGATGATTGACTATTTCAATATCCAGACTTTGAATGAGTTGTTGTAAAACCGGCGTTGAAAACCCCGAAACTATTTTTGGTTCACCATCCAGCCCGGTAGTAATAGTCAACAGTCCATCCTTTTCGTCCAGTGCATTTAAGGAAAATGGAAGGAACCTGACGCAAAATCCCCAGCGATTACCACGTTCCTCGATTTTTAAAAGCAAGGTATTGTTACCCTTATTCAGCAAGACAGGTATTAAGTCATCGTCAATTAATAATCCGCGTGGTTGCTGATTATCCCATACATTCGTTCCATTTACCCAGAGCCTGCCTCCGTCATTTGTACCCAGACTGATGAACCATATCCTGGTTTCTTCTGCCTGAACTTCCGAATATGCATATGCAAGTACAGGATCATCCTGTGATATTGCTTTATCCAGGTCAATAATGGAATCGGGTGAATTGAAAAGTTTCCATTTTACCGAACCTTTCGGGTATCTCACTGCATCACCTGCTTTGATTTTAGGGTTCTTTTCTCCTCCTGCTTTTAAGAGGTAGTCGGTATTAAAACCAGTCGGATCTTCCCGGGAATCTGAAGCATCCACAGGTATCTGCAAAGGAATAGGCCCGCAAAGCATCCAGGATTTTATCCACTGTCCGGGAATAACCGGCTGAGGCAACAATTGCTGTGAGTAAGTTATTCCACAAATGAACGATGCAATGTAAATGATTAAGAAAAATCTTCTGGCCATTTTGAAATTGTTTAGCATTATTAAACGGTTAATATATGAAATTAGAAGGATCTCATACTATAAGTCAGGCAGTATTGTAATGTTTACTTTTTTAACTTGTAAATGAGAATAATCCCATAAATTTGCTTATTTCTGATTTCAGTGAGGCATTTCACAGTGGGAAGCTGGACTTCAGGGATCATCTCTGCTGAACCTTTCAGGAAGAATCCAGGGTTCTCAGAAACGACAGGCTGAACTTTTAAAAGATAATAAATAATGAAAAAGATGGATTTTGATAAGCTAGATTCCAGAGACCCGAAAGTAAAATACGGTTTCACAAAAGCCCTCCTTAAAACCGGAGCAGAAACTCCGGGATTGCTTTATGATCATTTTGACCAGTGGACCCGAATGCTGAATAGTGATAATAATATCTTCAGATGGACAGCTATTGATATTATAGGATATCTTTCATCTGTGGACAAAGAGGATAAAACCGACAAACTGATCAACAACCTGATTGCTTTTCTTCATTGCGGGAATTTGATCACATGCAATCATGCTATCTTTGCTCTTGGGCTTATTGCTAAGAATAAGCCGGAGCGCCGGTCAGAAATAATCCTTGAATTGCTTGGCATAACGAGAGATAATTTCAAAAGTGAAGAGTGCAGGAACATTGCCATGGGAAAGGTGATTGAAGCGCTAAAGGATTTTCCGGAAACTATCAGGGGCAATAAGAAAATAACTGACTTCTTAATCCGGGCAGGAAAAAGTACACGCAATGCCACTGCCAGGAAGGCTGAACAGCTGTTAAAGAAGATCTCTGCCGGGTGAATATCACTTCCGGTATAAACCAGAGAAAACCTGCAAAATACAGTTATTTGGATACCGTCCGGCAGTATAACTTCTTTGCTTCAATTTTGATTCCCGGATTATGTACCTGAATAGCAAAATGACCCGATGTGGTTTCCTTATCAGTCTTTTCATAATAAATGCAATAATTATTATAAATCCGATGCATCTGAGTTAATCCTTATTTTACAAACTGTTATATTTGTCAATCTCTATTGCATTTACGCAAAAAATGCTTTAAAAAATAATATAAACAGAAAGTGACTATGAAAAGACGTGAATTTTTAGGGAAGACAATTGTCGGGACTGCAGGTATGGCAATTGGCGGTTCCGCATTACTCACTTCATCATGCAAGGGGGCAAACAACAAGGTGGTTCTTGCAATAATCGGTGCAGGAAATAGAGGCTTGCCTTGCATTATCAATTGCTGTAAGGTAAATACCGATGTTGAGATTAAGACAGTGTGTGACGTGAATGATCAGAGGTCGGCAAGTGCTATCAGCGAGATCGAGAAGCAACTTGGCTATAAACCCCAGACCTCAAAAGACATGAAAGAGGTTTTTGATGACAGGGATGTGGATGCGGTATGGGTATCAACCCCTGATCACTGGCATGCACTTGCCACAATCTGGGCCTGTCAGGCAGGGAAAGATGTATATGTTGAGAAAACCCCGAGTCATTGCATCTGGGAAGGCAGGAAGATGGCAGAGGCAGCAAAGCGCTACAGGCAGATTGTCCAGGCCGGTTTTCAGAACCGCAGCGGAGCTTACAATATATCAGCACGGGAATATGTTCAAAGCGGACAGCTGGGACAGGTGGTTCATATAAG
>Ga0113563_10001844_pt1 | contig 12379 bp, 12 predicted proteins | sample Mud3Dept3metaG_FD_80117 | JGI IMG/M metagenome (GOLD analysis project Ga0113563, IMG submission 80117) | Freshwater wetland microbial communities from Ohio, USA, analyzing the effect of biotic and abiotic controls - Mud 3 Core 4 Depth 3... | ecosystem: Environmental > Aquatic > Freshwater >...
ATCACCACCCGGTAACCTGCGGCGGCGATATCGGCGATTTGGTCGCGTCGTGGCATCCCACTGGTACCCAACGAATCCGTCACAGCGTAGAAATTCGTTATCTCTTCAAGCATATCCGGTCTCTGGGCTCCTTATACCTACGCATTCTGTGAATATCCTCTGATACCGTCCGCTAATTCACATAAACTACAAACCTGGGAAATCAGTCAGTTGGATCACCGGCTAAGATATTATCCTGATCAAGGGTCCTTGACTGGTCTTTCCGCTCCTTCAGACGGTCTAGATTATCCTGGCGAGAGAGCTCACGTCCTTTACTAATCGTGTTTACCACGAAAATACCTACCATGACCAGGGTAGCTAAAACAGCCAGCAGGTTATATAAACTAACCGTGCCAAATCGCAATGACATGACGGGATTGCCAATGAAAAAGATAAGCGTATTCGCCAGGATGACGACCACCCGAAGCTCGGTAGGCCCAAGTTTCCCATAAGAAATCTTGAATTCATTCGTGACGGCCTGTTGGACAAAAACCATCACGGATAGGAGTAGATAACCGATTAACGCCAGTGCAGCCAGGTCAAAACGGACATAAGGCGAGAGGCCTAGTCCCAGTACGATCATAATTTCGATTACTGCGTCAACGGTATGATCGATAAAGAAACCGTAGCGAGGACGTTGGATGTCCCGGTATCGGGCAAGGGTCCCATCCAAGCTATCGCCGAACCAATTAATAACCAGACCAAGGTTAGCCAACCACAAAAAATAGGGGCTAAAATTGGTCAAGCAATAGCTGATAAAAATAAGCAGCCCGCCAAGAAAGCCGATAGTGGTTAGGATATCAGGTGTCACCCAGGCAGGCATATGTGCGGCGAGCCACCTGAGGGCGGGACGCTCTAGAGGACCCAGTAAGATATCATTCGTCCGCTTGTGAGATTTTATATCCGATTCCACCGACAAATACTCCTTTCGATATTAAACAAATTTCAAGCGGAAACCAGACCAATCTTCATCAAGGGAAACCATTGCCACTCCATCCATGCCAAGCGGTTTCGCGTATGCCCAGATCGAATCGCGGTTTATGTCAGCTTTGACCTTCGAACTGCCTTTGGTATAAGCCAACCAAAAGATTCCTTTGGGCTGGACGAGCTTGCTCAAATCCAGTAACTGGCTTTCCAGGACCGATCGATTGGCGATAAAAGCTAAAACGACATCGAATAATCCAGAGCCTTCCGTTGGATTTGCATAAACCGTTATCGCTACCCCCTCCGGCAATGGACCAAGAACCTCATTCAGATTGTCGGGCGGATTGACTACCAGCAAACTCTTCCCTGGTTTTATCAGCAGCTTCTCAGCAACGGTTTTCGCAGACATAATCTACCTATTCTATAGTCAGTCAATCTTAAATTATAGATGTTATATATCGATGATCTCTTAGGATTTATAACCAATCATCCTGAGAAAGCCCTTTCGCCAGGCGATCTCATCTTCGCCCTCTACGCCGAGCGGTGACTGACCGTCAATGACACCCATAATCCCCCGCCCAAGCTCGCTCTCGGCAACGACGACCTGGGTTTGGTTGGCGGTGGCGCAATAAATGTGGCAGACTTCCGACACATTCTTAATCGCGTTTAACACGTTGATGGGATAAAAACCTTCCCCCAGGAATAAGAAAAATGAGTGACCTGCGCCGACTGCCAAAGCGTTCTTACGAGCCAACTCGATCAGGTCAGGATCATTCCCACTCCAACGAACCAGGCATTTGCCAGAGGCTTCACAAAATGCCAGGCCGAACTTGATCCCCGGCACTCCCGTGACAAGGGTCTCGTGGATATCCTCGACCGTCTTAATAAAGTGGCTCTGCCCGAGGACAAAGTTAAGTTCTTCAGGTTTTTCGATCGAGACGAGCGATAGCGTCAGGGCAGTCTGGTTCATGATTATTCTCCTCTATCTATAATTGTAATCCGGTGTTTTGATTTGGCAACCGGATAGTCGAATCGAAATGAGCTAGATTTGGTTCGATAACCTTCCGGCGGATTTTAAAACGCACAAGGCATTCAGGGTGATCATGGTATTTGGGCCACTCCTTCCCCAATCGAGGACCTCAACCCCGCTGGTAAGCTTCTCCGATAATTTCCAAAAGGTTTTTTCAACTGTCCAGAAGCCATCCGGACGGCGCTTGCTTTCCAAAATATCCAACGCCTCCTGACAGCGCGGGTCGTCTAATGCATCCAGGCGCGACAGGACCAATAAAATCTGTAAAATATCGACATGCCAGTACAACGGATAATGGAGCCTAAGCCAATCTGGATCGATGATTTCTCCAGTTTGGTACGAACGGAATAGCTTATGGTGCAAAAAGAGCTCGCTCGCCCGCCTGGCAGCCGCAAGGACTGTCGGATCGCCCGTGACACGGTGATATTCGATCAGCCCCCATAATGGTGCCAGGCTTTCATAAAATGATGAATGACTGACTTCAGGTCGTTTATCACAGTTCCAACCACCATCTGGCCACTGCCATTCGAGCAGAGAGTCCGCCAGGAGCTGGACACGAGGGTCTGCAGCTAACCCCAGGCGGCAGCAGACTGCCAGGGCATTCCCTTCTTGTGAGGCGCAGCGGCGGGTGCGACCGTTTATTTGCTTGATACGCTGACGATGTGATTCACCCATCAGCCAACGCAGTACCTGATCCGCGGCTGCGACGGCGCGTGGTTCATGGGCCGGAATACCCAACTCAACCAAAGATACCAACCGCCAGTGAGCGCCGGTCCACTTCTGATATGGATGCACGCCAAAGCCACCATCGGATTGCTGTCCGCTAAGTAATTTATTGATCCATGGACCACTCAATAATTGTGCTTTAGCCGCCCATACCTGGGGGTCATTCTCCGGGTAATCCAACACACCCATAAGCACCAATACACGCACCGCTGGCTCGGGATTTTCCACCAGCTCTTGAATAACAGCCGAATTCAAGTCAATCAAGCCGGCGTGAACGTAAAATGGAGATTCCATATGCCAGACCAGCCATCGCTGCCAGGGCGCCAATTAGCGCGTACACACTGCGCCAATCGACTGGCAGCTTGCGACTGCCTTCTGGCAATGGGCGCGACTGCGGAGTTGTCGCCAGGAGCAGGCGATCGAAGTGTGGGGCCAACATTCCTGCTCCGCGCGCCAGCAGGCAAAACTCTCTCCCGAGCTGGTTGATTTCCGAGCGTACGCCCTCGGCATGGATCAATGCATAGGCCAGATTCGGATTCTGCAGTGCACGCTCGATCAGCAAAAGCGCCAGCGGCTCTGGCAGCCATAAAAATAGCTTTAGACTGGAGGGCATGATGGGTATCTTATAGAAGCGCAAGACTTGCAGGGCCTCGCGCACCGCCCGCACCAGGATGATCTGGACATCTCGCGTCCTGGCCATTCGCAGCAGACTGCGGTCAGCCAGGAAATAAGCTCCACCTAAAGGTACGATGAGCGCAGCATGGCATTTCAGCCATGCTTGAATATCGCTACAGAACTGGACTGGTAAGTGTGCATTTTCGAAGACGGCGGCAATCTCGATCAAGCGCGGTGAAACGGTGCCATCGAGCTCGCCGATCACGGAAGGCGATATCTCGCCATCGATCTGATTGGCGGCATAAGCCACCGGGCCTGCGATTTTGCCAACTGCCATGAAAAATCCTAATAACACCCGTTCCCGGCCAACCGCTTCGGCAAGCGCAGCGCCTCCAGCGACGTTGTTACCCATGAACAGGTAATTGCGGACATTCTGGTTGACCGCAAGCGTCGGCAGGATCTCAGATAGGTGCTGTTTACCCATGACAATTATCACCCAATCATAGATATCTCCAGGCGCCAGGGTGTCGACTACACGCACGGCATAGGTACGCCGTAAATGCGTGATCAGATCTTCCAGAACCAACCCATTCTGGTGTAGATTGACCAGGCGTTGGCCGCGTGCCAGCAAACTGACTTCTTGACCCGATTCAAATAGCCGCGCAGCCAACAAGCTGCCCAAACCCCCGGCACCATACACTAATATCCGCATTCTCCCTCCACAAATTTTGTAATCAAATATTCTTCAAGCTGGAGTCTTGTGTGATAACCGGTTGCGAAGTGTAGTTAACAAACAGGCTAACTCGGTTTTGTCTGCAGATGATAAACAGCTCCATGAGGCGAAAAAATAATTGTTTGTATCCTGCTCGACCTGATCTCGGAAAACTTTGCCAACGGCAGTCATCTGGAGGCTTGAATTGTCGCCCTCGAGCAGGTTGCGTTGACGTAGATCGTCCACTGCCGCCTGGTAATCGTGGAGTTCAAAGCCGCGAAAAGCGAGCCGGTCGTATATAGATTCCAGGGAACTCGCCTCGCCACGCCAGATGAATGTCAATGCCTCCAAAGCTGGCGCGCTCAATCCGCTAGGCTGCCAGGCCGCCAGGTGGGCATCATCGCGATATGCTTGCAAGCAGGATAGCGCCTGATCATTATAGGGAAACGGCGGTTCTTCAACCGGCATTAACTGGTAGGCCAGACGAATACTCCAGGTATCGGGTGGGGGCGATGTAAACAAACTGGATTGCACCAATCGCCGAAGCAGTTCAGCAAGGCGACGACTGTCGGCGTATGTGAGCGGGTCTGCATGTTGCATTGCTTCACGCGCCTCCCGGATCAGTCTTTGCGTGACTGTCTGGCCTCGCCGGCTCAGACGAAACTCGCCCGACTCTGGTTCCGATAGATAACCTTTTTCGGCTGCACGAAACAGGCGCTCCATCCACGCTGAAGTGGAAGTATATGGCCCGCGCACCTGTAACCGTTCTGGGCTGATAGTACCCGGATCGAAAGTCACCGCCGCTAGCAAAATCCCAATGACGTGGTCATCAACGCCATTAGCGTGCATGAAATGTGAAAAGACCGGCTCGTAAGTATGCTGGATTTCATCTAGCGCCCGGCGCATCTCATTCCATATAAGAATATTCTGGGGATTCTCAGCGCCCTCCACCAACTTATAGACTTTATCATCGGTACGCACAGGCTCATCGACAGCTACCGCAACGGTTATTCCCCTCCTGGCTTTGACCAGCTTATGATGTTCAACCTCTATGGAACAGACAATCTGGTTGAGATCGGTGGTGTGACCAAGGAAAAGAAGAGTATCGCCAACCTTTAACTCATCTTCCAAGATAATAACCGCTACGCCAAGATGGTTGTAGTAATGAGTGACATGGCCGATTAATTTTTCCATAATCAACCTCCTAGCAGGTCACGTGAAACAATCCAATTACCGGACCTTCGGTCTTATTCCAGGCTTTGATCGCCTGTGGTGTCGGAAGCAAAACAACCCGGCACCCTTCTGTTCGAAAAAAATCCTGCGCTTCATCGGACAGCCGCAGCATGCCATTTTGCCCACTGCCGATGATCAGCCGGGCTGCGCCTTGTTCGTAAATCGCCTTAGCCTCTTCTCTGGATACGATGTGTGAAGTTCCATAGATTTCTTTTGAGAGCTTTTTCTTGCGTTTCTTCACCTGACCATCCAGCCGGATGAGAATATCGTGGTCAAACGTTTCCCCCCCAACGCTGATCGAGCCAAATTCGGTGTGGCCGATTTTTGGGTTCATATGACCTCCGTCGAGTTCTCACCTCTATCTTACTCGATAAAATCTACTCTTTCAATATTTTGATTAAAAAGCCGGGTTGTCGTGATCCCAAACAACCCGGCGACAGTATCTATTACCTCATATATTTAAAACGTAAAGATAAACAGCTTAACCCACCATCCATCTTTTGAAATTCTGATACGTTGAGGACGAGCAGGGAATAACCTGCTTTCTCTAACTCTGATTTCAAGCCCGGGAAACCGGCCGCGATCAAGACGAAATCATTGATTCGTACACAGTTCGCAGCGTAGTTTTCAATGGGAGACACATGGACTATTTCAAATCCATTTAGTTCAGGCCGGTCTGCCAGTGCATTGACGACCACCAGACGATGATTTCCTAAATACGCTAGCCCGCTTTTCAGATGTAAGATTCCAGGAACAGCCCTGATATCGATTGAATGGACACGGAATCCTTCCAGTTCCAGAAATCTTGCAAGTTGACCGGCGCCGTGTGTATTGGTCCGGCCAGAGATACCGATGAAATAATCGTCGCCGGCTTCACAGATGTCGCCCCCATCAATCGTGCCTGGCTCAGCGATAATATAAATCTGTGAGTAGAATTGAGCTAAGACCGGACGGATAGCGGCCACTTCTCCAACTCGGCTGGGCGCGCCCGGATGGGTGAGAATCGCGCTGTGAGAGGTAAGGACGGCGGTGTCCTCCACAAAAGTCGAATCGGGGAAATCCAAATCTGGGTCGAGGATTACTAATGAAAGGCCGCAGCGCTGCAGCGCCCGGCAATATTCTTCATGTTGTTTTAAAGCAGTCGTGTAATCGGGCTCTCCCAGGCCGGCTGTCGTTAAGCCGTTCGCGAAATTATTACCGGGTTTGCGAACTATGGCTTGAGTGAACATATTAATTTATCCTGCCGCTGCGTAGATTCTCAACAGCCTCTTAAAACTTATCCCGATCGCTACTGGCGAGGTATCCCGCCTTTTCCGGCCAGTTGGATAGGTCAACAGGACCAAACCGAGGGCTGGCGGCGGTTAAAGTCTTTTTCGCCGTAGCGATGCTGGCCCCAGCAAGTTGAGAATAAGTAAAAAAAGCTGGCCTGGTTGAGCAATTGAGAAATTTATGGGCCAATCCCTTCGATCTGGATTGGATCATCCGGCCTGGTTGAATTTGGAGCCCCTGCTGCCGCTTCGCTTTGTACTAACTCAGTTTGCTCCAACACTGCATGATCAAGGTGATAGCGAGCCGCAGCTGAAGGCGTCAGACGGCTTTGAAGGATCATTAATATTGCCACAACGATTATTACTACGAGAACAATAGCGAGCGCTGACCAGCCAATCGGTGCGTTCTGGGCTGGTGAACTCTGATTGGTGAACGCGCTTGTCGCCAGAACGGCGAGGACCAACCCGATCCAGACGAAACATTTGTGTAGCATGCTGATCCTCCTACGATGTTATTATCATTTCAAACTGGGTTTACTGCCGTTAGATTATACTTTACTTAATAACTCTGCTGCATGCGCCGGACGGCCACGACCATAATAACCACCACCGGGATCATTAATAATGGAACCCAAGCCGCATTACCGATATCTATCCGACCACTCGAGCGGCTCGTAAATTCAGCGGAGACGGATGGCATGCTGATATTCTGGCCTGTTTGACTTTCATCTGGCGATGGTTGTGAAACCGGCTGGCTTTGCTGCTCCTGCACCTGACCTTGATCTGTAGTTAATCCAACATCACTATTGACTGCTATTTGATTCAGATTTTCCACTGGTTGGCTAACCGTATCTCCATGCTGGGTCTCACGTGCTGCATTGATTGTCTCAGCCTTAGCCATATTTGAGCTGGCAACTACCGCCGGAGCTGTTCCAGCGGCAATCCCGATAGCCTGAGGGATTAATCGATCTGTGTCAATCAAGGGCTTGCCATTGCAGACGAGCTGCGTCGAGCCGCCCCCATCCAGCATCATTACTTTCTGGGCGCCAAAGCCTCGAAGAACACTGGCTGCGGCGGGTGGCCGGGCAATTGTTGTGTTAAAGACCAGCAAGGTCTCAAACCGCCCGTCATTATTTTGATCGAGAATACCTACAAAAGTCCGGCCGACCGCAAGTTTGGAAGCTTTTTCTGCATCCTCCGTCAATCCGGCGACAATATCCGGCGCTGAAGAGCCATACAGATTGCCTTTGCTCAGATCACGGATATCCAGGCGGTCCGGCCAAATTTCCAGCATTAATTTCTGGTCTGGGAACTCTTTTATGCCGTATCCATCCGTTAGGACCTGACCGTCAACTTTCAGGGAAAAAGGTAGCGGAGTGGGGCTATCAGCTAACCGGAAGAATTGGCCGTTTGAGATACAGAAAGCGCCGTCATTTGCAGCCGAGAAATCATGCCAGAACTGTTGGATCGATTCTCTGCCAAAGCGTGGGTTATCGCCGCCATAGACGCCCTGGCCCTGCCCCGAATCAACGATCTGGCCATGCAAGACGCCCACCTGAGCTCCCTGACTTAAATCAGCTACCTGCACGTAATCCGGACTTCCGTTTGGATAGTTTTTTTGATAGAGCGCGACAGCGCCTTTTGAACTAACCAATGTAAAGCCATCCGGTATCTGTAAGTCGCCCGGCGCGGCAGAAACTGGGGGAGCTATAAAGAGGCAGATCATCCCCAGAATCAGCGTGATCAAAAGTAAAACATCTCGTTTCATCTTCTTCTTAGAGACAATTATAACAGAACTTTTGTTCTATTTATATTAAGAAATATCGACCCGATTCGTCAATAATAAAATAATGTCCCTAATTAGAGCTTGTTCTGATTGCGCGGCCTGCGGATGCCGGCGGTTAATAGAACCATAAACATCAAATAAATCGCGCCGCCCAGGAGGATCATGATGAGGGCCAGTGGGGTAGAGTGCGCCCCCCAGGCAAATAAAGCGAGACGATGGCTATGAAATATGCCGGGATGCCAAAAATATAGACCAGGTTATTGTCCATACCCCCAATTATACAGGATAGAATATAGATTCCCTGCCCCATCATCGATCGGGGCAGGGAAATTTATAAAGCAGATCAACAGCCTTCAATCGCAATTGCCTTGGTCTCGTAATTGTAATGGATCAAGCCAAAACCATTGCGCACCAAAGGCCAGGCGCTGAGGGTGAGTGAGTAGGCGCAGGTTTCTGTGCTGCTCAGAAGAGGCGCTACCGCCAGACCGCTCAAGGTGAGGCTGACCGGCAGAGGGGTTATGCCCTGGAAATTTGAGTTGAAGCCCAGATAGCCGGAGGCGGCTCCGAGGCCTTTAACATAATACAGCGACCAAGAATACAGCCTGTTGTGGACCTGGTTGGCAAATACCGTGACCGCCAGCGAGCCGCGGTTCGCACACGGTACCACGCCGCAATCGCCGGTCGCGCCGAACACACCGAGATCCAGGTCTGGATAGCGATTATCGACCAGCAGGTTGAGATCGCAGTGATCTACCATCGGCGGCAGCGGTCCGGGGGGCGGTACAGTCCCATCCAGGTAGTTGACGGTAGCAGAGGTCAGCTTGGCGCCCGTATTGTCGAAAACCTCCAAACGCAAAGTATATAAAGCGCTGTCCCCTTCAACCGACGCCGAATCAAACCAGCCGATCTTATCCGGGTTATACCAGTAGTAGTTCGTCATATCTCGGATTTCGTAAAGGCTCGGTGTGCCATTCACTGTTTGCGGGCCAAGCGAGTGGACGTCCGAGCTCAGGGTGATCTTATCCACCCGGGTATCTGACATTGGATAGATGATCGGTGTGAACGGGTTGGCGCCTTTTTTATATGACAAACGGTAATAGAAGGCTCCGGTGGTCAGCCCCTGTCCAAACAAGGCGCAGGCCAGCAGCCAGTCTCCATACGCCCAGTTTGCATAGGCGCCTCCAAACGCAAGGTTGGAGAATTTACCGCTCATCTGGTCGATTTTATAGACTTCGTCAAGGCCAATCAAGGTAAAGAAAGTGTCCTTACCGGTTGGCTGAGGCCGGCAGCCGCTGCCACAGATTATGGCCGGGTTGTTCAGGACCAGGTTGATATAGGCCGAGTTAACGTTCCAACGGGTACTGGTATAGGGGTCCATATAAATCACCGTTGGAACACCGCCGATAACCTGGGTAACCTTTATGATAATATCCGGCTTGGGGTCAAAGCGGAGACGGCCATTGCGGAAGTGCCAGGGGTACCAGGTGAAACAGCACTTGAAATAACCGTCACAATCGGTTGAGGTTGCACATACCAGCGCTTTGCTGTAAAAACAATAGGGGAAAATTAACCAGGGTTCGATGGACGAAGAAATCACCAGGTTTTCCAACGGCCGGGCTGCAACGGCTGACAATTCGGTGAAATCTTGCGCGGCAAACCTGGCGCTCTCCAATATGCTTTCCCGCGGTGGGAGCGGCTGCGGGTTGAGCTCGACAAAACTACCCGGCGGCAGCGGTTGTGGGTTGAGCTCGACCCGACTGCCAGGTGGCAGTGGCTGTGGATTGAGCGCTACCCGGGCAGCCATGCTTTGGCCGCTCTCAACCGGTCCAGGACCTACGGGTGGGCCTGGCGGCTCCTGGAGCAGTTCAGTTGCATCGATTACCACCTTATCGATCAAGGTGTCCCACCACTTCAAGATTGGCGGCCACCAGCACGCTTCTCGATCGACATCGTAAACTTCTACCTTGACGAACGGCACCGGACAGAGCCCTGTAATGGTCTTGTTACGTACCCGCCCGTTGACGCAGACGGTAATGGGGAACCAGGGATACCAAATCGACTTCAAGATGAAGATGTTCTTCTTCAACGAAAATGGTGGTTTGGCGCCGAAGTCATCCGGGCTTAATGGTAGATGGAACACAGCCGACTTCTGGATCATGTCTAGATCGCTTTTCGGTGCTATGATCAGCTCTGCGCTTGTTCCAGGCGCGTACTTGAATGCGAATGAATAATCTCCCGCCGGGCTGACATCGCCCGTTCCCAAAAGCTGTCCGCGGCTTCCAAAAAGATATGCCCCCAGGTTCAGATTCTCTGGCACGCCGGAGACGCCTTCGAGTTCCAGGTGCCCCTGGAATTGCCCCTGTTGCAATGCATCATCTCGCGTGCTACCTGCAGTTGATCCCTTATCACTAGCCATGGAAAAATCTCCTTTCTAACCTACATTCCGCCAAAAGCAAACGCCGACCCTGCCAAGACGAGGAATCGGCGTTTCTCATGATATGGCGGTTGATAACCATCCCATAATGTTGCTCCACGATTTCGTGGATAATATGTATTATTGTATCTTATTTATATGAAAATATCCTGATTTATTCAATAATATTTGATGAGAAATCGAAAATACAAAACCGCCGAAATTGGCGGTTTTGTATTTTTATAAGTCTTTCGTCGTTATTAACAGTTAAGTCTTTTTGATTGGGAAGTAAATGTACAGGGTTCCACTGGCCGTAACCGGATCGAATTCCTCGTCATACAGCTCGAAATCAGGACCATCGCCGGGCTGGTAGCCGGAGGCTGGCAGCCATTCCTGCAGGATTCTATGATAGGTCGACCCAATGTCATCCAGCCCGTGTGCCTGGAAGACCACGTAAGTCTGGGCAGGCACCTCTTTTCCTACCATGCCATTCGGGATATCCGTCAGCTCGGTTACCTTATAAGCAGCAATATATTCCATACGCGCGGTCGGATGGGGATAACAAACCCCATAGGCAGCATCGACGGGCGTCAGGTGCTTGATCTCCCCTGAACGCTGGTTGAAGACTCCCCACATCTGACTGATCTCTTGATGCTCGTTATCGCCAATGTATGGCAGGCCGACGATATTGAATTTATCCAGTTGAACAATTTTCGGTTCCATTTTCTTAATCTCCTTGACTTGTTTGACCGGAATTTGTATCTCAGTCACAAATTGGTTTGGGTCGCCGCCGCGTTCGTGACGCAGATAAACTTCACGCGTCGGCCCGATAATATGGCAGCCATTACCCGGCAGCCAGGCAAAGATCGCCGAATAAGCCTTACCAAGCGACGTGAAAGGCCCGTGGTGCACGACACAGGCGGCAGTCTCGATGCAAGGGATTTCATAAACTGCGACCCGAGCGCTGGACGGGATTGGGCCGGGTAAAATGGAGGCCGCTTCGACCGGTATATTCTCATCAAAGCGTTGGATATCCGGGTAGATCGCCATTGCAATGCCCGAGCTGCGCGCAGTAGAACGCTGGATCGTTTCGAATATCTCAGCGAACAGACCATCGAAGACCCGTTCTGCTTCATCGTAGCTCGCCAAGATCCCGCTGGCCGCTGCCACCCACTGCGCAGGGATCCGCTTTAGTATTATTTCATAATCTGGCATCCGTCCGGCTTGCTCGATCTCTTTCAGGCGGTTATCAATACGTTGCAAAAGCTGGCGCTCAGCCTCTATCTGCTGCTCTACCTCGCCGCGCCGCCGGATAAGCATTCGCCGGAGCTGTTCCGGGCTGATCTCACCATCGAGCAGTTGGCCGATCTGCTCAAGCGAAAAGCCCAGCTCCTTCAACCCCAGAATGCGATATAGCGCTGGGAGCTGCTCAAGCGAATAATACCGGTAACGCGTGAAGCGGTCGACGCCGGTCGGTCTGAGCAGACCGATCTCATCATAATAGCGCAAAGTCTTCACTGGAACGCGACAGAGCTTTGAGAAGTCACCGATCTTAAACATAGATGACCCAAGCATACACCCTCCAGCAACTGGAGAGTCAAGGGGAAAACGAGCGAATTAACCCCACAGGCTG
>Ga0113563_10001845_pt1 | contig 12376 bp, 7 predicted proteins | sample Mud3Dept3metaG_FD_80117 | JGI IMG/M metagenome (GOLD analysis project Ga0113563, IMG submission 80117) | Freshwater wetland microbial communities from Ohio, USA, analyzing the effect of biotic and abiotic controls - Mud 3 Core 4 Depth 3... | ecosystem: Environmental > Aquatic > Freshwater >...
GTGATATTGGGCTCCCATGGTTCAATATCTAACGGATAAAATTCTTCGTATGCCACTGTTGATGAATAATATTCGTCGGCAAGTCCGGCAAATCCATGGCCAAATTCATGAATAAAAACATGTTTTGTAAGAGAATTATCAACTGTAGTGCCGCTATAATAATTATAGACACCACCACCACCATATTTGTCACTGTTGATCAGGACAATAATATTATCATGAGGTACCACCGCAGCGTAATCATTCACTGATTTCATATCCTGGGTAGTAAGGTAACGGTCAAGACCGAATGTATAAAAGCTGGTGTTTAGAGCTGTGTTTACATAAGTCCTTTCACCCGGAATATCAGTCCCTGAGTCAGTGGAGACAGCTTCCACTGCCCAGATATTGAACTTGTTTCTGTATTTTTTGAAAGGTGGTTCAGAAAAAAGTATATCAGCCATTCTTGTGACATCCTCCCTGAATTTTACCATTTCATCATCCTTATATCCTTCGGCAATGAAGGCAAGATCGACATTTGTTGCCGGATCACCGGCATAGTAAATCTTTGTAAAAGAAGTATTTAAGGGTTTTTCTTTTCTTATAAAATAATTGTCAGGATCTATTTCTGTTTCATAAAGTTTTGCAAACGATCCGTCTCTCTGACGCTTGCTGAGAATAAATCTTACTTTATTTTTCGGAAAAGGCATTGTTGCCACCTCGTAGAAACTTCTTTCCATTGATTTCGCTTCAGCGGTTGTCTGCCACTCCTGGTAAAGTGTACAGAAACCGCGCGAATATATCAGTACATTTTCTTCAGCATCCAATACCTCATATTTAAAATTGCCGTAATTAAAAGGATCGGTCAGATGGGTTTTTGACCCTCCAAAAAACGGTTCTTCCTTCAAACCTACGGGATAAACTACGGTTTCCTTACTGTTGCCTGCCAGCATATAATCAAATCTCAGAACCTTGTTGGTGAAATATTTATCGAAACCTTCCTGTGCCATCAATGTAAGCGGAAACCCGGCCAGGAACAGTAAAACAGATGTCCTCATCTTATATCTTGTAATAATTAAAAACGTAAAGCTAAAAATAATCAGTGAAGCAGATTAATAATTTGAGTAATTTTGCCGGATAAAATTAAATCATAAATATTGTTTACACATTATGATTCAGCATATGGTTGAAAGATTCTCACTAAACCCGTTACTGTATTAAACAAAAAGAATTGACTATTGTTAACTAACAAAACATTTAAATTATGGCAGACCTAAATACCAGAATCAGCGATTTCGTCTGGAAGAACCTCAACGAAAAACATTCTGCAGCCAGGAAAGATCCTTTCTGGGGATCTTTACGCAGTACAGGAACCGAACTCTGGCTTGATACCGGCGATATGGATGAAGCTGAAGCAAACTGGTCGGCTGAAATGAGTGCCCTGACAACGAATAATACTCTCCTGAACAATGAAATACAGAAAGGTATTTATGATGTTTTCATATCAGAAGCTAAAGGCATCGTAAGAGATCTGCCCCTGGCAGAAAAAGTCAGAGAAATAGCTTTCATACTTAATGCAAGACATGGTCTCAGACTCGCCTCCAAATTCGGGGGCATGGTCAGCATTGAGCTTCATACTGATACAGCTCATGATATAAAAGCTATTGAATACTACGGCAAAAGATTTCATGAGATATGCCCCGGACAGTTTATTATAAAGGTTCCATTTACTGCAGAAGGACTGATAGCCGCAAGACATCTTAAAGATTCAGGGGTAAGGATCAATTTCACACTTGGATTCAGCGCAAGACAGAATATCCTTGTGACAAGGATTGCCAGGCCTGATTTCCTGAATGTATTCCTTGGGAGAATAGGTGCTTTCATTATTAATAATAAGCTTGGTGACGGTTCCGGTGCAGGGGAGATGGCTGTGATCGCATCACAAAACTGGGTGACTGCATTCACCGCAAAAAATCCCTGGCAAACCAGGCTTATTGCTGCCAGCCTGAGAGATTACCATCAGCTTGAACTCCTTGCAGGAACAGATGTCTTCACCATACCGCCAAAAGTGGCAGCTGCCGGGCGAAAATCTCTTTCCGGAAAATTCAAATCAAGAATGCACGAGAATTATAAAATAAATCTGTACGAATCTGCGGAAGGAGCACATATAGATAAATTCTGGAGGATTGATGATAAAGTTCTGAATCTGTCAGAAAGACTTGCAACAAAGGTACCTTCAACCGGAGTTGAGCTAATCCGTATCGCTCAGGAATTGGAATGTGAAGATATGTTTCCGTCACTGACAAAGGAGGAAAAAGCTTTTATTATTTCCGACGGGAAAATTCCTGTTTATTCAAGATGGGAGAAGAAGATCAAAGACGGTAAGATAGCTCCCGACACACTTCTGACACTTGCCGGTCTGGCATCATTTGTCACTGATCAGAAGATGCTTGATGACAGGATATTAAGCATCATTTCCTGATTCATGCATTACGCTGTCTGACAATCTCATATATCAGGATACCGGCAGCTACCGATACATTCAGTGAACCAATGGCGCCAGTCATAGGGATACTGACAGTATTATCCGCGAGGACAGCCAGTTCACGATTTATACCTTTATCCTCCGAACCCACAATAAGTAATATTGGTCCAGTGAGATTGGTTTTTGAAATTGTATTGCCTGATCTTTCAACAGCGCAAATGACTTTTAATCCCGATTCTTTCAGGAATTCTGTTGCTCTGACAATAGATTTTTCCCTGCATACAGGCAATGTGTGCAAAGCTCCTGCAGATGTTTTTACCGCGTCAGAAGTTATTCTGGCAGACCCCTTTTCCGGAATTACTACCGCATGTGCTCCAAGACACTCAGCCGTACGCACTATAGCACCAAAATTTCTGACATCTGAAATACCATCGAGAGCAATGATCAATGGATCTTCTCCTTTTTCGAATATCATTGGCAGAAGATTAGCAATATACTGATATTCAATAACTGACAGCCAGGCCAGGACTCCCTGGTGATTTTTCCTTGTCACCAGTTCAATTCTTTCGACGGGTACAATCTGGTAAACAATGTTGTGAAGTCTAACCTCATTCATCAGCTCGCGGTATAAAGCACCCTGGAGACCTTGTCTTACAAGAAGGCGATCTATCTGCTTGCCTGCTTTAATAGCTTCAATGACCGGTCTTAAGCCAAATATACAATCAGATTCTTTTTGCATAATGTGATCAAAGTCCCTCAGGATTATCCAGACGGAATACAATTCCTTTTCTCCAGCTGTCGACAGCCTGTGCCCAGAAGGTCACAAGGCTTTCACTGCGGCTGAGGAAAAAATCGTTATCGGAGAAGTTGTTATCTTTCTTTTTAAAAGTAAAATACAGATATTCCTCCTTTACCTTGTACCTGCTTCCCCATGTAGATCTTATTACAGGTTTACGGTATCCCCAATTTTCTCCGTCATTGGTTTTATATACTTTATCAGGAGGTCCGTAAATAATATAGATCATGCCACGTTCAGTGAGCCAGCCCTCTTTGTATGAAGTGAAATAATAGTTTGAATAAAGTACACGGGTGTAATAAATCCTTATCAGCTCACGCGCTTTATCGATGTTTCCTCCGCAGCTGATCCAGAATTCATCCAGGGCGAGTTTTGGTCTGACAGCCGAACGCATATCATCTAGCTGTGCCTGGGTAGCAAGGTAAGCCAGAGGCTCAATCATTGCTTCAGGGGTATTCATCTCAGGAAATGAAGGGCCACAATTCAGGAATGTATAACCTTCTGATATTACTCTGCCGGTAGTGAGCATATAAATACCTTCTTTAGGGAATCGCATTGGCAGAGTATCTGAATATGGCAATGCAACTATTGTGTCGGGGCCGTAGTCAATAGACTTTTCAGGCAGAATCATTGACGGAGGATCAGGAACTTCTTTGAATGGCTTGTAATATGATACAAAGATTGAGTCAAGTGGTCCCTTCAGGTAGACCAGATTTACATATTCGTTTGGTCTTACTATCGGATTGAAAAGTTGATTTTTTGCAAAATGACCCTGAGCCCTGAAATTGTACCTGTTATTCTTTGAGAGTGTATTAAAAGGAACAAATGCCTGTATCACTTCGCTTCGCAGTCTGTCCAGGATTTTTACTTCCGCAACATATTCTGATCCGGTGGTGACCCTGAGCGGAATGTTATAGACATATTCCTGTCTGCCTTCGTCCTTGACAATATTGAGATCATAATAAGCAGTATCTGCAAGCAACCTTCCCCGACTTGTATTAAATAGCTTAACTGTCACTAATAACTGGGCAGTTGGTATTCCCTGAGGATTTGCTTCCGAGAAGAACAGGTGGGCCGCAAAGAATTTGACAGCTAAAACAGAGACATCGTCTGACTGATTTGTGACAGTATACCGTGGGCTTATAATATTCTTTGTGGGATTATACAAGTACGAAAGATCTTTGGAATCAATCGCAATACGTGAGGTACGACAGGATTGAACTGATGCGACTATCAGTATAACGGTGAGTATTTTACTGATTATCTTTATAATATAACTTTTATTCATAATCAAAACTGATTAGCTGTTTCCTGTACTGCTCTTTTTCCATTCAAGCTTGATCCTGCAAAGTTCTTTATTATCATCTTGTTTTAATATTGAATGATTATAAAAAATGTTACTTCCAGATCCCCATGAAGTCCTGATAACTATCTCTTCATCAAACTTTGATTCCGCAAGATAATTTATTTCTGCTGAACTTGGAGTCCCATATTCAACCGTTGTTTTGTAAGAAAACTTCAACATCGTGAGTATATTGTGCCCATCTGTTCATTTCAATATTATGACGATCCTTCAGATCCTGGTATTTGGTATAAAAATTATGTGTTTCCGCTGCAGAATATTCAGCTGAGTTCAGGATTTTATTAATCCCGGCTAATTCTGATTCAATTTTCTCAATCTCTTTTTCCGAATCTTCAAGTCTCTTTCTCAACCTTCTCAGGTTACGGTCATATTCTTTCCTCTCAAGATATTTCTGCTTATTGGCTGAAATATTTTCAGTTCCGTTTGTCTTACGCAGGACTTCCTTCTTTTCAATTTCCCTTAGAGTATTGATTTTTTTCTTTCTCAGGAAATCATAAATACCGCCGATATTTTCTTTTATCTTGTTATTTCTGAATTCATAAATTTTCCCTGCGATGCCATTCAGAAAATCTCTGTCGTGCGATACCACAATCAGTGTACCGTCATATTTTATCAGAGCTTGTTTGAGAATTTCCTTCGAATGCATATCAAGATGATTTGTAGGTTCATCGAGAACAAGCAAGTTATGAGGTTCCAGCAGAAGCTTAACCAGAGCAAGCCGCGACCTTTCGCCACCCGAAAGCACCTTTACTTTTTTATCTATGTCATCACCACGAAAGAGAAATGCACCAAGCATATCACGGATCTTTGTCCTTATTTCTCCTTTAGCTATATAATCGATTGTCTCAAAGACTGTTTTGGTCTCGTCAAGGAGCTCATCCTGGTTCTGGGCAAAATATCCTGTTTTGACATTATGTCCCAGCTTCAGAGTTCCCACATAATCGAGTTCCCCGATAATTATTCTCGAGAATGTTGTTTTACCTTCTCCGTTCCGGCCGACGAATGCGACTTTTTCACCACGGTGCAGCTTAAAATCAATCTTTTTCAGAACGATCAACTGTCCGTAACTCTTTGAAAGTCCCTCAACTTCTATTACATTGGTACCTGAGCGTGGCGAGGGCGGGAACCTTAAATTCATTGCACTGATATCTTCTTCGTCAACTTCCAGCCTTTCAACCTTTTTCAGTTGTTTGATCTTTGACTGAACCTGCACCGCTTTTGTAGCCTTATATCTGAATCGTTCAATGAATTTCTCAGTATCCTCTATCATTTTCTGCTGGTTCCTGTATGCTGCAATCTGCTGTTCTCGTCTCTCTTTCCTGAGCTCAACATATTCTGACCACGGAACCTTATAATCATATATCCTGCCAAGCGATATTTCAATAGTTCTTGTTGTGACATTATCAAGGAATGCCTTATCGTGAGAAACAAGAACCACAGCACCATTATATGTAATGAGAAAACTTTCAAGCCATTGAATTGATTCTATATCAAGGTGGTTTGTCGGTTCGTCAAGAAGGAACAGTGATGGTTTCCTTAACAGGATCTTTGCAAGCTCAATTCTCATCCTCCATCCGCCGCTAAGCTCTCTGGTTTGTCTGTTAAAATCTTTCCTCTCAAAACCCAGACCAAGGAGAGTCTTTTCCGCTTCGGCTATATAATTGCTGCCTCCCAGCATTCTGTATCTATCCTCGATTACAGTCAGATGGTCACATAATTTCAGGTACTCAGCTGATTCATAATCTTTTCTCCCGGCAATTTCAGCACTGCATTCTTCGATCTCTGAGGAAAGATCCGTGATCTCGGAAAATGCGGTAATGACTTCATTCATAATAGTGGTTGAATCATCAATCTTCATCTGTTGTGGCAGATAACCGATTGTCACTTCCCTGGACATATCGACATGGCCTGATGTCGGATTCTGGAGACCTGCAATTATGCTGAGGAGAGTTGATTTTCCTGATCCGTTTTTTCCGGCAAGACCTATCCTGTCCTGATCATTTATCAGGAACGATATATTTGTCAGCAGGTCAAAGCTGCCAAAAGATACCGAGAGATCCTGTACTGAAACCATTAAGAATAAAATTGAGGCAAATATAGAAAAAGTATGGCAGGCTTAGATGAATAGGGTATATCAATATGAATTATCTTTGAGCAGCATGACCCTGGGATTACAACACCAGGATCCCGATCACAGAAAGGCTTCAATATCATAGAACAGATGGATTTTCATAACTGTTAAATATAAGGGACCATTAAGAGGCTGAAAAATTAAGGGTAATTTAAATTGTCAGAAATTGAGAAGGAAAAATGAGCTGCCTTTAATTGAGAATATAAGGATTACTGACATTGGAGCAGAGGGTAATGCACTGGCCAGGATTGATAATCAGGTTGTGTTTGTCCCAATGCTAATACCAGGTGATGTCGTTGATATTAAAGTTACAAAGAAGAGGAAAAAATATCTTGAAGGAAGAGTTGTACGATTTAAGGAATACTCAGCAGACAGGATCAAACCGGTTTGCAGGCATTTTGGAGTGTGCGGCGGATGCAAATGGCAGCATTTGCCATATAATCTTCAGCTGCAGTATAAAGAAAAACAGGTAAGAGATAATCTGATCCGGATAGGTAAGGTAAGGTTACCGGATATCGATCCGATTATTGGATCCGCTGACATTTTCAGATACAGAAACAAACTGGAATATGCATTTTCTGACAGACGATGGCTCACGCGGGAGGAAGTCAATTCCGACAATGATTTTGAAAAGGAAGATGCACTCGGGTATCATATTCCGGGATTGTTTGATAAAGTGTTGGATATCAGGGAATGCCATCTGCAACCTGAACCATCCAACGCAATCCGTGATGCTGTAAGGAGATATGCGCATAAAAAATGTCTTCCGTTCTTCAACCTGCGGCAGCAAAGCGGCTTTCTGAGGAATCTGGTAATACGAAACACCCTTGATGGAAGGTTAATGGTCATTGTAGTCTTTTTCCTCGATGAAAAGGAGAGGAGAGAAGGTCTGCTGGATTTTCTTGCTTCTGAATTTCCTCAGATCACTTCCTTATTTTACATTATAAATACCAAACGAAATGATTCGCTGACTGATCAGGTCCCGGTACATTATAAGGGAGATTATCATCTTACTGAGAAGATGGATGGTTTTTCATTCAGGATAGGACCTAAATCATTTTACCAGACAAATACAGGTCAGGCTCTCAGGTTATACCGGATTGCCAGGGATTTTGCCGGGCTTACCGGGGAAGAAATTCTATATGATCTTTATACCGGAACAGGAACAATAGCAAATTTTGTTGCATCATCTGCCCGGAAAGTGATTGGTATTGAATATGTTGAAGATACAGTTAAAGATGCTGTCATCAACTCAGAAATAAACAACATCAGGAACGTTCATTTTTTTTCAGGGGATATAAAAGATGTCTTATCAGAACAATTTATGAAAGTTAACGGTCACCCTGATGTGATCATTACTGATCCACCCAGGGCCGGGATGCATCAGGATGTAGTTAAGACGATCCTCCTGGCATCTCCTGCAAGGATAGTCTATATAAGTTGTAATCCATCAACACAGGCACGCGATATATTTTTGCTTTCAGAGAGATATAGTATCACCCGGGTTCAGCCTATAGATATGTTCCCGCACACACATCATGTTGAGAATATTGTCCTTCTGACCAGGAATGAGAGGTAAATATTTCACATTGAATTGTTTGAAGATTTCAACACTCTTCGGCCGAAAAGGATTAAATAACTTATAATTTATTTTGCACTTAATACTTGTTTTTCTATTTTTGTCGCGCTCAGAACTTTAGAGTATTTGGAGAGATGGGTGAGTGGCTTAAACCAGCAGTTTGCTAAACTGCCGTATGGGAAACTGTACCGGGGGTTCGAATCCCCCTCTCTCCGCAACGACAAATTACTCCCGCGGTAACGCGGGATTTTTGTTTTCGGCAGACCGAGCCAGGTTTCCCTGAGCGAGGATTGCAGAAAACAAAAAGCCCAGCGAGTGAAACGAGTCAGGAGTAATTTGGAGTTGCAAGGTCTCCCCAAAGGGATCATGAGCAAAGCGAATAATCCCGGTCATCTCATGAACTCATCCCCCCGGCCATACCTCCCCGCCAGCCGGTGAAAGATAATCCTTTGATTATTATAATAACCAATATATCAACGTAATACAATAACAATTAACCTAAAACCTAAAAGAAAAAATAAAATTCTGATATCTAAAAGAAGAATTTTATGCTTCTTTGAATAATAAAGTTGCATTAGCGGGTTGAATATTCGGTATGAATTTAAAGCGCTTTTATTCATAAAAAGAACATTCTTAAACCTATCATGAGTTTTATATCGTTTGAAAAAACTTATACACATGAAAAAAAATCGAAGAGAATTTTTAAAACTGACTGGAAGAGCTGGTCTCGCGCTGGGAGTTATCGGTTTAAAACCGTCAGTGTTTGATCTCAATTCGGTGAATCCGGCAGGAGAGGAGATAAAGTTCATAAGTCCCGTTGACGGAGATATGTTAAATGAATATGACGGCACAGTTGCTGACGGAAACCTGAAAATAAAAGTAAAGATTGCAGCTCCATCCGGAAACAGGATAAAAGTTAACGGAGTAAAGGCAAAATACATTGATGGGATCTTTCAGGCAGATGTCAGCCTGAAACACTATGAAAATGTTATCGAGATGACGGAGAGAAAAAAAGGATACAGAGAGAGTATAAAAATATTCTGGCTTAAAAACTATGCCAACAGGTATCGCTTTTCATTCGATGACAATATCAGGTTCCTGAAAGATATTTCCAGTAATGCAGACAAGTACAAATCAATTTTTGAAAATCCATATCTCAGTTTCCTGAAGCAGGTCCATGACACTTACGGCACAAAAATCCATATCAATATTTATTATGAAACAGATGGATTCAATCTATCGCAGATGACCGATAAGTTTAAAAATGAATGGAAGGCAAATGCCGCCTGGCTTGGACTGAGTTTTCATGCTCTGGCAAACGATCCTGACAGGCCTTATCTCAACGCAGGATATGATCAGGTAAAAAGAGACTGTGATCTTGTAAAGGAGCAGATCAAAAGGTTTGCCGGTGAAGAGGTGATGGGTCCGGAAACAACGCTTCACTGGGGTGCCTGTACTGTTGAAGGCTGCAGGGCCCTAAGAGACTCAGGATATACGGTTATGGCAGGATATTTTAATGTGGATGATGATCAGTCTCCTGTTTCATATTATCTGAATGAGGAACAAAGAAGACATATTAAGAAACGCTTTATCTGGAGAGACAATAAAGAGGGTATAATATTTTCAAGAATGGCAATAGTTGTCAACAACTCGAAACTCGAAAATATTATTCCATATCTGGACAATGTTAAAAAAACTTTTAATCCCCGTTATATTGATCTGATGATACATGAAGGGTACTTCTATCCTGATTATCGCTCTTATCAGCCTGATTTCAGAGATAAGGTAATGACGGCGACAAAATGGGCAGTTGATAACGGATTTAAGCCCGGATTCTTAAAAGAGTGTGTCTTTGAATAATTTCTTAAAAAGGTTTCAGCTGATATCCGAAATGATAATTTTTATCATTTAGCTGGTATTCCTCATGCACCCGGGGACTCCAGCTGTCATCACCACCAAGACCCATTTGCTTCAGATCGATATGCACATATATCTTATCACCACGGATTAAAGAATGTGAGGTCTTCGAATTATTCAATTCCTGCTGTGAATAATCCTGCACATTGACTTCCATCAGCTTTTCCCCGGTAATCTTCAATCCGGTCTCAGCCTTATCCATTATCCGTATCCATCTGACGTCTGTTTTGTTCCCGTTCTCCTGTGGCATCACATATTCAAAGTGCTGGTCGGCCACAGATCCCGAATAGATTCCGACATTAGCACTTACCTTACGGTCCTGGTAACTTTCGAAAGGTCCTCTTCCGTACCAGGTAATATAATTATATACTGAAGGCATCGCAAACTGCATCCCCACTCTTGCCAAAGGCGGGAAGACATCAATAAGTGAAACATCCATCTGCACATCAATACTGCCTTCCTGATAAAATGAATACGTGGTGGTGAGGTTCATACTCTTTTCTTTGAATACCAGGGTTGAGACTACTTCAACCACGATCGTTCCATCTTTTTGTGTATTGACATCAAATGAATTCACTTTTGTTTCGTAGTTATCAAGTCCTGCATTGCGCCAGCGGCTTGCAAAACTCCTTTTGCCACCACCTTCATCATTATCCGTTGGAACCCGCCAGAAGCATGGCTTTAGCGGCTCTGATAACAACTGCGATCCCCTGTATATATAAGAACAAAGTGCGCCAGTCTTTGAATCAATCATTATCGAAATTTCTTTCATTGAAATGGTAATAGTGTCTCCCTTTTCCCAACTTAAGGCTTTACCAGGTGAAGATAAAAGAAGTTCTGAATTATTGTTTTCCAGTGATTTTATCAGCAGTTGTTCATTTGCAATCTCAAACCCCTTTTCTGCATAAGGACAATCATACTTTAAACTGAAATCCAGGTTCAGGTAATATTCGCTACCAGGAACAAACAATTCCCTGTTAAAAGGGATTGAAAAATCCATTGAATCCTGTGGATTTATCTTAAGCTGGTCAATAACACCGGATTGGACCGGGAGTCCGTCACGGATCAGTTTCCAATCCATCTCAACATCCCCGAGTGTGCTGAAGAAGAAAAGGTTATAAATACGCAGATCACCATTACCTCCGGAAATATCCTTCACCCTGATATTTTGTATGATCTTTTTAAATTCATGCATTTCAGGTTGAGGGATCCTGTCAGGATTTATGAGGCCGTCATTTACATTGGCACCATCGATATAATTGACTATATTCCAATATTCCCGACCTGATTCATCTTTTGAACGTAAAGCCTGATCCACCCAGTCCCAGTTGAATCCCCCCTGGAGGCGCGGGTATTTATAAAACAGGTCCCAATATTTTTTAAAATTACCCAGGCTGTTCCCCATTGTATGAGCATATTCACATATTATAACCGGACGTGAGGGGTCCTGATTCATTAATGATACTATATCATCAAGACTTGGGTACATTGTGGAGATAATATCATATCGTGACAGCACTTTTGCATAAGCTGGTGTCTTGCTCTCATAATGAATTGGTCTGGTAGGATCAAGGGTTTTGATAGCTTTGTACATAGCATCAAAATTTGCTCCCCAGCCGGTTTCATTTCCCATCGACCAGCTGAAAATACTTGGATGGTTCTTATCGCGCTGAGCCATAGATAATCCACGATCAATCCATACTGCTTTCCAGGCAGGATCTTCGGCAATATAATATTTTAGGTCAGCCCAGAGTTCATGACTTTCGATATTCGCTTCATCCATTACGTATAACCCATATTCGTCGCACAGGGAATACCATTCCGGATTATTGGGATAATGACAGGTGCGTACAGCATTGATATTGTTCCTCTTCATGAGAAGAATGTCCCGGACCATTGATTCGCGGGTTAAAGCCCGCCCCCTGTACATATCGAATTCATGGCGGTTGGTCCCCTTGATATCAATTGCTTTCCCGTTGAACAGTAATTGTCCGTTCCTGATTTCAATTTCACGAAAGCCGATTTTTGTGCAAACTGCCTCTGTAATTTCGCCTGAAGGATTAATTACTTCCATGCAGAGTGTATATAAATTTGGTGCCTCTGCATTCCATTTTAAAGGATTCTTA
>Ga0113563_10001846_pt1 | contig 12370 bp, 12 predicted proteins | sample Mud3Dept3metaG_FD_80117 | JGI IMG/M metagenome (GOLD analysis project Ga0113563, IMG submission 80117) | Freshwater wetland microbial communities from Ohio, USA, analyzing the effect of biotic and abiotic controls - Mud 3 Core 4 Depth 3... | ecosystem: Environmental > Aquatic > Freshwater >...
AGAAGAGAACAAAGTATCGGTAATAGTTTAATCAACCACCCCGGCCGGGAAAGCAGAATTGCAGACATTTCAAAGTCAGCAATCCCGGCCACCCCTCCTTCAAAAGGAGGGGAAACTTATTTGGTTATAAACCAGATAATTATCGTAGTAATCGGAAAAAAATATTCCTCAGGACGGCTATGGGAAGCAGGAGAATTTCGCAGAAATTTTTCTACCAATGTTAAATCTTGTTCGAAACGCCCCTGCTTCCCTTCCCCAACCCTCAAAATAATACCTTTGTAATGCCGAGCTCAAGCGAGACATCCCTTTATATGATGCAGAAACTGAGAAAATGTTTTCATAAGTAATGAATCCCGCTTTGCGAACAAAGTGGCAGAAATGAGGAATCTCCTTCTGATTTAATTCATAATCCGCTTATTGATGTTGTCAAATAATCAATAATCTGCTCCTTGTCGTCTCCTCCGAACCACCTGATCCCCTCATCCTTGCTCCACCATGTAATCTGCCGTTTCGCGAACCGTCGGGTATTGCGTTTTATAAGTTCAATGGCCTTGTCCCTGGTTGTTTTTCCATCGAAAAAATCAAAAAACTCCCTGTAACCTACACTGTTGAGAGCATTCAGATGCCGGAACCCGAAAAGGTTCATTGCTTCCTCCTCAAGCCCGTCTCTTATCATGAGGTCAACTCTCCGGTTTATCCTGTCGAATAATTCTTCTCTCGGTCTTTTCAGACCTGTCTTTATTATTTCAAAATCTCTCCTCCGCTTTTGCTTTGTAAGAAAGCCTGAATACGGCTGACCAGTGGTTTCGCATATTTCAAGAGCCCGTATGATCCTCCTTGGATTTTTCAGATCGACCTTCTCATAATGTTCAGGGTCAAGCAGCTTTAACTCGATCCTTAACCCTTCAATGCCTTCCTCCTTATATTTCCTTGCAAATTTTTCCCTGATTTCCGGATCAACATCGGGTATATCATCTATACCATCACAAACAGCGTCGATATACATTCCTGAACCTCCGGTCATTAATACAACACTGTTTTTTTTGAAGAGATTCGGAAGGATTCCGAGGACATCTCTTTCAAAAAGGTTTGAACTGTAATAGTCTTTCACGGAGAGGAAACCGATGAAGTGATGTTTTATCTCAGCCAGCTGCTCCCGTGAAGGGAGAGCTGTTCCGAGCCTCATTTCACGGAAAAACTGGCGTGAATCGGCTGAAATTATATCGCATCCGAAATGGCGGGCTATGTCAATGGAAATATCCGTCTTTCCGATCCCGGTCGGACCAAGAAGGACTATCAGCGTATTTTTCATCGGAAATTTTCCCGAACGGCTATTCTTCTTCTTCGCTCAGGGTATCCTCATTTTCGAAATCGGGGAGCGGCTCTTCATCATCAGTGTTCAGAAACAGATCATCAACTTCTGCTTCATCCTCTTCTTCATCGTCGTCGGATACTACAATATTATTATAGAGCTTTCTCGAACTGCTCCCGAAAATAACCTGCTTGGGCGGCACACCTTTGGAATTGGTGCAGACCGGATATTCCTGGCCTGGTACCTGCTTGGTCTCACCGGTATATTCAACAAAGAGACCTCTTTCATTGAAGAAGTCAAAAACATATAATAGCTTCTGGTTTTTGCGGAAGATAATATCTTCAAAAACAGCCACCTCCATCGTCGAAGAACCTGTTCCCATATCGAACAGGGTGAACTCTTCCTCCTTCTCCCAGTTGTCTGTCGCCAGATAAAATGAGGCCATCTGAGATTTATCAAACTCCAGTTCTTCCTGGATTATATTGTGAAAATCCATCAATGTCTGCGAGTCAAGGAATTCAAATTCTCTCACAAATGACTCATCCTCATCCGATAACACTACAAATTTGTAAACCATAACTACATCTGATTCGAAGGATGCAATATAGTATTTTTTATATTACAATATTCCCTGACGATTTTTTTTTAAAAGAAATTCAAGAGTATCAATTCCATCAGCATAATCCCACAGGGAAGGCATCTGCGCTTTACCGAACGGAACAAAATTGTGACCGGTGATACACTGGATCTTATCTTTCAAGATCCCGGTCTTTTCAATCACATCACCGGCCGATCCGGAGAATTCGTAATAAAGCACTGCAACAGGAGAGGATAATGCCTTTTCTTCCTTTAAAAGCAGGTATCCTGTATCGGTGAATTCCTCCTTATTCACCAGGAAGACAGCCTTGCTGAAATCATAGTTGTTTGCGTATTTCCAATGGCTGATCAGTCTGGAGAAACGATCCCAGTTACGGGTGATTTTTGAGAGGTCGTATCCTTCAGGTAAATATAATTTGGAGACGCTTCGGCAGCCCAGCCCAAAATATGAGAATACATCCGTGCCGAGATCATGCAGCTCTGCATCGGTCTCTGATCCGTCAATTATGGCAATGCTGTTCCTGTTTTTCCTGATGATATTCGGGTATTTGCCGAAATAGTATTCAAAATAACGGGAACTGTTATCGGTTCCGGTGGCAATCACTGCATCAAAACCCGACAGAGTTCTGTCAGTGATGGAGATCAGTTTTTTAAATTCAGGATTGGCCGAACAAAGAATGGCGGATATCAGTACAATCAGATCGGGATCCTTCGAACTTGTTTTTGCGATCACCCTGTTGCCCGATATGAGGACGCAAAGAAAGTCATGAAATCCGGCAAGAGGGATATTGCCTGCCATTATGATCCCAATGCTGTCAGGATTCAATCCGGTTTTTAAAGCCGGATATGATGAACACCATTTTGTCAGGTTTTCTGAAGTGAGCTCATCAGCTGTTGCACTGATTGCCATCCTTACATTTTCAGGTGTGAACCATGGATTATTCAGATGCTGGGTCTCAATAAGGTGATTAACCTGTGAGAGATATTTTGTCGGTTTCCCGGCGACGGCATCCCTCAGAATTTCACCAAGCATTGAAAAAGCTTCTATGCGGTCATTCAGGTTCATGGTCATTTGGTCAGGATACAAATGTAGGAATAAAAAAACTGACCCTGTTGTTACCCATGAACTTACCCCCAACCCCCTCTCTACTTCGTAAAGAGGGGGCTTAACTTCCTGTAGCTAAATAATTTCCCCCTCTTTGCGAAGCAGAGAGGGGGAAAAAGAAAGGGGGTGAGTTCGTGAGATCTAAAATGATAACCTCATTATTGCTTTCTATTGTAATGTAAAGGTAATCGGTACCATGTACCATACGGAAACGGGTTTGCCTCCCTGTTTCCCCGGCTTAAATGCAGGAAGTGAACTAATGACCCTGACAGATTCATTGTCAAGCTCGGGATGAACGCCCTTCAGAATGCTTACCTTACTGACGTTTCCTTCGGAGGTTACACAAAACCTTGTAATTACCTTTCCCTGTATCCCGTTCTTTTTCGCTGCGTCAGGATATGTGGTGTTTTCTGCTATGTATTTAAGAAGCACTGCATCACCACCTGGGAATACCGGCATTTCGTCTGCTACATTCCATATTGTATCACCATCAGTCACGGAATAAGGTACCGGGGGAGGGGGCGGAGGCGGAGCATCAGGAGGAGCCTGGTCTCCCACAACAACCTTATTCTCAGTATCTGGCTGCGGAGTTGTGGTTTTAGCCTTATCGCGGCAGGAGGAGAACGCAATCATTACGGTTGCGATTACCGGCAATACCAGAAGGAGTTTCAGGTTCGCCAGCGTGGTGGAAGGTTTTTTTGTCATCATGATCATTCGTTTTTTAAGAAAGGATGGATTGGAAAAACTGTTTGATATCGAAAATATATTTGTCTTAAAGACCTGGTTCATTAATATTCTCTGGTAGCTCGGCACAGGCGTGCCTGTTCTGATGCATCCTTCATCGGCCTGATACTCATGAACGGCACGGAGCGACCTGTTTAACATGTGGATAAATGGGTTGAACCACAGCAGTATCCCTGCCGTCTCGATGAACACTATGTCGAAGAAATGAAGGCGGTCAAGGTGATTCTTTTCATGCTTCATGATCTCTTCTGTTTCATCAGCCGGCAGATCAGCATTGATAAAAATGTAACCCAGTCCCGAAAAAGCAATAGTGTTTAAGCCCTGCAGCCTTATTATATGTGTTCCGTCAATTTTATTTCTGAAAATAATTAATGCAAGTTCAGCCATATTGATAAGCAATTTGCCTCCAAACAGCAATACACCAGTGAGATAGACAATGAATAGCGTTTGCATCGGATCCAATGCAGAAATTTCAGGCGGGGCTGTGGAATCTGATACTGTAACCAGCACCTCTCCGAGGGTTTTTCCGAAGAAGGGAAAGTTCACAGGGCTGGATGTCCTTATTGTGATTAAAGGGAGGATCAGTGATGTAACAACGGAAAGCAGGATGAATGCCCTGTTGCGGCCATACCGGGTATCCTTGCTGAGCAGGCCAACAAAGACAAAATAGAATGCAGCGGTATAGACTGACGCTTTGATGCTGTAAATAAGGAACGGATTCATATTTCTGTTTTTTGTTTCTTTACTTCACTTTCCATGATCCTCATGATCTCTTCCATTTCCTTGACGGAAATATGTTTCTCTTTGGCGAAGAAGCTGACCATCTTTCCGAAAGAGTTTGAGAAATAGTCATTGACAAAGTCGCTGAGATGGGATCTCGAATATTCGTCCTTTGTAACTACCGGGAAGTATTCATGAGTCCTTCCGTATGCCTTATGGTGCACAAAACCTTTGTCCTGCAGTATCCGGACAATGGTGCTTACTGTATTATAGGCAGGTTTAGGATCCTCAAAATACTCCAGGATGTCCTTGACAAATCCCTTTTTTATCTTCCAGAGTACCTGCATCACCTGTTCTTCCGCCCTGGTTAATTCTCTCATGGCTTAGTTTTTAGTTTTACCTGTAGAGACGTTGCATGCAACGTCTCTACAAATATATAACGAAGTTATTAGTTATACAACTAAATTCTTAATTATTTTACTGTTTTTTTGCTTTTTTTTATTAACAGGTTACTTTTCGGCGGAATGAAAAAAAACTGTACCTTTATTTTTTTACTCCGGAAGCAGGTCCTGATATCTGCAGAGGAAAGGATAAAATGAAAAGAGGTATTTTCAGGGAGAATCTGAGAGTTGCTGTCAAGGCTATCAGGTCGAACAGGGTAAGGGCTATACTCACGATTTGCATTATTGCCTTTGGCATTATGGCCCTGATCGGTATCCTGACCGCCATTGATGCGATTAAAACCTCCCTTACGAGTCAGTTTACAATGATGGGTGCCAATTCATTCACCATCACCTCCCGCGGGATGAACATACAGATCGGAGAACAGAAATACAGGGCGAGGAATTATCAGCGTATTTCATACCGGCAAGCCGCCGAATTCAAAGAGATGTTCACAGAACCGGCATGGGTGTCAATATCTTTCCGTGCAACTGATCTCGCGACTGTGAAATACGGTGCCGAGGAAACCAATCCGAATATAGCACTTATGGGTGTGGACGAAAATTATCTGGCTGTTTCAGGTTTTGAGGTTGAAGCCGGAAGAAACTTTACTGCGGATGAGATCCGGCTTAACAGAAGACAGGTATTGCTTGGTGCTGAAATAGCAAGGGATCTTTTCCCGACAGGGCTTGATCCTGTTGGGAAAGAGGTTTCGATAGCAGGGCTGAAGCTCAAGGTTGCAGGGGTACTTAAAAGCAAGGGGGCAAGTGCCGTCAGTGACGATAAAGTTTGTTTCATGCCCATTACTGCTGCAAGGCAATACTTTTCACGTCCCAATATGAACTTCAGGATCACGGTGATGCCCATGGATCCCGGAAATCTTGATATCATGGCAGGTGAAGCCGAGGGTATTTTCAGGATAGTCCGTAACCTTGATCCCAGGGATGAATCGGATTTCAACATCTCAAAAAGCGATACTATTGTTGCATTGCTCCTGAAGAATATAAAGTTTGTTACAATGGCAGCTACCATCATAGGAATTATCACCCTGTTTGGCGCTGCAGTAGGTCTGATGAATATCATGCTTGTCTCGGTAACTGAGCGCACAAGGGAAATTGGCGTGAGGAAAGCCATCGGGGCCAAGCCCAGCACAATTAAATATCAGTTTCTCTTTGAATCAATACTCATCGGCCAGTTTGGAGGACTCTTTGGCATCATTCTTGGTATCCTTATCGGAAATATAGTCTCGTCGATGCTGAAATCAAGTTTTGTGGTACCATGGTTATGGGTAATAATGGGTGTAATTGTATGCTTTATTGTTGGGGTGGTTTCGGGTTATGCACCGGCGGTAAAAGCTGCCAACATTGATCCTATTGAAGCTTTGAGATATGAATAAATCAAATAATATGGAGAAACAAGTAATTCAGGAACAACGGAAAAATTGTCCGGGAATCTCCTACTATCCTGATACCAATGAACTTGAACTCATCGGACGGTCAATCCCTGAAAATCCTGAGATAATATTCAGGCGTCTTGACGACTGGATTACAATTCATTTTGAAAAGAACAAAGATCTGGGTGTCACCATTCAGCTTGAATACATTAACAGCGGATCTTCGAAATACCTGTATGAGATACTGAAGCGGCTTACAGGCTTTGGGCGATCAGGCAGCACCATCAGGATAAAATGGTTGTATGAGGCGGATGATGAAGCGATGCTTGAGCTTGGGGAACACTACCGCGATACGGCTGGCGTTCCGCTTGAGATTGAATTGATTGCATAAAGACAGCAGGGACGCTGCATGCAACGTCCCTGCCATAATAACCCTTTTACCTATCAGGTTTTATTATTTCATCAATAAAGGAATCAGATCGACGACCCTGCATGAATAACCCCATTCATTGTCGTACCAGGCCATAACCTTTATCATTTTCCCGTTTACCATGGTGCTCAGTGAATCGAAGATCGATGATGCCGTGGTATGAATTACATCAGCAGAGACGATCGGATCCTCTGTATATTCAAGAATACCTTTCATTGAACCTTCCGATGCTTTTTTCATGGCTGCATTAATCTCTTCCTTTGTTGCTTGTTTCTTCAGGACCGCTACAAGGTCAACCAGTGATCCGGTAGGAGTGGGAACCCTTACTGAAACGCCGTCGAGCTTGCCCTTAAGCTCAGGAATTACCTTGCCGACTGCTTTAGCAGCTCCCGTGGTGGTAGGGATCTGTGATAATGCGGCTGATCTTGCACGCCTGAGATCCTTGTGAGGCAGGTCGAGAATTCTCTGGTCGTTTGTATATGAGTGAATAGTTGTCATATAACCAATCTCGATACCGAAATTATCATTCAGAACTTTGGCAACAGGAGCAAGGCAGTTGGTTGTGCATGAAGCGTTGGAAACACATGTATGTTCGGGTTTCAGATGTTCTTCATTAACACCGATTACGATCATTGCATCAATGTCATCCTTGGCCGGGACTGTCAGGAGGACTTTTTTGGCGCCATTTTTAAGATGATCGCCATAACCGCCTTTCGGACTCTCTTTTGAAGTAAAAACACCTGTCGATTCAATCACTACATCAGGCTTCTCCTTCCAGGGGATATTTGCAGGATTTTTTTCAGCGGTGACTTTCACTTTAGCACCGTTTACAATAATATTTTCTGCATCATGAGTGACTCCCGGGTATCTTCCCTGCGTTGAATCATATTTCAGCAGGTGGGCAAGCGTCAGAGTATCGGTAATATCGTTGATACCGATAATCTCCATATCTTTTCTCTCGAGGGCAATTTTAAAAACATTACGGCCAATTCTGCCAAAACCGTTGATAGCTACTTTAATTTTTGACATACCAGTTTACTTATGTTGGTTAATAAATCGACCACAAAAATAATAATTTCCGGAAAATCAGCAAGCAAAGGAAATGATCAGCTATTCTTTTTTCCTTCTGAAGAGATTTGAGAACCTGGTATCCTCAGGATGAAGCGGATCGACAATGACCCCGAACCTGTAACTGGCAAATATTGAGAAAAACAACGCTTTATTTTTAGGGGTGGCCATGATGGGGACACTCTTTGGAAATGCATTGATCTGAGCGCCGATTTCAATGGCATGAATAACTTTATCTTCCCTGCTGTATTCAAAATTGAAACCGCCTTTCGCATATAATCCGGGTAGAGCCTTTGTTTCACCAAAACCTTTTGTAAATGATGCCCTGCTGTAGATCATCGTGGGATCATGGATTGATATGTCAAACTTCTCTTCCTTGAGCACATATTCGTTGACTGTGCCGCTGACAGGATATAAAACCCTGTAATATATTGGTTTATAAAGTCCAATCACAGGGCCTCCTGAAATGAAATATCTTATTGCTATTCCGCCTACATCCTCTTTTGAGAATAATTCATGCTGATACCCCAATCCGCCCCTGAGGTAGAATACGCTGTTAAGCTTGCCGAAAACAAACGAGCCCGAGCCCTGTGAATAAGGATTGCTTGTTTTGTACTCTTTTGGATGCTTCAGAGTGCCGGCATCTATCTCAAAAAACCGTTTGTTCAGGTAATTGATTCTTTTGGCTTCACGATAGCTTAATCCCAGTCCGTCTGAATTAATCATTATCCCGAATGATCTTTCATTCCGGAAAAAAACCTTCAGCTGATCATCGATTTCTCCCTGTGCATGGAGTAATACACCACCGTGCAATAGAATGAGCAATATTATAAGCAGCTTTTTCATATAATGGCCCACTTATAACCAGAAGAAATATAAGTGCAGACAGATATCAGCTAACCTGTTCCGGCTGTTCTGTCTCAGCTTTGCTGTATGCAGGGCAAACATCCCTGTTGCATGAACTGATTATCAATGTTGTAACAAAAACAAGAACAATTATGACAGCAATTTTTTTCATACTGGAATTTTTTTCAAAATACAAAAGTATACTTTTCATTTGATAAACAATCTTTATGCCAAAACATATTTATTAAGATAATTCCGGCTGGTTGTTTATAACTCATCATTTTTAAGATACTAACAAGTAAAAGCAATAAAAGGTTTAAATATTGTGTTGCCGACGGCAAATTTGACAAAATGGCAGGATTTGTTTATAAACCCATCCCCCCAATCCCTTCCCTGTTTACATTTAACCCATCCCACATCCCCATAGCCGTAAACCTAAGGAATATTCTAATTTCGAATGCCAATATAATTATCTGGTTTATGAACAAATAAGTTTCCCCTCCTTTTGAAGGAGGGGTGGCCGGGATTGCTGATTTTGAAATGTCTACAAGTCTGCTTTCCCGGCCGGGGTGGTTGATTTATTTATCAAAACTTGATCTTTTTTCGAAAAACCTTCCTTATCTCATTCAAAACAATTTCTGGTTCCTGAAACACAAACCTGTTCTCAAACCTGAACACAGTGAATCCCAATCCTTCAGGATATTTGTCCCTGGTCATATCTTTCTGAATCTGTAGTGAATCCCTATGCGGATCTCCATCAAGCTCAATTATCATCTTTTCTGACAGACAATAGAAATCAACTAAACAATTACCGATACTTTGCTGTCTTCTGAATTTTCTTCCTTCAAAATTCTTTGACTTTAATCCGCCTTCGCGTAAAGCTTCGGCGGACGCGAAGGATAGGTCGAATTCCTCGGTACTTGCACCGTTCTTTGAGTCCAGAACTTGCTCTGGGATTCATACCATTTGATTTGATTCCATAAAATGGAAAATTGAATCAACCACCCCGGCCAGACCAATTATATTCTGCATGTCAGATGGTTTGGTTGTCTGGCCACCCCTCCTTCAAAAGGAGGGGAAACTTTTGTTCTCAAAATTCCTTTGGTTGACGGCTATGCCCCCAACCCCTTCCCTTAAAGACTAAGGGAAGGGGACCGGGGGGATGAGTTCAAAAGAGGAAGGTAGCCAGGAAGATCAGTTATAACAACCACCGATCAGAATCTTAACTTTTTTGCACTAAATTTGTTATTCCCTCAGGATAAACTTAATGTTATGAAGAGGAAAATATCATCATATTTATTACTTACATTTCTTTTTGCTATGAGCACTGATACTTTTTCGCAGGAAAAACTGCCGTATAACAGTCTCAGTAAGGCTGAAGCAGCTGTTATAAATAATAAGGGCACTGAAATTCCTTTTACCGGGAAATACACAAACAGCAAGGAAAAAGGAACATACATATGCAAAAAATGCGGAGCTGCGCTTTATCATTCCACAGATAAGTTTGAATCGGACTGCGGATGGCCGAGCTTTGATGATGAGATCAAGGGTGCTGTCAAACGGTCCACTGATGCTGATGGACTGAGAACCGAGATAACCTGTGCAACATGTGGTGCCCACCTGGGACATGTTTTTACGGGAGAGATGTTCACGCAAAAGAACCTCCGGCACTGCGTCAACTCTATATCCCTCGATTTTGTTCCTGCTATTGTTGATAATGGCAGGTACGGAACTGCAATATTTGCAGGGGGCTGCTTCTGGGGAGTGGAGTATTTCCTCCAGAAAGCTCCGGGAGTCATCTCAGTGACATCCGGATATACCGGTGGTCATGTCAGGAATCCTTCCTACAAGGAGGTTTGTACAGGAAAAACCGGACATGCAGAAGCGGTTAAAATTATCTATGATCCTGAAAAGACGACTTACGAAAAATTGCTTAAGTTATTCCTTGAAATACATGATCCTACCCAGGTGGGAGGTCAGGGTCCTGATCTGGGCGATCAGTACAGGTCAGAGATATTCTTTCTGAATGACGAACAGAAAAGTATTGCCGAGAAAAACCTTAAAATATTGGCTGACAAAGGATACAAAATAGCAACAGCTCTCACCAGAGCTTCGGAATTCTATGAGGCTGAAAAATATCACCAGGATTATTATTTCCTTAATGGTAAACTTCCATATTGCCATAGTTATCAACAGCGCTTCTGAGTCAGGGTAACTTCAGTGCCTATTCAGAAACCGGTTTAATATTTTTAACTGGTGAATATTGTTGGGAAATCATTTAATAAACTAACTTTAACAAGTTTTAAATGATTTCTTTACTGACCGCATGAATTTTCAAAGGTATAGCAGAAAGACCTCGGTCGGGCGCAGGACAAAGGTCTGGTTTTTTATTCTTGGTATTCTGGTCTGCATGATTGTATTCTTCCCCGGAAAAAAAGTAATGAAATCAACTTCGACAGACAAATACTGTATGTCGTGCCATATACATCCGTCAGCTGATCAGAGCTGGAAGCTTTCGACACACTATAATAACAAATCAGGGACTATTGTGCATTGTACCGAGTGCCATCTTCCGCCGGAGGGGCATGGTTACCTTTTTGCAAAAGCCAAACACGGCCTTAAAGATGTCTACGGGTATTTTTTCAAGGATAGCGCAAAAATTGACTGGGAAAAGAAGAAGCTTCTTGAAAATGCAAAAGGATTTGTTTATGAGAATTCCTGCATGGATTGCCATGGGAACCTTTTCCCGGTAACATTATCCGTCAATGGCGGTAATGCTCACCTGTTCTATACCATGAGCAAGGATCCGCTCAACTGCATCAATTGCCATTTGTATGTTGGTCATTTTGATGAAAAAGCAGCTCTCCATGCACATGATTCTGCCTTCGGGGTGACAGTGACATCAACCGAACCACCATTTACAGAACCTGCAAAGGTTGCGAAGTTTGAAGACTTTACGGAAAAGATTCCGGGAACCAGGGTCTCATTCGATATGGTAGCTTTACCCGGGGGAACATTTAATATGGGAAGCCCTGAAGAAGAACCACTGCGAGACCCTGACGAAGGACCTGTCAGAAAAGTAACTCTTTCGCCGTTTTGGATTGCGAGGACTGAAGTGACATGGGATGAGTATATGGCATTTTTCAGGGCAACAAGTTCGCAGGGCAGGATGGAAGGACAGGCCGCAAGCTCGAATAAGACTGATGCGATAAGCGGAGCCACTCCGCCATGGGGTGCACCGGATCAGGGCTGGGGCAAAGGTTCACGACCTGCAATTACCATGTCGTGGCATGCGGCAAATGTATATTGCCAGTGGCTGTCACAGGTGACGGGGAAAAAATACCGGCTGCCAACGGAAGCCGAATGGGAATATGCCTGCAGGGGAGGAACGGAAACACCATACTTCTTTGAAGGAGATCCAAAAAAATTCTCTTCGGAAGGATTCCTGAAGAAACTGATCAAACCTGACACCGTGATCATAGCATCACGGGTGGTTTACAATATGAACAGCCCTTCAAAGACTGAGGAACCATCATTCGTGAAAAGTAATTCTTTCGGCCTGAAAAACATGCCGGGGAATGTCGCGGAGTTCTGTTCCGATTTTTATTCCGGCGATTTCTACAGCACAGACTCGACCGGACTGGATCCTGCTGGTCCGGCAAGGGGTCCGGAACATGTTATCAGGGGAGGATCATTTAAAAGTGATGCTAGGGA
>Ga0113563_10001847_pt1 | contig 12370 bp, 10 predicted proteins | sample Mud3Dept3metaG_FD_80117 | JGI IMG/M metagenome (GOLD analysis project Ga0113563, IMG submission 80117) | Freshwater wetland microbial communities from Ohio, USA, analyzing the effect of biotic and abiotic controls - Mud 3 Core 4 Depth 3... | ecosystem: Environmental > Aquatic > Freshwater >...
CACCATGGGTCTCCTGTCGAGAGGGCACAAAGCCGACCGTATTTCCTGGCAGAAAATACCCTCCTTGCCCATGGAGATGTTCCTGTCGATGACGGCAACCTTTGCCACATGCTCCAAGGCCTGCCGGACCTCTTCCGTGGGGAAGGGGCGGAAGGCCTTCATTTTCAGCAATCCCGCCTTGCACCCTTTTTTTCTCAAGGATTCTATGGCAACCCGCGCGGTGCTCGTCATGGCTCCGCTCGTCACGAGGACCACCTCGGCATCGGATGTGTTCACCGTCTCCACCGGACCATAGCTCCGGCCCGTCAATGCTCTGTATTCCGTGTCGGCTGCAACGATTATTGGCCGGGCAAGCTCCATGTCATTAAAACTGTTTTGCCGCAGATGAAAATATTCGGGCGGGTTGACATTGCAGATCACATAGGCAGGATCTTCTGTGTCGAAACGATTAGGGACGAGCACCTGGGGAAGGTAGGCATCTATAAGAGTCTGGTCGGGTATGTCAACGGGTTCGATAAAATGAGAGGTGAAAAAGCCGTCGATGATCACCATGACCGGGAAGAGCACCTGCTCGGCGATCTTGTAGGCTTGAATCACCGTATCGAGAGCCTCTTGTCCGTTTTCGCAGTAGAACTGCATCCAGCCCGTATCCCGTTGCGCAAGGGTGTCGGTCTGGTCGCTTCCGAATGCCCATGGCACTCCCAGGGTTCTATTGACGCAGGCCATTACCACGGGCACCCTGGCGCCGGACGCAAAATGGAGCATCTCGTGCATGAGTACCAGGCCCTGGCTCGCAGTGGCTGTAAACGTCCTCACGCCGGTCAGAGAGGCAGCGATAAGAGACGCCATGGAACTATGCTCTGACTCCATTCTCACCATTATGCCGGCGAGCTTTCCCTGGGCGTCGAACTCAGAAAGTTTCTCGTAGATGGGAGTCTGGGGAGTAATGGGATACGCGGCGACGTATTCAACCCGTGCCAGTCTCACGGCCTCGGCGATGGCATAATTTCCCGATAGAAGGTCTCTCATCTTGATTCTCCCATTTCTATCACGTGCCGCGGACAGGTGGTCGCACAAATGCTGCACCCTTTGCAGTAGTCGCTGACGATGGTGTATTCCTTCTTTGCCTTCCGTGAGATTGACATGTCGGGGCAGAGGAGAAAACACAAGTCACACCCGACACACCGTCCGCAAGAGAAGCAGCGCTTAGCCTCTTCCACCGCCTTTTCCTTATTCAAGCCTCTGCTCACTTCACTGAAACTCTGGATTCTTGCCGCCGGGCGACGGTACTGCGGGGAGTGAGGCTCCGACTTCCGGTAGAGCAGCGTGTTCAGTTCATCAAGGCGGACAACCCGCTTCAAGTCTATTGGGCTCGCTCCTTCCATATACGCTTGAGCGGAAAGGGAGAGGCCGCCTCCGAGCTCGAGGACCCGAAGGTCCTTTTCGAGCCCCTGCGCCTCCATGTCCATTGCAATGGCCGCCCTTTTCCCAGAGGCAATGGCGTCCACGACGGCAGGTCGCTGACGGATAAGGTCGCCGCCGGCGTAGACGTTCGGCAACGGTGTGACGCCCAACTCGTTCACATAGACGTTGTCACCATCTCCGGCAAAAAGGTTGGACGGATAGGAAGCAACGTGGGGAACCTGTCCTATGGCAACGATCACAATGTCTGGCTGGAGAAGCATCTCTTCTCCTCCGGCATCAACCATGCTGTACAGGCCTGTTGCAGGATTTTTTTCGACAATGGTTCTGGTGAACTCAAGTCTCGCGCCGCCTTCACCGGCTACAAAACGTACCGGCCGATATCCTCCAATCATCTCTATGCCTTCTTCAGCAGCATGCTTCAGTCCTTCAGGAATGGCAGGAAAACTACCCGGCTTCTCAGGGGCCACCATGGTTATCTTCGCTCCAGCATCGCACAGCCTGCGTGCAGTCCGCGCCACATCTACGGCAACATCGCCGCCTCCTACCACGACAACGCTCTCTTTATCCTCGCAAACGGCCCGCCTTCGAGGGTTGGACAGAAAATCAAGTCCATAGAGAACATTCGAGCAACCGTCGGTGGCAAGGTCAAGACGCCGGGGATTCCATGCCCCGGTAGAAAGGAAAACGGCATCATATTCTTCTCTCAGTCTATTGAAGATGTGGCCATCGACGGATACACCTGTTCGGAGGCTGACGCCGAGGGAGAGGATTCGGGCGATTTCTTTTTTCACGATCGGCTTCGGAAGCCGGTAATCGGGGATGCCATATCGAAGCACCCCACCCGGCTCCTTCCTGGCCTCAAAAATGGTTACTTCATGGCCAAGTCGTGAAAGAAAATATGCTGCAGAGAGTCCCGCTGGTCCGGAGCCGGCTACAGCAATCCTTTTCGGGTGATCAGCCCTTTTCTTCGTCGGAGTCGCTGACCCATAGTCGGCAAGCGCTCTTTCCATCGATCGTATCTCAACAGCCGCATCGAATTCGATACGATTGCAGTTCGACTGGCAGGGATGGTAGCAGACCCTGCCACAGATTCCCGGGAGAGGATTCTCCTGGAGGATCGTTTTCAAGCCCTCATCGAAGTAACCTTCTGAAGCCATCCAGAGTGCAACAGGTATATCAGCACCGGCCGGACATGCCTCCCGACATGGCGAGAGTTTCTCCAGATACGCGGGCCTTCTTCCACTCCACTGACCGGTCTTGTGAACGGTAGTGCTCCCTTGTGCAAAAGGAGCAATCAGCTTGTATCTCATGTCATTGGTGTCATGCATGTGATTCATGTCCTGCATGCGCAACTTTCAGAGTCATCACTTCCAGCGTCATCGATCAGGCCTCCTGATACTAATACAAACGCAATAACTCATTTAGCCCCTCACCCTCCCCTCCCCCTCAAAGGGGGAGGATTAAGGAGGGGGTGATGTCAGGCTATTTGTTGCGCTTGTACTAGTTCAACCCCAGTTCAATGCACAAGTGCAACGGCTCCCAAAAAATCTACAAGCAGTTAACCACAGAGGAACTGCAGATTGTCAAGAACAAGCTTCAGGGACAACGGATGACACGCAATACCTGGTGAAGGCCGGGAGGCCCTTCTCGAAGCATCAGAGAGTGAAGAAAATGGTGCGGCCGGACAGACAGAATTTTCTTGGAAAGGGCCCGTGGTTGGGCCCTTTCCTGGTTACCTGGTGTCTAAGGTGGCTACTGGTTAGCCTTCAAGTAATCGACGCAGAACTTCAGGACCTCGTCGCCGGGGAGTCCCTTGCCCTGCATCTCTTTCACGAACTCATCAAACAGCGGCTTCACCGCATTGACCCAGCGCGCGCTCTCCTCGTTGGAGAGTGGTATGAGCTTGTTGCCCTTTGCCTTCACGACCTCCACGGCCTCTTTGTCGATCTCATCCCAGGCCTTGCCCTCTTTCTCGATAAACTCCTCGTTGATCTTCTCGATTATCTTCTGGTCGGCTGGAGAGATGGCGTTCCACTTACTCTTATTCATGACGACGAAGTGGGCAGACGTATAGGCGGTGCCGTAGCTCAGCGTATGAAAGCCAACGACCTCTCCCAGTCTAAATCCTTTCATCGCCTCGAAGGGGCAGAGGATCGAATCGACTACGCCTCTCGAAAGTGCGTCGTAGGACTCAGGCATTGTCATGCCAACCGGTGCGCCACCGAGCGCCTGAGCGATCTTTGCAGCGGCTCCCTGGGACCGGATCTTGAGACCTTTCACGTCCTCCAGTTTATTCACCGCTCTCTTGCTGTGGAGTATGCCGGGACCGTGCGAATAAAAGTAGAGCATCTTTGTCTCGTCCCATTCTTTTGGCTTGAACTTGTTGTAGAGCGCGTTGCTCAACTTCGTGGCCTGCGTGGCGCTCTTATACCCCAGTGGCAGACCGACCACCTCGGTGAGTGGAAACTTTCCCCTGGTGTATGCCGCGTCGGATTGGCCTATGTCGGCGATGCCTTTGACCACGCTGTCATACGTCTGCGCGGCAGGCGTAAGGGTGTTAGCGGGGTACACGGTTACTTTCACCCGTCCGTTCGTCTGCTTCTCCACCTCGGCGCACCACTCGTTGAATGCCTGGCTCTGCCGGTGGGGTGCGGGGAACAGATGTGATAAACGGAGTGCGATCACTTTTTCCTCTGCCGCATTGCTCTGGTAAGGGATAAGGCAGACACAAAAAATGAAAGCAAGACAAAACAGCCACATCCTTGCACATCTTTGCATGACATCCTCCTTTTGGTTTTTAGAAAAGCTCTTTATGTTGCAGATCCTTTCTGAACCCCCATGCACGCGCGTCCGCCGCCACCTTCTGGTGGAGGGTTTTGGTTTTTGTCGGGTCAGCCTCTTCTACCATTGTATATGGTTTAATACACTTGTCAACCATCGTTTGCCAAGAGAAGGGTGAGCACTAGTCTTACCCAGCAAATGGATAGGCTTTTTGTGTTTTAGGTTCACACGACCAGGAAGTATCGCTTTCCACCCCGCTGACTCTCGCCCATGCTCGTCTCTTAGAGACAAGCATGGTTACCGCCCTAATGACGCCCACAACCCTGATTGCTCAAGATGGGTCCGCCCCGTGAGTCTGCCTGGAATTACAGTGTGGGGCGTTCTTTCGACTTCACTCTTTTCAAATTCATATATCAAGGCGGTGCAGGAATGGTCGGCCGTGAATCGCCACGCGCCGATTGAAGGGGGGAGCCTGTTGAGGCCTTCTTGTAACCATAGTTGCGCTTCTTCCCGTATGATTTTCGCTTTGGAATACGAAACAGGGTAGGGCGTGACAACAAAAACGATCAGACGAAAGTATCCGGCCCTTGCGCTGGATAAAGACTTTAAATAGGCAGATAGAGAAAACTCGCGCAGAGGCCCCATGCCAACCGCCCACCGTTCGCTGTCGGGTTTTGGCCTCCCGTCTGATTCAATCTGCTCAAGCCTCGTAACCAAAGCAAACCCTTCTGGAACGGCGCAATAGGACTTGCCTGCGTACCCAGCATCACGAAGAGCAAGACTGAGGCGAGAGTCGATGTCACGCAACAATGCTTCTTTCGTTCCGGGCCGCACAAGAAACTTCTTCGGAACCTCTGAACGTGCCGACGCTTCGGGAGGTGGCCACGGAAATTGGGGGATCACTGTGGTATCGGGTGGCGGTGAAGGTTGCGTTGGTGGTGACGGAGCCGGTTTCGTAATCGGTACCGGTGGCGGTGACGGAGCCGGTGCAGTGGCCGGTGGCGGTGAAGCTTTCGGTGACGACGGTGACGGAGCCGGTCCTGGCTTAATAACGGTTGGTGCACAACTTGTCAGCAGCGATACCACGATGAGGAAAACAATACAGTAACACGGGTTTCTTTGCATGGGCCACCCCACCAGATTATTCTGGCCATGCAACAGGTACAATCTAACGCGGGTGCGGTGGAAAAACTAATTCAGTCACTGGCTTCCCCACTGGCTGTGCCCGGCCTAGAATCAGGTTAGAAGCTGTACCACTTGCCAGCACTCGGCTCGATGTAAGCTTACTTCATTGTACAAGCGGAAGCAAAGATCGTCAATCGCTTAGTTCATCTTGTATCATTCATGATTATTCATGATTACCTTTTCACGGCCGTAAGTTCTAAGGCTTGGTGCAAGTTGCGAATTTCAGGAGGGACGGGCGGCGATGGGAGATCGTTGATGACAAGGGCCTAATAAGGAAGCGAGGTCGCCAGGCGAGAAGCTTCACTGAAGGCCCGCTGCAGCCACCCGTCTGCGGGCCACCTGCCACCACATGGTGAGGGCGAGCGGCACCACCGCAGCAAGCGCAGCTGACAGCGACATAACCCCGTAGCCACCGACAGCAAACACAAACCCGCTGACGAGCTGGCTAACCCCTGAGGTGAGGTTGAGCATCAGGTCATTGAAACCCTGTGTCTTGGCCCTTTCCCCCACCGCAAGCTGATCGGTCAACAGGGTGGAACCGGCCACGTAGGCAAAGTTCCAGCCCAGTCCAAGCAGGAATAGAGCCGCGAGGAGCGGCACGAGACCGGTGGAAGGCGCAGCCATTAAACAGGAGAGAATCATCACAGCCGATCCCAGGATTATTACGCGGCCCCGCCCCCATCGGTCGGTCATCCATCCGGAAACCATAGAGAAGGCGAACATCCCGAAGGTGTGGGCGGAGATCACCAGCGACACTGCTCCCAGTGCGTGGTGGTGCGCTTTCATGTGGACCGACGTGATCGACATGGGCACCATCATCACCATCTGGGCAAAGACCACGCTGACCATAGCCACTATTACCCCGGGCTGCCGCACGATCTCTGAAAGGGCGCGGGTCTCCCGTTGAGCAACCGGTCCGGGATGCATGCGGGCGAGTTCCCGACCGATGTCACGGGGATCCGGCCTCAGTCCCACGAAGATCAGCATCGCAGCGAGAATAAGGCCGAAAAAACTGACGCTATATGGCCCGGCCAACTCCGGGTATCCGGCCCAGAGCGCGAGCTTCCCGGTAGGGGCCACCAGCAGGGGCCCGAATATCGCTCCCGCAGTGCTCCCGAGCACCACCTTGGAGATGGCCCTGCCTTTTTCTGCCGGCAGGTGGACGTCGGCTGCGGCGAAGCGGCCCAGGTCAACTGCAGATCTGGCCACTCCAACCAGGAATAGGCCTGTGAGGAAGGCAACGAGGGAACGCCCGACCACCGCGCCAGCAGAGATCGCCGCGCCGATCACTCCGATCACCTGCCCCAGGAAGATGCTTTTACGCCTGCCGATCCACTCCATGCAGTAGCCCCAGGTCAGTGACCCGCATGCCATCCCCAGCACAGTGACCGCACCGGGCACTCCGGACATGGCGAGTTGTCCGCTCAGCTCCACCCCTACGATTGCGTTCACCGTGAAGGCGGCTATGAACCCGGCGGAACTCAAGCTCTGGGACAGGAACAGCACAAACGTTATCTTCTTTGCGATGCGCGCATAGTCCCTCACACCTTTCTCCTTCGCATCATCCACACTGATTCGTTATTACACGGGGTCTATCCAGCGCTCCAATCCAAACTTTTCAGTACCGTTGACCGGCCAACACCGCGGCTCCTGCGGCGCCTATCAATCCCACAATCGATATAAAGAGCAGGCCTGCGGTATAGGAACCGGTGGCAGCGATCAGGAAGCCGACCACAGCAGGCGCCATGGCTGACCCGAAGTTGGCCAGCCCATTGTCAATGCCGATTCCTGTGGCCATGATCGGGCCAGGTATGATTTGCTGCATGATGGCGTAGTAGACAGGCGTGCCCATGCCCCACAGGATCAACCCCAGCACCATCAACAAGCCGCTTACGACAGGATCGGGCACCAGCGCCGCAAGCCCTATAGAAAAGGCTGTTCCTGACAGGCTTATCATGCAGAGAACGGCCCGACGGCCGATGCGGTCCGACAGAAACCCGAATGCCAGGGACGACAGAAAAGAGCCGAGATACGGAAGGGACGTGAAAAGCACCATGCCCTGCACATCAAAGCCTCGCCCATCTCTCAGGTATTTGGGGAGCCATGTGGTGAGTCCTGCAAAAGTGGCAAGCATCGCGAAATGATAGATCACCATGAGCCAGAAGCGGTAGTTACGCACAAGGCTTGAAAGGTGTTTTTCGCCTGTTGCGCTCGTTCCCTTATCAGGCCCGCGCCTCTCCACTATGTAATCCCGCTCGCCTGATCCAACCCTCGTCATCTGTTCCGGTGCATCAGCGGTCAGAAACCAGACCCCGGGCACGACCAGCACAAGGATAAGCGCAACCTGCAGAAAAAAGAGGGACCGCCAGCCCCACGGGCCAAGGGCCAGCGTCAGGAGAGGCACGCCAATGGTCATGCCCACCCGCTGTCCGCTTGTCCAGATGGCATTAGCGCCTCCCCGTTCAGAAGGCGGGAACCAGTATCGGATGTAGCGGTTAGCAACAGGGAAAAGGGGGCCTTCGGCAACGCCGCGCATCATGCGTCCAACGAGCATCGCAGAGTACGTGCTTATCGCTCCCATCCAGATGGCAGCAACCGACCAGAGGCCGGCCATCACGGTCAGGACTTTCCTGGGGCCAAAGCGGTCAGCCGTGGCGCCAAAAAAAATGTTAGAAAGAGCATACGGCAGGAGAAGAAAGGTCATCAGCAATCCCTGCCGTCCGGGACTTCCTTCGAGACCCATATCGTTAAGGAACCCAAGGTCGGTGAGCAAAACGGAAACAGCGGTCCGGTCAAAGACCCAGAGGAGAAAGGTTCCCCAGATCACAGCCACGAGCACGTAACGATATCTGCCCACCCGAGGCGCTGCAGCACCTGATACGCTCGATGCTCTGGGCTGGGTTGTCACAAGCCTGGTTCTCTCACGCGGCGATCGGGCATCAGTGGCGTGTCTGTTCCCCTATGCCATCACTCCATTAAACCGTCTATCCTCTGTCACTCTATTTGAAGAGGATCTCTTTCAGCTTCGCCTTCGTGGCCTGGTCCATCTTCGCCGAGTTTGCTACCGCTGCGGTCAGGGTTTCGGCTGTCGCGGGGTCAAGAGTGAAGTTCATTTTGTTTATTTCGCCCACAAACGCTTCATCTTTGGCTGTGTCCTGTAAAGCCTTGCGCAGTATATCCACACGCTCTTTCGGCGTTCCCGGCGGCACGGCAAAAGGCCTGGAGTAATCGTTCCCGAGATGGACAACGATGTCGATCAGTCTCTTCTGCTCGTCGGTCTTTGCCAGGTCGATCATCCTCGGAACTTTAGCGAGGTCTTTCAGGGGCGTGGCCACGCACTGGAGCACAATATTCATATCGCCCGTTTCAAGCGCCCTCTTCCGATTGGCTTTCATGGTGTCCCAGGATGCGGGTCCGCCGGCCAACTCACCGCTGTCAGTTGCGACGAGGATGTCTACCGTTCCCTTGTAGCCGGTGATGATCTGCGTGGGAAGACCGAGCACTTCTTTGGCAATCCGGCACATGTTGTCGATGGAGTTACCGGGCACAAGACCGCCGATCTTCACCGGTGTGGGCGAGTTCACCCACTTGTCCAGGGCGGTGATGCCGCTCTTCTTGCCGAAGGCGATTATGTCGTTCTCCTTGTTGACCGCGCCCAGGTAAATGAATGTCTGCGGGTCGAATTCGTATCCGGGCTGTCCAAGCACCTGCGAGAGGATGAGACCACCGTTGACATACGCAATGGAGAGGCCATCCGGTTTCGTTGCCTTGGCAAACTGGTTTGTCATGATGAGGTGGCCCGCGCCCGGGATATTTTCCACCAGCACCGTCGGGTTGCCGGGTATATGCTTGCCGATATGGCGCCCTACCACCCGTGCCCAAAGGTCAAAGCCTCCGCCCGGCGACGTGCCGACCATGACACGCACGGTCTTGCCCTGGTAGAACGGGGCCGCAAAAACATCTACAGATGCGAACATCACAAAGAGAATCAGCAGCCCGACGAACAAAGATCTTTTCATAGCGCCTCCCTTGGTATGATTAATCTTCCTCTTTCGCACTTACGCGCACCCTATTGTCATACGATTCTTGGTTGGCTTGCAAGAAAAACCTGCGGGAATGAAACAGGGTCCGGGGCCTGGGGCCGGGGTCCAGGATAAGGACCGATATAGATCGATATAGACCATATGATGCGGTGAGACGCGAGAGGACCGGTACAGGTTATGGGTTACAGGTTATGGGTTATGGGCGAAGCGACTGTTGATACATAGTACAGAGGATAGTACATAGGATAGTACATCGATAGATGGGTTGATAGATTGACTCGTTGGCGCACCCGCGAGGAAAGGTCCGCCGACGGACGGACGCCTTGTCCTTCTGGACAAATATCCGGTATGAGTCGGTTGACTAATTGTGCATGATCATATACAATTGTTTTAGGTCATAGAAACGCCGCCTGGGAGGAGAGAGCCTCTCCTAGATATACCAGGCGGAGAAAGGTGCTCGTCACTGTTATATGGAAGGAGAGTGAACGCATGGAAAAGATCAAAAGGTTCTTCAGAGATGAGGAAGGCGTAACGGCTATCGAGTATGGCTTGATCGCTGCTCTGATCGCCCTCGTGATTCTGGTTTCAGTCGCTCTTGTGGGTACGAACCTCAATACTACTTTCAGCAACGTTGCGAGCCATATCTAAGCGGATCGGATACATAGGATCGCGCGCAATTCAAGAAGGTGGGGATATCCTCCGGCAAGAGAAGGCGCGCCGAAGGCGGACGCAGACCTTCTTCGTCACGCTTCAGGATCGAGCCCAGCGCTCCCGTCGACATACCCGCGCCCCATTTCCCGCCGTGCCTCGTCTTCGTCTCCGATGAGCTGCAGCCACTTCTCGTGTTCCTCTTCCGTGCCGAAGGCTTCACCGTGATAGTGCCTCCGCATACCTAGCATGTATCCCGCGTAATATTCGGGGGGTTTGCCCGAGTCCGCCAGTGCTTCGGCCAGGCGCATCTTGCTTTGAAATTCCTCTCCTGTCACGGTGTCTCCTTATTCATCTTATCCATTGTGGAGCCATTCTTGTGCACGCTCTTGGAAATACTGTTGGAAATACCGAAGGACATGCTCACACCCATTCCCGGGGTATCCAGGCGAAGGGGACAGGCCACCAGGTGAGCACAGAATGGGGAAGAAGTGTTAAGACAATGCCTGACCCCATTCGCTTCTTTGAATCCATGCACAGATGACGATTGCTATCAGAATTACGTTTCGGAATGGCGTCCCTGCTATGCATCTCATTTGCCGGCGCATAATATGGCTATTACCCGTAGCCGGTTTTTCGACCATCGGGTGCACCCGTGTATTGGTCACCTTTTGCCTCATTTGATGTAATAACCGGACACACGCCACTTGCCATCCTTGTCCATCATGGGGGTTACTGTCTCGATTGCTGACCTCTTATGTTCAAAGGAGGTTTCAAACTCGATAACGACGTACTCCCCGTCCGGGGCTCCCGGCAAAGACGTCGCGTAGGTTCTTGTTTTTAACTTCCGCGTTACGAGTTTCCCAAGCGGTTTCCGCACCCCTTGCAAGGATTGTTTCCATTGTTCCTGATTCACTGCAGTCCTAAAAAATTCAGCCGCTTCCTGCCAGCTTTCTGCGTATTTCCCCGTGTCAACCATGCCTAGCCATTTTTCCGCCGAGACGACCGCGGCCTTTTCCTTTTCAATGTTCGCCGCCACGGCAGGGACCGCAAGGATCAAAAGCACAACGACTAAGAGGATCTTATGAACCATTCACTTATTCTCCTTTCTTTCACCAAACATATAGTGGTAAACGAATCTCTTCCTTGTCGAAATTCTACGCGGCATATGCTGTAAAGGCAATCAGGAAACACGCGAGGTCTGGTTCCCCAACAGTTCACCCCGTTCAGTCCGTTCCCTCGGTGCCCCCTTCCTTTTTCATCCTGTCCTGTACACGCTGGAGAAGACCCATATACAGTCGCGCCTTCGGTCCGAGCTTCTTCCACCGCTCGAAGCCGGCTGTGAAGTCGTCCGGGGACCTGCCCAGGTCCCGGGCAATGGCGAAGAGGAGGGCTCGTTCGCTGACAGGGGGCTCCTGATCCAGAAACTCCTCGATGCGGGCATACAGGACCGACGGCGCAATGTCAGGGGACTGCGCAACCATGTCCTTGATCTCCCACCGCTCGAATGCGTGCGTAGGCATCGCTCTGAGCACGGCTTCCACATATGCCGCCTCTCTAGTAAGAAGCTCACGGAGGTCAAGATCGTCATCCTCACGTGGTGCTACAAAACTCTCGGAGTCCGTGTCAAAATCCACGTGCAGGAGTTCTTCGCGCACCAGGGTGAGCCGTGCGTCGATTTCCTCCATCCTCGGAAGCTCAAGAACCTTTGATTCCAGCTTCTTGGGGTGCGTGAAGTAGCGACGCCACCACGCGTCCCAATCCTCAACCCCCGAGCGGCCCGCTTCATAGAGCTGAATGGCAGAGCCCAGCTCTTCCAGGGCCAGAGTCAGCATAATATGAGCGTTGCGGCACTGGCCCGCATCTCTGAGCGCTCTCGCACCGGAGAGGAAGCGTGTCGCATTCCGTACGCACATCTTGTACCCATCACCGAGTCCCGCTCTTTCCACCGGGGGATACTCACCACCACGGGCGCTGCCCATCGCGCGTACCTCATTCTCGGTATCCGTAATCGGAAGGGTCGTGCGACCTGACCGTCGAGCTTCCAGTATCCCCTGCAAGACTTGAAGCTCATCATGTATTTTCGACATAGCTCCTCCTCTTGGCACGGGAATCTATGGCTCACGGGCCCGATGAACACTGACCCCCTCTTCTCGGGGCACCGCCAACACGCCTCAAGAAGCCAGACCCGGTTGCCAGCCGTGCGTTAGAATGGATAAGTATAGTATTGCACATTGATGTTGCGTCGTACAATGGAAAGCAAGCGGTCCACTGGTACGTGTCTACCG
>Ga0113563_10001848_pt1 | contig 12370 bp, 12 predicted proteins | sample Mud3Dept3metaG_FD_80117 | JGI IMG/M metagenome (GOLD analysis project Ga0113563, IMG submission 80117) | Freshwater wetland microbial communities from Ohio, USA, analyzing the effect of biotic and abiotic controls - Mud 3 Core 4 Depth 3... | ecosystem: Environmental > Aquatic > Freshwater >...
CTATTGCCCCGCCTGCTCGGCAGCGCACGAGGACTGCCATCTAAAGGGCGCGCATCAGCACGACTGGGGCATGTGCAACCGGCTGTCGAAGATCTTCCGGCCGTCGACCGGCCGCACGGTCATGCTGGCCATCGACCACGGCTACTTCCTCGGGCCGACGACCGGGCTCGAGCGGATCGATCTGACCATCGTGCCGCTCCTGCAGTACGCCGACGCGCTGATGTGCACGCGCGGCATCCTGCGATCGAGCATCCCGTCGACGTTCCAGAACGGCGTCGTGATGCGGTCGAGCGGCGGGCCCAGCACGCTCAAGGAGCTCTCGAACGAACTGATCGCCGTCGACATCGACGACGCGGTCCGCATGAACGTGGCGGCGATGGCCGTGCAGGTCTACGTCGGCGGCGAGTTCGAGACGCAGTCCATCAAGAACATGACGACGCTGGTCGACCTGGGGCTCCGCTACGGCGTGCCGACGATGGGTGTGACCGCCGTGGGCAAGCAGCTCACACGCGACGCCCGCTACCTCGGCCTCGCCACGCGCATCTGCGCGGAGCTGGGCGCGCAGATCGTCAAGACCTACTACTGCGCCGAGGGCTTCGAGCGCGTCACGGCCGGCTGTCCGGTGCCGATCGTCATGGCCGGCGGCAAGAAGCTGCCCGAGCTCGAGGCGCTGACGATGGCCTACAACGCGGTGAGCCAGGGCGCGGCCGGGGTGGACATGGGCCGCAACATCTTCCAGTCGGACGCGCCGGCCGCGATGATCCAGGCGGTGGGCAAGGTCGTCCACGAACTCATGCCGCCCGGGCAGGCGTTCGACTTCTACCAGACGCTGAAGCGCGAGCAGGGTCGGGCGGCGTCGAAGGCGTAGCGGTCCGCCATGGCGCATCCACTTGTCGCCGAACTGAGGGGAGCGGGCCCCGCGCTCAGCGTGGGCCTCGTCTCCGCCAACCTGATGGCTCTCGGCGCCGACGTCGAACGCCTCGAGCGCGCCGGCGCCCGCCTCGCGCACTTCGACGTCATGGACGGCTGCTACGTGCCGATGCTCACCGTCGGCCCGCCGTTCATCAAGGCCGTGCGCACCTCGATGCTGAAGGACGTGCACCTGATGGCGCGTGAGCCGCTGGCGTCGGTGGGCGATTACGTGGCCGCCGGCGCGGACATCGTCACCATCCACCCGGACGCCTGCGTGCACCCGCACCGTGTCCTGCAGGTGCTGGGATCGACGGCGCACCGCGACCGCGCGGACCGGACCGTGGCCCGCGGCCTCGCGCTGAACCCGGGAATGCCGGTCGGCGGGCTGGACCCGTTCCTGGACGACATCGAGATGGTGCTGCTGGTGGCCATCAACCCGGGATGGGGCGGTCAGTCGTTCATTCCGGCCACCCTCGGCCGGATCGACGCGGTCCGGGAGAAGATCGCGGCGGCGGGCCGCGACATCCTGATCGCCGTCGACGGCGGCATCACGCGCCGGAACGTCGGCCGACTTGCCGGCCGCGGCGTCGATCTCGTGGTGACCGGCAGCGCGATCTTCGACGGCGACATCGAGGCGAACGTCGACGAGATGACGCGCGCGCTTCGCGGTTCGTAGGCGACGATGGCACCACGGGATCTCGGCTCCCGAGGCGCCGTGGACGCCGCGCTGGCTGTTGTGAAGGGTGAAGCCCCGGGGCTGCCCGCCCCGAGGACACTCGAAGGGCCGAAGGCATTGAACACATGCTGAATCGTTGGTCGGAAGAAGATGCCGCACGCGCAGTCGACGCGTACGGCCCGGCGTGGGGAGAAGCCGTCGCGCTCCGGACCTACGCGAGCCGTCTGTTGGGGTCCGAGCCCGCACTCGTGCTGCACGGCGGCGGCAACGCGTCGGTAAAAGCGCCGTGGCGGACCGTGACGGGCGGCGAAGCGCTTGCGCTCTTCGTCAAGGCGTCGGGATTCGACATGGCGACGATCGAGCCGGCAGGCCACCCCGCGCTCGATCTCGGTGCGCTACTGCGCCTGCAGGGCCTGGAGATACTGGGCGACGACGCGATGGTGAACGAGGTCCGCCGCGCGCTGTTCGACATGCGCGGCCCGACCCCGTCGATCGAGACGCTCGTGCACGCGTTCCTGCCGGCCGCGTTCATCGATCACACCCACGCCGACGCGATCCTGACGCTCACCAACCAGCACGGCGGCCAGGCGCTCGTCGAGGATGCGTTCTGGGATTCGGCGGCCGTGATCTCGTACGTCGAGCCGGGCTTTCAGCTCGCCAAGGCTGCCGCCGCCGCGGCGGCGGCGAAGCCGGCGGCCCGGGCGTTGGTCCTGATGAAGCACGGCCTCATCACCTGGGGCGGCACGGCCCGCGAGTCGTACACGCTGCACGTGGACCTTGTCACCACCGCGGAGCAGATTGCCGAGGCGCGCGCACGGCGGGGCGCCACCGTGACGGTGCCCGACACGGCGGCCGCGCTCGCCTGGGCCCGCCTGGCCGAGGTCGCGCCCGTCCTCCGTGGCCAGCTGGCCCGGCCGACGGGCGACGCCGACCGGCCGTGGGACAGGGTGATCCTGCAACCCATCGTGACCGATCGTATCCTCGCGCTGCTCGCCCGCGACGGCGCGAAAGACGCCCTGGTGACGCCGCCGCTCACCACCGACCATCTCATTCGGACCCGCAGCCTGCCGCTGTGGGTGGACGAGCCCGCGTGGGGTGACGAAGCGGCGCTCCGATCGCAATTCGGCGGCGCCATTCACGCCTACCGGCAGGCGTACCGCGAGTACGTCGATCGCCACCGCGTCGAGATGCCCGAAGGACTGGGCGAGTTCGACCCGTCGCCGCGGATCGTCCTCATGCCCGGCCTCGGGGCGATCTGCGCCGGCCGCAGCGCGCGCGAGGCTTCGATCGCCCGCGACATCACGGCGCAGACCCTGGACGCGAAAGGCCGCATCGCCTCCATGGGGACGTACGAGGGCCTCGGGGAACGCGAGCTCTTCCTGATGGAGTACCGCGGCGTGCAGCACGCGAAACTCGCCGCACCGGCCGGGCCGTTGAACGACCGGGTCGCCATCGTCACCGGTGCGGCGGGCGCGATCGGGACCGGCGTGGCCACCGGACTGCTCGAGGCGGGCTGCCAGGTCGTCGTGACGGACCTGCCGGGCGCGGCGCTGGACTCGCTGTCCGCCGAGCTCGACGCGGCCTTTCCCGGTCGCGCCGTCGGCGTCCCGATGGACGTCACCGACGCAGCCTCGGTGGCGGACGCGTTCCGTTTCGCCGCCCGCACGTGGGGCGGCGTCGACATCGCCATCGTCAATGCGGGCATCGCGCACGTGGCGGGCCTGACGGTGATGGACGTCGAGGCGTTCCGGAAGCTGGAGCGCGTCAACATCGAGGGGACGCTGCTCGTGATCGCGGAGTGCGGCCGGCACTTCGGGCGCCAGCAGACCGGCGGCGACATCGTGCTGGTGTCGACCAAGAACGTGTTCGCGCCCGGCGCGCGCTTCGGCGCCTACAGCGCCACGAAGGCCGCTGCGCACCAGCTGGCGCGGATCGCGAGCCTGGAGATGGCGGACATGGACGTGCGGGTGAACATGGTGTCGCCCGACGCCGTCTTCTCCCACGGCGCGAGGCGATCAGGGCTCTGGGCCGAGGTCGGGCCGGACCGCATGAAGGCGCGCGGCCTCGACGAGGCCGGGCTCGAGGAGTACTACCGGTCGCGCAACCTGCTGAAGGCCCGCGTCACCGCGCGGCACGTGGCGAACGCGGTACTGTACTTCGCGACGCGCCAGTCGCCGACGACCGGCGCGACGATCCCGGTGGACGGCGGTCTGCCGGATGCGACGCCTCGCTGAGACAGCGTGAGGGAGATGCCGCCATGAGACTCGGCCTGAACATCGACCACATCGCGACCATCCGGCAGGCGCGGCGGGCGCGGGAGCCGGAGCCCGTGACCGCGGCGCTCATGGCCGAACTGGCCGGCGCCGAAGGCATCACGGTCCACCTGCGCGGCGATCGGCGGCACATCCAGGATCGCGACGTCGAACTGCTCCGCCAGGTGGTCGCCACCAAGCTGAACATCGAGATGGCCGCCACGCCGGAGATGGTCGCCATCGCCTGCCGCGTGAAGCCGGACCAGGTCACGCTCGTGCCCGAGCGCCCGGATGAGGTGACCACCACGGGCGGCCTCGATGTCGTCCAGCAGGCGAGCGCCGTCCGCGCGGCGGCCGCCGCGTGCCGCGCAGCGGGCGTCCGCGTCAGCGTCTTCATCGATGCGCTCACCGAGCAGGTCGCGGCGTCCAAGGCGGTGGGCGCCGACGCGATCGAGATCAACACCGGGCCGTACGCCGAGGCGAGGGACGCGCAGCGGCCGGCGCAGCTCGCGCGCGTCGCGATTGCCGCCGAGCACGCCGCCGACGCGGGCCTCGAGGTGCTGGCCGGGCACGGCCTGAACTACGTCAACGTCACGTCGATCGTCCGGCTCCCGCACATCGTCGAGCTGAACATCGGCCACGCGATCATCGCGCGCGCCACGTTTGTCGGGCTCGACCGCGCGGTGAGAGAGATGGTGGCGCTGTTGAGGGTCCGATGACCGGGATTCGGGGTTCGGGATTCGGGATGTGGGACACGGGTGTCGGGACTCGGGGCTTGGGACTGGGGACTCGTCTGGCCCGCTCCCTCGCGGTCGCCTTGCTGCTTGGAGTCACGCTGCACGTGCCCTGCCTTCTGGCGGCGGAGGCGCAGAACGTCACGTTCACGGCGCGCGACGGCGTCCAGGTCTCCGGCGTTCTGCATGTGCCGGTGAAGACCCCGGCCCCGGCGGTGGTCCTGCTCCCGATGCTGGGCCGCACGCACCGCGACTGGGACGCGGCCGCGGCGCGGCTCGCCGAGGCGGGATTCGCCGTCCTGGCCATCGACTTCCGGCAGGCCGCGCCGGCCGATCCCGATGCCGCTGACGCCGCGAGGAACGCCTACGCCGCGTTCGTCCTCGATGCCGAAGCGGCCCGCGCGTACCTGACGGCGAGGCCGGAGGTAAGCACCTCCCGCATCGGCATGGCCGGCGCGTCGATCGGCGCCAATGTGGCCGTCCTGGCGGCGGCCAACGATCCGGCCGTCAGGTCTCTCGCGCTCCTGTCGGTCAGCCTCGATTACCGGGGGCTGAAGCTCGAGCAGGCGCTCAAGGCGTTCGCCTCGAGGCCGGCGCTGCTCGTCGCGAGCAGCGAGGACCCGTTCGCGCTCCGCTCGGCGAGGCAGGCGGTCACCATGGGCGACGGCGCCCGCGAACTGCGGGTGCTCTCGGGCGCCGGTCACGGCACGGTGATGCTGGCGCGGGAGCCCGACCTGGCCACGGCCCTGGTGGACTGGTTCCTCCGCACGTTGCTATGATCAGGACGATGAAAGCGGAATCGATCGTCATCGGCGTGGCCGGCGCGGTGTTCGGCCTGATTGTGGGCTGGATCATCGGCACCCAGCAGGCCCCCGCGCGTCCCGTCGCGCCGGCGGTCGCCCCGGCAGCGGCCCAGGCGCCGGCGAGCGCACCCGCGGCGGCAGCGTTCGACGAGGCCCAGGCGACGGCGCTCCGGAACATCGCCGAGAAGGACCCGGCCAACGTCCAGTCCCGGGTGCAGCTCGGCAACATGTACTTCGACGCCGAGCGCTACCAGGACGCGATTCAGTGGTACGAGGCGGCGCTCAAGCTGAACCCCGGCGATGTGAGCGTGAGCACGGACCTCGGCGTCTGCTTCTACTACACGAACCAGCCCGACCGCGCCGTCCGTCAGATGGAGGAGTCGCTGCGCATCGACCCGCAGCACACGAAGACGCTTCTCAACCTCGGCATCGTGAAGGCGTTCGGCAAGCAGGACCTCGCGGGCGCGGCCGCCGCCTGGGAGGAGGTCATCAAGATCGCTCCCGACAGCCCGGAAGGGCAGGCGGCGAAGCGGTCGCTCGCCAACCTGCAGGCGGCCCATCCGGGCGGGTCGCCGGTGCCCCCGCCCGGCACGCCTGCCGCGACGCAGACGCCCAAGCCCGGCGGTCCCGCCAGGTAGGCGGTCGGATTCCGGCGCATGCTGGCGCGCTTCCTGATCTGGGCCCTGTTCCTGCTGGTCGTCTGGCGGGCTCTGCGGAGCCTGTTCGCCGGTGTGATCCAGGGGGCGTCCTCGCCGCCGCCCGCTCCGCCGGGGCCGCCCGAGAAGGGCGAGGTGATGGTCCGCGATCCCGTGTGCGGGACCTTCGTCCTGCCCTCGAGGGCGATGTCGATGCGCGATCGGCATGGCCTGCACCACTTCTGTTCCGACCGCTGCCGCCAGGCCTACCAGCAGCGCTGAAGCCATGCCGCGCCCGGCAGTCCTCGTCACCAGGCGAATCCCGTCGTCGGTCATCGCCAGGCTCGAAGAGCGGTGCACGGTGGACGTGTGGGACGGCCGCGATGCCATCCCCGGCGACGCGCTCAAGGCGCGTCTCGCCGGCAAGCAGGCCCTCGTGTGCCTCCTGACGGATCGCGTCGACGGCCCGGTGCTCGACGCAGGGCCAGGCTTGCGCATTGTGGCCAACATCGCCGTCGGCTTCGACAACATCGACCTCGCCGCCGCGCGCGCGCGTGGCGTTGTCGTCACCAACACGCCGGACGTGCTCACCGAGGCCACCGCCGACTTCACCTGGGGGCTCATCCTCGCGGTGACGAGGCGCATTCCGGAGGGCGAGCGCCTGCTGAGGCGCGGCGAATGGACCGGGTGGGCCCTCGACTTCATGCTCGGCTCGGACCTGCGCGGCAAGCAACTCGGCATCGTCGGCCTCGGGCGGATCGGGCGCGCCGTCGCCGCGCGCGCCGGCGCGTTCGGCATGCGGGCCGCCTTCACGACCCTCGACGCCGATGCGCCCGAGGCGGGCTCCGCCGACCGCTCGTGGGCGCGCATGAACCTGGACGCGCTGCTGTCGAGCTCGGACGTGGTGTCGTTCCACGTGCCGCTGACGCCGGCCACGCGGCATCTCATCGACCGTCGCGCCATCCTGCGGATGAAGCGGCGCGCGTATCTGGTGAACACGTCACGCGGGCCGGTGATCGACGAGGCCGCGCTGGCGTGGGCGCTCCGAGAGGGGCTGCTGGCCGGCGCCGCGCTCGACGTGTACGAGCAGGAGCCGCACGTGCATCCCGACCTGCTCGGCCTCGAGAACGTCGTGCTGGCGCCGCACCTCGGCAGCGCCACGGTCGAGACGCGCACGGCGATGGCCGACCTCGCCGCGCGCAACGTGCTGGCGGTGCTCTCGGGTTCCCCGCCCCTGACGCCGGTCGTTGCATGACGCGGCTGCATCCGCGCGACATCGAGTGGATCATGCGCGCGATGGCCCGCGCCATCACCGGCCTCGACCTGCCCGTCGTCGAGAAGATCGCCGAGGAGGCGCGGGAGGACGCCTTCCGCGTGCTCATCGCGACGATCCTGTCGGCGCGCACGCAGGATGCCACCACCGCGGCCGCGTCCGAGCGGCTGTTCAGGAGGGCGCCGGACGCCCGGCGCCTGGCGGCGCTGCCGACGCGCACCATCGCGACGTGCATCTACCCCGTCAGCTTCTACCGCACGAAGGCGCGCCACGTGAAGGCGACGTGCCGGGCGCTGCTCGATCGCTTCGACGGCCGCGTGCCGGGAACGATGGAGGAACTGCTGACGCTGCCGGGCGTGGGCCGCAAGACGGCGAACCTCGTGCTCATCCTCGGCTTCAAGAGCCTGCGGAACATCTGCGTCGACATCCACGTGCACCGCATCTCGAACCGCCTGGGCTGGGTGCAGACCACGACGCCCGAGCGGACCGAGCAGGCCCTCTACGCGCGCGTGCCCGCGCGGTGGTGGCCGTACCTCAATCTGTACCTCGTCACGTGGGGCCAGAACGTGTGCCGGCCCACCCATCCGCGCTGCGGCGACTGCGCCGTGGCAGAGCGGTGCCCGCGTGCGGGCGTCACGACAGTCGGCAGACCACGCGCACCGCGCGGGTGATTCGCATCTGGTGTATCATCCGGCCTGTCCGCTGCCGGGTCCGCCACTCCCGGCGCGGCACTGACAACGACGCACCCCACAGAGGAGAATGCACATGCGCAGATGGTCGCGCGCCGGCGTCCTGCTGTTGACGCTGGCGGTCTGGGCCGGGCTGCACGGCGCCGCGTTCGCACAGGCGCCGGCACCTGGCCCCGTCGTGGTAATCGAGACGTCAAAGGGCACGATCACGATCGAGACGTATCCTTCCGAGGCGCCGAAGACGGTCGAGAACTTCCTGGCGCTCGTCAAATCGAACTTCTACAACCGGCAGCATTTCCACCGGGCGGAGCCCTTCGTGATCCAGGTCGGGGACCCCAATTCGAAGAACCTCGCGACCAAGGACACCTGGGGCCGCAGCGGCAACGGCAAGCCAATCGGCGTGGCGGAGATCAGCAAGAAGCTGAAGCACAAGAAGGGCGCCGTCGGCATGGCGCACGCCGGCGACCCGGCCAGGGCGGACAGCCAGTTCTACATCACGCGGCTGGCGGGCAAGATCCCGGAGGGCAGGTACGCGATTTTCGGACAAGTCACATCGGGGATGGATGTCGTCGACAAAATAGAAGTTGGCGACACGGTCAAGCGGATGTATATAAAGTAGTACTCAGGAGGGTCGACAGGCCCTGCGACGCGCGACGCAGCCGCGGCGTGGGCCCCGAGACCGCCAGGCACCTTCAGTTCGCAGAGCGCGCAGAGCCGGCGGAAGACGAACATGGGGCGGTACCGCACGATGCGCCACCCCGGCCGACTGGATTCGAGCCACGAGCCTTCCTGAGGCTCTGCGTCCTCTGCGGTCTTCCCCCACCCGGTCCGTTCCGCCGCGGATTTCCGTCAGTCGAAGAGCGTTCCTCCGCCGGGCTCCGCCGCGATCCGGCGCAGGAACGGGTAGCGGGACAGCATCTCGTCGGTGTACTCGCCGGGCACCGGCTGGTCGATCGCGTGCCGCAGGGCGGCGGCGTTGGCCACCGCCTTGCCGGCGAAGTGGTTGTTCATGAAGACGTAGATGCGCTGCACGAGCGTGCGCACGCGCGCAACCGTGTCGGCGAAGCCGTCGATCTCGGCTGGCGAGTACAGGTAGTTGTACCGTTCGTCCGGATGGTCGTGCGTCCACCACTTCTCCGCGTTCCGGCCGTGCAGCCTCATGTAGTAGAGGCTGCGCAGGTTCGGCAGATGGCCCTGCGCGATGGAGAACCGGAACTTCGGTTCGTCAATCTGCACCCACGCGGCGTGGTGCGCCTTCAGCAGTTCCAGCACGGCCGACTGGTGGTCGCTCCAGCTCCGGTGCCGGAGTTCCACCGCGACCGGGTAGCCCGAGAACACGTGCAGGAGCCACTCCAGGTACTCCCGGGCGTCGTCGCCGTGCCTGAAGCTCGGCGGGAACTGCACGAGCAGGGCGCCGAGCTTCCCGGCCTCGACAATCGGATCGATCGACTGCCGGAATGCGTCCGCGTCGGCGAGCGTGACAGCGGGAATGGCGCTGTCCTCGTGCGGCGGCCGAGCCTCGGCGCCTTTCAGGTACATACCCGGGTGCGTGAACTTCTGGAAGAGCTTCAGGCAGAAGTCGAACCGCGAGGGCGTCTGCGCCGCCCACTTCGCCGCGACTGCGGGGTCAGGCAGCCGATAGAAGCTCGAGTTCACCTCGACGGTGTCGAAGTGCTCGGCGTAGTACTCCAGTTCGGTGGCACCTCGCATGGCGCCGCGGCCAGCGGGATAGAAGACGCCGCTCCAGGCGCCGGGCCCGGACGGGTAGCTCCAGCCGGACGTGCCGATGCGGACCTCACCCATGGAATCCTCGGGCCGATCTTACGCCCAATCGGCCCGCGGCCGGGGCTCGGGTGTGCGAAGCCAGAAGCCAGCGGGGCCTCCTGACGACTGTCAGAATCCGGAAGGCGGGCGCGCAGCTCGCAGGGCATTTCTTGTTGCGTCTGTATTCTGGCTTCTTGCCTCTGAGACCCGTGGGCATGCCGAGTTCCCGGTAGAATGGGATGACGGCATGCTCACAGTCAACGAGGTCTTCCACTCCATCCAGGGCGAGTCCACGCGCGCCGGTGCGCCGTGCGTGTTCGTGCGCCTGACGGCGTGCGATCTCCGCTGCGCGTGGTGCGACACGCCCTATGCGTTCACCGAAGGCCGGAAGCGCACGGTGGAGGACGTCATCGACGAGGTAGTCGCGTTCGGCTGTCCGCTCGTCGAGATCACCGGCGGCGAGCCGCTGCTCCAGGATGACGTGTATCCGCTCATGGCCGCGCTGCTGGAGCGCGGCCTGACCGCCCTGCTGGAAACCGGCGGGCACATCAGCCTGGATCGCGTGCCCGGCGGCGTCGTGAAGATCGTGGACGTCAAATGCCCGGGAAGCGGCGAATCGTCCCGCAACCACTGGCCCAACATGGACCGCCTCGGCTCGAACGACGAGGTGAAGTTCGTCATTCAGGATCGCGCCGACTACGAGTTCGCGAGAGGCGTGACCGAACGGCACGGACTGGCGGGGCGCTGCGCGGCCGTCCTGTTCTCGCCCGTGCACGGCGTGCTCGCGCCGCAGGAACTCGCCGCATGGATCCTGGCGGACGGGCTGCCGGTGCGACTGCAGCTGCAGGTGCACAAGTACGTCTGGGGGACCCATGCCCGCGGCGTCTGAGGCGCCGCGCAAGGCGGTGGTGCTCCTGAGCGGAGGCCTCGACTCCTGCACGGCCGCCGCCATGGCCAAGGCGGAGGGCTTCGAGCTCTACGCCCTCACCGTCGCCTACGGACAGCGCCACGCCGTCGAACTCGAGGCCGCACGCCGCGTGGCCGCGGCCCTGGGCGTCGCGCGCCACGTCGAGGTGCGCCTCGACCTCGCCGCCTTCGGGGGATCGTCGCTGACCGGCCCGGGCCCCGTGCCCAGGGACCGGGCGATCGGTGAACCCGGCATTCCCTCGACCTATGTACCGGCGCGCAACACCGTGCTGCTGTCGCTCGCCCTCGCGTGGGCCGAAGCGCTCGGCGCGACCGACATCTTCATCGGGGTCAATGCCGTCGACTACTCCGGCTATCCGGATTGCCGGCCGGCCTTCATCGAGGCATTCGAGCGGACAGCCTCGCTGGCGACGAAGGCCGGCGCCGAAGGCGCCCGCTTCACGATCCACGCGCCGCTCATCACGATGACGAAAGGCGAGATCATCAGGCGCGGGCTGGCCCTCGGCGTCGACTACGGCCTGACCCGCAGCTGTTACGACCCCGGGCCCGGGGGCGCGCCGTGCGGACGCTGCGACAGCTGTGCGCTCAGGGCCCGCGGCTTCGCGGACGCTGGCGTGCCAGACCCCGTGACCGAAGACCCAGGGCTCCACAGGACCGGGACCCCAACGCTGCCAGGTGGTGCCGAAGGGAAGGCAGGACCGTGACCGAACGCATCTACTACGCGGATCCAACCCGCATCGAGTTCGACGCCACCGTCGTGTCCGCGTCGGCGGCCGACGGCCGCTCGATCGTGGTGCTCGATCGCACGGCCTTCTACCCGACGTCGGGGGGACAGCCGCACGACACCGGCACGCTCGGCGGAGCAGAGGTCATCGACGTCGTCGACCTCGACGATGGGACGGTCGGTCACGTCGTGAGCGAGCCGATCGCCGGGGGCTCCCGCGTGCACGGCCGCGTGGACTGGGCGCGCCGCTTCGACCACATGCAGCAGCACACGGGCCAGCACATCCTCTCGGCGGCCTTCGACCGGCTGCACCACGCGCGCACGGTCGGCTTCCATCTCGGGGCCGTCCTCTCGACGCTCGACCTGGACAAGGTGCTCGGCGCCGACGCGCTCGCCGCCGCGGAAGCGGAGGCCAACCGCGTCGTCTGGGAGAACCGGGCCGTGGCGATCCGGTTCGCGACGCCCGAAGAAGCCGCCGCCATGACGTTCCGCAAGGAGCCGACCCGGAGCGGGCCGCTGCGCGTGATCGAGGTGGAGGACTACGACAGATCGGCCTGCGGCGGGACGCACGTGACCCGGGCCGGCCAGGTCGGCGTCGTCGCGCTGCGGTCGTGGGAGAAGTTCCGCGGCGGCATGCGGCTCGAGTTCGTGTGCGGCGCCCGCGCGCTCCGCGAGTTCCGCATCCTGCGCGACGCCGTGACCGGGAGCCTGCGGTTCCTCTCGGTTGCCCCGCCGGACCTGCCTTCGGCCATCGAGGGGGCGCAGGCCGAGAACAAGGATCTGCGCCGCACCATCCGGGAGCTCTACGAGCGCCTGGCCGCCCACGAGGCGGCCGCGCTCGTGCAGCGCGCAAGGACCGTCGGCCCGGCGCGCATCGTCGTCGAGACCCTGGACGGCTGGGACCAGGCTGGCCTGAAGGCGCTCGCGTCTGCGGCGGCCACCCAGCCCGGCGTGGTGACGGCGCTCCTCTCGGCGGGCGAC
>Ga0113563_10001849_pt1 | contig 12369 bp, 11 predicted proteins | sample Mud3Dept3metaG_FD_80117 | JGI IMG/M metagenome (GOLD analysis project Ga0113563, IMG submission 80117) | Freshwater wetland microbial communities from Ohio, USA, analyzing the effect of biotic and abiotic controls - Mud 3 Core 4 Depth 3... | ecosystem: Environmental > Aquatic > Freshwater >...
ATGAAAAGAAATTCGGGAAACCCATGGAAGCGGGTCATGGCCCTGGCCCCACCTGGGAATCGGTTTACATCCTGAAAGAGGCGATTGAAAGAGCGGGAAGCCTTGACCCGGATGCTGTGGTGAGAGAAATCAAGAAAACAGATCGAGCAGGGGTTATGGGACATATCAAGTTCGACGATGGGAATCAGGCCATCTTCGGCATGGACCCGAAAGAAGCTGCGGTGGCATGCGTTTTTCAGTGGGGTGAAAAGGGCGAGCGGGTCAATGTGTTCCCCGAATCCATCGCCGATACAAAGATCCGGCTGCCGGAAGGCTTGAAGTCCGCGAAGTGATCTGTATCCGACAAGTGGAGGAGGCTGAAGGTTAGGATTAAAGAAATTAGTAAAGGGGGATGGGGGATTTCTATCTCTCTTGAATCTCTCGATTTCTCATCTCAAGCTCATGGCGGGCCAACTCCTTACCCGCCCTGGTCAGAAACCAAACATCCATTTTCTCACGAAGATACCTTGCCCGGTTTTGAAGATTCTCCTGGAACCTTTCAGCGTCAATGCGATACCCCAACGCAGAGAGCCTGAACAGCTTGTCCGAGTCCTTTGTGATGGCGTCCTCGGAAGACCTCGCTTCTCTTGTCGTGTCATGGCCGTCGATGATCTTGAGAATATCGGGAATCAAGGATTTATCGTAACCGAGCTTCCTTAGAATTTGATTCGCAATGGCCGCTCCCTCCACCTCGTGCTTCTTCCTCAAAACTGTGTCCTTCCCGTTTGGGCCAAAAGCAGTAAGCTGCTTGTCCTCCGGGATGGTAGACCATCCCACATCATGAAGGATGCACGCAGGGAGGGCCACTTCCCTCGATCCAGGCTCCCTTTCAAGGAGCAGCAGGGCATACTGATAGACGATAAAGGTGTGGACCAGATTGTGCCTTGTGTTGAGAAAGGGAATGGCCGATTCAAAGATTCCTCGAAAAGGGGTCTCTATTTTTTGAAGTTCAAAAATCTCATCGATCGAATAAGTGAGCGCCATGTGAATCAGTCTCCATGAAGATAAAATTCTTGAAGCAACCAAGGGTAGGAGGGGAAGAAGTCAGAGCCTCAAAGACGCCAAATTACGGATCAGGGATAACAAACTTTCAGTGGCTTCTTCCACGGAGCCGTTATTTTCGCAAACAATGTGGCTTTCATCAAAGCTCTCAAATTCTTTAGCAAAAGAACGGTACATTTTCAAAGGGTCTGTGAGGATATGATCCTTTCGAGCCTTGCTTCTGAGACGCTGCTCGATGATCGCCTCATCCGCCTTGACCCAGATGATGACATATCCACCAGAGCAAGCCTTGGCCGCATCAAACAACACTTGTCTCGGCCTTCTCAAATGCAGGCTTTCATCAGCGACTAAGTGCTTGTGACGTTCGGCCAGATGGAAAAAATCGGCGGCGACTTTCTGGTACACCTTCAGTCGTGTTTCCTCTTTGAAGGGAATCCCATTCCTGATGTTCTTCTCAAAATCAGGATCTTGCGGGTAGATCACCTTCTTGACGTCATCGATGGCGTAGTAAGGAAACGACAACTTGTCCGCTAGAAATCTCGCGATCGCCGACTTCCCCACACCCACGAGTCCTGCAACAAAAATAACCATGGCTGAACTGTCACTCTTTGTAGCATGCTATTCGACTTTGTAAACCTTGCAGAACGTGCCCCTGAAGGTGGCGCCTCCCATCTCACGGCCATAAGGGGGGCTGTTACTCGTAATGGCATTGATGCCTGAATCTGCGAACCCACGCAGTCCTTCATCGAGGCGTTTCTCCGGGTACCACCAGCCGTGATCGGCCACCACCACTCTTGGATGAAGGCTTTGGCTATATTCTGCCCTAAGGGTTATCCTGCCACGCTTGTTCTCGACATAGACCCAGTCCCCATCCTCGATTCCGAGTTCCTTAGCGGTCTCAGAATTAATATTCAGAATCGGATCCGGGCGCCGAGCCCTTAGGCTCTCTATCTGTCTCAGATTGGCGTGCCGAAAAACGGCCGGCTTTCTGGAAGTCAGGATCAGGGGATACTCGTGTGCCAATTCAGGCTCACTGTACATCGTCTCCTGGGGCTCCCGATAAACCGGTAACGGATCGAAACCGGTCTCCTTGAGTGCATTCGAGTAAAATTCGAGCTTGCCCGAAGGGGTATTGAAGCCGCCCCGTTCATAATGCCTGTACTGTCTAACACACTCCAGGACTCGGACTCTTCGGAATTCGTCCAAGGTGATCCCTGCAGGCCTCAGCATGTCCTCCATGAAGTCGTATTCATCTTTCCAAAAATAGCTTTCCAATCCCAATTTATGCGAGAGCTCAATATAGATCTGGGTGTCCGACTTGCACTCCCCCGGATCGGCCACCTTCTGTTGGACCTGGGCTAAGAATGGCAGGTCCGATGATTGGCGAATGGCGTCGTACTCCAGAAAGTGAGATACAGGCAAAACCACATCGCACATTTCGGCGGTGGGTGTCAGAAAAAGATCAGCCGTAGCAATAAAGTCGAGTTTCTTGAAGGCCTCCAGGGTTTCCCTGGAGTTGCTCCAGGTACACAGCAGATTGCCTCCCTGAATGTAGGCCGCATGAGGCGTGTAAGGCTTACCGGTAATGATCGCTTTTACAATACTCTGCGGCAAGGCGTAGTGAATGAAAGGTGCCACAAACTCTGCGCCCAGTCTCCTTTGCCGTCTCTCCCTGGGAATAAGATCCTGCAAAGTAAATTCCGGAGCAGCTCTGGGTAACAGGGGAGGGGCCGTCCACTGGACTTTCCCGCCCGGTGCGCCCACATTGCCGCAGAGGCCTTCCAATATATAGATGGCTCGCTGTGTCTGCATCGAAAGAACGATATTCTCATTTGCATTTCCCACCAGAACGGCTGCGGGTCTATGGGTGGCATAAACCCTTGCCGCATCCGCTATGGTCTCTGCCGGCACCCAGGTAATTTCCGAGACTCTCTGCGGCGAATACTCCTGGACATGCGCCCTGAGTTCGTCAAACCCTACTGTCCAGTTTTCCACGAAAGTTTTGTCGTATCGGCCTTCATTAATGACGACATGGATCATCCCCAGGGCCAGGGCCATGTCCGTCGCCGGTCTCGGCCTTATCCACCGGTCCGCCTTCTTGGCCAGTAGAGTTTCAAAAGGATCGATCACCATCAACTTAGCGCCCTGGGCGACGGCCCTTTTCAAAGGCTCATAGTTCGGAGTGGACGTTGACAGGGGATCCATTCCCCAAACGACAACAAGGGCGCTGGAATTACTGTGATCCTCCATGAGAAACGAGCCAAAGGTGAACCGCATGGCGGTCACATGGGGGAAATAGCAGACCGATGCCATGGAGGTGATGTTTGGAGAGCCGAACGCATTGGCTAGGCGGGTAAAGACATTGTCCTGAATGCCCTTGGCAGCTCCCCTCAGCCAGCAAACCGACTCGGGGCCGTATTTCTCTTTCGCCCTGTTCATTTCATCGGCTATCTTCCCAAGAGCCTCATCCCAGGACACCTGCTGCCACTTTCCTTGCCCCCGTTCACCCTTCCGCATCAAAGGATGCCTCACGCGGTCGGGATGGTTGCGAATCTCCAGGGATGCCTGCCCCTTCAAGCATAAGGCCCCCATGTTGAGAGGGGCCGCAGGATCTCCCTCAATCTTGACTATCTCGCCTTCCTTCAGGTGCACCAGCATGCCGCAATCCTGCAGGCAAATGGCGCAGGTCGTCCTAACTATTTCGGTCTTCATCGTCTCATTCCTTAAGGCACATAAGAGATACTCATTCGAGCCTGTTCACATCAAAAAGCACATCCTGCCTTCTCTATCTGTTACCAGTCTATCACGTTCCGCAGTATCCTGCCACGTGTCCAGCAAGAGTTCTCCTATGTGACTCTCAAGCTCACCCCCGGGCCGGAATGTACCCGGTCCCAACGGAACTTCTCAATGGGGATCGGGATTCGGGTATGACCGATCAGTTTCGAAAAGGATCCTTGCCAGATTTTTTCCTTGCCGCACCAGGCTTCGAGCGTCGGTCCGAGGAGGGTTCTTTCCAGTTGGATTTCAGGCCATGGGAACAACTTGGAAAACAGTCGCTTCGGCATAGGCGTGATCCGCTGAGGGACGACATAGCGAATAGGCCTTTCGGCCCGCACTGGAACGGAGCGAATCGTCCCGGGCCTGACGGTTTGCAGGTTTGTTATGATGCTGCGGGCGGCCAGTCTTCCTTCTAAGGCACAGAGGTCATGCATGTCGGCTCCCCGCAGCACATTCCCTGCAGCAAAAATGTTTGGAACGGAGGTCATGTACGTGGTGTCGACGGCAGGGCCAAGAGTGCAAGGATCTTTTTCTATGGCAGTGCTGTCGACTAAGGAAGAGTCAGGCCGGAATCTGCCGGTCATCACGACCGTGTCGCAATCGATCTGAAGGACTTCCCTTTGCTCTCCGACCAGTATCTCAACCCCGTCTACTCGTCTATTCCCAATGACTCGAAGGATCCTGGCATTCTTGAAAATGGGAAAACCAAAGAGGTTGCTCATGATGGCCGCAACGCCTGTGTACGTGTGGAGCTCCGCATCGTTTTCGACAAGTCCTATGATGGTGGTGCCTGCATGCTTCAGCGTAAGGACGCAGGACAACGCCACGTGTTCGCTCCCCACGATGAGAGCCCGATTCCCGGGTTTCACGTGGCGCAGGTTGACGAGTTGCTGGAGAGTGCCGGTCGTGAAAATTCCGGAAGGCCGGGTGCCCGGCGGCAATCTCTCCCCACGAGAGCTTTCGAAACAGCCTGTGGCCAGGAGGACAGATCGGCTCCGAAAGGATTTAGGCCCTTCGGGGCAGAGGACGTGAAGTTCATGGGCGTCACCGGGCCCGCCCGGGAAGATGGTGAGCACACGGGATCCGGTATGAATCAAGGTTCCGGTTTTTCTGACCAGCTTCTCCAGTGTTCGAGCATAGGAGGGGCCGGTGTAGGGCCTTTTGCGATCCCGCAACCCGAAGAAGATGTGGCAGGAGCGGGGCATGCCGCCGAGTTCATGTTCACCCTCGAAGAGACCGATCTTCAGCCTTGAATGGGCAGAGAGATCCAGACAGGCGGATATCCCTGCCGGTCCGCCGCCGATGATCAAAACATCTGTGCTTTTCGACATGATGCTGTCTTCTCCGGTCGTATAAAAGACTGCTTGGGAGGCTGTCCTACAATTTTCCTCCCCTCGCTTGGTGGGAGGGGACAAAGGGGAGGGGGTTTCTTGGGTTGTCGGACTGCCCCTAGGGGCATCTCTAGACGGTCGGTTTCTTAATGAGACGGGCTGCCTCTTGAACGGCGCAGACGGCGTCCTCCGCGTACCCGTCTGAACCGAACTTAACGGCGATTTCCGGGTTCAGCGGAGCGCCGCCCACCAGAACTTTCACTTCCGGGACTGCAGCCTTCAACATCCCCACGGCTTTTTCCATGGCTATCATGCTGGTGGTCATCAGGGCGGACAGCCCGACCAGATCGGCGTTGATTTTTTTCTGTTCTTCCACGAATCGTTCCAGTTTTACATCTTTTCCGAGATCAAAAACCAGCCATCCTGATGCTTCGAACATGGTCCTGACCAAGTTTTTCCCAATGTCATGGATATCGCCTTCCACCACACCAAGGAGCAGTTTGCCTCTATGGATCGCGGTTTCCGTTCGAATGAACGGCCGCAGAATGTCCAGCCCGGCATACATGGCATCCGAACAAACCAAAAGCTCCGGGACATAGTATACCCGGCGGGCGTAGAGGTGAGTGGCCGCATCCATTCCTGCGGTCAGGCCCTTCGTAGTTGCTTCATAGACATCCAGACCCTCTTGCAGGGCGGTCTTGCACCAGCTCACACACTGATCTTCGTCGTATTGAACCACGGCATTGCGGATGGCATCCAGGATCTCCTTTTTCCTATGATCTAAAAGCATCTTTTGTTTCCTCTTCACATCATCCATACCAGCCGAAATCGTTGATCGCCTTTCTCATCATCCACACGTTGTAGGGTGGGGCCATGGGCGGAAGCTCACAGCCGGGAGCGAGGGCAAAGCCCCCTGGATGATTCTTCCCTTTCTCGATGCAAATCCTGCTGAGCTCATAAACCTCTTCCGGTTTGCCTGTTTGAATCAAGGCAGGCTCCACATTGCCCACGAGAATATGATCAGGGAAGTACTTGGACGCCGTCTCCAGGTCTACCTCATGCCCGACGCTGATGATCCCGGGGTCTCCCAAGGGGATCTCAGCCCAATAGGGCAAATTCAGATTTTGCTCACCGCAGATATGGGTGTTGATGTGTTTCACGCCCATGGCAAGCATTTTCTCATAGACCTCTTTCTGATAAGGCAAGCTGAACTCTCTAAAATGCTTTGGGGAGATCATCTGATTGGATTCGGTAGGGGCGGCTGTGAGAGGAATGATCCGTTCCGGCTGGTCAAAGGAATCGACCCAATGCTGTGCGATAGCTATGTGGAAGTCGGCAACCAACCGGCAAAGTCTGTGAAGCACCTTGGGTTTTTTCATCATCCATCGGCACATGGTTTCAGCCCCGGTCAGGGCCTGAACCACTTTTAGAATACTCCCTGAAGAGAAGGTAATGGGAAAACCATGCCTTTCCTGCAGCTTGGCGAATTCCATTGCCAGGGGAATCGCGCCGGCTGTCCTTACGTCGGGCAGCTTAAGGCTCCAAACGTCTTCTTCTGAACGGACAACAGGCCTTAGGGGTGATGCCGCCTGAGCGTATTCGCCTGTCGGCAGTTTTGCCTCACCTCCAAATTCCCTGACCCCGATGGCGCCCGGGGTGTAGTAGATATAGTGCCAGCCGTCGAACATCTCATGGGTTCGGCGGAAGGCTTCAAAGCTCCTGGCTGGATCCGCAAAGGTCGTCACTTTCGGGTAGCCGACCGTGACGGCCGCAAAAGACAATTCCCACATGTAAAAGGGAACCCTGTCCACCGGTTGACGATTCAGCAGGGCATCGAGCCTCTCCTTCTCCGTCAACCCGTCCTGTCTAAAGCGAGCCATGTGAATCATCCTCGTCCAAGGTGATCTCGGCTTTCGAGTTGCCTCGGTCTTGGGGTGAGCCCGGCGTGCACAAATTTCTTGAGTGCGGCATCTGAGGGATTTCAGATTAGGAAAATCCCGGAGCGTGAGCTGTGAACCCTGTGGCCTGACCTGTGTTGCTAATGCATATAGCGGCCCCCGTCGACCACAAGGGCCTGCCCCGTGAAAAAATCACTCTCATCGCTGGCAAGGAAAAGCAGGGCGCCGATCAGATCCTGAGGCTGCTGGAGCCGGCCTAGGGGAGTGAGGCTCACATTGTATTTCGAGATATCGTCTGTGACGGTTCTGCTTGCCTCAGTGTCCGTGAAACCCGGAGCAATGGTATTTACACAAATCCCATGAGGGCCCAGTTCGGCGGCCAGGACTCTGGTGAAACTGATGATCCCTCCTTTGGAGGTCACATAATGGATGAAACCTCTAGATCCGGTGAAAGCGGTTTCGGAAGAAAGGTTGATGATCTTCCCTTTCTTCTGGGCTTTCATCTGTGGGAAAACGGCTTTCGTGCAAAGAAAAGGTCCCTTCAAGTTCACGGCCATCAATTTGTCCCACTCTTCTGAAGAGACCTCATAAAAGGGCCTGCGCCCGATTCCGTAATATAAGGCCGCATTGTTGACCAGAATGTCGACCCGGCCGAAAGCTTTGATCGTCCCCTCAACCATCGCCCTGGTATCTTTTTCAGAGGTCACGTCCACTTTTAGGGAAATTGCTGATCCACCCATTTTCTTGATCTCTTGCGCGGTCTGCACGGAATCCTTTTCAACAATGTCAGCGGAGACGATTTTGGCCCCTTCCTTAGCCATGGCAAGGCAGAAGATTTTCCCCAACCCCCGACCGCCTCCTGTAACAATAGCAACCTTATTTTCGAGTCTTCCCATATCTTCCTCCTCGCTCTGACTCAGACTTTCTTCGCGATTATTTTCCTGGAAACGTCTGTGGCAAATTTGAAATAGAGTTCCTTGATGGCATCGGCTTGCTTGAGCGCCATCGTCTCCTTCATAGCGGGCACGCTCTCAAAAAGCATCTCTTTGACAAAGCCGGTTTCACTCTCTGCCACTTGCCAGACCGTGTAGGATTGACAGCCGTTGGCTTCCCAAAAAGGCTTGATCTTATCCCGTGTGAGCTGAAGATATTCAGCCTGCTTTTCTTTCGCGACATTGTACCGGAATACCACTTTGACCATGTTCTTCTCCTCGTTTCTTGACTGGTTCGATTGAGATTCATTTAAACGCTCGAGGAGTCCCCTCCGATAAAGCCGGAGGGGACTCACGATGATCTTATGCCTGGCTAGGAGGCGCAGGCGGAGGCGGCGTTGGAGGCAGAGGCCAGAAATCCCAAAGCGGGGAATACATAGCCCAAGCGGGGAATGCGCAACCCAGCATGAGATTTGCAATTGCAAAGATATCGAGTGGATATTTCATGCCTTCAGCCCCAAAATGGGAATAACACCAAGGCCCGAGCACATGATAAGCGAGAATGCCCACTATAATGGACAGCACAATGTTCAGGAACCCGCCTGCAACCGGGCTCTTGAGGGTGCGTCCAGGCCACGTCTGGAACATGAATAAGAACATAAGCAGTCCAAAGGCATAAGAAATCGCGTAGAGAAGGAATCGTAGCGGTTCTATCCCAAGGGCTGAAACGCCAATGAGGTAAATAATACAGCCCAGGACAAGGCAGGAGATGGTCACGACAAACCCCATCGTGGGCTGCTTCATCAAGTTCGGTGACTTGCTGAAGGGCCAGAACCCGAGCGTTACAAAAGAAAAGAGACAAATGACGGCACAAAAATAGAACGCGAGCGCACACTCCCAACGGAAGGGACCCGTCGGTGCCAGTGCTGCAAAGGCAACCAGCGGTCCTCCCTTGGCATAAAATGGAACGGGACCCGTGGGAGCCGCAAAGGACAGCATGCTGAAATTGAAGAGCTTCGAAATGAGCCATGCGATGATGTAGGCAAGAATTAACGTCATGAATCCTTTTCCGGGAAGAGACATTTTCTGAAATGGCCACATGCCAAAGGCGATGACGAGGAAGAAGGTGGTAATCACGGTGCAGATCGCTTGCACATGAATAAAGGGCGTTCCTGCGCCGCCGGCCAGAAAGTTAACCAACCCATAGCAGACCAAGCCTCCGATGAACAGCACGAAAGCGGTTAGAAGGAACCCTTTCCATGGCTGCGGGAACCCTTCGGTTGAAGGATACTGTGCCGCCCACCCGGCGCCGATCACAGCTAAAATAGGTACGTTCGACATGAGGAAGGTTGTAAAGGTGCCTAAGTAGGTTTGAAGGTCAAAAATAGAAGTGACGATCATCGATACAACCAGTGTGATGACGAATCCGAATAACCCCCTCCAGGGTTGCGTGATGGTCCAACTTGCCGTAGGTGTCATTCCGTCCATTGCATCTCCTCCTTTCTTGGCCGGGCCGTCCAACTTTGGAGAGGCCCAATGCTCGTTAAGCAATTTGTTGAAAGGAACCTTGTAATCCCCGCTGTTTTACTCGGCTGAAGGTTATGCTGCAAAAAGACATCAAATAGACGCTCGAACCATGAAACGCACAGTGTTGCACCAGCCTTTCCGAAACAAGCCTACTCGATGGCTAGAACTCCAAATCGTAATAGGCCCTGCACACGTTGTGTCTGCTCAGGCGGGTCCCTCCTTTCCATAAAGTGATCATGAGCGAATCACGCCAGTACTTTTCAACATGATATTCTCGAACGTAACCGTAACTTCCCATCAATTGAATCGCCTTCTCTGCGCACCTCACCGCTTTCTCACTCGTGATTCGCGCCATATTCATCCTGGCCGCCAATAAGCCTTTTCTGGGGCCGTAGATCTCCGGGTGATCACACATGAAGGCGGTCGTCAGGTACCAGGTTCTCGCCATCTCCGTATCCATGGCAATCTCTGCGAGTGTTTCCGCCGGCCCGCCGTGCTGCCTGATCGGTTTGTCGGCGACGATTCTCTGCCCCGTGTACTCGAGCGCCGTCTCCAGCACCCCCTGCATGATTCCCGTGGCCATGGCCCCGCTTGAGACTCCAGGGAGTTGTGCCCAGAAGAGTTCAGTCGCTTTGCCTCCCGGACCGATGGTCCATTCTTTGGGAATTCTTACGTCGTCGAAGTAGAGGGGACAATTGTGGTCTGTTTTGAGCCCGCATTTGTTTTCATCCGGGCCAACCGTGAGCCTCGGCCATCCCCTCGGGATATAGGCAATGACGATCCCGTCCTCCGCCAGATTGGGATCGGTCGTAGCCACGATGCAGTAGAGGTCCGCAATCCCGCTGTTGGTGGCCCAGAGCTTACTGCCGTTGATGATGCACTCTCCACCCTCAAATTTCGCTATGGTCCTCAGCTTCGTCCCTCGGTAGGCAATATTTTCAATGTCGCAGCCGCCTCCCCCGTGCGGGCCGCCGGGTTCTGTCATGGCAAAGCAGCCAATCTGCACCTGGTCTCCGCAGAAGCCGGGCATGAAACGGTCTAAAACCGATTTCATGCCTCCGCTCATTGCCGGTTTCCAAGCCCAACCGGTGCACATGTGGGATACGGCTATGCCCGCGTCCCCGCGGCTCAATTCCTCACAGATCAAGGCATTGAGTAGAGTTCCTCGAACTCCTTCTCCGCCGTATTCTTTGGGCATGGAAAGCTTTTGCAGCCCTATGTCCACCAAGAGTTCTCGGACTTTCTTCTGGAGGGAGACGTCGTCTTCAAGGGGTTGACGAATCGGCATGATCTCCTTGTGGACAAAGTCATGGACCGCTTGATGGAGGCTCCGCTCCTGTTCATTAATCAAGACCGGTGGGAAGTGCAGGTTGTAATCTTTAATCATGACCTCTATCCTCCATCGGGCAAGCCTTTGGCTTGACTGCTATGGAAGGACTGCACCAAGATCGTTTCATCATCCAGTGACTTCAGGCTTCAAAGCCAGCCCTACGGGACCGCCCCGAGGGTCATATCCTTTTAGGAAACAAAAGCCGTTAAGCTTATGGAATACTTCGCCGGTGAGACGTGTTTATGATGAATCGTTATGCGTGAGCTGTTTCATATTCCGACCGGAGTGTTGTTTTAATGGTCGGGAAATCGGGATGCTTCATCTTCAGAAAAAAGCAATACTATGGAGTTTCCTAATTGTCAACCAAAAGTTCCCACGCTTGACCGGCCTTTACCGTGAGTCCGGGAAGCTCCTCTCAACCTTCACGATGAACTTTCCAACGTCGACCGCCATTTGTTCGGCCATAGGTGGGCATTTCGATTTGAGCAGAAAGATCGTCGTCTTCCCTGCGGTTTCTGATTTCAACGCTTCGCAATTGCCGGTGCCTTTCGAAATCACGAGGTCGCTTTTTGCGAAAATGCTGGCCAACTCCGGAGGGGCGTTCTCTGGGACAAAGACTTTCTGGACGGATAGGATGGCGTCTACCATTCGATCCAGGCCGAAAAAGGAGGCATCTCTGATCGTCGCATCATCAAAAAAGGGTTCCTCCTTCACGAGCAGCGTAACCTTCAACCCGGATTCCTTGAGAAGCGAGATCAGAAGAGAATCAAACCCGATTTCTCCCGCATTGTCCGCTACGTACAACACGTGGTGAGCCCGCGAGGCGGCTTGGGAAGCATCTCCCACCATAATGGGAACAGGGGCTTTGCCGGTGATGATCTCCTCGATGTGCGAGAACTCAAACGGGGCTGAAGGCGCACCAATGGGCGCCACATTACCCATTGCTGCAATCGCGCAGGCCCTGGCGAAACGCTCGCGGCGTGTTTCCCCTTTCTTAATGAAATCCCTTGCATCGTCCAGCAGTCTTGACGCCGCCTCGTTACATTTGCCTTTGAACTCCTGATAAGCAGCGGAGGAGGCTGGGAAAAATTCTTCCACGGCGTCCAGGGCTTTGTTGCACAGTGCCCCCAGATTGACAGAGGGTCCCAGGTCTTCGGACAAGACGGACATCACTCTTCTCAGGACAGTAAACCGATCCGCCTCACTCAAGGGATTGGCGACTCTTTCGTAAATCCATTTTAGAGTGCACAGGCCACAGTCTGTATATGGTCTCAACTTTCAAAAGTCTCCGTTTGATTTTCCTCAAACATACCAGGAGATCACAATCCGGGCGAAAAGGGGAGGGGATATCCTTCCCCTCCCCCTTCAATTGAAGCACGCAAAGGACGGTCAGCCTCAGTGTACTCCATTATTTCTTATCCAGAATGTAGAGGGCGCCTTCCGTGGCATCCACTCTGATCCTCTGCCCTGTCTTGATCGTAGCCGTACCCGTAAAGGTGTTGACCAGGGTGGGCAGCCCATACTCACGCCCC
>Ga0113563_10001851_pt1 | contig 12366 bp, 13 predicted proteins | sample Mud3Dept3metaG_FD_80117 | JGI IMG/M metagenome (GOLD analysis project Ga0113563, IMG submission 80117) | Freshwater wetland microbial communities from Ohio, USA, analyzing the effect of biotic and abiotic controls - Mud 3 Core 4 Depth 3... | ecosystem: Environmental > Aquatic > Freshwater >...
CCGGAGGCGCGCTCGAGGCGGCTGAGCAGGAGGTCGGCGTTGGACGCCTCCCGGGTGGCGCAGGTGGCGACGGCCCGGACGGTCTGCACCCCGTGGGCCTTCAGCAGCTGGCGGAAGCGCCGGAAGGCGGCCTCGGCCTTCCGGATGTTCTCCTCCCGGATGGTGCCCTTGAGGAAGACGTCGCCCCCCAGCCGGATCGGCTCCCGGAGATTCTCCAGCACCCGGTACGGGGATTCCCCGGCGGTCTCCACCACGTAGAAACGGATCGCGTTGGATCCCATGTCGATGGCGGCGATGCGTGCCATTCCCGTTCCCCGGTCCCCCCCCTATGCCAGCGGCCCCTGGTGCCGGATGTCCTTCCCCTTGACCATGAATATCACGTCCTCGCAGATGTTGGTTGCGTGGTCGGCGATCCGTTCGATGTGGCGCGACACCAGGATCAGGTCCATGGCCCTGGGGATGGTGGTCGGGTCGGACATCATGAAGGTCAGGAGTTCCCGGAACACCTGGTCCTTCAGCTGGTCCACCTCGTCGTCCTTCAGGATCGTCTGGTATGCCAGCTCGTCGTCGCCGTTGACGTAGGCGTCCAGCGAGGCCTTCAGCATCTCCTGGGCGATGTCGGCCATCCGGGGGATGTCGATCAGCGGCTTGAGGGGCGGAACCGCCAGCAGGGAATCCGCCCGCTCGGTGATGTTGATCGCCTGGTCGCCGATCCGCTCCATGTCCACGATGATCTTCATCGCCGCGGCGATGAACCGCAGGTCCGCGGCCGCCGGCTGCCGCAGGGCGATGAGCTCGAGGCACGCCTCGTCGATCTCGACGTGGAGCTGGTTAACCTGCGCCTCCATCGCCCGGACCTCGGCCAGAAGTCCCGCGTCGCGCTGCACGAGCGCCTGGATGACCCGGCGGGTCATCTGCTCCGCCAGCCCCCCCATCCGCAGGACCAACTCCCGGACACCGGCCAGCTGTTCCCCGTAATGCTTCTTCATCCCCGCTCACCGCCTCCCGTAATCATCAGCCGAACCGCCCGGTGATGTACTGCTCCGTCCGCTGGTCCGACGGATTGGTGAAGATCTTCCCGCTCTTGTCCATCTCGATCAGCTCTCCCATCAGGAAAAATGCGACGTTGTCGGAGATGCGCGCGGCCTGCTGCATGTTGTGCGTGACGACGGCGATCGTGTATTTCCCGCTCAGGTCCTCGATCAGGTCCTCGATCTTCGCGGTGGAGACCGGATCGAGGGCGGAGCACGGCTCGTCCATCAGGAGGACCTCCGGCTCCACGGCCAGCGCGCGCGCGATGCACAGCCGCTGCTGCTGGCCTCCAGAGAGGGACACCCCGGGGCGGTCCAGGTGGTCCTTCACCTCGTCCCACAACGCAGCCATGTGGAGGGACCTCTCCACCACCTCCGCGATGTCCGCTTTCGAGAGTTTTCTCCCGTTGAGCCGGAGGCCGACCGCGACGTTCTCGAACACCGACATCCGGGGAAACGGGTTCGGCTGCTGGAAGACCATCCCGACGCGGCGGCGCAGGTACACCGGGTCGATCCGCTCGGAGTAGATGTTCACCCCGTCCAGGAGAATCTCCCCCTCCGTGCGGAACCCCGGGGTCATGTCGTGCATGCGGTTGAGGCACCGGATGAAGGTGCTCTTCCCGCAGCCGGACGGCCCCATCACGGAGGTGACGGAGTGTTTCGCGATCTCCATCCGGATGTTCTTCAGAACGTGATTGTCCCCGAACCAGCTGCTTAAGTTCCGGATGTCGAAGACGATTTCCATTACGCGGCCTCCTACCGTTTCTCCCGGGTGAGGTACCGGGCTACGATGTTGATCAGCAGGACCATCGTGATGAGGACGAGGGCTCCGGCCCATGCCTTGTCGTGCCAGTCCTCGTACGGGGAGATGGCGTACGAGAACACCTGGAGCGGCATGGCGGCCATGGGCTGGTCCAGCCGCGTCTGCCAGAACTGGTTCCCGAGGGTCGTGAACAGGAGCGGAGCGGTCTCCCCTATGATGCGCGCCATCGCCAGGAGGATCCCGGTCAGGATCCCGGCCGAGGCGGTGCGCACGGTGATGTACAGCGTCGTCTTCCACTGTTCGATCCCCAGGGCCAGGGCCGCCTCCCGGACGGTCGTCGGGACGGTGCGTAGCATGTCCTCCGTCGTCCGGACGACCACGGGGATGAAGATCATCGAGAGCGCCGCCGCCCCGGCCCAGGCGGAGAACCGTTTCATCGGCAGCACGATGAGGATGTACCCGAAGATCCCCATGATGATGGAGGGGACCCCGGTCAGCGTGTCGACGGCGAACCGGACGGCGGAGGCGAATTTCCCCCGGCCGTACTCCGCCAGGTAGATCCCGCACATCACCGCGACCGGCACCGACCACGCCATCGTGAGGAGGGTGATGACGAAGGTGCCGGCGATCCCGTTCGCGATCCCGCCCCCCGGTTCCCCGACGGGGTGCGGCAGGTCGGTCAGCAGCGTCCACCGGAGTTCCTTGCCCCCCTTGATCAGGAGGTCGAAGAAGACCAGGAACAGGGGCAGGATGACGAGGAAGGCGCACAGGGAAAAAGCCCACTTCATGGCCCGGTCGACGGCTTTCCGGCGGAAGGCGATCGTCCCCATATTTCCTAGATCCCCCGGGAGGCGCGGGCGACCATCTTCGTCAGGATCCACTTGGCCGCGAGGTTGACGACCAGGGTGACGAGGAAGAGGAGAAGCCCGATCAGGATTAGGGAGGAGAGCTGGAGCCCCCCGGCCTCCGCGAACTCGTTGGCGATCACCGCCGCCATGGAGTACCCCTGCTGGAACAGCGACAGGAAGACTTCGGGGCGGTTCCCGATGACCATCGTCACCGCCATCGTCTCCCCCAGGGCGCGCCCCAGCCCCAGCACCGTGGCGCCGAAGATTCCCGGGATGCAGTGCTGCCCGATCACGATCCGGATCATTTCCCAGCGGGTCCCGCCCAGCGACAGGACCGCCTCCTTCTGCCGCTGCGGCACGGTGGCCATGACCTCGCGGCTGACCGACAGGATGAACGGGACGATCATGATGGACAGGAGCCACCCCGCCGCAAGGACGCTCGGCCCGTAGACCGGCCCCTTGAAGAGGGGAATCCAGCCGAGGTACTTCGCCACGGGTTTCATGAGGTAATCCCGCAGGATCGGAACGAGGACGAAGATCCCCCACAGGCCGTAGATGACGCTGGGGATTGCGGCCAGCAGCTCCGCCAGGAACGAGACGGGTTTTTTCAACCACTGCGGGGCAAACTCGTTGATGAAGATCGCTGCCCCCACGCTGAGCGGCACGGCGATGAGGATGGCGAGGAACGAGGAAAGCAGCGTCCCGTAGATGAACGGGAGCGCGCCGTACTGGTCCGCAACGGGATCCCACGTCCCGGATACGAGAAACCGGACGCCGAACTTCCGCAGCGCCGGCATCGATTCGCGGAGCAGGACGGCGAAGAGGAGCACCGTCAGGGCGAGGACCGCGAAGGCGAATACCGCGGAAGCCTTCTCGAATGCCAGGTCCTTCGGATTACTGCCGGTTCTGGTCGCCATCCCGGGCTCAGTAGAGCGATTTCCCCCCGGAGGTGATCTGCCGGAGCGCCTTGTCGACCTTCTCCGCCACGGGCTTCGGAAGCGCGGCGTAGTCCAGCGCCGCCTCCATCTTCTGGCCGTCCAAAAGCGCCCATTTGAGGAATTGAACCAGCGCCTTCCCCTTCGCCGCGTCCTTCTGCTCCTTGTAGACCAGGAGCCAGGTCAGCCCGGAGATGGGCCAGGCGTCCCCGCCCGGGGCGTCGACCAGCGATACCCGGAAATCGTCCGGCATCGACTTCGCCACCCCCGCGGCGGCGGCGGAGGTCGCCTCCAGGGTCGGGACGACGTAGTTCCCCTCCCGGTTCCGCAGGGACGCAATCTTCATTTTATTCTGCCTGGCATACGCCAGCTCCACGTACCCTATGGCGCCGGGGGTCTGCTTGACGACCCCCGACACGCCTTCGTTTCCCTTCCCCCCGAGCCCCACGGGCCACTTCACGGACTTCCCCCGGCCCACCTTGGCGCGCCACTCGATGCTCACCGCGGCGAGGTAGTTCGTGAAGATGTCCGTCGTCCCGGACCCGTCGGAACGGTGAGCGACCACGATGTCCGCGTTGGGCATAGTGATATTCTTGTTCAGTTCCGCGATCTTCGGGTCGTTCCATCGGGTGATCTTGCCGAGGTAGATGCCGGCGAGGACGTCGGGAGTCAGTTTCAGTCCGCCCTCCACCTTGTCGAGGTTGTAAACGAGGACAACCGCGCCGATGGCCGTCGGGATGTGGAGGATGGGGCCCTTGAGCGCCTTCATCTCCTCTTCCGTCATCGGGGCGTCGGTGGCCCCGAAGTCAACCGTCCCCGCGGTGATCTGCTTGATCCCGCCGCCGGACCCGATCGACTGGTAATTGAACTTCACGCCCGGGTTGGCGTTGGAATACTCGAAGAACCACTTGGAATACAGAGGGTACGGGAACGTCGCTCCCGCCCCGTTGACCATGAGCGGGTCCGCCGCCGCCGCGGGCGACGTAGCTGCAAACGACAAAACGATAGCTGCCAGGACTCCGAAACCTCTTCTCATCGCGGAAACCCTCCGTCGGTTGGATCGCCCTTCGGGCTGTGAGGGTACCCTACGGTATCTACATCAAGGGGGGGTCAGGGCGATGTTAAGATCGCGTTAAGAACGGATCCGAAAATAACCTTTTATATTCATGTTGTTTCGGATTCTTCGCCCCGCGTCGCGGATTTTCTGTTGCATATATAGAACCTCGAATATAAGATTTTGCACAATCTCTCCTCCAGGGGGTGTCCATGATGAGGAAAGCGTTGTTCTGGACAGCGTTGGTCGTAGCGGTAGTCTTTGCAGCCGGCACGGGATTCGCCGCACCGCCCGACAAGGTCGTCTTCAAGGCCGAGAAGGCCAAGGGGCCGGTCGCCTTCGACCACAAGGACCACGGGGCGAAGGTCAAGGAGTGCGCGGCCTGCCACCACGCGGACAAGGCCGGGGCCGAGCAGAAATGCTCGAAGTGCCACGGGGACAAGACCGACGGGAAGAAGCTCTCCCTGAAGGAAGCGTTCCACGCCCAGTGCAAGGATTGCCACAAGAAGGAGAAGAAGGGACCCGAGAAGTGCGACGGGTGCCACAAGAAGTAGGCGCCTCCTAGGGCGGGGGCGCCGCCGGCGCTCCGGCAGAAGGCGGGGCGGGGGGATTCTCCCGCCCCGTTTCTTGTTCCTTTTGGGCCGAAGGTCCCAGACGCATGCCCGCAAAAAGACCCGGAACCCCCGGCCCCCCGGACTGGCTCCCCGAACAGCTCCGGCAGCTGATCGACTCCCTGGAGGCGATCCGGTCCGACATGATCGGGCTGGAGACGGCCCTCCCGGAATCGGGGCGGGACATCCACCCGTCCAATGCCCTCAGCGCCGCGAACCTGCTGCACTACCTCGCTCTCCGGCGGCACGACGTCCGCCACCTCCAGGAGCAATTGGCCCCCCTCGGCCTCTCCTCGCTGGGCCGGGCGGAGTCCCACGTCCTCGGGGCCCTCGACGCCGTGCTGCGGATCCTCTACCGGCTGACCGACAGCGACCACGGGCCCCTCCCCGAAAGGCCGGGCTCGTCCATCCGGTTCTCCGACGGGAAAGCGATACTGGAACGGCACACGGAGGCACTCCTCGGCCAGAGGCCGCCCCACCGCAGCGTGCGGGTCATGGTCACGATGCCCGGCGATGCCGCGGACGACTACCTCCGCGTGCGGGACATCCTGGCGGCCGGAATGGACTGCATGCGGATCAATTGCGCCCACGACGACGAGGAGCGGTGGGGGAGGATGATCGCGAACCTCCGCAGGGCGGAGCGGGAGATCGGCCGCCCCTGTCGCGTGCTGATGGACCTCGGGGGTCCGAAATTGCGGACCGGTCCCATCGCTCCGGTGGACGGGGTCGTCAAGTGGCGGCCCCGGCGGGATCATCTGGGGAGGGTGACCGCTCCGGCGCGGGTCTGGCTGACGCCGATCGGAGAGGAGGCTCTTCCGCCCCTGCCCGTCGACGCGGTGCTGCCCGTTCCCGGCGCGTGGCTCTCCCGCCTCCGGGAAGGGCAGGTGATTGAACTGGAGGACACGCGCCAGTCCCTCCGCAGGGTCAAGATCGTCGCGGCGACGGACGATTCCCGGCTCGGGGAGTCGGCGCAGACGGCGTACGTGTCGTCGGGAACCCCCCTCTGGATCCGTTCGGGAAAGACCGTTTCCGGCAAGCGGAACCCCTCCCGGGAGACCCGGGTCGGCGAGATCCCCCCCCGGCAGCAGGCGATCCTGTTGAAGAAGGGGGATTCCCTCCTGCTGACCCGGGCGCTGATCGCCGGAAAGCCGGCGGCACTGAGCCGCCAGGGGAAGGTCCTCCAGCCGGCGACGGTCCCCTGCACGCTCCCGGAGGCGTTCGCTTCCGCACGGCCGGGGGACAGGATCTGGTTCGACGACGGTAAGTTCGGGGGCGTCATCCGCGCCGTCTCCGCGGATCAGATCCGGGTGGAGATCACCCAGGCGAGGCCGCAGGGGGAGCGGCTTTTTCCGGAAAAGGGGATCAACCTGCCCGACACCCGGATGCGCCTCTCGGCGCTCACGGAGAAGGACGCGTGCGACCTCCGCTTCGTGGCCGCCAACGCGGACCTGGTCGGGCTTTCATTCGTCCGGAGCGTCTCCGACGTCGAGTCTCTGAGGGCGCATCTCGCGGAGCACGGAGGGGAGGGCCTGGGCGTGGTGCTCAAGATCGAGACGCGCCGGGCCTTCGAGATGCTTCCCGACCTGCTCCTCGCGGCGATGCGCTTCCGCTCCTTCGGCGTGATGATCGCGCGGGGGGACCTGGCGGTCGAGTGCGGCTACGAGCGGCTGGCGGAAGTGCAGGAGGAGATCCTCTGGCTGTGCGAGGCGGCGCACGCCCCCGTGATCTGGGCGACTCAGGTCCTGGAGACCCTCGCCAAGAGCGGATTGCCGTCCCGGGCGGAGATCACGGACGCCGCGATGGGGGAGCGGGCGGAGTGCGTGATGCTGAACAAGGGCCCCCACATCGTGGATGCCATCCGGGTACTGGACAGCATCCTCCAGCGGATGCAGGCCCACCAGAGCAAGAAGCGGTCGATGCTCCGGCGCCTCGGCTGGTGGAGGAAGACGAAGGCTCAGGCAAGGCCCTGACGGGAACAGCGGGCCGGATCGTCGCGCGGTCTTCCGGCTACCCGCGGGGAGCGCGGGGAAGGCGGGTCGCCGTCCCCTTGCCGTCCTCCATCCAGAGGAACTTCGCCGTTCCTTTCGGGACGGTGCCGTCCACTTCCAGCGCCACGACAGCCCCCTTCCGCAGCGGGAATCCGCCCCGAAGCGCCAGAAGCGTCGCCGCGAGGTCGCCCAGGTCCGGCTCGTGGGCCACGAAGGCCGCCTCCGCAGGATTTCCTGCGCCGGACAGCAGGGAGCGGAGGGCTGGAAGGTCGAATCCGGGAGAGAGTTCCCTGGCGACAACGACCTCGCCCTTGTGTTCCAGGCGCTCGGCGAGGATTTCGGCGGTCTGGACCGCGCGCAGCAGGGGGCTCGTGAAAATGACGTCCGGGGCGGCGCCCGCCTTGCGGGCCTGCCGGGCGATCTTCCGGAAGGAAAGCCGGCCCTTCGTGGTCAGGTAGCGGGTTGCATCCGGGGTCGTCGTCGACCGCTCGATCGCCTCCGCGTGGCGGACGAGGTACAGTTTCACGGGCTACCCCTTCCCCTGCTTCTTCCCGCTCTTTTTCTTTTTCCCTTTCCCTTTCTTCTCTTTCTTTTTCCGCTTCTTCTCCTTCTTTTTCTTCTTCTCCTTCTTCTCCTTCTGCTTTCCCTTTTTCCCTATTTCCCTTTTCGATTCCTTTTTCCCTTCCTCCCCCGCGCCGCGCTTCTTCCCCCGCTCCGGCCGGGCCACCTCACCCGCGGCCTCCGGGACGGGCCCAGGGGTCTTCGACGTCCTCCTCGTCCCGGCCGCTTCCTCCAACGCGTGCCGCAGCCCTTCCCACTTCTCCTCCGGGATCAGCGTCTTCTTACCCATGCCGCAACACCTCCTGCGCCAGCGCGCGGTAATCCTCTGCCCCCCGTCCCCCCGGCTGGTAGGAGAGGATATCCTTCGAGCGGGCGGGCGCCTCTGCGAGAGAGACGCTCTGCCGGATGACCGTCCGGAACACCTTGTCGCCCAACGTTTCCCGGATGTGCTCCTCCATCTGGCGGGAGAGGGATGTCCGGACGTCGTACATGCAGGGGAGGATGCCCAGAATCTCCATGGAAAATCCTGCCTCGCGGATGGTCTTCACCATGCCGAGTATCTTTTCCAGCCCGTTCAGGGCCATGTACTGGGTCTGGAGCGGGATCAGCAGGGAACCGGAATACACCATCCCCATCAGGGAAAGCGCGCCCAGCGACGGGGGGCAATCCACGATGACGAAATCGAACCCCCGCAATCCGGCCAGTGCGTCCTTCAACGCCAGGGGATAATCCGACGGCCGCTCGCGGAGGAGCCGCTTCTCCGTTTCGGCCAGGACCGGGGAGGAGGGGAGGACGGTCAGGTTCGGAAGGGCGCGAAACGCCTCGCGGGGCCCCGCCTCGCCCGTGAGCAGTTCCGCGACGGTCGGCCTGCCGGACGTTTCCACGCCGAGCGATTCCGTGAGCCCGGCCTGGGGGTCCAGGTCCACCAGGAGGACCTCCCTGCCCGTTTCCGAGAGCGCCGCGCCGAGGTTGACGGCGGTCGTGGTCTTTCCGGTGCCGCCCTTCTGGTTGATGACGGTGATCTTCCGCATGGCGCCACCCCCCCCGGATTCGCGCTCCCCCCAGGATTCCCGATTATATGACAGGTTTCCGGGTCCCGCCGGGGAAACCAGTATGCATGCGCCTGCGGGTCGGGTACACTGGCGGGAAAATATCCCCGTGGAGGTCGAACGCCTTGCTCTCTGCGCGCCTGATCGAACTGATCCAGACCCATGCAGATTACCTGACGCGCGACGTGCTGAAGGATTTCATCACCAACCCCCGTACCCGCCATTGGGGCGTCGTGCCCGCCAATGAACTCGAGCAGCGCGTCTTCCGCACGTACCTAAACCTCGGGGACTGGATCGGCGATCCCAAGGAGGACAAGGTCCAGGCGGAGTACGAGGAGTGGGGCCGCAAGCGGTACCGGAACCGGATCCCGCTGAGCGAGATCGTGTACGCCCTGCTCCTGCTCAAGCACCACCTGCGGAAATTCATCCGTGAGCACGGGCTCATAGAGTACTCGCGGGACCGGCAGGCGCCGCAGGAAATCCTCCCGGTCCACCTGTACGGGATCCAGGAGCTGAATTACCTGGTGGGGGATTTCTTCGACAAGGCGCTCTACTACCTGGCGCGGGGCTACGAGATGGAGGCGCAGGCGGCGCAATCTTCCCGTTCCGGGGCGTGACTATTCCATCACGCACAAGGTGAGGCGCAGGTGGAGAAGAAGAAGCGGGAGATCCTGAAACGGATCGACAAGCTCGTCGGCCCCTATCGCATCACGAAGGGGAAAGGGTTCCGCCTCAAGGACATCGACCCGGGCGACACGGGCGGCCTGGACTCGGAGCAGAAGCCGGGGGCCAGGGAGATGCTGGCCCGGGGGATCCAGTGGATGGTGGAGGAGCAGGACAAGTTCTACGCCGCCGACCGCCACTCGATGCTGCTGGTGTTCCAGGCGATGGACGCCGCCGGCAAGGACGGCACCATCCGCCACGTCATGTCGGGCGTGAACCCGCAGGGGTGCCAGGTGTACTCCTTCAAGCAGCCGTCCATGGAAGAGCTCGACCACGATTTCATGTGGCGCTACCAGAAGTGCCTCCCGGAACGGGGCCGCATCGGAATCTTCAACCGGTCGTATTACGAGGAGGTTCTCGTGGTCCGGGTGCACGAGGAGCTGCTCGAGCGCCAGAAGTTGCCGCAGGACCTGGTGACCCGGGACATCTGGGAGGAACGCCTGAAAGACATCGCGGGATTCGAGCGGTACCTGGCGCGGCAGGGCACCGTCGTGCTGAAGTTCTTCCTGCACGTCTCCCGCAGGGAGCAGAAGCGGCGGTTCCTGGAGCGCCTCGATATGCCCGACAAGAACTGGAAATTCTCCTCCGCCGACGTCACGGAGCGCGGCCACTGGCGGGATTACATGGCGGCCTACGAGGATGCCATCCGCGCCACGGCTTCCCGGGAAGCCCCGTGGCACGTGATCCCGGCCGACAACAAGTGGTTCACCCGCCTCGTGGTCGCGGCGGCGATCGTCGAGGCGTTCTGGAAGCTGGAACTCGCCTATCCGCAGGTCGACGACGCGAAGAAGAAGGATCTCGCCGCGGCGCGCAAGGCATTGATGGGCGAAAAGAAATAGTTCGGCTTCCCCTTCAGGGGCTTTTCCGCGGGACCCCGCCGGCAGGGGAATCCGGGGTCGCGGGGGCAGGTTCCGGGATCGCCGGGAGCCGGATGACGAAGCGGGTCCCGACGCCGATTCGGCTCTCCGCCCGGATCGTCCCCCCGTGGGACTCCACGATGTGCCGGGCGATGGAGAGACCCAGGCCGGTGCCCCCCATCTCCCGCGACCGTCCCTTGTCCACCCGGTAGAAACGCTCGAAGATGCGCGGCAGGTCTTCCGGGGGTATGCCGGGGCCGTCGTCGGTGACCTCCAGCGTGCACGCCCCTTCGGCCACCTTCCCGGCGAGGGTCACGCGGCCCCCCGCCTTCCCGTACTTGATCGCGTTGTCCACCAGGTTTGACAGGGCGAGCGTCAGTTTCCGGAGGTCGGCGCGCAGGGAGCCATCCCCGGCGACCACCTCCAGCGACTTTCCGGCACGCCCGGCGGATGTGCGGTGTAGTTCGGCCACGCGGCCGAGGAAGGCGGGGAGAGGCGTCTCCTCCCGCTCCAGCGGAACGCCCGGGGACTCGGCCCGGGAGAGTTCCAGCAGGTCGTCGATGAGCCGTTCCATCCGCAGGACGTTCGCGTGGGCCACCGCGAGGAAGGACGGGTCGGGCGGGGCGCCTTCCCGGACGGCGTCCTGGATCGCCTCGAGGTACCCCCGGATGCTCGTCAGCGGCGTGCGCAGTTCGTGGGATGCGTTGGACACGAAGTCGCTCTTGACCTGCGAGAGGCGCCGTTCCTCGGTGACGTCCCGGAGCGTGAAGAGAAGGGCGACCCCTGTATCCTCCCGGTACCGGACCCGCGTGCCCGAGAACCGGACGACCCGGTTCCCCTGGCGCGTCGCGACGGGGATGTCCCGGGGCGGCTGTGAGCCTCCTTTCACCCATCCGTCGATGAAGGCCAGCACCTCGGGATTCCGGAACGCTTCGGCGTACGGCCGGCCTTCCCCCATGGTTTCGGCCGTGTCGAGGATCCTTCCCGCCTCGCGGTTCACGGTCCGCACCGTCCTGTCCGCGGCGACAACGATCACGCCATCGGCGAGGTTGGCGAGGAGCGTCTCCAGCCTCGCCTTTCCCGCGTCCAGCTGGGCGATCGTGTCGTGAAGCTGGGACGCCATGCGGTTCATCGCGTCCGCCATGTCCTCGAGTTCGTCTCCGGTGTGGACTAGGACGCGGCGGGCGAGGTCGCCGGCGCCCATCTCCCGTGCTGCGGACTGCATCTCCTTCAGGGGCCCCGTGACCTTGCGTGCCATCAGGGCGGTTCCTCCGAGGATGAGGAGCAGGGCGGCGGCCCCGGTGCCCCAGATGATCCCGGTCACCTGCCACAGGCGCCGGGAAAGCTCCGCGGCGGGAACGGCGGCGCGGGCGACGCCGATGATCGCGCCGTTGTCCACGATCGGCACCGCGGCGTACCGCTGTTCCTCGCGGACCGTGATGCTGCGGCGGTGGGAAAATCCCGGCGATCCGGAAAGGGCTTCCCGGATTTCCGGGTGATGGGCATGGTTCTCCATCCCCGGCACTCCGGCGGCGCCGACGACGGAATCGGCAACGACCTCGCCCGCCGGAAGGACGACGGTGATGCGGAAGCGCATTTCCCGGCCGATCCGGTCCCCCTCTCCGGCGATCCGGTCCCGGTCCGGGGACGTCCGGTCGAGAAGGGGGCGGAACGTTTCCGCCGCGAGGCGCGCGCGGGACAGGAGGTTCTCGTCGGCATCGGCCATCACGAGGGTGCGCACGAGCAGGAAGCCGGCGGCGCCCGCAAGCGAGAGCGCGATTCCGGCGATCGCGAGGTGGGTCAGGAAGAACCTCGAGGCGATGGAGATCCGGCGGGACAAGGGATCCTCAACCCTCCCGCAGCTTGTAGCCTACGTCCTTGACCGTCTCGATCGCCTTGACCAGGAACGGGATCTTCTGGCGCAGCTTGGCGATGTGGACGTCGAC
>Ga0113563_10001853_pt1 | contig 12361 bp, 10 predicted proteins | sample Mud3Dept3metaG_FD_80117 | JGI IMG/M metagenome (GOLD analysis project Ga0113563, IMG submission 80117) | Freshwater wetland microbial communities from Ohio, USA, analyzing the effect of biotic and abiotic controls - Mud 3 Core 4 Depth 3... | ecosystem: Environmental > Aquatic > Freshwater >...
TTCCTGATTTTGCGGATTTCATTTAGAATCTCTTCAAGAGGGGGATAATCCGGGATATTTATAAACGGATTTGAATTTGTGACAAGCCATCCCTCTTTTGAAAGCCATGGGAGGTAACGGAGAGATTCCATAGGCTCAACCGATATAATCAGATCGGCCTTCCCATGAGGGATCAGGTCAGATGCCACAGGTTTATCTGACAATCTGAAATGAGACTGAACATCGCCTCCTCTCTGGCTCATCCCATGAACTTCCGATTGTTTCAGGAACAGATTGTTTTCTACAGCAGCCAGTCCGATTGTTGCTGCAATGGAGAGGATCCCCTGCCCTCCCACACCTGCCAGAATAATATCATTTTTCATAACACATTTTTCATTGTTCATCAGAGGAATCGGTTCTTTTTCTTCTTGCAGCAGTTTGAATACATTCTCTTGCAGAGACGACCACCGAAACACCCCTGTAAGCAAACTCTTCCTTCATTATACGTACATTTTCCTCATGATTCTTACGTAAAGGTACTATCATTCTGAGATGTTCAGGGGCAACACCTATCCCTGTACAGATTTGTTCTATTCTACCTGTAGCCTGTGATCTCTGACCACCTGTCATTCCGGTTGTTGAGTTGTCAGAAATTATGATTGTAACAGGAGAATTTTTATTTACAGCATCAAGCAGTCCGGTCATTCCGGAATGAGTAAATGTAGAATCACCGATTACAGCAACCGACGGGAAAAGTCCAGCATCCGCAGCTCCAATTGCCATCGTTACTGAAGCTCCCATATCGACACAGGAATTTATTGCGTTAAAAGGAGGAAGTGCCCCAAGTGTGTAACATCCTATATCCGAAAATACGCGTCCTCCTCCATATGGTTTCAGAGCTTCCAGCAGTACATTGAAAGTATCTGCATGCCCGCATCCTTTGCAAAATGATGGTGGTCTCATCTTAACCAGTTCAGGGACTTTTTTTCCATAAGGAACATGCATACCTAAAGCATTGGCTACGATAGCAGGATTAAGCTCACCGTCGCGCTGTATCGTACCGTCAAGACGACCTAAAATTTTAATTCCGTTATCAAGGATTCCTCTAAGACCTTCCTCAAGGAACGGATAACCTTCTTCAAGAATCAGAATTTCCTTACAGCGTTCCGTTATTTCCATTATCAGATCTTTTGGAAATGGGTACGCTGATATTTTCAGCACAGGATAACCGACCGATGATTCAATTATATTCTCCTGCAGGTAGTTATATGCAATTCCGCAGGCTATGATCCCCAATTCTCTTTTCTTTGCATCGTTAAAAGAATTGTATCTCGATATCCTGGCATCGTATCGTATTGATTCATAAGATGATATTAACGCCCTGTATTTTTTTCTGGCCATTGCCGGAAGAAGAACAAACTGGAGCGGGTCGGAAGGAAGCTTCAAGTTATTTTCAGGGTAAGGTTCATTTACTGCTTTTACAATGGCTCTTGAATGGGCAAGCCTGGTTGTTATCCTCATTAATACAGGAATCTTGTATTTCTCTGATAATTCAAAGGCATCAAAAATCATGGAATATGCTTCCTGCTGATCAGAAGGTTCAAAACATGGAACAAAGGCAAATTTGCCATAGAATCTTGAATCCTGTTCATTCTGTGATGAATGCATTGAAGGATCATCTGCAGAGACTACTACGAGGCCTCCATTGACTCCGGTTATAGCAGAATTAATAAAACTGTCAGCAGCAACATTTAATCCCACATGCTTCATGGCAACCATTGCTCTTTTTCCGGCGTATGACATACCAAGCGCAGCTTCCATGGCAGTTTTTTCATTTGTCGACCATTCCCTGTGTATATTCCGTTCCGAAGCTGTTTTTGATGACTGTATATATTCCATAATTTCTGTTGACGGAGTTCCAGGATAGGCGTACATTCCGCTGAGTCCTGCATCAACAGCTGCCTTTGCAATAGCTTCGTCACCCAACAATAAAAGTTCCTTCATATAAAATGAATAATATTAAAACCTTTGAAATTATTAAAATTTAGTTAAATGTTTTAACGTTACACTCAATAATGTTTACTTTGCAGGCATAAATTGGTTAAGTCAGATTTTAACAGTTTAAAGATCACTATTGAATAAGTTTTTATATACAGCTTTCCTGTTCATATTCTATCTTTCCCCTGCAATAAGTCAGACAGCCAGACCTGATAAACCTGAAAGATTTATTCAGGTAAGCGGTTTAATTACCGATAGATTATACAGACCGGTGCAAGGAGTTGCAGTTATTTCTAAAAAGCTTCACAGGGGAATCATCAGTGAAAGATCAGGGATTTATTCAATTACAAGTACTCCGGGAGATACTATTTTTTACAGAGCTCTCGGATTTAAAAGATATCATACGGTTATTCCGGAAACATATGAAGGGAGACATTGTATGGTCGATATTGTACTTGAAGTTGACACCATTCCAATTGCAGAAGTCACTATTCTGCCATGGAAAAACTATAATGATTTTATAAGGGATATGACAAAAGAACAGCCCGTCGATCCCCTGATTGAAAACATGAATGAGAATCTTGCCTCTATTTATGTGGCAATAACAAACGAAGTTAATGTAAATGTCTCTCCTGAAGCAGGTTACAGGTATGCGATGGAGCAAAATTTCATATCAATGGCAACACGCAATCAGTATCCTGTAAATAATCTTCTTAATCCTCTGGCCTGGACGAAATTTATCACTGAAGTAAAAAAGGGATTATTGAGGAACCGGACATATAAAAGGCCGGAACCTGCTAAAGTTGCTAAAAAGAAGAAAAAATCCTGAAATTAGTTAATGTTTTTAAAGGATTCTGATGAATTTTCCGGGTAGTATATCTTTAAAAGAATATTCATCCTGATGCTTTCGTGGTCTCCTTTTTTCATCTTTTTTCAATTTTTCAACTGAAATATTCGTTCCGTCTCCCAGATATCCGACAGCCATTACAGTAACCGGCTCCACATCATCTCTAAGATTAAAATGTTCCCTGACTTTCGCAACAGAATATCCGCCCATCTGGTGGACATAAATATTCATGGCAGTTGCCTGTGCGAGAAGGTTTGCCACTGCCATACCGGTATCATGAAGTGCGTACCGGTTTGGTTTATTATTATATGAATAGGTCAACCTGGCGAAGCTTATAATTATAGCATATGCATGCTGAGCCCACTCTCTGTTCGATAGGGTCAGAAAATCAAGGAATTCATTGAATTTTTTACTGTCAGTCCTGTTTGTATAGACAAATAACCATGGCTGTTCATTATTTGATGAAGGCGCCATACCTGCCGCTTCAAACATTGCTTTAATAGCTTCGTCTTCAATCGTTGCCGAAGAAAAGGAATATGGGCTCCATCTTTTTTTAATCGCATCAATAATCATATTGTCAGGAAATATATACAGTTTCTCATATGGTTTACGTTTCATGTTATTTAATATTTGTGTTACCATTAAACTGTAAACCTAATTATAACCATGAATTTTAGAGTTCCAAAAGTAATAATTTATAATTTCGCATCATATGAAAAAATATGAGGGCAGACTGGTTGGCATTCTCGGAGCTATAATAATTCACCTTATTGCTGCTATTATTTTTATGTCGTTCCAGCTAAAATCGCTTGATTTAGCTTTTAAAAAAGAATTTACTGTGGAATTTGCCCAGGTTAACGAACCTGAAGTAACTCAAAAATTAATTGAATTACCGGCATCAAATATAGAGAGAATACTCCAGGGTGATGAAGAAATGCTGAACATTGCCAGAAATCTTGCCAACAAACCTGATGTGAAAATAAACCCAGATGATTATATTGATAAGGTGAAGGAAGAACTTATTCAGAGCGGAAAGCTTGGTATCGACAACTATATCGATGAACAAAAAAAACCACAAAACCAGAATTTGGATGAAGGACTTTCATTTGAAGATAAGGCTGACAAATCGGATGAAGAGAAGCCAAAAAAGTCTCAGGAGATGGCTGCAAATTACCAGGGACCAACCCGCATCTATTATAATTTAGCCGGTCGCAACCATTTGTATCTTCCAATTCCTATTTATAAATGCCAAGGGTCGGGAAAAGTTGTATTATCGATCAGCGTAGATCAGAACGGAACTGTTGAGGAAGCTAAAATTATAGAATCAGAAAGTACCACTTCGGATCCCTGTCTTGCTGAAACTGCCGTTTCAAGTGCGTTGATTTCCCGATTCAATCCGGATGTAAATTCACCAAGAATACAGGTTGGAACTTTAACCTATCATTTTGTAGCACAGTAATTTAAACCAATGCACAGCAAGCATTGAACAATGTAGTGCTGTATGCGGTTACCTGATATTTACTTCCTGCCGCTTTTATCAGGGAACGGAGGGATTGGGGGAACTTGTTTACCTTCTGTTTTAAGTTTTTCCAGGGCAATACTTATAGCTTTGTCCAGTTGGTCATCCTGTCCGAGATATTCCCTGTGAGGGTCGTTGTCGATAACAATATCCGGGTCGACACCATATCCTTCAATTATGAATCCGCTGCCATCTGCTGCGTACGGAGCCCACGAAGGAGTATTTATACTTCCGCCGTCAATGCAGGGAACCGGACCCGAGATACCGATAACTCCACCCCAAGTGCGCGTCCCGATCAATGGTCCGATTTTGTTATATTTAAATCTGTACGAAAAAAGGTCTCCGTCGGAGGCTGAATACCTGTCACATAGGGCAACTTTTGGTCCCAGATGAGTTCCTCCCGGGTCAACCTCGCCTGTTGTGGCTCCAGTTGTCATCTCAGCATATGTAATTGTTCGCATAAGGCGTTCAATTATCTGTGGAGAAACATTACCACCCCCATTACCACGGTCATCAATAATAAGCGCTTCTTTTTTAAGCTGGGGATAATAATGCTCTACAAACTGATTTAATCCAGCCACCTGCATATCAGGAATATGAATATACCCAACCCTGCCATTAGTAGCTTCGCTTACTTTCTTTGTATTTTCCTGTACCCAGTTATAATAATAAAGGGAGGATTCTGAGGCAATAGGTCTGACTATTGCTTTATGGCTGCCGCTGAAATCAGGTCTGGAATTTATTGTAAGCTCTACCAGCTTACCTGCTTTTCCGACCATAAGTTCAAACAGGTCATTTACCTTGTTTACAGGTTGTCCGTTGACAGCAAGAATAAAATCTCCCTCTTTTGCATTAACACCAATTTCTGTCAGAGGAGATATCAATGATTGATTCCAATTGGCACCCTGAAGGATCTTATCGATCTTTGCAAAACCTGAAGGATCCCTGCTTATTTTTGCTCCGAGAAGGCCGACCTGAATTCTTTCAGGTATCGGGCGCTCACCATTCATAACATATGAGTGTCCGACACTGAGCTCTGAGATCATCTCTCCGATCAGATAGGTAAGATCGCTCCGGTGATTTACATAAGGAAGAAGAACTGCGTATTTGTCATGAATCATATTCCAGTCTACTCCATGCATCCCGGGATCATAAAAGAAATCTCTCATCTGTCGCCAGGATTCATTGAATATATTTTCCCATTCTTCTCTCAGATTGATCATTACCTGCATATTATCAGTATTTATTGCCTCCTTAAGATCAACTTTCCCTGTAGGGATCGGAATGATCCAGTATTTAGTACCCTGACGTACAAGCATTTTTGTACCGGATGGAACCAGTGAAAGAGTTATTCCCTGACCTACTTCAACTTCTTTCTTTTCTTTAAGGTCAAAATATTTAGTTGTTGATTCGGTTTCTCTGCGTGAGTTCATATTATAGAATATTTTATCACCGGCGGGTTCCAGATTGTTGTAGCTGGAAGGCTTTATTGGCAGTGAAATGACTCTGTCCATAATTCCGTCAAGGTCAACTTTAATGTCTTTTTTCACAGTGTCAGCCTGTTTTTTATCACCGGCTTTTTTATTCTTGTCTTTATCTGTTCCGGGGGTTGTTGCAGATGCCTCTGCAGTGATGGATCCGGGCTCCTTAACCTGGTCATCAACTGGTGCAAGCGGTGAAGGTATATCCTTTGCAAGGGTTATAAGATAGATCCTGCTCATATCAAGGTAAGCGTGGTTGAACTCAGTCTGACTATAGACAGGATTAAAATCTCTTTCCGAAACGAAGTAAAGGTATTTTCCGTCATTACTGAATACAGGTTCTCCTGAAGAGTACCAATTGTTCGTTAATTCAGTCGATTTTGCAGTCTCAAGATTATAGAGTCTTATTATAGGGAAGGTGATATCCGGTCTCATAAAAGTAATCCACTTGCTGTCGGGAGACCAGTTAGCGTCATAATACGGACTCCTTGGCGACTTATCGACAACAGTGATCTCACCTGTCTGAACATCGACATACCTCAGATCATTCTTTTTTGTAACATAAAGAAGTTTTTTACTGTCAGGTGACCATCCCATATTGAAGATAAATGTTTTCTGATCCTTAGTGACCTGAGCGGAAGGCTCAGATCTGTCAGCCTTCTGCATCCAGATTTCAAATTCACCGGAAGCATCTGAAATCCATGCAATAATCTTGCCATCGGGTGACCATTTGGCATTTCTTTCGTGGACTCCGGATGTAGTTGTAATATTCCTCGTAACGCCTTCTTTTACAGGGACATTAAAGATATCACCGCGGGCACTGATAATCACTCTTTCACCTTCTGGGGAGGGGTCCACATCCGTGATTCTTTTTGAAGCATCTTTCATAACAATATTATCTGCTTCAAAATCATCGGCAATAGTAATAGTAACTTTTTCTGTTTTGCGGGTCTTTATATCCATTTTATATATAAAGCCGCCATTCTCAAAGACGATATTTTCTTTACTATGGGAAGGAAACTTGATATCATAATTTTCGAAGTTTGTTACTTTTTCTGTCGTTTTTGTAACAATGTTATAGACGAACATATTCATAATCCTGTCCCTGTCCGAAAGAAAGAAGATTTCGTCGCCTATCCACATCGGAAAGATGTCCTGGAATATATTATCGGTGATTTTTTCCACTCTGCCGGAGTCAAAATCATAAATTCTTATATCATCTGCCATTCCTCCTTTATAATATTTCCATGTTCTGAATTCCCGGAAAATCCAGTTAAAAGCAAGCTTTTTACCATCAGGTGAATATGAACAGAAACCGCTCTTTGAAAGAGGTATTTCTTTTGATAATCCTCCTTCAATCGGCACTGTAAACAATTGTCCCGTAAAATCGTTGAATGTATATTTTCTTGACCTGTAAACTATATTCTTCCCATCAGGAGTCCATGTCATCACAATATTGTTCGGTCCCATCCTGTCACCGACATCATCTCTTGTAAGAGTAGCTGAAAAGGTCAGTCTTTTTGGAGTTCCACCTTCACCGGGAATGACAAAAACTTCAGTATTACCCTCATATTGACCTGTGAATGCGATGTATTTACCATCGGGAGAAAACCGTGGGAATATCTCATAGCCGGTATCAGTAGTAAGTTTCCGCGCAAGACCTCCTTTATTATCTACAGAGTAAAGATCACCGGCATAGCTGAAGACGATCTTTTCACCGGAAATAGCAGGGAATCTTAATAGTCTTACTTCTTTTTGCCCTGAAGCAATCAAACAGATTGCTAATAATAGGATTGATAATTTATACCTGTAATTCATATGGATGAGAATTTAGAAATGATATTAAGCAGGGCAATTTAAAAAAATCCCGTAATACGAAATATGTTTTTAGTCAGAATAAATAATTATTATACAAAGCACAGTCAGAGATTCAGAAATAAAGGATGGTTGAATATGCCGTTTAAAAAAGGGAGTTATTTTTGTTCCACAAAAATTCTTTGATGACCTCGGGGGTATTTCTGTTCGAGTTTCTGTCGTTGACCAGAGGGCTTATAGTATGAGCTTTCATGGAATCGGATGGGTATGGTTTCAATAAATCGAGGGTATCTGCAGGAGTTAACGAGAGGTCAATCCATTTTTTTTCAAGGTTTCTGTTGAGTATTGCAGGCATTCTTTTCTTGGAGTTGTGAACTTCAGCCATAAGCTCATTCGCCCGGGTTGTGATTATCGAGAAGGTGTCCAGTACCTCCCCTGTTTTACCATCTGTCCATTTGCTGTATAATCCTGCTATTGAAAATATCTCATTATCAGGACAATACACATACCATGGTATCTTTATTTTTCCTACATGCTGCCACTCATAAAATCCCTTTACCGGTATCAGGCATCTTTTTGATCTGAATGATGAGGAGAAGGATGGTTTAGTTTCAATACTCTCTGATCTTGCATTAAATGTTTTTGTTCTGATTTCTCTGGCTTCTTCTTCTGATTTTATCCAGGAAGGGATCATTCCCCATTTTAACAACCGAATGGTTCCGGGATCATCTGAGCATATTGCCGGAATTTCAGGCAATCCGAAGGCATGATAGTAATAACTTGGTTCATAACGGTAATTACCCGGGAAACTTACTCCATACCTGTCTTCAAGTTCTTCCTTTACAAGATTTACATTTACTGAGAAACACATTATTGTAAATTTGAGGTATCAATCAGGCTGGTTTTTAATGGTACAGGAAGAGAATAGTTAAACAGGTCATTATCAGGCCAGTGTTTTACCTGTGAAATAACTCTTGACATCATATTATTAATATATGAATGTATTTCAGGTCCATTCCAGGCGCTTGTATTCAGGAGAACTGCCCATACGGTTCCATCAGGCTGTCTTTTAAGCATTCCGGCACTCCCGGGGAAGGAACCTGTCCTCCACCAGGTCCCATTGTAAAATGTTGTTTTCCATCCGATTGGAGCGAATCCATTTTTTTCATCAGTCATGAATTTAATTGTCTGCTCACTCAGAATATCAGTTCTGGTCTCAAATCCATCGACAGCGAGAATCAGTCGAATCAGATCGGGTGCTGTGGCGAGCCAGGCTCCTGCTCCTCCGAGTGCTTCAATATCGTTTCCGCCATAGCTTGGAGATACAAGCTCGCCTGTACCATATATTGAAGGTTTAAGTACTATATCAGAAGGTGCATAATATGACACCTCAAATGGCTCTCTTTCTGACTGAAGGTTATGTGCCATTGACATATCATAGATCCCGAGCGGTTCAAGCACTTCTTTTTTACAGAATTCCTCATATGGCATTCCTGAAACTGCTTCAATCACAAGGCCCAGGATGCTATATCCAAGATTTGAGTAGGCTTTTCCTGATCCGGGAGTGAAATGCAGTCTTTTATCAAGTGCAAATCTTATTATAGTCCTCGTATCAGCAGGAGGCTTTACACCCATATTATCAGCTATAATCAAAGGCATAAACATCTGATCGCCCCATCTTACACTCCATCCGCCTTCATGACTTAGAAGATGAGCTACAGTAATATCATAAACCCTTTTATCTTTCGGATTGCTGAAATAAGGATCATTCAGAATCCCGCCGGGTCCGAAGATTTTGTCATCGAGTGATAATTTCCCTTCCTCCCAGAGTTTCATTACGGCAATCGCTGTGACCAGCTTTGATATACTTGCGATTCTGAATTTATGATATGGCTGAATTTCTTCATGTGAAACAGTATCAGTATATCCGAATCCTTTTGCATATATCAGTTTACCATCCATTGAAACAGCTATTGATGCACCGGTTATCGACCATTTCTTCATGAAAGATTTAATGGTCTTTTCAGCAACACTGAATTCCCGTCCGGATGAATTATCATTAGTCAGTCGTACATTACCCGGTACAAGTTTATCTGTAATAAAGTTGGTTCTTTCAACCGCTCCAGGATTGTAGCTGAAGACTGAAACAAGCAAAATAGCGAGTAATATTTTTTTTATTCTTGACAAAAGAGGTTTGTTTTTCAGGGAACAAAATTAAAAAGTATTCTGTTTAGCTTCAAACTATCCTTTAAAAAATATATTAATGACCTTATAACATGATTTTTTAGTTAAATATTGCACGATATATTATACAAATAATAATAAAAAAAAGAATCAAAAAATTAACTTTGTATATATGTTGCATAATAAAATGTCAATCAGGCGTGTTCCGGCAGCGATGGTTTTTTTATGTCTCGTATGCCGCATCTCTGCACAGGTGATAGAAATTGACACTTCAGAATATCTTCCCTTATTAAATTCAGGGGCTCTTGGGTACAATCTTGCACAGGCGGTTGAAATTGACACTTCAGAATATCTTCCCTTATTCTATTCCGGAGCTCTTGAGTATAATCTTATGATAGCTGCATCTAAAGGTTATTATTCGGAAGTAGAAAGGATGATTCTCATGGGAGCTGATATTGAAGCAGAAACTACTGAAGGTGCAACGCCACTTTTTTTTGCTATATCCAATAACCATTCAGCTGTTGTTAATATTCTTCTCCATCATGGAGCTGATGTTAACAAAAAAGCCGGCAGAAAGGAGACTCCTCTTCTTTTATCTGTCAGAAAGCAAAATATTGAAATTGCCGAAGCACTTATCAGAAACGGAGCCGAAATTAATGACCGGGATGCCTACGGTGCAACCGCGCTTCATTATGCATCTATCTACGGATATTTCGATTTCGTTGATCTTCTTTTATATTATAAGGCGGATGTTGATCTGAAAGCTAATGACGGGACTTCGCCGCTTATGGCTGCAATATGGGCCGGGTATGCTGATATTGCGAAACTGCTCATCAGGAACGGAGCTAATATGGAAGCCAGAGACAATAAAGGATTTACCCCTTTTCTTATCGCTGCTCAGAACGGCGATACCCTTATGCTAAATTTTCTTCATAAAAATGGAGTTGACATTTATGAAAAAAATATTTATAACTGGGATGCGCTGGGCCTTACCATTAAATCGGATCAGATTCATGCAACAGAGATGCTATTGAAAGCCGGCAATAAATGGACCGACCCTGACCGGGATGTCGTCAATCCTTATAATATTGCTGCGAGGTACAGGAGAAAAGAAATAATTAATTATCTCAATCAAAATGATTTATCCGGTAAATATCAACGCAGATTCGACCAGATGGCATTGTCTGTTTCAGCCAAATTCGACCTCAGAGATTTCTATTCAGGATTTAACTTTGCATTTAAAGAACCTCTCAGCAATCTGGGAATAATTGCCGGATTTGATACAAAATTCTGGTATACAAAAATATTGGTACAAAATTCAGAGAGTTTTTTTTATCAGTATTTTGATAAAAGCTCTATTGTATATGCCGGAGTTTATAAGGATATGCCACTTACCGATAATCTGTTCAGAAGCAATTTTTACTTTACTGCATCATTATCAGCCGGTTATTACTTCGGTAATAAATTTAAAGGTACAGAAATTGCCCCCGGACATAAATTGAAGATTCTACCATCTGCAACATTCAAATGGATTAAAGGTAATTTTATCTTATATTCCGGAATTGAATATATGAATTCCGATTACTATAAGATTGGTCCCCTCTGGGGCAGGATAGGTTGCTCTGTAAATTTCTATTTCAATAATGTTAAGGCTCCCGGTAAAACTATCAGATGGTATTAAGATGTAAAATAAAAACCTGCGCAGGGATACTTCTCTTTCTCACTTTAGCGATAATCTTTTCCTGTGAAGAACTGCAACCATATTTTGCAAATTGCTCCGAATGTACAGCAGATGAACCTGTAAGGGCAAATCTGGAGATAAAAGCTAAATACCAGGGAGATGAGATATTAATTAACATCTACGAAGGGAATTTAGAGGATAGTATTTTTTATGATTCTTTTATTATGGAATCATCCAGACTATCGCACAACGTACCCATTAATAAGACATATACTCTTACAGCCCGGTATTTTTATAATGGCAATTATTATGTAGTTGTTAATTCTGTAACACCCAGGGTGAAATATATTGAGAACCAATGCGAAGAGCCATGTTATTTTATATATGATAAGGTTGTTGACCTCAGATTAAAATATACAAAATAAGATCACCTTACCGGGCAATCAGCTGCCAGGTCTTCAAATATTTTTGTTAAGCAGGATATTTAAACAAAGGAGTTCCTGAGAGTGCTTTTTCCTTAATCAATTTTATTTCTGATTTTTTGATAGGAGTCAATTTGCCAGACAAATTCAGGGCCATTTTAAATAGTTCGGCTTCGCCGGGAGGTATGGCTGCGGTAACCGGATGGGATAATGTAAAACGTAGTCCCATTCTTATTTCCTGTTTTACGCACTTTTAAAAAAATAGCTTCTGAACCCCCAATTAATGGGGATTGATTTTTGAATTTGGGTGTTGCAAGCTATCTTTATAGCATGTTTTTACGAAAATTGAAAGATTAAACAGATGGCAAACACATATACTCAATGTTATTTTCATTTTGTATTTGCGGTGAAAAACCGCGATGCATTAATAAGAAA
>Ga0113563_10001854_pt1 | contig 12360 bp, 9 predicted proteins | sample Mud3Dept3metaG_FD_80117 | JGI IMG/M metagenome (GOLD analysis project Ga0113563, IMG submission 80117) | Freshwater wetland microbial communities from Ohio, USA, analyzing the effect of biotic and abiotic controls - Mud 3 Core 4 Depth 3... | ecosystem: Environmental > Aquatic > Freshwater >...
TGATCAGCAGATAGCTGCGGTCCGGCGGCGGCGCCGTGTGCGCTATGCCCACCGCCACCTGGTTGAAGGTTTCGCGGAAGCGTTCCTCGTGTTCCCGGGCGCTGGCCTCCGCCTGCTCGCGCGCGGCGTGCATGCGGCGCGTCTCGATGCCCGGGGAAAGGTCCTGTTCGGGAGTGCCTAGCCCGTCAGACCGTGGCTGTGCAATTTTCATAGGCTGAGTCTGGACGGGACGCCCCCAGTCAATCTGCGGCAGGGCCCGGGCCTCAACCCGGGCGCACTCGAATTTCGCAATTTAGACAATGATTGGCCCAGCTTCCATAACGATCTCAGGACTATACCCAAAAACAGACAATCTCTCATGTCTTACTTGAAATAATACTTATATTATTATGTTTTTATTACATTTTATAAAATTCTACCGGGTGTCGACAGGCGCGGCTGGGCGCTTGCCGCAAGGCGGCGCCTCGTTCAGATCGAACCAGTAAAACCCGATGGTCTCGGCAACTTTCATGAACTTGTCGTAATCGACGGATTTGCGGATGTAGCTGTTCGCGCCCAGGCTGTAACTTCTGACGATGTCGCGCTCCTCGATCGAAGAACTGAGCATGACCACGGGCAGCAGCCGCGTGAGTTCATGGGCGCGGATGCGGCTCAGCACCGCAAACCCATCGAGCCGCGGCAGCTTGAGGTCGAGCAGGACCACCGCCGGCGTCATATTGATGTCCCGGTCCCGATAGTTGCCGCCGCCGAACAGATAGTCCATGGCTTCCACCCCGTCGCGCGCGACGACAATCTCGTTGCTGACCGCGATCCGGCTGAACGCGCGCAGCGCCAGTGCCTCATCATCCGAATTGTCTTCGACCAGCAATATGGTTCTTGTGTTCATCACAGAAGTTTCCTTTGCACCGCGCAGCGCCAGGTCAACCCAGCGTGAAAAAGAACGTCGCGCCTTTGCCGACCGCGGCTTCCGCCCAGATTTGGCCACCGTGGCGGCGAATAATGCGCTGCACTGTCGCCAATCCGACGCCGGTGCCGGCGAAATCCGCTTCGCGGTGCAAGCGCTGGAAAGCGCCAAACAGCTTGTCCGCGTATCTCATGTCAAAACCGGCGCCGTTGTCACGTATGAAATATACCGGCTGCCCGTCCCTGTTCTCGACGCCAACACTGATTATGGCCTTTGACTGCCTGCCCGTAAACTTCCAGGCGTTGCCCAGCAGGTTTTCCAGCGCTACGCGCAGCAGACCGGCGTCGGCGCTCGCCCTGATGCCGTTCGCCACGCTGAAGTCGATCTCGCGTTGCGGCTGCTCTCTTCTGAGTTCCGAAACAATGTCCTCGGCCAGCGCGCTCAGGTCGGTGGCCTTGCGCCGCATCTCGCTGCGCGTAATGCGCGACAATGCCAACAGATCGTCGATCAGCGTCGCCATGCGCTGGCTGGCGGCACGTACCCGCCGCAGATAGTCGAGCGCGGTCGCCTCCAGCCTGTCCTGATAGTCATCCATCAGCGCTTTGCTGAAACCGTCGATGCTGCGCAGCGGCGCGCGCAGGTCATGGGAAATGGAATAGGCGAAGCTCTCGAGTTCCTTGTTGGTGTTTTCCAGCTGCGCGGTGCGCTCCATGACGCGCTGTTCGAGTTCCGCATTGAGCTTGATGATGGCCTCGGCGCTTTGCCGGACCTCCGTGATATCGCGGTGTATCCCGACCATGCCGAAGATTTTGCCGGCCGCATCCCGCAGCGGGACCTTGTTCGCCATAATCCAAGCTTTTTTATCGTCGCCATTCTCCACAACGATTTCGCGATTGACCAGCGGCTCCCCGCTTTCAAGCACCGCCCGGTCCTCGGCGTCAAACGCGTCGGCATACTTGCGCGGCAAAATATCGTGCGCAGTCTTGCCCAGGATCGCCTCATCCGTGGCGAGGTGCCGGTGCCTGAGATCCGACTGGTTCACCAGCAAGTAGCGCCGCGCGCTGTCTTTGACGTAAATGCGGTCGGGCAGGTTATCGATCACCGTGCGCAGCAGAGCGCGTTCACGCAGCAACGCGCCCTCGGCCTGTTTGAGCGCCGAGATATCGTGGAAAATCACGGAAGCGCCGGTGATGTTTCCGGCACCGTCCCGCACCGGGGAAAGACCGGCCAGCACATCGATGATCCGCCCGTCCCGCGTCACGCGTCGCGATTCGTACGGCTCGATCAGTTCGCCGCTGAGCACTCTTTCTGTATTTTTCTTGAGGCCGGACTGATGGCCCTTGGGAGAAATGAAGGTGATGGGCTGTCCGATCGCCTGCGCAGCGGTGTAGCCGAACATGTGTTCCGCCCCGGAATTCCACGAAGTGATGGTGCCGTCCAGCATGCGGCTGATAATGGCATCGGTGGAGTTTTCGACTATCGCCGCCAGTTCGGCGCGCACCGCCGCGGCCTGCTTGCGCTCGCTGATGTCGCGGAAAATAAGCGAAATGCCCACGATGCTGCCGTGATCACCCCGGATCGGGGACTGGCTCATCGCGACGTCGATGCGCCGGCCATCCTTGGCCAGCCTCACCGCTTCCAGGTCGTGTACGGCGCGACCCTGGGCCAGCAGCTCGCGGGTACGGGCCGCACGTTCTTCCTGGTCGGGCGGAATGAGCAGCGAAACGCTCTGTCCCATGGCTTCGGCCGCAGTATAGCCAAACAGGCGTTCCGCGGCCGCGTTCCACGACACGATTTTGCGCTCGAGGTCGCGCCCGACGATGGCATCGTTCGAACCATCGACGATGGCCGCCAGCCGAGCGCGTTCGATCTCGGCGCGCCGGCGCTGCGTGGTGTCGTTTCCGAGCGCCAGTCGCGACGCGCGCCCGTTGAATGTGATAGGGCCGGACCTGACCTCCACGTCCATCACCGAGCCGTCTTTTTTGCGGTGTCGCACCACGCGCACCAGCCGCGCGGCGGGGTCGCGTGCTCGAGTGCGCTCGAGCAATGCCGGCACATCCTCCTCGACGTACAGGCCGGAGGTCCTCATCGAAGTGAATTCCTCGCGCGAATACCCATACTGGCGCACCGCCGCCTCGTTGACCGTGAGGATCTCCAGCGTTGCGGCATCGTAGACCCACATCGGACTCGGATTAAGATCGAACAACGCCCGGTAGCGCTGCTCGCTGTCCTTGAGCGCCTGCTCCGCGCGCCAGCGCTCGGTAACGTCATCGACGAGGATCATGCGCGCCGGCCGGCCGCCGAACATGAACGGCTGCGCCGTCACATCGGCGTCGATGATGCGCCCGTCCTTGGTGACATGTCTTCTCAGGCTATGCGTCGTTTCCGTGGCGCTGCGATCTCGGATCTGCTGCGCCACCTGCACGCGGTCTGCCTCGAACTGCAGATCGACGGCGGTCATAGCCCTTAATTCATCCAGCGTATAACCGTATTTGTCGATGGTCGCCTGATTCGCCGACAGGATGCGCAGCGTTTGCTCGTCCCTCACCCACACCGGGTGCGGGTTGTTTTCATACAGGCTGCGGTAATGCTGCTCGCTTTCGCGCAGCCGTATTTCAGCATCCAGCTGCGCGCTGACGTCCTGCGCCTGCACCAGACGCGCCGCCCGGCCTTCGAAGGCTATCCCGTGCGAGGTGACCTGGGCCTGGATTACCTTGCCCCCCTTCGTCTTGTGGGGCCAGACGCCCGATGAGTTCAGGGCCGGACCCAGTGATGACAGCAACCGTTCGAAACGCGGCCAATCTTCCCGTGGCCGGAGGTCACGAGCGCTCATGGCGAGGAATTCATCGCGGGTATAGCCGTAGCTGGCGAGCGCGGCATCGTTTACCGCGAGAAACTCCAGTGTTCCGGGGTCGTAGATCCACATCGGATGCGGGCTGGCCTCAAACAGGTAACGGTATTGGCTTTCGCTGTCCCTGAGCGACGTGGCGAGGGCTTCGCGGCGCCCGACTTCGCGCGCGAGCGACCCCGTCAGCACAATGGTGACGAGGATGACGATCAGCGCCAGCAGGGAGGCCGTTTTGACATACCCGTACCAGTCCGTGAGCAGTTGCCTTTCATCCACACCCACCACGACCACCAGCGGCAAGCCATCGAGCGTGCGGTACGAGAACACCCGTGCCACGCCGTCGAACGGGCTGTTGCCGCTGTAGCTGCCGCTGGGTGCAGTCAGGAGCCGGCCCGAGAACAGCGGCTCGCCGGCAAAGGATTTGCCCACGGCATTGGGCGCGGGCGGGCCACGGAACAACAGCGTGCCGTCGCGCAGGTACAGCGTGATGGCGCCGTTCTCGCCGGCATTGACCTGCGAATAGAATTTCTGAAAGTAGCCGGGCTCGATCGCGACCGCCACCACGCCGTCGAAAGCGCCGCCTGCACCATTGAGACGCCGGCTCACACTGATGAAGGTGCCATGCCCCGCGCGGCTCTCCAAAGGCGGGCTGACATACAAGCCCCGGTCAGGCCGGTCGCGATGCGCCTGGAAATACTCGCGATCGGAGGTATCGATATGCGCTGCCGCCGCGCCGCTGCTGCTGTGGATCACCCGGCCGTTGCGGTCGGTGATGAACATCGCCTGCACATGCGGCTGCCCGGCGACCAGATCGAGCAGCAGCGCATTCAGTTCAGCCGCGCGCGACGGGCTGCCCCGCGGAATCACCCTCAGCATGCGCTCGACGTAGATCAACGACTGTTCAGCCGACATGAACGCGTGCCGGGTCTGCGTTTCGAGCACGTGCGCGAGGGTTTCTGTCGTTTTCCGGCCTCTGGCCAGGGCCTCCTCGCGGCTGTCCCAGATGCTGTAGGCGGTCAGGCCGGCGATGGCAACGATCAGCACGATGCCGAAACCGCTCACCACTGCGCGCAGCCGCGACCACGGACGCGTCCAGGTCGGCTGCGCTGCAGCAGGCATGCCCAGCTCCGTCACACCCTGACCGGGCGGGTTCTCAGACGTCATGGCTCACGCGGCGAGTTGCGCCCGGTCATGCCGAGCACGGCAGGCACCGCAGACCTGGCCTCGAATACTCTATGCAAGTCATTGTTTATAATGTAATTATAATTATGTTTCGCGCTCACATGGCCGCGCATTGTAACCTGCCGCTGCTGCGGCCTATTATTAATCTATAACGGCGCCCGGGCGTGCAAGTTTAATCGATACGGGGGCGCCGGATAAAGAACGGCTTTTCAACCTCATTTAGAGCACTCGATAACTCAGCTCTTGCGCCACCGGCTACAGATCCGCCAGCACCCGGATGTGGGCGGCGACGCTGCGCCCGAGCGCCTGCAGGTCATAACCGCCCTCCAGCAGCGACACCAGCCGGCCCTGCGCGCAGGCCTCGGCGACCGTCTTGAGCTGCACCGTCACCCACGCATAATCGGCTTCCACCCAATTGAGCATGGCCATGTCGTCGTCGCGATGGGCGTCGAATCCGGCGGAAATAAACAGCATCTCCGGTTTGAAGGCGGCCAGGGCCGGCAGCCAGTATTGCCCGACGGCGGCGCGGAACTCGCGGCCGGCGCTGTAGGCCGCCAATGGAATATTGACCATGCGTTCGGTGCGGCCGTCGATGCCGCTGTATGGATAAAACGGATGCTGAAAGGTCGACACCATCAGCACCCGCGGATCATCGCGGAAAATGTCCTCGGTGCCGTTGCCGTGGTGCACATCGAAATAGGCGATGGCCACGCGTTTCAGCCCGTGATGCTCGAGCGCGTGCGCAGCGGCAACCGCAACGTTGTTGAACAGGCAGAACCCCATCGCCCGGCTGCGCTGCGCGTGGTGCCCCGGCGGCCTGACGTTGCAGAACGCGTTGACGGCCTCTCCCGCGATCACCATGTCGGTGGCCAATATCCCCGCGCCTGCCGCGTGCAGCGCCGCGCTCAGCGAGTGTCGATTCATCGCGGTGTCGGCGTCGAGGTGCACGGTGCCCTGCTGCGGCGAGGCGTGCTCTATGGCATCGATAAAGCCCGGCGCGTGCACGCGTTCCAGCTGCTCGCGTCGCGCAGCCGGCGCATCTGCGCGCAGCAGGAAATTGATCAGGCCGGACGCGATGAGCTGGTCTTCCACCGCCTGCAGCCGCGCCGGCTGCTCCGGATGGTGGCTGCCCATATCGTGCAGCAGGCAATCGCCGTGAGTGATGAAGGCCGTGGTCATGCGCTACCGCGATATTTTCCGCTGTTCATGTTCCCATCTTATAATGGTTGCACGGTGCCGCTCAATCGTGCCTGCAGGCAGGCCTCCGCGCCATCATCCACAACGTCCCCGGCATGAGACGAAAACGGCCGGATATGGCACACTCAATCAAACTCCGAAGCGGCTCATGAACAATCAAATCGACAAAATCGTCACCCAGGTCGGCAGCATTATCCTCGGCAAGGAACATCAGATCCGGCTCGCCATCGCCTGTCTGCTGGCGCGCGGCCATTTGCTGATCGAAGACATTCCGGGCGTGGGCAAAACCATGCTCGCGCACGCGCTCGCATCTTCCCTCGGACTCGGTTTCCAGCGCATCCAGTTTACCAGCGACCTGCTGCCTGCCGACATCCTCGGGGTCTCGATCTTCAATCGCGACAACAGCGGCTTTCAGTTCCATCCCGGCCCGATCTTCACCCAGGTGGTGCTGGCCGACGAGGTCAACCGCGCCACGCCCAAAGCCCAGAGCGCACTGCTCGAGGCGATGGAAGAACACCAGGTCACGATAGAAGGCGAAACGCGGCGCCTGCCTCAGCCGTTTTTCGTGATCGCGACCCAGAATCCATCGTATCAGATCGGCACCTTTCCCCTGCCCGAGTCGCAGCTTGACCGCTTCACGATGCGCATCCAGCTGGGCTACCCCGACGCCGACGCCGAGCGCGCATTGCTGCAGGGACAGGACCGCCGCGACCTGCTCGAGGAGCTTAAGCCCTGCATGACTATTGATGAACTGGTCGAACTGCAGCATCGCGCGCAGCTGATCCACGCGTCCGGTGCGCTGCTCGATTACGTGCAGGCGCTGGTCAATCACTCGCGCCGCACCGCCGATTACGTGAACGGACTGTCGCCGCGCGCGGCGCTGGCGCTGCTGCATGCGGCCCGCGCCTGGGCGCTGATGGAAGGCCGCGCCCACGCGCTGCCCGAAGACGTGCAGGCGGTGCTGTCCGGCGTGGTCGGCCATCGCCTGTGTCCTGCCGGCGATATCGCCCTCGCCGGGGGCATCGATGTCGCCGCACACCTGATCAAGCAGGTTGCAATACCGTGAGCGGTAAGCGGTAAGCAACGAGCGGTAAAACCTCGATTCAGCCCATGCTGCTCACCGCTTACTGCTGACCGCTCACCAGTCCTACTATGTATCTCGCGCTCAAAAACCGGCTCTATGCGTGGCTCTTCAGAATCTACGGGGCTGAAACCGGACCCGTCGTTCTGGTGCAACGCCGGGTATTCATCCTGCCTTCGCGCCAAGGCCTGGTATTCGTGGTGGTGTTGCTGCTGATGCTCACCGGCTCGGTCAATTACAACCTGAGCCTGGGATTTGTGCTGACCTTTCTGCTGGGTGCACTGAGCATCGTTACCATGCTTCATACCTTCCGCAATCTTGCCAAACTGCAGTTGACATCCGGTCGCACCCAACCGGTGTTTGCCGGCGGCACCGCCCACTTCACGATCTGCATCGAGAATCCCAGCGCTGCCGACCGCTACAGCATAGGCATCAGCCGCGGCAAAACCGATGCGGTATTCTGCGATGTGCAGTCACAGCAGTCCGCATACCCGGCCATCCCCATCCCCGCACCGCGCCGCGGCCTGCTGCGGCCCGGGAAACTGACGCTGTTCACGCGCTATCCGCTGGGCTTGTACTATGCCTGGGCCTATTTCGAGCCCGCGATGCAGTGCGTGGTTTACCCGCGCCCGGCAACGCCGGGCCTGCCGCTGCCGCCCGCCGTGAGCAGCGCCGGCCAAGGCGCCGTATCCGGTCAGGGGCAGGAGGATTTTGCGGGTCTGCGCCAGTATCATGCCGGCGACTCGCTGCGGCACATCGCCTGGAAAGCGGCGGCACGCGGCCAGGGCCTGCTGACCAAGCAGTTCAGCGGGCAAGCCGAATCCAATCTCTGGCTGTCCTGGGAATTGCTGCCTTTGCGCATGGGCCTGGAGGAAAAACTATCGCAGCTTGCGCGCTGGGTCATCGACGCCCACGCGCGCGGCCTGGCATTCGGCCTCAAGCTGCCCGGAACCACCATCGCCATCGCCAGCGGCGCCGCCCAGCGCGAGCGCTGCCTGGAAGCGCTGGCGCTGTTCGGCCTCGACAAGCGGACCGCGCCGTGAGCGACATTCCGCTAAACCCCCGCAATGTGTTGTGGCTGCTGGCGGCGCTGACGCTGGTCGCCGCTCCCCATGCCGAGCGCCTGCCCTGGTGGGTAACGGTGCTCGCCGTGGTGCTCATGGCATGGCGCATTTATCTCCTGGGCCACTTGCGCCTGCCATTGCCGCGCAAATGGCTGCTGCTGCTGATCGTCGCCAGCGCCACCGCGGGGATCTATCTGCATTACCGCAGCATTTTCGGCCGCGATCCCGGCGTCACCCTCCTGATCATCATGCTCGCCCTCAAGACCCTGGAGACACGTTCGAACAGGGACGGCATCCTGTTGATTTTTTTGTGTTATTTTTTAATCATTACCAACTTTTTTTTCTCCCAGACCATACTGACCGCGGTCTATATGCTGGGTTGCGTGTGGTTCATTACGGCGGGCATGCTGGGACTGCACTACACGCGCCATCCCGGTTATCGCACCCAGCTGCGCGCCTCCGGAGCGCTGATTGCGCAAGCAGCACCGCTGATGCTCGCGCTGTTCCTGTTCTTTCCGCGCATACAGGGGCCGCTGTGGGGCCTGCCGCAGGATGCCTACTCGGGGGTCACCGGGCTTTCGGACACCATGGCGCCGGGCAGCCTCAGCAATCTGAGCCTGTCCGACGCGGTCGCATTTCGCGTCGGGTTCGCCGCGCTGCCCCCGCCTCCCAAGCAGCTTTACTGGCGCGGTCCGGTGATGTGGGATTTCGATGGCCGCACCTGGACCACGCCGCGCCGCCTCTTCGGTGCGCCGCGTTACCAGACGTCCAGCGCGCCTGTCGCCTATGAAGTGACTCTCGAGCCGCACAACAAGCACTGGCTGTTTGCGCTTGAGATGCCCGGCCGCCTGCCGCCGCGTTCCCGGGCCACGGTCGATTTCCAGCTCATCTCGAATACTCCGGTCGTTCAGCGCCTGCGCTACGAGATGGTGTCGTACCCGGATACCGGCTATGGGATCGATGAATCCCGGGCGGTGCTCGCGAGCGCGACCCGGCTTCCACCGGGATTCAATCCGCGAGCCCGGGCGCTCGCGCAATCGCTGCGCGCAAAGTTCAGCGACGACCGGGCATTGATGCGTGAAGTGCTCGCCCTGTTCCGCAACCAGAGTTTTTTCTACACCCTGACGCCGCCGCCGCTGGGCACACATACGGTCGACGAATTCCTGTTCGACACCAAAAGCGGTTTTTGCGAACACTATGCGTCCGCGTTTGCCGTGCTGATGCGCGCCGCGGGCATCCCGACGCGCATCGTCACCGGTTATCTGGGCGGCGAGATCAACCCCGTCGGGGGTTACATGATCGTGCGCCAGGCCGACGCGCACGCCTGGACCGAAGTCTGGTTCAGCGGCGAAGGCTGGGTGCGCGTCGATCCCACCGCGGCGGTCTCCCCGCTGCGCGTCGAATCCGGCATCGGCGCAGCCGTCCCCCGCACCGATCCGCTGCCGCTCATGGCGCGCGGCGATTACCAGTGGCTGCGCCAGGCGCGCCTGACCTGGGATTCACTGTCCAACAGCTGGAACCAGTGGGTGCTCGGCTATAACCCGGAGCGCCAGCGCAGCCTGCTGTCGCGGGTCGGCATCGACGATGCCACATGGCGCACGCTGACCGTGATCCTGATCGCCGCGACCGGCATCATCATGCTGCTGCTGGCGCTGATCACGCTGCGCCGGCTCAGGACAGCGGTCCGCGATCCGGTCAGGCTGGCCTATAACCGGTTCTGCGCCAAGCTCGGGCGCAGAGGCCTGCCCCGCGATCCGGCGGAGGGGCCGCTAGACTACGCTGCGCGGCTCGCCCGCCTGCGTCCCGATCTCGCGCCGGGCATCGCGGCCATCACGCGGCTTTACGTCGCGTTGCGCTACGGCGCGTATGCCGACAGCCAGGCCTTGCAGGAATTTAAACGCGAGGTCAGCCGCTTCCGGGCCTGATAAGATCAAAATCGAAAAACCATAGACAGGATTAACAAGATTTACATGATTTATTTGATATTTTTTCAATCCTGATAATCCTGTAAATCCTGTCTATTTGCTTTTTCATCGGCGTTTATCGGCGTTCATCGGCGGTTACATCGGTCTTGGTCTTTTTGAAATGCGCTCTAAGTTTTTAGAGGAAGCTTGACCGTCACGGCCGCTCGGGCAGCAGCTTGGCAGGGTCCACGGGCTTGCCGAAACGCCGGATTTCGAAATGCAGCTTGACCTGATCGGAATCGGTGTTCCCCATTTCGGCAATCTTCTGGCCTGCGGTGACGTTCTGCCCTTCCTTGACCAGCAGTTCGTTGTTGTGAGCATAGACGCTAAGGAAAGTCTTGTTGTGCTTGATGACGATCAGCTTGCCGAACCCGCGTATCCCGGTGCCGCTGAATATGACCCGCCCGGCCGCGCCTGCGACAACCGGCTGGCCGGCACGGCCGGCGATGGCGATGCCTTTGCTGGTGCTGTCGTTGAAGGCGCTGACGATTCTGCCGGCGCTCGGCCATATCCAGTTCAGGTCATCTTCATCGCGGTTGCCGTCCGGCCTGGCGGCGGATTTTGCCGCCGGCGCAGGCTCGGGGCCGAGCGAGGCCATCTGCGAATACGCCTGGTCGGAATAAGGCACTCGCACGGCCTTGGGCTGGGTCTTGACGTTCTCGGCAGCCGGCGCCGGCGCGCTGCCCAGCGGGCGCGCTTCAACCGTGCCGGGTGCAGTCCTGAGCGGCGCAGTGACCGCCGCGCCCTGAGGCGGCGACAACCGCAGTTGCTGCCCGACGCGTATCCGGGACGGATCGATGCTGTTCCACGCAGCAAGTTCCTTGTAATCCAGCCCATGGTCGAGCGCAATGCTGTACAGCGTATCGCCGGGCTTGACGGTGTAGACCTCGGCGCGCGCGTCCGGGCGCGGCGACGGTTTGCTGATGGCGGGCTGTGACGGCGCCGCCGCTTGCGGTGAACGCTCGATGACCGGCGCCGGGCGCCTCGCGGCGCAGCCCGCGGCGAGCGCGCAGACCAGGGCCAGGGCCAGGCCCAGCCTCGCATGCGCGCAATAAGTTGGCCTCACGATCTCGCCGCTCATCCGGTTCCGGGAAGCAGCGGCACGAACTTCACCTGATCCATCCTGGTCTCGCTGTAACCCTGCGGCGTGCGTTCGATCACGCACAGACGCTGCTCATTGTTGATCGACATCGGTAAAACCATTCTACCACCCACGTTCAACTGTTCCAGCAGCGCATCCGGCACATGCGTCGCAGCCGCCGTCATGATGATCGCGTCGAACGGCGCCGCTTCGGGCATGCCCAGCAGGCCGTCACCGTGACGCAGCCGGGCATTGGTGATGCGCACCTCGCGCAGATTGCGGCGTGCTTTTGCCAGCAGCGGCGCGAGCCGCTCTATGGAATAGACTTCCCTGGCCAGCCTGCCGAGTATCGCGGTCTGATAGCCGCAGCCGGTGCCGATCTCCAGCACCTTGTTCAGCACCGCGCCGCCGCGCACCAGGCTCGTCATGCGCGCCACGGTGTAAGGGCTGGATATGGTCTGCCCGAATCCCAGCGGCAGCGAAATGTCTTCGTAGGCGCGGCTTGCCAGCGCCTCGTCGACGAAAAGATGGCGCGGCACTTCGCCCATCACGGCCAGCACCACCTCGTCGCTGATGCCCTGGCTGCGCAGGCGTTCGACCATGCGCATGCGGGTGCGCTGCGAAGTCATGCCTATGCCGGAATGGCGGGTCGTCATGCTAGTGTCCCGAGTCGCTGGTTCGTTGATAGATCAGTCCCCCTGCCAATGTCCTTCGCATCACGAAAGTGCCGAAATTGGCGCCAGACGCGAAGCAAACCGCAGCCAGGTTGGATACCTGGCGAGGATTTGCGACAAAGTATGGCGTCAATTATCGGCATCCTTTGTTCAGCGAATTAGCGACTCGGGACACTATTCCTTCCCCAGCCATTCCTGCACCGCCTGCATCTGGGAAAAGCGCGTGAGGTCCATTTGCAGCGGCGTAATGGAGACCACTTTGCGGTTCACCGCATGGAAGTCGGTGCCCTCGCCCGCGTCCTGCGCACCGCCGGCGGCCCCGATCCAGTAGACCACGTCGCCGCGCGGCGTTGCGGATTTCATCA
>Ga0113563_10001855_pt1 | contig 12357 bp, 4 predicted proteins | sample Mud3Dept3metaG_FD_80117 | JGI IMG/M metagenome (GOLD analysis project Ga0113563, IMG submission 80117) | Freshwater wetland microbial communities from Ohio, USA, analyzing the effect of biotic and abiotic controls - Mud 3 Core 4 Depth 3... | ecosystem: Environmental > Aquatic > Freshwater >...
TAATTACCAGATCAATTCTGACATCGAGAGAATTGGTTCCGAGATTCTCGTAGATACCCCGACTGAGTACCAAATCGAGGGGGACTTAGTCGAAATTATTCCTTATCCTAAATGAAGGTATCATGAATAGGGTCGGGCCAGCCTGCTGACCGCATCCTAAATGAAGGTATCATGAATAGGGTCGGGCCAGCCTGCTGACCGCGGCCGGATAGGCGCGCCGGGTGTGCGGGGAGAGGTTCTTCAGTTCCATGGCCCTGATCATTTTCTGACGCAGCTCAGTCTGGCGACACCTGCTGGGTTTGGGGTTGAAAGACATCCGGAAGGTATCCTGACCGGATCAGGGGGAAAAGAAACGACGAATAAGGCGGGCAGCCGTTACCGGCTGATTGTTGCGAGTGAAACAGTTACCGCGAAGCGGTTTCGTAGGGCGGGGAGGGCTCCAACCCTTCCCGACCCCTATCACCATCCGACAAATCACCAAGCTTGTCGATTTGTGATATGTCCCAAACTGATGGGGTGTTACACGACGATTGATTTGTGAGATGTGCGTCTACCGCAAATCCCAACAAGAAATACTTGATTGACAGTATTTACCCGACTTGCCAGCAGCGATAAAGTATGACCATCGCGGCAATCGGGCGCAGCTCTCCTCTCTCTCCTTCCCCTGCGATCTGGTGATGATGCCGCCAAAAATAATTTTCTGCTGTTGTAACTCGAAACACTTTTATTTTTTGCCGCTGTCCATATTTATTACAAGAAAGAGTGCTAAGCGGCCATCACGTTAACACGGTTCAAAGTCCAGAATGAAAATCCCGGCTGGTCGCTGGCCCTCGCCGAGGAGGCGCTGATGGAACGACTGGAGCTACACGAGCGTCTGGCTGCCATCACAGCCGGCCTGACGCCAGCTCGTGGCGTCTCGAAGGCGCAGCTTGACGAGTTGCGCCAACTGCTGGCTGTCGAGTTGCGCGAGTCGGCTGCCCCCGTTTGGCGAGCTGCGGTCAGCAGGACCGCAGCGGTCGCGCATGACCGCATCGACTGGGAGACCGTCGCACCAGAACTGCGCGCTGAAATCGAGCGCGCGCTCGACGGGGCGCCGCCCGCCGCTGCGGAGATGGGCGCGCGCGTGGGTACGCGTGTGGCGCGCCGAACGCTGCCGTTTTCCAGCAGTGCGGAGCCCGATTCTGTCCCCGAATGGGCGGCCGGCCGCAAAGTGGAGCGGACGCTCGGTCCCTTCGTCGATCGCGACGGACGCCCCGTCTGGTTCGATATCTTTGCAATCGTCCGGCAAGTGTCGCTCGTTCGGGCGCCGTCCGCGACGCCGCTTCTGACGCTGCCGCTGCGCGGGTTCGCTATAGGCCCTGCAACCAACTACGAGCTTCCTGCCGGAAGCGTGTGGATCCTGAGTCGCTCGCTTACGACGGCCGCACCGGCCGGTGGGTACAGCGGCATCCGCATCAAGAAAGGACGGCTGCGCCTATCGGTGAAGCCCTCGATAGCCGGTTTGACGCTTACCATCCCGAGCGGCACCCGTGTCACGCTGGAGCTGGAACTCGACCCACCGGCGCCTGCGGCACCTGCCCCATCGCCTGGCAAAGACGCGCACGCGTCGAGTGTTGAAGCACCTAAGGCCGCGACATTCGTATTTACCGCTGCGGGGGGTGTGCTCCGCGCTGCCTCAGACGCTGCGCTCAAGGTCTTCGGCGCGGGCTTTGCGCTCCAACGGAAGCCCGCATCCGCCAGCTACGAACCGTCGCTCAACCGGGTGCTGCTTCCATTTACCGTTAAGCCCGGAGACCTCGCCATCGCGGGCACTCAGTCCGATCTCCTCAACGTCAGGGGCACGGCGCGCGTGACGCTGGGCGCGTGGGCGCTCCCGGTGGCCGTCACCGCGGCCGACCCGCTCGGAGAGGCGTCGGGCGCCGGCGCGCTCGTGCTCGCCGCGAGCGCAGGATTGCGGTCGAAGTGGCGTGGACTCGAGACCAGCCCCGGCAGCCCGGTCGATCTCGGACCGTTGTTCTTGCTAGCCGAAACGGATCGCGTTGCAATCGTCGCGAATCAAGCCACCGGCGCCGGCGCCAGCCAGGCGCTCCGGATGTGGGAGATTCCGAACGCGGGACACGCCGAGATGCAGTTGCGTTTTGAACGCATGCGGTTCCGGTTCGAATCGTTGGCCGGCCAGCTCGACGCCGTTCTGGTGACGAGCACGCTTCAAGCGGCTGTCGATCGCCCAGTGCCCGCAAGCGGCCAGCGGTTCACGCTCCGGAGTTCGGACGCGACGACGGTTTTGTGGGACGATGCGACGGCGTCGCACGCGCTCGGGGTTGCAACGCTCTCGCCGCCGCCCGGGGTTGAGGCCACAGCGCTCGCGATGAGAAATGCCCTCCTCACCGTGGCGCCGCCCACGCTCCTGCTTTTTTACGGTCGACTTGCTGGCGCCGATCAGGTCGAGGGCGGCGCGTTGGCGCTCTTCTTCCGGCTGCTTCACTTCCTGTTCACGCTCCCTGATCCGTACGCGACGAGCCAGCGAACGCCGGCGCGCCTTGCGGGGACGGCGCCACCGACTGTCAGTGCGGCACCCGCCGCGCTCGTGAGGTCGATGGTTGCCTGGACGAAACCCAGCGGACCGCAGCTCAGTTTCGCGCTGCTGATCCCGGGCGGACCGCAAGCGACGGCGCTGCTCGCGCAGCCAGGCGCGCCAACCGCAAGGGCCTCGGGCACCGAGGTCACGTTTTTCTCCCTCGCCGTGCCGGCGCCGGGCGCGAATCTCGACGCGGCTCAGTTGCTGAATCCGCAGCAGGCACGCGAAGAAGATCGACAGGCGCTTCAGCGGCTCCGGGCGATTTTCGAGCGCGCCGCAGGTCCGACGCGCGAATCAGTTGTGCTCATCGACGTGTCCACGAACGTCGATCAATTCGGTGTGGCCTGGGGGCTGCGACGGCGCGACGCTGCCGGCGTTCCGAGCGTGCCCCTCCAGATCGACGGGCTCGACGTTGTCAGTCCCGGGCAGAACAGCCGGCTGTTCTTGCTGCCGCAGTTTCAGTGGGAACCGCTGCGCAACCTGCCGAACCCGAACATCTTGTTTTTCTTTCCCGATCGACTGGCATCCGGCGATGATGGCAGCGCCACGCTGTTCGGATCGAATACGGTCCGCCTCGTGCCCATCCGGCCCGATCGTGTCCTCGATAATTTGGTGGCCGAGTTCAACGATCGCCTGCGCCCCCAGCCCGTCGGTGCGCGCTTCACGCTGCCCTTCGGCATCGAGGCGGCCGCCAGACTGACGCCGCGAATCGACGTGGCCCCCAATACCTGGGCAGGCTTCAACGTGGTCCGTCCGAGGAGCGTCACTGCAAAGTTCACGGGAGGCTTGCAGCTCTCGGTCACCGCGCACTCGTCGGTGACGGGTCCGACGGTGATGAGTCCCTCCCTGCCGGGCGCCGCCTGGCAAACGCGTAACGGCGTCGATCCGGCGACCGGCGCGCCCAATGGCTTCAGCGTGCTGCGCGGCGACATCGCCAACCCGGGCGCCGAGAAGTTCTTCAATGACGAGATGGGGCCGGGCAGCCCGAACGCCAAAGTCCCGGTGGTGCGCGTCGATTTCGCCGGTTACGGCGCCAGCACGTTCAGCCAGTGGTTCAATCCCAATGCCGTCGCCAGCGTCAGCCAGGTGCGCTTTGACGTCTTCGTCGCGCGCACGGCCTACGAAGTCGTGCAGATCGCCAGCGTGCTGTATCCGTGGGCGGTTCCGGTCGTGCGCACGATCACGCTTGAGCGACGGAAGGAGGCGCGGGTCACTCGAGCGGACAGCGGGTGGGTAGCGACCGGGCCAGGCATCTATCGCTATCCTGCGAATGACCCCGCGATCCTGCCACCGCCGCCGCCTGAATGGACCCCCATCGAGACGCATCCCGGTGTCGTCGGCGGCGCGTTCAACGTGCGGCGGATTCGTGAAACCGGCCGCGTCATCACGCGGGTGATCGGCACGGAGACCATCGAGCTGCTCGAGGTCCGTTTCGACGCGGACATGCAGATCGAGGGGGTAACCACCGGGCAGATCCAGGGAACGGATCTGGTGCCCAGCATCGATCAGATCGGGTTCGTCCAGCGCTCACCGAAGGGTCACCCATTGGTGCCGCAGCACCTGGCGGCGATCATGGCCGACGAAGGACCGATGGGCGGGCCCGTAAACTGCGAGATCGAGATCGCTGACTCCGGGCAGATGATGCACGTCGTCCGCGTGGATGTCGCTGCGTCGCAGCCCCTACCGGCCGGCGTGCCCGAGTTTGCCGCGGCGGCGCGTGGATCGCTGGCGCTGCCCGAAGACGGCGCGACCTGGTCGGCGGTGCGGCGATCGGCGACGGCGGACGAGTTCGAGCCGGTCGATCCGATCTCGGGTACGCCGCTCCTTCGCCAAGGCAGGGCGTCGAATCCCCCGGCGGCATCGCCTTTTTACCGCCTGTCGGATCCACGCGATCTGCTCCGCGAGTCAGCGCCCGATTTCGAGTTCGGACTGCTGCAGACCTCGGACGGCCATCAGTTCCTGCTGCCACGGCCGCGCATCCAGCAGGGCGCCACGTCGATCACAACGACCGAGCGGTCGCTGCTGGCCGATGCCTACGCGCGCTCGACGTCCGCGGGCCTCTTCCCCAAGCGCTCGAGTTGTTTCGTTGGACAGGTGACGAACGAACTCCAGATGGTGGGCGGCCGCTACCGGTTGGGACCGGCAACGACCGGCAGCTTCGACACCATCGCCGGCGGTGTGCGCGAGATCATCGACGGCGACGCGCTCGCCATTCGCACGCGCTACGCGGGATCGATTCGCTACACGCTCGATCCGGCGCTGCCGAAGACGTGGGATGTAGCCGTTGACGCCGTCACGACGTCCCTCGATCTTGGACCCTTCCAAGATTTGATGGGCGTCCGGCACGACTATCGAATCGACGCCGGCCAGACCGCGAAACTGCTCAATCCGGAGCCGATCTACGCACCGTTCCTCGATCCGGTCGTTGACATCCTCGAATTTCTCAGCAAGCTGCTCGGCATCGACAACATCTTCGAAGTGCTGGCCGTTCAGAGTTCGTTCAAGTTCCAGGCGACGGCGCAGTACCCGATCGAAGGCCCCGGCAACGACTACATCGATTTCGGAGCCATGAAGATCAAGGGGAAGCTGCAGACCGGCTTCGGCTGGAGCGAGAAGGACCACTGGTTCGGCTTTTTCAAGGTGGATCTCGGGTTGAAAGTGGTCGTGCTGCCGCCGATCTTCGCGAACGGCAAGGTGGCGCTGAGCCTGAAGGGTACGGAGCTCACGGGCCAGGAAGTCACGATCCGCGTCATCTGGGGCGCAGCGGTCGAGGCCAAGCTCGGACCGATTGGAGTCTCGGCCGAGTTCAACTACGGCATCGAGGTCATCGTCGTCGAGGGCGGCACGTGGCAGATCGGACTCCTGGTGCAGGTCGTCGGGAAGGCGGACGTCTTCATCGCGAAAGTGACGATCAAGCTCGAGCTGATGGCCGCCATCAAGCGGCTGCCGCCGCCGAACGAGAAGGTCGAAGCGATCGGCCAGGCGAAATTCGCGGCGGAGGTCGAGATCTGCTGGTTCCTGACCATCAGCGTCGAGTACGACATCGAGTACCGCGAGGAACTTTCGATTTGACGCGGCGATCCGGAAAGGAGTGCATGACGTGGCATACGTTGCTCCCGAACGACTGACATTGCTGCCGTTTCCTCAGGCGTGGACGGATGGCGTGCTGTCGCTGCGCGCCGTTGTGCTGCCGCGCGGGACGCCCATGGAGTCGCTGATCACGGGTGTGCCCGGGTTAGACGACGCACCGGCGTTCGCGGACGGCGGGATTCAGCTCGAGGCGAGGTTGATTCCGTCGCTCACCAAGCTCCCCGATCCGGCCGATGTGACCGCGATTCGCGATCTCGGAGTCACGTCCCCGGCTGATCGACGGCCGTTGTTCGAGGCCGTCGAAGCGCAGTTCGTGATCGATCCGGTCTTGGAAGCGGCCACGAAGAATCCGCGGCGCGCGGGACGACAGATCAAAAAACTGCTGACGCCCAGCTACCTCAACGCTTTTCCTTTTGCGGGACCGCGGACGCCGTTCGCCGTGCTCGGCGACGAGTACGCCTGTGCGATGCGGCGAGCCTGTCAGCTCGGCAAGCCGCCCGGCCCGCCGCCATCGAACAAGACCGTCTGGGGACGCGTGATCTCGCAGTGTCTGCGGCAGCCGCTGCTCGCCGAGCAGATGGGGCTGCTGTTCCGCGCGGACCTGACGCCCGATGCGAACTTCTTCGCGAACGGCGGCTGGCTGTTTCTCGGCCTCCGCGCGACCAGCGCGTACGCCGAGCATGCCGCCGCGCAGCCCGAGCTCGTTGCCGCCTACGCCGCCCGCATTCCGGCGTTGTCCGGGAACCGGACGCTGTTCGCGCCCGTGCTCTTCCCGGTCACCTCCACGCCGCCGCCGGGCGACTACGACGAGATCTTCGCAGAGACCGCCGGCTATGATGACGGGTTCGCGAAGATCGTCCATGCCGCGCAGCAGACGACCGGGATGCCGATCGGACTCGAATCGAACCAAACCGCACAAGGACCTGCGCCGCCGCCCGTGCGCGACACCGGCATCCAACTCGGCTGGGATGACGAGCAACTGATCGTGTGGATGAATCGCCAGATCGCCGACCCCGCGAGCGAGCCGCGCCAGAGTCCGATGGCCGTGCGCGGCTTTCGCATTGACGTGCGGGAAGAAGGTGATGCAGAGTTTCATTCCGTCATGCAGGTGGAAGCGGATCTCACCGTAGGCGGGCAGGGCATCGGCCACTTCGAGGGGGAATTGAACGTCGAGGTCGCTCCGCTGCAGCTCGAAAACCAGGAAGACGGAGAATACTGGACCCCCGCCTACTTCACTCAGTGGCAGGGGCGATCGCTCGTAACTGAGGACACGGTGGACCTGAAGCTCTCCGGGCATCCCGGGACGCTCGGAAACTACACCCCGGTGGATGACCGGGCGGTCGCGCTGCGATACGGGCGTACGTATCAGTTCCGCGTCCGCTTCGCCGATCTCTCGGGCGGGGGGCCGCCGCCCGACGCGGTGCCGGTAAACGCGGCGCCGGCGCCCATCGCCACACGGCCGTTTCGTCGCTTCGTGCCGCCGGGACTCCCGCGTGTGGAGGGCGCGGCCGCTGCGCCGGATGCGCTCAATCCGCCCAATCAATTGACGATCACGCGTCCGACCGTGAGTTATCCTACGGCTGTGTTTACCGGGGCTTCGGACGCCGAGAACAGACTACTCGCCGACGCCCAGCGGATAAAAGATGACGGACTGCGCGATGCTCCCGGGATTCCCGATCCTGATGTTGAAACCGCCGAAATCTCCGTCGCCGTCGTCGGGCTCCGATTCGACTCGGCGAACGATGGCACGGGCGTGCCGCCGGTCCGCACCATCTATACGACGAACCGGGCGTTTCCGAACGATCCCGACGAGCCGCTCGTTGTGGAGTTGGATTGGCTCGACGTGGCGGACGTGGCGACGATCATCGCGCCCGCTAACGGCCCGATCCCGGTGCCGCGCGCGCGCGAGGTGATCGTGACCGTGCGCGCCGTCGGCCGATCCGATCCCGGACTCGACTACTTCGGTTCAGAGGCGGCACGGTTCGGCGACGCCGCCTCGGTCCAGATGTTCGCGGCCGGTCTCGATGAACGGGAGTTCTTCGTGCCAGACGCCGCAGCAAGGCAGCTTCGATGCGTGCTGCTCCGGCCGCAGGAAAAGGAAACGCAAGCGCTGCTCGCGCGGCTGCGTGCCAGCGGGCGGGGGACCGAGGCGGACACGAGCCCTTTGCACCTCCTCGCCGAAGAGCTCGGCCTCGAGACCTCGGGGCGCGCATTGTGGGCCGAGCCCGGCCGGCGGGTGATCTTCGCCGGTTCGCGCGATCTGGCCCACGTGCTGTCCCCGGATGGGTCAGCCGTGACGTTTTCATCGGAAGCGGACCTCACCGATCGGTGGATCGCCGTTCTCACCGTCGCCATCCGGCGCGACTGGACGTGGAACGGAAGTGACCGCGTTGCCGTTGAGGTGGCTCGCGCGCACGCGGGGGTGATTGGCCGCATCCGAATGCCGCGCAGCGTGAATCCCGAGGTCTTCCAGACGCCGGAGATTGCCGGAGCGCCGGTCGATCGCGCCGCCACGTATCTCGTGTTCATCGATGTCTTGGATCCGAAGCCGGTGCCGCCGTCACATCCCGGGGAGCTCTCGCTCGCCTACACGCTGACGCCGATCTTCCGGCATCCGCCCGAACAGCAGGATCCACCGCTGGCGCTCGATATCCATCTGCCCATCGCAGCGCCACCCACGCAGACACCGCAGCTCGTCTCTGCAGGCGTCGCACTCTCGCCCTACGAACGAGCCGACGACTACTCGACGACCCGCACACGCACGCGCCTGCTCTGGCTTGAGTTCGCCGCCGCTCCCGATAATCCGGCAGATGCTTACTTCGCACGCGTGCTGGCGTACGCGCCCGATCCGATGCTGACGCAAGAGACACCCGTCTCGCCGCCGCCCGAACCGCCACTGCCGATTTCGCCGGAGTTCATCCGGGTCATCCGGCCCGGACAATCCGACGATCGCGCGGGGCTTGCCGCGATGCAGCGGCTTCTGCCGACGAACTCGCCGAGGCACTTCCTGGTGCCGCTGCCGCCCGGCCGCGAGCAAACGAGCCTTGACCTTCTGGGCTTCTTCGTCTACGAGTTGCGGCTGGGCCACTTTCAAGGATGGTCAACGGCGCGCGCGCGATTCGGCCCGCCACTGAGAGTCAGCGGTGTCCAACATCCGGCGCCGCCGCTGAGCTGCGAAGCATTTCGTACGCCTGCCGGCATTACCGCCTCGGCACCTTACGCGACCCCTGTGTACGAAGGCCGCTCCCTGCTGCCGTCCGTGCCGGCGACGAACATCTGGGTTCTCCTCTACGCACAGGTCACGCAGGCAGACGGAGAGGACCATCGCAACATCCTGCTGTCGTGCCGTCCGGCGCCGCTACGTCGAAAGCACGATCGAGGCCGCGCCGTCTCGCCGAGAGGCGACGCACGCTGGTCGCAGTCGGAGATCGAGGCCGCGCTGGCGTCGCTGGGTTTGCCCAAATCCAGTCCGCTCAGTGTGCTCGCCGTTGAGCTGTTGCCGGAAGTCAACCGTGCGCCGGACCCACTCGGAAGCGATCTCGGGACGACGAGGGTGCTTCGCTCGTCGCGATTGGTATCGGTCCCGCCGGTATGCGTTCAACCGCCGTGTCCGGTTTGATCGGCATCTACGCCAACGGCAGCGACTGCGCAATGCAGTTCGGCGAATCGCTTTGCGGCAGTGGCGTCAAGGCCCTACCCCCCGGCACATCGTTTTCAGTATCCCCAAGATCCTGCGCTGCTGCTTTTTGTATGACCGCAAGCGGCTCACTGATCTGAGCCGTTGCGGCTGGGAGTGTTTGAAGGCCTATTTCACTTCCTGCTCAAGACATAACGATGCGCTGCCCGGCGCTGTGATAAACCCCAACAAAACCGATTACCGCAATCCGCAACCGAAGGTTTTTTTCCTGTTTGTTTCCCGTGCAACACCCTGTATTCGCGATTTTTTCCTTTTTAATAAGTGGTACAGACTCTTGCAGAAATGTGAAAAAACGTGGTAATGGCTGGGGGGATCTTCTCTGGTAATTCAAAAGGCTTAGGACATATTTTTAGGGTCAAGTCCAAGGAACCTTTCAATTGCAATCCCTATTTAGCCCTCCAACAGGAACCATCACCGAAACCATCCGTGGAATTGTCGATCGGGTCACCTACCACAACCCGGACAACGGATGGTCGGTGCTGCGCGTATTTCCATTCAACAGTCCCAGTCAGCAGGAGACGGTCATTGTCCATCAAACGAAGGTTTTTGCCGGGGCGACGATGGAGTTTCAGGGAGCCTGGACCACCCACCCCAAGTTCGGCCGCCAATTCAAAGCCACCCAGGCAATAGAGAAGAAACCTGCTTCGGCCGCGGCATTGGAAAAATATTTGGGATCAGGCCTTATAAAGGGAGTGGGTCCGAAAACGGCTAAAAAGATCGTTACCTATTTCGGAGAGAAAGCGCTTGAAATATTCGAAGGGGAGATTGAAAGACTCACCGAAATTCCCGGGATTGCTGAAAAGAAACTGGAAATGATCAGCCTGGCCTGGGCTGAGCACAGAGCGATCCGGGACGTGATGATGTTTTTGCAGTCCCATGGAATCAGTACCCTGTTCGCTGTGCGGATTTTCAAAGAATATGGAGACAATGCGATCCCTTACGTAACGGAGGATCCCTACCGGCTGGCCAATGACTTTTACGGGATTGGATTTTTTTCGGCTGACAAGGTGGCGCTCAGTATCGGCCTGGCTGCCGACAGCAATGAAAGGATCATGGCGGCAATCAAACACGTCTTGGCCGCCAGCAGGGAATTTGGCCACTGCTACCTGACAGAATCACAAATCCGGGTTCAGGTGGATGAACTGTTGCAGATGGACCTCGGCGAACGGTTGCCGGGGTTGCTTAAGCAAATGCAGCAGGATGGCCTTTTGATGGTCCGCGAGCTCGTATCTCCCGAAGGAGCGACTGAACCATGCTTCTACTCCAAGACTCTTTATTTCGACGAGCTTTATGTCGCGCAAAGGGTATCGGGAATGAAAAAGCCTCCTCACGTGGACCGGGAAAGAGTCGAAAACTGGATTCGCCGTTACTGTCAGGCCAAGGGCATTGCCTTGAGCGATGAGCAGGCGGCCGCTGTGAAGGGAATCGCCTGTGAAAAGTTCTCGATTCTGACGGGAGGACCCGGCTGCGGCAAGACCACGGCAACCCAGGTTCTGGTTAAATTGCTGGAAGCGATGAAGGTGAAAGTCCTGCTGGCCGCCCCCACCGGCCGTGCCGCTCAGCGTATGACCGAGGTGATCGGCAACGAAGCCAAGACAATTCACCGTCTGTTGGAATGGCAGGTCGGCCAATTCAAGCGAAACGACGAAAACCCCCTTGATGTAGACTTCCTGGTAGTGGACGAATGCTCCATGTTGGATATCAACCTGACCGCGTCTCTGCTGAAAGCTGTCCCGGATCATAGCCAGGTTCTTTTCATTGGGGATGCGGATCAGTTGCCATCCGTCGGCGCCGGTAACGTTCTGAGGGATTTGATTGCCTCCGGTGCGGTCCCCTGTTTCAGGCTGACGAAGGTTTTCCGGCAAGCGCAGGAATCCCTCATCATCCGTTACGCCCATCAGATCAACCATGGAGAGCTGCCCTACATCGACTCGCCGTTTAACATGCCCGAAATATGGAAACAGTGTGCAGACTGTCTTTTCTTGGACTCGGACGAAGCCACCCAGGAGCAACTCAGTTTCATTTCAAAGGTCAAGAAATACCATGATCTGAAACTGAGCGGGCCGGATAGTGAATCCGCACCCAATACCCACATGTACGAATTCCGAATACATGAGCCCGTAATCCCCTATGAAACCGAGTTGGCCATCCCGAAGAAATTCCAGCACGTCGATATCGAAAGGGTACTGGCAGCGGAAACCCGGGTCGAGGAACTGTTGGCCATTGTAAAAAAGGTTCATCCGTGGTCGTCGTTGCATTACGGCCTGTCGGCATCCGATGTCGTCCGAAAGCTTTACTTGGAATGGATACCGAAATATTTTGGAAATGGAATTGAAATCCAGATTATCACTCCCATGATTAGGGGAAGCTTGGGCACTTTGAATTTGAACCGCATGATCCAGGAGTCCGCCAATCCGCCCCAGAAAGGAAAAAGCCAATTACTGGTGGGGGAACGGGTCTTTCGGGTAGGCGATCGGGTGATTCACAGGCGGAACAACTACGTTTTAGGCGTGTTCAACGGCGACATCGGGGTTATAAAGGAAATCGACAACGAGGAACTGACATGTATGGTTTCGTTTTTCCCGGAGGGACGGACGGTCGAATACAAACGCGATGACATCCCGGAGTTGGATCTCGCCTACGCCATAACCATCCATAAATCACAGGGAAGCGAGTTCGGGGCGGTGATCATCCCGGTCCTCACCCAGCATTTCAAGATGCTCTTCCGGAACCTGATCTACACCGCTCTGACAAGAGCCAAAGAGCTCGCTGTTTTCGTCGGCACACGCAAGGCCCTGGCGATGGCGGTGAAGAACCACGACACGCGCCAGCGCCAAACCTTTCTCGAAGAGCTCTTGGCCTAATCATGGCCGACCTTTTGACGGTGGCTCAGACCGGGTGAATACAAAGGAGTGAGACTCATGCAGGATAAGACAGTTACGATTTTTAGGCCATATCCATTTCAGGTCGGGCAAAAAATATACATCGAGGA
>Ga0113563_10001857_pt1 | contig 12355 bp, 8 predicted proteins | sample Mud3Dept3metaG_FD_80117 | JGI IMG/M metagenome (GOLD analysis project Ga0113563, IMG submission 80117) | Freshwater wetland microbial communities from Ohio, USA, analyzing the effect of biotic and abiotic controls - Mud 3 Core 4 Depth 3... | ecosystem: Environmental > Aquatic > Freshwater >...
CCAGAGAGCTTTTTCCACATCCACCAGCATTTTGGTGTTGACGTCCCCTACCTGCATCGTCTTGGGGATTTTATCGATATTCAGCGCAAAATCGATGGCCGCGCAATGAATGCTGCAGGTGCCCTGGGTGGACCCGTCTTCATAGGCCACATATACCCGGCTGTGAGCGAACTTCGCCCGGTCCATGCCGCAATATTTGCAGGAGGGGTGCTTCTGCACGTCTTCCTGGGCAAAAAGAACAAAGGGAAAGGTGATGAAAAAGAGGATCGCCATCGAAAGCATTAATGGTTTCTTCATCATTTTTGTCTCCTTTGGGGCAATTTTTGAATGAATCTTAAAGCTCAGTCTTTTGGGGGTCCTTGCAGAAACTTGGCCGAATAGACCCGATTTGAGGTAAAATATCAGATGATAGGCCTCATAAATTAGTTTACCAAAACATGGATAAAAATCAAACTTTCCCGCATTCTTACAGGCGAGAAATGAAAAGGACTGGCGCATGAGGAAATCGCTCCTCTTCCTGATCTTTTTTCTCTTCGCCGTGCATGTTTATTCAGTTCATGCCCGGGGCCTGGAAGTCCAAAAGAAAGCGGCAGATTACGATGTCCTCATTCGACTGGACAAGCATCCCCCCATCCAGGGAGACAATCCCGTAGAGATCGAAATCAAGGACCTCCAGGGAAAACCCGTCACCGATGCGAAGGTTCTCGTCAATTACTACATGCCCCCCATGCCCCGCATGGCTCCCATGAATTACAAAACCGAAGCACCCTTTTCCAAGGGCAAATACAAGATGACCATGAACATCATCATGGCCGGCCCCTGGGTCATCCGGGTCCTCATCACCCGGGGCGGCAAGACTTCCATGGTCAAGATAAACGTGGATGCACAATAAGACAGCAAAGAGCGGAGAGCAGAGAGTAAAAACTTATTGCTGGTCACTGGTTGCTCGTTAAAAACGAAAAACAAGGAACAAGGAACGAGCAACCAGCAACCAGTTTTAGCACCCAAAAGCCTTGACAAGTACCCCTTTCCTCCCATACTCTTACTTTGGCTTTGCAAGATTCATTCCTATCCGGGGCTTTCGGTGACAAGAAAAAATAAAAACCTCCTACGTAAGCACATCGTTTTCCTTGTTTTGATTTTCGGCTTTTTCGTTTTGGCTTGCTTTGGGCCCGTCTCTCCGGTCTTGGCGCAGACCGATCTGCCGGACTTGATCAAAACGGTCGAACCCTCCATCGTGGTGATTCTGACCTTCGATCAGGGGGGCAAGCAGATGGGGCAGGGAACGGGCTTCTTCATCTCCAAGAACGGCGATGTGATCTCCAATTATCACGTTCTTCAGGGAGCCAGCCGCTCGCGAGTCAAGCTTTTGAGCGGAGAAGATTACCCGGTCAAAGGGGTGACGGCGGAAGATCCCGAGGGAGACCTGGTAAGGATTTCCGTGGATATCCCCGAAGAAAAAGTCACCCCCCTGGCCATCAGCCCTGCGCCCCCCCGCGTCGGGGAAAAAGTGGTAGTCATCGGGACCCCCCTGGGCCTGGACCAAACCGTTTCCGACGGAATCGTTTCAGCGATACGAGAGATACCCGGGTTCGGAAAGATCGTGCAGATGACCGCGCCCATATCTCCCGGGTCAAGCGGAAGCCCGGTGCTCAACATGAAAGGCGATGTGGTAGGAATCGCTACTTTTCTTCTCGTTGCCGGGCAGAACCTCAATTTTGCGGTTCCGGCGGAAAGAATCGCCAAGATGTCCGCCAGCCCTGGCAGAAGTCTGCCGGAAAGGGAGGAAAGAAGAAAGAGGGCCGCAGCCGAGGAGGCGATCGATCTCTATACTACCGGCCTGCGCTACCTGTGGGCGGGAAAGTACGAAATGGCCCTGCCTTACTTTCTTGAAACGGCGAAAAGAAACCCCAGGCATGCCGGGGCTTTTTTCCATCTGGGATACTGCCTCAGCCGGATGGGGAAAAACCAGGAGGCTCTCGGCCCCTACTTGAAGGCCAAGGAGCTTCGCCCAAATGACCCCGTGATTTATAACAACCTGTGTGGAGTTTTGGGGCAGGTGAACCGCTGGGGGGAGGCTGAGGAAGCCTGCAGCCAAGCCCTGCAGCTCGCCCCCGGCCTGGCCGAAGCGCACAACAACCTGGCCTGGATTTACCACCGGCAGGGACGCTATTCTGAAGCCATTGAGTCCAGCAAACAGGCCATCCGCCTGCAGCCCGACTTTGCCGAGGCGCACTACAACCTGGGAAACGGTTACGCGGCATTGAAAAAATATGATCAGGCGGCTGAGGCTTACAAGCAGGCCATCCGGCTGGAGTATAACTATGCCGAAGCCCATCTGAACCTCGGTGCTGCCTACAACCAGGTGGGCCGGCACCAAGAGGCCATCGATTCCTACAGAAGAGCCCTGCTAATAAAACCCCTCCTCCCCGAAGGGCATTTGAATCTGGGGATGACGTATTTGAAACTGGGGGACAAAGGATCGGCGATTGAAGAATATAAAATCCTGAAAGACCTAAATAAAGAGATGGCCAATAAGTTGTTCGATTTGATATATGAATGAGATGATCGGCCCGATCAGGGGATCGGGCCCTACATTTCCCTGGCCATGCCTACGCCGAAATCATGTAGGGCGCGTTCCCCGAACGCGTCGTTCGGAACCAGCAAGAAGTAAAAGGAGAAAAGCAATGAAAGCCCTCATCCTGTTAATTTTTGTTTTCTCCCTTCCGCCCGGAAGGGCGATTTCAGCAGAGGCACCGATCAGCGAGGCCACGGAGACCTGCCTGGGTTGCCACGCCCTTTCCACGCCCGGGATCGTGGCCGACTGGAAGAGCAGCCGTCATTCCAAGGTGACTCCCAAAGAAGCCCTCGCCAAGCCCCAGCTGGAGCGGAGAGTTTCGGCGGAGAAGATCGACGAAGCCCTGGGGAAGACCGTGGTGGGCTGCGCCGAGTGCCATACCCTAAACCAAGGCAAACACCCGGATTCCTTCGAGCATGGGGGAATCAACGTCCACGTGGTGGTCAGCCCCCAGGACTGTGCGGTCTGCCATCCAGCCGAGAAACAGCAGTATGACCAGAACCTCATGTCCCAGGCCCACGGGAACCTGGTAAAGAATCCAGTTTACCTGAACCTGGCTGATTCGGTGAACGGTATCCAGAAGTTCGACAAGATGCGCACCACTTTCCACCCCCCTGACGAGCAAACCAACGCGGACTCCTGTCTTTTCTGCCACGGCACGGAAGTAAAGGTAAAAGGCTTCCGCAACCGGGAAACCAGCCAGGGGGAAATGAAATTTCCCATCCTTTCAGGGTGGCCGAACCAGGGAACCGGGCGCATCAATCCCGACGGCACGCTGGGGGCTTGCACCCCCTGCCACACCCGCCACGGCTTCTCCATCGAAATGGCCCGCAAGCCCTACACCTGCTCCACCTGCCACAAGGGGCCGGACGTGCCGGCCTACAAAGTTTACGAGGTGAGCAAACACGGGAATCTTTTCTCTTCCCATCAGAAAAATTGGGACTTCAACAAAGTCCCCTGGACTGTGGGCAAGGACTATACCGCCCCCACCTGCGCCGCCTGCCATGTCAGCCTGGTGGTGAATGAGGGCGGAGACGTCATCGCCGAGAGGAGCCATAAGATGAGTGACCGGCTCCCCTGGAGGATCATGGGGCTGATCTACGCCCATCCCTACCCCAAGTCCGCCGACACCTCGATCATCAGGAACAAGGCCGGCCTTCCCCTTCCCACCGAGCTCACCGGGGAGCCCGTGACCCAGTACCTGATCGACTCCAAGGAAATGGAAAAGAGGCTGAAGACCTTCCAGAACATCTGTCAAACCTGCCACAGCGCGGAGTGGACAGAAAGTCACTTCAAGCGGCTGGAGAACACCATCCGCGCCACCAACGAAATGACCCTGGCGGCGACGAAGATCGTGTCAACGGCATGGGAAAAGGGAGTTGCCAAAGGCCTGGCCCAGAAGGACAGTCCCTTCAATGAGTACATCGAGAAGAAGTGGGTTGAGCAGTGGCTCTTCTACGCCAATTCCACCCGCTTCGCCTCGGCCATGGCGGGAGCCGACTACGGGGTCTTTGCCGAAGGGCGGTGGTATTTATCCAAGAATATTCAGGAAATGCTTGATCACTTGCATTTTCTTTTGAAACAGAAAAGGTGAGAGGAAAACGGTCCTTAGAGTTCCGGAAAACCGGAAGGAATCACGCAGGCAAAAATGAAGGGGGTACCCCCGGTATTCTTCAGCTGATGCTCCTCGTTCCCCGGGATGAAAACCACGCTCCCGGCGGACAGAGAAACCCATTTCCCGTCGCGTAGGATCGCCCCATTCCCGGAATGGATGAATACTTCGTGTTCCCATTCATGGGCATGCTTCCCAGTCATGCCATCCCGGCCAATTTCGAAAACCCGCATGCAGAATCTTTTCGCCCCATCCCCCTGACCGATGACCACCCGGCCGATCGCATTCTTGGCCTGCTCACTGGGGTATTTCTTCGCCTTCGCTTCCGAAAAATGGATGATCTTCATTTTTCCCTCGCCGGACTTAGTTTACCCAAATATAGTTCATCTTAGGGGACCGGGCTTCGAAAATCAACCCTCGCGCACGCCTTTTTCATCGGTGCTTTTGGGGTTCACTGCGGGCGGCATGGCTTTTGCGTAAGCATTTATTGTCCGTTTGAAGATCCAGGGGACTTCCTCTTTCCCATTCAATTACGCCGGGGAGGGAAAATCATGAGAACTCGGTATGCTCCAAAGCCAGGACCCATTATTTTCAACCGTAAGGAAAGAAGATGTTTACGTTGCGGGAAAAAGCTCATCGGGAAATGGCTCTGTCCTGCATGCATCAAGCATAATGCCTCCGCTGGAGACCTATGGGACCGGTACGAGCTTCACGGCCTGTCCATTGCCGAGAATCATTCCTTTTCGGAATTATAGAGGAAAAGCACCTTATCTCCTCCGGTGGGCAGGGAACTTCCTTCCCGGGGGGATTGGTGTGGATACTTCCAATCCTTTCTGGTAGAGGATTTTGCTCGCACTCTTCCCGGTTCTTTTTTATAGCCGGTGATACCCTGGGCCTAAATTAGAAGGCGTTTTCCCCCTTCAAAGTTGAACGCACAAAATATCTTTCCCTTTCTCTAAGCTCCCATCTTGGAAAGGTCTTCCATCTGCTCTCTTGTTCCAACGTCTTAAAAATCATTTTCTTCCGTAACGGGAATTATGATCATCAGGAAGGAATTTGTCCTGTCCGGCAGGATATCCTGAAGTTTTTTATATTTCGTTTGGAATCAGAATATTTAGAAAGCCTTCGATCCAGCGGTGAAAAGTCTTTGCCGGAAGTCCTAAAATGAAATAACGGCTTTTAATGATTCAGGTTCTCTCAAATCATCCCGGACAGGGGGAAGGTTTTGAGGTAGTTATGGATCAGGGGACGGATATTCGTGGTGCGGGCAAGTTATTTGCAGAAATGGATTGGGGGATTCCTTTTTCCCTCAAAATTGGCGCTCCATCGATTCCGGAATGCTCGACTCAGGACATTCCCAATGAGACTGGGGACCCCGGTTGACACCCTTATTATTCTAATTTATCGTTCAAATAGAAACGAGCGGGTAAGCCGGTTCTAATTCCAGACAAGCCAAACCTCTTTACCGTTTTGCCTGAATTTAGCTTTTTGAAATGGCCTTCTTAAATCCCCTCTCCGCCCCCTTTTCAAAGGGGGAACGGGGGGATTTCTGCAGACGCCTGGTTCAAAAGCGAGATGTGGAGAGATAAGGTGGCTTGGCGGAAGACCTCGGGAGGATAGAAACCATGCCGAAACGTGACGCTGCTTCCAAAAGGATGAAAAATCTCCAGCAGCGGGTTTCCCCGAAAACCCGAATCCACAGGGATACCGGTAAACCCCGAATGAAAGCCTCCGCCTTCCTATCGGCCGAGGAGGAGAGCGCACCCCGCCGCGCAAAGGCCCCGATGAGAGAACAGGTCCGCCCGCGGACTGCCAAACGAGAATCCGCCGTCCGGGAGTTGGAAACTCAGGCGGCCAAGGCCAAAGAGCCTGAAAAAGGAATCGCTCACCCGGCCTCTTTCCCCGAATTGAACCCTAACCCGCTGGTGGAAATTGATCTCAACGGTCGGGTGTATTACCAGAATCCGGCCGCCCGGAGGCTATTCCCGGACCTTTCGATTCAAGGGGCAAGCCATCCCTATTTAGCCGGCGTGGCCGCCTTGATTGCCGCCCACCAAAACCAAATGGATATTTTTCTGGCCCGCGAACAGGAGGTCGGTCCTTTTTGGTACCATCAAAGCATCCATTTTTTCTCGCAGTGGAAACGGATCCGGATTTATGGATTCAACATTACCGAAAAGAAGAAGGCCGAGGATGCTATTCGGGAGTCGGAGAGAAAGTTCCGGGAATTGTTTGAGGGAAGCCGGGACGGATATGTCCGGGTGGACATGGGAGGAAAAATCCAGGAATGCAACACCGCCTACCGGACAATGCTGGGATATACGGCGGAAGAATTGAATAAACTCACCTACGTGGATCTGACCCCTCAAAAATGGCACGGTCCGGAAGCGGAGATTGTCAAAAATGCAATACTCGTAAAGGGTTATTCCGGAGTTTACGAAAAAGAGTACATCAGAAAAGACGGAACGATTTTCCCGGTGTCCTTGAGAACTTATCTCATCAAAGATCCGGATGGCAATCCTCGGGGAATGTGGGCTTTTGTCCGGGATATCACCGAGCGCAGGCGCATGGAAGAAGAGCTCCGCCGGTCCCGGGACGAGATGGAGAAGCGGGTAGAGGAACGAACCAAGGAACTCTGCTTGGCCAATCATGACCTGGAGCAGAAAGAGACCCTGCTTCGCAGGGTATTGGAGAACTTGCCGGTGGGGGTCTGGATCACAGACCCGCAGGGACGCATCATTCAAAGCAATCCGGCAGGCGAGCAAATATGGGGTGGGGCCAGATATGTGGGTCCCGATCAGTACGGAGAATATAAAGGCTGGTGGTTGGACACCGGGAAACGCATCGAACCCCAGGAATGGGCTGCTGCTCGGGCGGTCACCAAAGGGGAAACATCCCTCAATGAGGAAGTTGAGGTCGAATGTTTTGACGGAACCCATAAAATCATCCTGAACTCAGCGATTCCACTTTTCGATGCCGGGCAAAGAATCCTGGGGGCCATTATCGTCAATCAAGACATTACCAAACGCAAGTGGGCGCAAAAAACCCTGGCGGAGCAATCGAGGATTTTGGAGGGCTTCTTCACCTCCACCGTGACTCCCCTCGTATTCCTCGACCGGAATTTCAATTTTCTCAGAGTGAATGAGGCCTATGCCCGAGCCTGCCAGCGGAATCTTTCTGATTTTCCCGGGCGCAACCATTTCGAATATTACCCCCAAGCGGAAAACGAAGCTATATTCCGGCGCGTGGTGGAAACCAAGCAACCCTTCCAGACTCTGGCCAAGCCCTTTTCTTTTTCCGACCATCCGGAATGGGGGACCACTTATTGGGACTGGACGCTGACTCCTATATTGGACGAAAAGGGAGAAGTGGAATTTTTGGTCTTTTCCCTGAATGATGTGACCGAGGCTAAGAGGGCAGAGAATGCCCTGAAATCAGCCACCCTATATACGCGGAGCTTGATCGAAGCCAGCCTGGACCCCCTGGTGACCATCAGCCCGGAAGGAAAGATTACCGATGTAAATCGGGCAACGGAACTTATAACCGGAGTCCCGAGGGAGAAAATCATCGGGAGCCACTTTTTCGATTATTTCACCGACCCGGTCAAAGCCCGGGAGGGGTACGAGGAAGTTTTCAAAAGGGGCTCGGTCCGGGACTACCCCCTGGCCATCCGGAACGTATCGGGAAAGGTGACCGAGGTGCTGTACAATGCCACGGTCTACCGGAACGAGGCCGGGGAAGTCCAGGGAGTCTTTGCCGCCGCCCGGGACATCACCCAGCGGAAGCAGGCCGAAGAGGCCCTGCGGCAGAATGAACAACTCTTAAGAAACGTGCTGGAACTCTTGCCCGTAGGGGTTTGGATTGCGGACAAAGAAGGGGTCATCACCTACGGGAACCCGGCCGGCCATCGAATTTGGGCTGGGCACCGATATGTGGGGATTGATCAATTCGGGGAATATAAGGGCTGGTGGCTGCATTCCGGGAAACCGATCGAACCCGAAGAGTGGGCCGTGGCCCGGGCCGTCCAGAAAGGAGAAACGTCCATTAATGAGGAAATTGAAATCGAATGTTTCGACGGGAGCCATAAAATCATCTTAAATTCCGGGCTCCCCATTCGAAATGACAACAATGAAATTACCGGCGCCTTTATCATCAACGATGACATCACCGAACGTAGGCAGACGGAACAGCGAATCCGCCAGATGCAGAAGATGGAAGCCTTGGGCACATTGGCCGGGGGGATTGCCCACGACTTCAACAACATCCTCATGCCGGTCATCATCAACGCCGAGCTGGCCCTGCTGGATGTGAAACAGGGCGTACTCCCTTCTCCCAACTACATGCAGCTGGTGAAAGAAGCCGCCACCCGGGGGCAGGAACTGGTCAAACAGATCATCACCTTCAGCCGGCAGCGGGAACAACCCCGGCAGCCGGTGGACATCAATCCGGTGATCCAGGAAGCGCTCAAATTCCTCCGGGCCTCCATCCCGAAAAACATCGAGATCCGGAGCTCCATCGATGTGGCCCCGGCCGTGGTCCTGGCCGACCCGACTCAGGTTCATCAGGTCCTGATGAACCTCTGCAGCAATGCCGCCCATGCCATGCGCGGGAAAGAAGGAATCCTGCGGGTATCGCTCACCGGGGTTGAAATAGACCCGGAAGGGGCGTCCCGGCAGGTGAATGGAAAGCCCGGTCCCTACCTCCGGCTGACCGTTAGCGATACCGGCCACGGGATGGACCCGGAAGTCAGGGAAAGGGCTTTTGATCCCTTCTTCAGCACCAAGAAGCCCGGCGAAGGCACGGGAATGGGACTGGCCGTGGTCCACGGGATCGTCAAGAACCATGAAGGGGCCATCATCCTGGAAAGCGAGGTGGGAAAAGGGACCACGGTCCATGTTTTCCTCCCCTGGGTTCAGGCGGGTGAGCCGAAAAAGGATATTTCACCCGGGCCGATTCCCATGGGAAAGGAAAGGATTCTCCTCATCGACGATGAGGAGATCCAGGTGCGGACCGTGCAGCATATGCTGGAACGGCTTGGCTACCGGGTCATCGCCAAAACCCGGGCGCCGGAGGCCCTGGAGACCTTCCGGACCCAGCCGGATGCCTTCGACCTGGTGATCACTGACCATACCATGCCCGAATTGACCGGGGCGAACCTGGCCAGGGAGGTTTTGCGGGCCCGCCCCGACATGCCGATCATCCTTTACACGGGATACAGCGAGACCCTGGACGAGGAAGAGGCCCGCTCCATCGGAATCCGAGACTTCGCCCTGAAACCCCTGACCGTACGGGACCTGGCCCAACGGATACGGAAGGTTTTGAAAAAATAGTTTCGGGTTTCGAGTTTCAGGTTTAAAGTTGCGAGATCCAAGAGACTAATTCCATAGGAGGAGACGAATGGGCACCTTCAAGAGTTTTGACGAGATTGAAGCATGGCAAAAATCAAGAGGGCTTACACGGCAAATTTACGAACAATCAAACAAAGGGTTGCTTTCAAGAGATTTTAGCCTCCGTGACCAGATGAGGAGGGCCTGCATCTCAATGATGTCTAATATCGCAGAGGGTTTTGAGCGAGGTGGGACGGGAGAATTCCTTCAGTTCCTTGCTATGGCCAAAGGATCTACTGGCGAAATTCGAGCCCAGCTCTACATCGCCCTTGACCAGGAATATTTTGATAAGGGGACTTTTGATCAACTTTCTGGCCAAGCCAAGGAAATCAGTCGAATGATCGGGAGCTTGATGAATTATCTCAAGAAGACCAAAATAAAGGGAACCAAATTTAAAACTTGAAAACCGAAACTCGAAACGCGAAACTTTTAAAGGTAATTCTATGGCTACGATTCTGATCATCGATGACGACCCGTTGATCTGCGAAACGATCGGCAATGTGGTGAAGCGCCTGGGGCACGAGGCGGACTGCGCTTATACTCTCCAAGATGGATTGGAGATGCTGGCTTCCCGGCTGGCCGACGTCGTTTTCCTGGATGTCCGGCTTCCGGATGGAAGCGGCCTGGAGGCTCTGCCCCAAGTCCAATCCTCCCCTTCCCTCCCCGAGGTGATCATCATGACCGGGTACGGGGACCCCGACGGGGCGGAGCTGGCCATGCGCCACGGGGTATGGGACTATATTCAAAAGCCCTCGACCGTGGATGCCCTGATCCTGCCTTTGGTCCGCGCCCTTCAGTACCGGGAAGAAAAGAAAGCCAAGCAGGCCGCCCTTCCCCTGAAACGGGAGGGAATCGTGGGCAGCAGCCCCCAGATGACCCAATGCCTCGACCTCTTAGCCCAAGTTGCCCACAGCGAGGCCAATGTTCTCATTACCGGAGAGACCGGCACGGGCAAGGAGCTATTTGCCGTGGCGATTCACCAGAACAGCCAAAGGGCTCATAAAAATTTCGTGGTCGTGGATTGCGCCGCTCTTCCTGAAACCCTCGTCGAATCGATCCTTTTCGGCCACGAAAAGGGAGCCTATACCGGAGCCGACCGGGCCCGGGACGGATTGATCCTCCAGGCCGACGGCGGGACCCTGTTCCTGGATGAAGTGGGGGAACTCTCCCTCTCCGTCCAGAAGAGTTTTCTCCGGGTCCTGCAGGGAAAGAAATTCCGCCCCGTGGGCGGCAAGAACGAAGTTCAGAGCGATTTCCGGCTCATCGCCGCTTCCAACCGCAACCTCGATGAGATGGTACGGATGGACCGATTCCGGGAAGATCTCCTTTTCCGCCTCCGGTCCTTCATCATTGAAATTCCCCCTCTTCGGGAACGAAAGGAGGATATCCGCGACCTGGCATCCCATTACACCGCCGAATTATGCGATCGGTCCGGAATGGAACCGAAGGATTTCTCGCCCGAATTCCTTGACCTCCTCCTGAGCTATCCCTGGCCGGGTAACGTCCGGGAGCTGATTCATGCCCTGGAACGGACGCTGATTTCGGCAAGGTACGAGAGAGTGTTATTCCCCAAGCATCTTCCCACCCACATTCGGGTCCAGGTGGCCCGGTCCTCGGCAGGAGAAAAAGAAACCGAAGGTTCAACCCCCGCCCCTTCCTCCCCTGTTTTTCCGACGATTCAAGAAATGAGGGAAAAGGTGGTCGACGACGCGGAGAAGAAATACCTGCACGATTTGCTCTCCTTTACCCAAGGGGACATCCACAAGGCCTGCCGGATTTCCGGTCTCTCCCGTTCCCGTTTCTACTTGCTATTGAAGAAACACAAAATCTCCAAATCCTTTTCTCTCTCCTGAGCCGTTTCTTACCCTCCACCCTCCCCTCCGCCTCAAAGAGGGAGGGTTAGGGAGGGGGTTCAGTTTCCGAAATTTCGTATTAGGAAAAATTTCTGATACCTTGGGTTACGGGTCAAAAGTTACGAGTTTCTTCCAGTTGCGGCTCCGCCGCACTGTGTCCTCTTGGGCTCGAAGGATTCCTCTTCGAGAAGACTTTTTCCCCTTTCTCAGTATCAATCTTCCTTCTTGGGACCGGCAGGTCAAAAGATTCTTTAGAAAATTGAGGGTTTTTGCGTCCCGGCTGCTTGGCACAGTTTTTGGAGATGAAAGGACAGGAATCCGAGAGGTCTATCAGGGAGGTGATTATGAAGTGCCAACGTTGCCAGGGATGGATGGTTATGGAGAGGTATTATGGTCCGGGGATGCCCTACTGGGGAGTTAGGTGTGTTTTGTGCGGCGAAATTCTAGATCCTCTCATTCTGGAGAATCGAACCCTCCGCAGGAAACGGGCCCCGTTGCGGAACCGGTAAAGCTAGAAGGACAAGGAAGGGAGGAGGACCAAGAAAATGATCACTCCGAAAGAAGGAGATATCGTGAGATATCTTAGGAATGGAAACCTTTTCAAAGTGAGAAAGGTTGCCAATGATTTTGTGATCCTGGACTCCCTGGACGGGTTGAGTCAAATCATGACCGGGAAAAAGGGATTTGAATCCATCTTCGAAGGAACTCCCCCAACCTTTCCCTTCCCCGACCCCCCCCTGGGGCGATCCCTCGAAGGGTGATCGCCATGGATTCGGAAACTCTGAACGGGGCTGTTGCCTTAGCCCGTGAAGCGGGCGCAGTTTTCGTCGCCACTGCCGACCATGGCGGATTGCCCCATATCACTGCCGCGGGCTCTCCTTCCCTGCTTCCCGAGCAAAAAAAGGTCGTATTGGAGGCCTGGTTC